>Ga0189290_100082_pt1 | contig 86043 bp, 83 predicted proteins | sample UW140minimetaG_FD_130318 | JGI IMG/M metagenome (GOLD analysis project Ga0189290, IMG submission 130318) | Marine microbial communities from the Costa Rica Dome - UW140 mini metaG | ecosystem: Environmental > Aquatic > Marine > Oceanic > Photic zone | place: Costa Rica: the Eastern Pacific...
AATCCCATGTCGATCACTCCAAATCTCCCCAACCAAAAACGTCGGGGCAGTGTGTTCACATGGGTCAATTCTCAGTGACAATTTATGGGTATACCGGGTCAGTTCTCAGTGACAATCAACAGGACGCGGACACAACTGGCGGGAGCGCTTCAATAAGACTCCAGAACACATTCAGAATGGCTTCCATGGATCAATCTCCTTTGAGTGCAAAATGGAATGCACGACTTCATCATTGACCAAAGCGGTACCGTGAGTCGAGCGTTTCGACCTTGACCTTTGTCAGGCGGAGGGCTGAGGAGAGGAGAGTGAAAGAAAAAGCGCGGCCAATTGACCGCGCTTTTGATTGTTCAGCTGTCGCGTTTGCCTGCGAATTTCTCTTGCCACTCTTCGCGTTCATCATCGCTGATCTTGCGGAAGGTAACATCTGGTACTGTGAAGGTATGGCCGGGTTGCAAAGCCTCGAGAGCCGCCGACACATCATCTGGCCAGCTGGTGTCCTCAGTTTGCATCGCAGCCAACAAGGTTTCCTTGGCATCCGGAATGAAAGGTGCTGAAATCACGGCATAGAGCCGGATCAAGTTCAGGGCGAGGCGGATTTGCATTGCCGCTTTTTCAGGAGATTCCTTGAAAGCTGACCATGGCGCAGCATTTTGTAGATACTCGTTTCCAGCTACCCAAATAGCCCGCAGTTCCTGTGCAGACTTGCGCACTTCCATGTTAGTCATGTGTTGCTCGTATGAGCGAATTTTGAGGGTTAGTTCCTTAACGAGTTCCTCTTCGTCGTAGCCCCAGTATTCGGTGCCGCCAGCTGGCACTTCTTCGCCAAACTTGGACCGGCAGAATTTGGTAACGCGGCTGACGAAGTTGCCAAGCACGTCTGCGAGGTCTTTGTTCACAGATTGCTGGAAATTCTCCCAAGTGAATTCGCTGTCAGAGCTCTCTGGTGCATGGCTTAGCAGCCACCACCGCCAGTAGTCCGACGGCAGGATTTCAAGCGCTTGATCCATGAATACGCCACGGCCACGCGAGGTGGAGAACTGGCCGCCATCATAGTTCAAGTAATTGAAAGATTTAATGTAATCCACAGCTTTCCAAGGCTCTTCGGAGCCGAGAATTGTCGCTGGGAAAGACAGAGTATGGAACGGGACGTTATCCTTGCCCATGAATTGGGTGTAGGTCACATCTTCTGCGCCCTTGTCGGTCCGCCACCAGCGCTCCCAATCCGTGCCTTTTTCGGCTGCGACCCATTCTTGAGCACAGGCGATGTATTCGATTGGGGCGTCGAACCAGACGTAGAAGACTTTGCCTTCCATGCCGGGCCAGTCTTCGCCGCCTTTCTTAACAGGCACGCCCCAGTCGAGATCGCGGGTGATGCCGCGGTCCTGCAAGCCGTCGCCGTCATTGAGCCATTTGTTGGCAATCGAAGTTGTCAGCACTGGCCAGTCGGTTTTGCTGTCGATCCATGCTTGCAGTTTGTCGCGCATTTGCGATTGGCAAAGGAACAGGTGTTTGGTCTCGCGCTCTTCCAGATCTGTGGAGCCGGAGATGGTCGAGTAGGGGTTGATCAGATCGGTGGGATCAAGCTGTTTGGTGCAGTTGTCGCACTGATCCCCACGCGCGCTTTCAAAGCCGCAGTTAGGGCAGGTGCCTTCGATGTAGCGGTCCGGCAGGAAGCGGCCGTCTGCGTTGGAGTATACCATCTTTTCAGACACTTCCCGGATCAGCCCCATGTCGGCGAGACGGCCCGCGAAGTGTTGGGTTAGTGCGTGGTTTTCCTGGCTGGAAGAGCGGCCATAGTGATCAAACGACAGGCGGAATCCGTCGGCTATTTTGGTCTGAACAGCGTGCATTTCGGCGCAGTAATCGGCGACATCCTTACCGGCTTTCGCGGCGGCCAATTCGGCGGGTGTGCCGTGTTCATCTGTGGCGCAAAGGAACAGAACTTCATGGCCGCGCGCGCGCATGTAGCGGGCGAAAAGATCGGCGGGCAGCTGGCTGCCAACGAGGTTGCCTAGGTGTTTGATGCCGTTGATATACGGCAAGGCCGAGGTGATCAGATGGCGCGCCATGTGGGTGTCCCTTAACTGTTTCAGACCCCATTAGCCCAAAGATAAGTCCAATTCCACAGGCGAATTTTCACGTCGGTAATGCGTCTGTATCGCGACTGTATTACGGAGGTGCAAATTTGGCGGCTATTTGCCTTCGGATGGCGGTGTGTCTTCGGTGCGATTGGGCTTTTCTCGCTGACGTTTTGTGATGCGGCCCACAGTGAAGGACGTGCGTGGTGCGTAGACGTAACGTGTGCGGTGTGCGGCGGTGGGACGGGCCAACATGCGGGTCAGGCCAAAGACAATGAGCAAGGCGTGACCGGCGGCAATCATGATGAAGAGGGCAGGTGGGCCAAAGCGTTCGATTAAGCCGGAAGCCAACAGCGGAGTGCCGATGGCGCCGACAGCAAAGAAGAACATGAGGGCGACGGAGAGCTCCACGCGTTCTTCGGAGGTGGCGAAGTCATTGGCGTGGGCGGCGGAAACCGAGTAAATTGGGAAAGACGTAAAGCCAAAGAAAGCCGCGTTGAGCATTATCATGGCTGTACTGCCTGCGCCCATGGCGACGGTTGTTGCGCAAGACACCACGGCGGCGGCAGACAACCAAATCAACACCCAGCGGCGGTCAAATTTGTCGGCCAGCCAGCCAATAGGATATTGCGCTATGGCACCGCCCAGTACAAAGGCGGCGAGGAACCAAGCAATTTGTCCAATTTGTAAGCCCACCTCGGTGCCGTAAACCGGCCCCACCATGCGAAAAGAGGCCGAACTGAGCGCGGCAACAATTACACCAGCGACGGCCAGCGGCGAGCGGGCATAGGCCAAGCTTGGGCGTAGGCGTGGGGCGTCCGGTGTTTTGGGTTGTGGGGATGTGGTCAGAGTGATCGGCAACAATGCCGCGCAGCACAACAGCGCGAGCAGGTTGTAAGACACATAGGAGGCTGGTTCCAACACGCTAATCACCAGTTGAGCCCCGAGGGAGGCGACCATATCAACCACACGGTAGGTGCCCATGGCGCGGCCACGGGTTTCGTTGGTGACTTTGGATTGAAGCCAGGCTTCGACCACAGTGAAACACCCCGCCACGCAGAGGCCGGAGGCCACCCGCATCAGTGCCCAAGCGTAAGGGTCCACGATGATGAAGTGGCCCAGCAGGCCAATGGCCCCCATCGCCGTGAATGTGGCAAAGGCGCGCGAGTGACCGACGCTGCCCATCAGGCGTGGCGACCACCAACAGCCAATGAAGAACCCCAGAAAATGCGCCGACCCCAATAGACCAATTTGCTCTGTGGTGAAGTCCAGCGCGATGCCAGAGAGAGCATCCAAAGGCCCCACGCCGCCGGAACTGAGCTGCAGTAGGATGACCGAGAGGAACAGGGCCGAGAAAGTGATGATCATACGCATAGGAGCACCATGGCGTTTTGCTGCGCAATGACTAGAGGGAATTCGACTTGGGCGTGTCGTTTTCTGTGCAGCTATCGCAAAATGCGTGCCGCCAAAGAGGGGCTGACCCGATTGATGCCGCGCAGCAGTCGAGCTTTGCCAATCCATGTTTCTGACTTTTGATCGACGAGCCCGCGCAGGATTTCGGTGGCGACCTTCTCCGGGCTGTCTTTGCCGGTGCCGCGACCGGCGGTCATTGGGGTGTCCACCAGTGCGGGCAGGACTTCGTTCACCAGCAGTTGTGGAATGGCGTCGGCGCATTGATAGCGCAGGGCGCGCAGATAGTGGCGCAGGCCCGCCTTGGTGGCGCAGTAGGTGGGCGCGTCCCGTTTGGGGGCCAGGGCCAGTGAGGAGGTGATTGCGGAGACAAAAGGTTTGGGGTGCTTTGCCAGCTTGGGGAGCAGGGCGCTGGTGAGATGGATGGGGGCTTGCAAGTTGAGGGCCAGCTCCAGCTCGGATTGGCGCGGGTGTTTGGCGAGACCTTCGGGGATATTTTGGGCAAACTGCACGCCCGCCGCGTGGATGATGCCGGAGACGTGGTAGCCTTGGATTTGGGCCAGCAGGGTGTCACGTCCCTCGGCTTGGGAGAGGTCCGCCTGAATTTTCTTCAGCGTGTCAGAGGGCACACCGTTTAATCGATCCAGCGCCTGTACGCTGCGTCCGGTGGCGATGACCAATGCGCCGGCGTCGGTCAGGGCGCGGGTGAGCGCGCGGCCGATACCGCCGGTGGCACCGGTGATAAGAATGCTGTGATGGGCGAAGTGAGGCATTGAAAGACCTTGTGTTGAAGTGTGGTTCCGTCAATATGCGAGTGTTTATTCATATTTTGGACTCGCTTTGCTATGCCCTTGAAGATTTCTGTGCAACCGTCTGCAAATCCACGTAAAAAACCGCGTCAGGCGCGGGCGCAGGCAACCGTGGATGCGATCTTGCAGGCCTCGGCTCACATTCTGGTTGGGCAGGGCTTTGAAGGGTTCAACACCAATGCGGTGGCAGAACGGGCGGGCGTGTCCGTGGGGTCGCTTTATCAGTATTTTCCCAACAAAGAGGCGATTATTGCTGAGATGGTGCGCGCCAAGCGGGCGCGGCTTTTGCATGGGTTGCAAGCGGCCGAGTTGGCGTATCGAGATAGCGCGTTGCTTGAGGCTTTGGCGGCGTTGGTGGCGGCCACCATCGCGCATCAGGAGGGCTGGCCGCAGCTGTCGCAAGCTTTGGATCGCGCCGCGGCCTTGGTGCCTTTGTCGGAAGAGGGCGCGGTGCTGACCGCAGCGATTGTGGATGTGTTGCAGCGGGTGTTGCGACGCCATGGCGTGACGGATGTGGAGGTGGCGGCGCTGGACTTGTTGTCACTCTGTCGAGGCATGATCGATGGCGCGTTGCTGCGAGGTGAGACGGATGCAGACGCGTTACAGATGCGGGTGATGCGGGCGGCGTCAGGCTATCTCGGCATCGCTACCCCGTGAGGTCAGTTTGGGGGCATGGGGCAACCCGGTGAGCTGCCAGCTTTGCGGGGGGGCGTTGCGGGCGCGCAGGCGGGTGAGTGACCATGCGTCGCTGTCGGCGCGGTGATCCGGTGCCATGTACCAGCGGCTTTCGATGCCTTGCGCGCCGCCTTCCCCGGGGGTCAGGATCAGTCCCAGAGGCGCTCTGCCGCTGGCCTTGGCGCCGGTTTCGGCTGCCAGATGCAGACGGCGCACAGGTGTAAGTGCGGGCGGGCCGGGCAGGTCGGCCACAACCAATGGCACTGTTCCGGCGCGCAACACTTCTTCCATGCTCCAGAGCACTTCTTCGGGGCGTCGGGGGCTGACAAAGGTCACGCTACCGGGGTTGAGGAAAGGCGCCATGCCGGCGGGGTTGAGCGGTGCTGCGCCCCAATCCGGGGCAATCCAGAACAGCGGGCCTTTGGCCTGATGTGCCAGCCACAGGGCAAAGCAATAGCGTGCCGGGCCGCAGGCCTCGTGCAGGCGCGCCAGAGTCAGGGTCATCTCGGGCAAGGGGGCAAGGGCATCTGCCGGGCGGGAGGGCGCGCGTTTGAGGAAGTGGGTGGCCATGGCGTGAAGATAGCATGTTCTTTTTTTGTTCTCAATATCGGGAATGCTTTACGGTGGGGCAAAAATCCGTCACCGTCACATCAAACAGGGAGATGATGATGGCAGGACATGGCTATGAGGGTGGGCGGCTGGATTTGCCGTTTGTGGGGATTTCGACCTTTGGCAAGCGGGCGTATCAGCCGGATTGGACGGCCATTGAGGCGGATGTGGCCGTGATGGGCGCGCCGTTTGATTTTGGCACGCAATGGCGCAGCGGCGCGCGGTTTGGGCCGCGGGCGGTGCGCGAGGCGTCAACCTTGTTCAGCTTCGGCCATGCGGGGGCCTATGATCATGAGGATGATGCTACCTATCTGCCGGGCTCGGTGCAGATTGTGGATATTGGTGACGCGGATATCGTGCACACCGACACCCTAAAAAGTCATGCCAATATTGAGGCAGGGGTGCGGGCGATGCTCAAGGCGGGTGCCTTGCCGGTCACCATTGGCGGGGATCATTCGATCAACATCCCTTGCATCAATGCGTTTGACGATCAGGGACCAATCCACATTTTGCAGATCGACGCGCATCTGGATTTTGTCGATGAGCGCCACGGGGTGCGCTTTGGTCATGGCAATCCGATGCGGCGCGCAGCGGAGAAAGCCTATGTCACAGGCCTTACGCAGGTGGGCATCCGCAACGTCAGCTCCACTGCAAAGGAAGGCTATGCTGATGCGCGGGCGATGGGCAGCGACATTCTCAGCGTGCGGCAAGCGCGCAAGCTGGGGGCCGAGGCGTTGATCAACCGCATTCCCCAAGGCGCGCGTGTCTATGTGACTGTGGATATTGACGCCTTCTGCCCGTCGATTGCGCCAGGCACAGGCACGCCAAGCCATGGCGGGTTCCTGTATTACGACGTGCTGGAGATGATGCAGGCCTTGGCCAGACGGCATGAGGTGGTCGGTATCGACCTTGTCGAAGTAGCGCCAGATTACGATCCAACAGGCTCCACCGCCATCCTTGCGGCGCAGCTTTTGCTCAACACGTTGGGCTTTATCTTCCACGCTCGCGAGAAATGCTGATCCCGCTCCTCTCGTTCTTAAAATATCTCGGGGGAGACTTTGCACAGCCAAGCGGGGGCTAGCCCCCGTGACCCGCTTGCGATCAACGCCACAGCCTTTAAGTTAAGCGCAAACACTTGCGACAGGATGAGCTTCCATGAAAATGAACCCTTTGGGCCGCACCGGCATTGAGGTGTCAGAGTTTTGCCTCGGCACAATGACTTTTGGCACGCAAACCGATGAGGCGGAGGCGCATCAGCAGATTGATATGTCACTGGACGCGGGCATCAATTTTGTCGATGCAGCTGAGATGTATCCGGTGAACCCGATAAGCCCGGAAACCCAGGGGCGCACCGAAGAAATTATTGGCACCTGGTTTGCCAAGACCGGTCGCCGCAAAGACATGGTTCTGGCAACGAAGCATTCCGGCGCGGGCTTAGCACATGTGCGCGATGGTGCGCTGATCTCCGCGAAGACCATTCCCGAAGCCATCGAAGGGTCTCTCAAGCGACTTCAGACTGATTATATCGACCTCTATCAGTTCCACTGGCCCAATCGCGGATCTTATATGTTCCGCCAAAATTGGGACTTTGACCCATCGGGGCAAAACAAAGCGGACACGTTGGCGCATATGGAAGAGGCGTTGGAAGCCTTGCAGAAAGAGGTCGACAAGGGGCGCATCCGGGCATTTGGTCTGTCCAATGAAAGCACATGGGGCACAGTGCAGTGGTTGCGGATGTCTGAGGACAAAGGTGGGCCACGGGTGGCGTCAATCCAGAATGAATACTCGCTTCTCTGCCGAATGGCGGACACGGATCTGGCGGAACTCTGTGTGAACGAAGATGTTGGCATTCTGGCGTTTTCACCGCTGGCCACTGGCCTACTGACCGGCAAGTATCAGGACGGCGTAACACCAGATAGATCGCGCAAGTCGATCAATGGCGACCTTGGTGGGCGGGTGAGTCCACGGGTGTTTGATGCGGTGCAAGCCTATTTGGATATTGCCGACAAGCATGAATTGGACCCGGTGCATATGGCAATGGCTTTCACGGTGCAGCGGCCGTTCATGTGTTCGTCTATTTTTGGCGCAACCACGATTGAGCAACTTGAACACATTTTGGCTGGTGCCGATTTGCGGCTCAGCGCAGAAGTGCTTAAAGACATCAGCGCCGCGCATCGCGCGCATCCGATGCCGTATTAACTCCGTCAGGACAGACATGACCACGCAAGACACTTCGGACCTCCCAGAGGTTCTGGCCACCATCACCGCTTCCCCCATGCGCCGCCTGTTTGGCATGGTAACGCTTTTTTTACTGGGGGGCGTACTGATCTACATTGCGCTGACCACTGCGCCGGCGCTGCACTGGCGGCTGTTCTTGCTGGTTCTCGGCGGCTTGACGCTTTGGCTTGCAGAAGCAACGCGGCGGGCCACAGAGCACACCATTGAGTTGACGCGTGGCGGCATGCGCAGCACCTCTGGCGAGGAAATTGCAACGCTGGACGATATTGCAGCCATCAAACGTGGCATGTTTGATTTGAAGCCTTCCAATGGCTTTACGGTACATCTTAAAAAGCCCCGGTCGCGCAGATGGCAACCGGGGCTTTGGTGGGCGTTTGGCCGTCGGGTGGGCATTGGCGGCGTCACGCCCGGGTCTGAGGCCAAATCCATGGCTCAGATAATTGAGGCGCTGCTGGTGGAGCGGGGCCAAACCGAGGGGTAACGGCTCCGCATTTTAACAGCGCCCCGGTCTTAACCGTTGCTCCAAGCAAGTTGTGGCGCAAACCGTGGACGGGAGAATACGAAGGTATCTATATCCATATTGAGCGGGTTTTCAGTTTCGCTGAGCCTAAGAGTGCCTTCTTGACGCTGGCCGTTCCACTGCGCCAAAATTGGGGGGGCGTAAGACGCGGATGTTTCAATCACAAGAAGGCTTTCCCCGTCCACAAGTTGCGGGAGCCTGCTCTTCATGGTCTCGAATTCAGCAGCTGATACACCGGCACCGCAGGATTGATCACGGGTCCAATAAAGCTCGTAGTCATCGGACACAACGCTCCAATAGACATGTGTGACAGTCATGGAATGACCGCTACGTACAGTGGACATTTCCTCCAGAACGGCGTGCACACCACTGAGATAAGCACAATTCACGCTGGTGGTTTCCCGAGACAACATATCCGAAACTGCAAAGGCGGCCTTTTCAGTGGTGGACTTTGCGCGGTAGGCGTCGAAAATGTTCATCATAGCAAACAGTACGAACAACAAGGCTGGGAAGATGATGGCAGTTTCCACAGCGACGGTGCCACAATGATCCTTGCGGAACGAATTTAAGACGGAATGAAACTTTGACATCTGCATCGGTTAACGTGGCTCCTGTACAAAGACGTTTTCCACCACGAGAGCGTACTCTCCTTCTGCGTTGAGCAATGTTATGGGGCGGAAAATTGCGCCGGGAAAGACGGCATTCACTGTGGCGCAAGCACGCAAGAACATCAGTTCGTTGGCGTCTCCATTGTCAAAGCGCAGAACAGGATCAATATCTGGGTTAGCCGCCCCCAATGTGCCGCAGGTGCTGGCAGCTGGCAAATCCTGCCAGTTTCGCGGATCGCGTTCGATCATTTGTAGAGATAGGTTGTCGGTGCAATTTGGTATGACGCCAGCCTGATTGCAGATTTGTGCTACAAGTTGGTCATGCGTCGGCGTGAACCCGGTCGACAGCCGGATATCACGCACTGCCAAGTCCAGAGAACGCTCTAGAAACGCATAGCGCATGGACATAATTCCAAGTTCTGCCGATGCAAGAAAGACGCCGATATAGATTGGTACCATGTACACAAATTGGACTGTGACGGTACCGTCTTCCTTACTGCAGAACGAGCGGAGCTTTTGGCGAAACTCTTTCATCATTGGACAAGCCTCAATTGACGGATTGACGTCGCAATCGCGGCAAATGCGTCGCGGATTTCCAATCCATCGACATCAAAGAAATGGCTGTCGGAGCTTGCACAGTCCTTGAGCACGACGCGCGCGGAGCTGGGGGCTTCAAAACCGATGGTGTAGACGATAATGCCATTTTGTTTCGCTGCGTTGCAGACGTTTCGCGTGCGAGTGTCCTTGGTGCCATATCCGACATCATCAATTACAGGGTAGTACCACGCGTTGCGTGCGTCCGTATAACCCATCAAAGGTGCGTAGAGCTCATCTGCAACAAAAAGGGGCGTTGTATAAGCCCAAAGGTTTCCGTACGATAAAACATTCGCTTCTCCGGGCTCACTTACTGTGACGGTTTTTTTGATTTTTTTATAGCGCTTACAAGTTCCATTCCTGCGATAGGATTTGCAGATGTCGGAATTGACGTTTTCTGTCACCTCGTACGTGCCTTCGCCGTACGCGTGGTTGCGGAACACGTTGTCGTCGGGCCAGTAATAGATAGGCTCATCGGTGATGCCGTCACCATCATCGTCTCCGTCGTCTTCACCAAGGTACAGGGAGTAAAAATCTTCCTGTGCGTTGTACCAAACGTTCGAATTGCCCAGACGGTAGTTGTCTGTCACGAAGTGTTGGCGCGTGTTTTGGCCATCTGACATCAAAACAACAATCTTTAGAGATTCATTTGAGCCGTAGTCGTAAGGGCGCCCTTCAAACACATTAGAAACGGTTCCGCTATTGGAGGATGTGCCGTCAATCATGCTCGACACCACTGGCTGAAAGGCGGGGTCAAGCAGCGCAGTGCCCCATTTCATGCCGGTGTCGATTGAAGTGTTGCCGCTGCCAAACAGATCGTCGATGTAATCTTTCAACGCTTGAGTATCGTTTTGTATGAGGGTCAGCTCTCGTGATGACTCCGCGCGGCAGTCTGTATGGTAGTTGATGGTCACAACTTGATTGTCGGCTCGATTGTCGTAGTTGCTGCCGCTCCACGTGGCATGCAGCGTTTGATCATACTCGCGGTTGGGGTTGATCGAGGACTCTTGGTAGTCTGCTGAGTCGAAGTTCAGGCAATTGGCAACCGGGTTTGATCCGTTGGTCGTAAGTTGGTTCATTACGGCGTCGGGTGTAGATACCTGGGCAGCGTAGGGCACGATCGAAATTGACAAAGTGTCATCTTCAGTCGTGTCATCCATGGTCTGGACAAATTCTTTCGCCGCTACTTTTAGGTTGCTGAGACGGCTATTGTTGTTCATCGAACCTGAAACATCGAGCACCATGGAGATTTCGATGTTGCCGATGCGCTCTTCGGCGGTGCCGGCTGCGGCCAGATTAAAAGTGGGACCGTGGTCAATGGTCTCCTGGAGTGCGTCGATTTCTGCTTGGGTGTATTTCCCGTTCGCGGGTTTATTTGGCCAAAGACTCTTCATGTTTCGACCAACGGTACTGTACACCATGTTAGATTCCACTGCAGCGTTCGCTGTCACGGTGCGATGATTGATGGACTGGTCCACGACCACATTGTTCAACGTGTGACGGACACCCGATTTTGTGAAGTAATCTTCGACCACTTCCGTGGCGGGGCGTGTTTGATCGAGGTCTGCGGCGGCCAAAATGGCCCTGTCTAAGGTGTGTTGCAGCTGGGTTCGGCGCATTTCCGCCAGCATGATATCAGCGCCGATGCCGCCGATTGTGATCATCATGATCACTAGAATAATACTAAACCCCACCATCACGCCGTCGTCTTCATTTTTGAAGCGGCGTGCACACCATAGCAGAGATGCTTTTTGCCGAGCCATTGAGTAGCGCGAAGCTGATGCCTGATACTGTTTCATTTTACATACCTCTTTACGACGCGCCCGACCGGGGACTCACCGCCCCAAAACGGTTTTCGTCGTAAATCTTATCCCCGTTGATTGGGGCGCAAATGAGGCGCAATTGGGTGGAAGCTTAGGCGTTCGTTAATGGATTTTGTTGAAAACTCAGGTGTTTGTCGACAATCCGGCTCGACTCTAGGGGGCCGTTTCCATTCGGGTTATAGTTGGTTTGTGAACTGCTGAAATTTTAGGCTGTTATATTCTCTGCTGTTATGACCTTACTCATACTTAAGTCGGTAAATGTGGCAGTGAGTCGCATCGTGTTGCTTGTCTGGAGGATAATTGATGAGCGTAATAAAGGAACCGAGTTTCCGGGAAAGTGTTGACCTGATGTTCAATCGCGCTGTGGCGCTGATGGATCTGCCGCCAGGATTAGAGGAGAAGATCCGGGTCTGTAACGCTACCTATACGGTGCGTTTTGGTGTTCGGTTGCGCGGTCAAATTCAGACCTTTACCGGATATCGGTCCGTACACTCTGAGCACATGGAGCCCGTCAAAGGCGGTATTCGCTTTGCACCGAGTGTGAATCAGAACGAGGTCGAAGCGCTGGCGGCGCTGATGACGTATAAATGCGCATTGGTGGAAGCGCCATTTGGCGGGTCCAAAGGTGGGCTTTGCATCGATCCGCGGAAGTATGATGAACACGAGTTGGAACGCATCACTCGCCGCTTTGCTTACGAGCTGGCTAAGCGCGATCTGATCCACCCATCGCAAAACGTACCTGCGCCAGATATGGGCACCGGGGAGCGTGAGATGGCTTGGATCGCGGACCAATACGCCCGAATGAACACCACTGATATCAACGCGCGAGCCTGTGTAACCGGTAAGCCGCTCAACGCGGGTGGTATATCGGGTCGTGTCGAAGCCACGGGTCGCGGCGTACAATACGCATTGCAGGAGTTCTTCCGCGACGCGCGCGATATTGAGAAAGCGGGTCTAGACGGCAGCTTGGACGGCAAGCGTGTGATTGTGCAGGGGCTAGGTAACGTGGGCTATCATGCCGCCAAGTTCCTGTCAGACGAAGACGGCTGTAAAGTTGTGGGCATCATTGAGCGCGACGGTGCATTGTATAACGATGACGGTATCGACGTAGATGCGGTACAGCAGTGGCTGGCCAAACACGGTGGTGTGTCCGGCTATCCCGATGCGACCTACACCCGCGAAGGTGGTGCCGTGCTGGAGGAGTCCTGTGACATCCTTATTCCGGCTGCGCTGGAAGGGGTGATCAACATGGAGAATGCTGCACGCATTAAGGCGCCGTTGATCATTGAGGCCGCGAACGGTCCGGTCACTGCTGGGGCGGATGAGATCCTGCGCAAAAAAGATACTGTGATCATTCCAGACATGTATGCCAACGCCGGTGGTGTGACCGTGTCCTACTTTGAGTGGGTCAAAAACCTCAGTCACATTCGCTTTGGTCGGATGCAGCGACGTCAGGAAGAGTCGCGGCACCAACTGGTGGTGGATGAGCTGGAGAAGATCAGCGAAGCGCTGGGCACCCAGTACAGTCTGACCGACAGCTTCAAGCAGAAGTACTTGCGCGGTGCCGGAGAGCTGGAGCTTGTGCGCTCCGGTCTTGATGATACGATGCGCATTGCTTATCAATCTATGCGAGATGTGTGGCACGACCGTGCCGATGTAGAGGATTTGCGCACAGCGGCCTACCTCGTGTCGATTGACAAGGTGGCGGCCAGCTACCGTGCAAAAGGGCTTTAATGGTTGATATCGCAATCAGCTGCCGTTGTGGACAGTTTGGTGCAAAGCTAAAGAATGTGAGCCCGAAAACGGGCTCACATGTGCAGTGTTACTGTAAAGATTGTCAGGCGGGCGCAATGGCGCTGGGCGCGGAAGACAGGCTGATGCCGCGCAACGGCTCTGACATCTATCAGACCATTCCATCCAATCTGGAACTGACCAAAGGCCAGGAGCATCTGGCCTGTCTACGGCTGTCACCCAAAGGTTTGATGCGCTGGTATGCGAGTTGCTGTGACACACCGGTGTTCAACACGCTGGGCGGCACCAAGCTGGCCTTTATCGGTGTGTCGGTGCCCGCGATGCAGGGCGATGCGATTGATAGGGCCATCGGCAAGGTGATTGCCGTGGTGCATACCAAAGATGCGCCGTTTGGCACTGAGCCGCTTAAGGACTACGGCTTCAACAAGGCGGGCTTTGGAGTTCTGGCGCGCCATTTCAGCGCGCTGATGCGTGGGCAAGTGAAGGAAAATCCCTTTTTTGAGGATGGCGCACCTGTGGTTGAACCGCGTGTGTTGAGCAAAGTGGAGCGCAAAGCCGCTACTCCATAAAGCCTTGTTTGCCGATGAAAATGGCATGCGGATACAAAAACCCAGTTTGAAGGTTGAATTACTTAACAGTGATGTCTATTTTTGATAACCCTATAAGTCTCTGATACATATGATGAATTTCGCGTATGTCAGCCCCTTTTCAGTCAAAGGACCTCACTGATGAAATATCTCATGTCGCTTGCAGCAATCGGTGCAGGGCTTGGCACTCAAGCGATGGCGCAATCTCCGGAAGGCTGGGTGTATCAGCTGGAGAGTGCCTACCTCAATCAGAGTGACTCGGATCTTTCAGCCTCCAATTCCTTCTCTGCAAACCGGGCATACCTGCGATTAAGCGGTTTCAATCGGAGGCCAAGCGGGTTGTCATATGGGATCACTGCGACCGTTGGGCAGTCTGATTATGATTTTAGCGGCGCCGCGCCTTGGGGGCGCGTCAGAGAAGACTCTCTCTTTTTCCTAATTGCCGGGGGAAACGCCTCTGGAATGAAATGGTTTGTAGCGCCGTCGATCGACCGACGCGCAGAATCCGGCGCGTCCAGCGATGATGGGCTTACCGCAGGCGTTTTTGCGGGCGTGAGTTGGCAATTGAGTGAGCGCCTGAACATTGGGCCAGCCATTGGCGCGTTCAGCGGGATTGGTAGCGAAAGCACAAGCATCTTTCCCTTTTTCCTTTTGGACTGGGAAATGACAGATCGGTTGAGCTTGACCACGGGTCCATCCCTTGGGGCGAGCCAAGGTCCGGGTCTCTCTTTGAAGTACAAGTTAGATGACAGTTGGGGCTTGGCTCTCTCTGCAAGGAAAGAGTTCAACCGTTTCGCGCTCTCCGATTCTGGACCGACACCTGGCGGTGTTGGGCAAGACACCAGCGTGCCGGTCATTGTGAGTTTGAATTACGATCCCAACCCGGGACTAAGCTTTGCGCTTTTTGCCGGGGCGGAGTTTGATGGGCAGCTTGAGGTGGAAAACGCTGGCGGTTCAACGGTTAGTTCTCAGCGCTATGACTCGGCGCCGTTGGTTGGTGTCGCGTTTTCAATGTCGTTTTAAGATCTGTACATAGCCTGATTGCAATTGAATGTTTAGCGACGCATTCTGTCGCTAAGCGGCCATCCTTGCGCATGATTTTTGCGCCTGATGTCGGGAGGTCGTGTCGGATTTGGTGGCACGCCTTTGGTAGGCATTCAGAGGGCAAAAAAAGATGCGTTTTTCCGGCCTCAAGGTTTTGGCAGAGGGACTGACCGGCAACAAAGGATGGACCGCGCATTGGCGGGACGCGCAGCCAAAGCCTGAATATGACATGGTTATTATTGGTGGCGGCGGACATGGACTGTCCACGGCCTATTACCTCGCCAAGAACCATGGAATGACCAACATCGCAGTACTTGAAAAGGGTTACTTGGGGGGCGGTAATGTGGGGCGCAATACCACGATTGTGCGCGCCAATTACTTTCTGCAAGGCAATAGCGAGTTTTATTCCCATTCGATGAGGCTCTGGGAAGGGCTGGAGAAAGAGCTCAACTACAATGTGATGTTCTCGCAGCGCGGGCTTATCAATTTGTTCCACAGCGATGGTCAGCGAGATGCCTTTGCGCGGCGGGGCAACATGATGATCAATCAAGGTGATGATGCGGAGTTGCTAGATCGCGAAGGGGTGCGCAAAAAGCTGCCTTATCTCGATTTTGAGCAGGGGCGTTTTCCGATCTATGGCGGGCTGTATCATCCGCGCGGCGGTACGGCGCGGCATGATGCGGTGGCATGGGGCTATGCGCGTGGGGCTTCAGATCGAGGCGTGGATTTGGTGCAGAACTGCGAAGTGACTGGCATCGACATTGAGGGCGGTTTTGTGAAGGGCGTGCAGACCACACGCGGTGCCATTCGGGCCAAGAAGGTTGGCATCATCGTGGCCGGGCGTTCAGGTCTGGTGGCAGGTATGGCGGGGCAGCGGTTGCCAATAGAAAGCCACGTCTTGCAGGCATTTGTGACCGAGGGTCTTAAGCCAGTTATGGATCACGTGATCAGTTTTGGCATGGGGCACTTCTACATCAGCCAGTCAGACAAGGGCGGTTTGGTCTTTGGCGGGGATCTGGATTTCTACAGCTCCTATGCGCAACGTGGGAACCTGCCGATGAAAGAGCATGTCATGGAGGCGGGCATGACTCTGATGCCGATGATCGGCAAAGCCAAGGTGCTTCGCTCTTGGGGCGGGATCATGGATATGACACCGGATGGCAGCCCGATCATCGATAAGATGGACGGAATTGACGGACTGTATATTGATTGTGGCTGGAACTACGGTGGATTCAAGGCTGTACCAGCCTCAGGGTGGTGTATGGCGCATTTGATGGCGACGGACAAACACCATGGCTATGCCGAGAAGTTTCGGATTGACCGGTTCCGCAACGGTGTGGGGATCATGGACGAAGAGGGCACCGGCTCTCAGCACAATTTGCACTAAGGAGGCGGCGATGAAGCGGGTGATCAAAATCTTTGCGATGAGCAGCGCATTGCTGGCAGGGCCGGTTTCGGCCGAAGGGCCTACAGAAGGCTGTTACGTGCGGGACTATTCTACTGCGCACCTCGCTAGCCAGCCTGCGCAGGTGGTCGACTGGATGCAGATGTGGGTCTACAGCGACCAGAATCAGAACAAATTGGCCAACATGCGGGTTGGGTTCACCGATCAAGGTCATGTCGCGAACTCCAAACATGCGGGAAAGGTGTTGGACCAGTTTTTGTTGTGCTTTGACTATGAGGGGCGGAAGGGCTGCACAGTCGAGTGCGACGGAGGCAATTTCTTCATAACGCGGGACACCGGCGACGCCATCATAATAGAGACCAGCTACTTGACGGTTGGCGAAACTGACGGCTGCGGTGGCGCGGTGGATTTGGCGGAGGTGCCGGGCAAAGCGGTGAAGTACAAGCTGTACCGTGCAGACGCGCGTCAGTGTGAGGGTGCGCGTACGGTTTATGACTTTGTTGATAGCGATGAGGTCGTTGACGAAAGTCCCAGCAGCGACGGGGAGAGCAAATGAGGCTGTCCTGTCCGCATTGTGGCGAACGTGATCGGCGTGAGTTTTACTATATGGGCGATGCGGTGGCGTTGAACCGGCCCGACCCAGAGGCGAGCGACGTTGAATGGGATGATTACCTGCACAATCGTGACAACCCGGCAGGGGTGACACGCGATCTTTGGTATCATGAAGGTGGATGCGGTGCGTGGATCGTCGTGACGCGTAATACGCTGACCCATGAGGTGATTGCGACAGAGCTGGCGGCTAACGTGAAGGAGGCCAGCGAATGAGAGTTGCAGGCAAAGGACAGGTTGACCGTAGAAAACCGGTCTGCTTCACCTTTGATGGGCGCACTGTGCACGGGTTCGCAGGTGACACCGTGGCCTCGGCCTTGTTGGCCAATGACGTCAAGTTGGTGGCGCGCTCGTTTAAGTATCACCGCCCACGGGGCGTGATGGGAGTAGGCTCGGAAGAGGCCAATGCGCTGGTCACCGTTGGACGCGGCGCGCATCAGGAGCCCAATGTGCGGGCGACGATGCAGGAGATTTATGACGGGCTGGAGGTGCGCAGCCAGAACCGTTGGCCCAGTCTGGATGTGGACCTGTTGGCGATCAATGACCTGGCGGCGCCGTTTCTGGGGGCAGGATTCTACTACAAGACCTTCATGTGGCCCAAGGCGTTTTGGGAGCGGGTGTATGAGCCGATCATTCGCCGGTCCGCTGGTCTGGGCGCGCTGTCAGGGGAGCACAACGAAGACCTCTATGAAAAGGCCTTTGCGTTTTGCGATGTTTTGGTGATTGGTGCTGGGCCCGCCGGCCTGATGGCGACGCTCACAGTCGCGCGGGCTGGGGCGGATGTGTTGTTAGCCGATGAGGACAGTGTGCTGGGTGGGCGTCTGAATGGCGAGCGCGAAGAGATTGATGGCATTCCGGCTGTGGAATGGGCGGCGGATGTGGTGGACGAACTGGCATCCATGCCCAACGTGCGGCTGATGCCGCGCACAACGGTCACAGGTGCCTATGATCAGGGCACGTTTGGCGCGCTGGAGCGGGTGAGTCACCACTTGAGTGGCGCTACTGGGCGACCACTTGAGTGCTTCTGGCGGATTGTCGCAAAGCGCACGATCCTCTGTGCCGGTGCCATTGAGCGACCGATTGCGTTTAAGAACAATGACCGGCCTGGGATCATGGGCGCGGCGGCGGTGCGGACCTACCTGCAGCGTTATGGCGTGGCGCCGGGCAAGGCGGTGACGGTGTTCACCAATAATGATGATGGGCACCGCACAGCGCGAGATATCAAAGCCGCCGGTGTTCATGTGACGGCCGTGTTGGACAGTCGAAAGGATGGCCCTGACGGAGAGGGTTATCCGGTGATCCGGGATGCAGAGGTGTGTGACACTGGCGGTCGCAAGGCGCTGGAAAGTGTTTCCTACCGAACGGTCAGTGGCGAAGAAAAGCTCGGTACAGACTGTCTGGCGGTTTCTGGCGGCTGGAATCCGACAGTGCACCTGACGTGCCATATGAACGGGCGTCCTACGTGGCGCGACGACATCCAGAGTTTTGGACCGGTTGACGGCATGGTACCGGGTATGTCCACGGCGGGGGCGTGCAACGGGACGTTCTCCACTTTGGGAGCGCTGAACGAAGGGGCCGCAAAAGCCAAGGAGGCGGTGGAAGCGCTTGGCTTTATGACCAATGCCGTAGATCTGCCTTCTGCCGACGATGCGCCTTACAACTTGGCGCCGCTCTGGGCGGTGGCAGGGCGTGGCCGCGCGTGGCTGGATTTCCAGAACGACGTGACCGTGAAGGATGTGAAGCAGGCGGCGACCGAGAACTTCCGCTCTGTGGAGCATATGAAACGCTACACTACACAGGGTATGGCTCCCGATCAGGGTAAGAATTCCAACATGGGGGCCTTGGCTGTGCTGGCCGATGCAACAGGGCGGGTCATACCGGAGACTGGAACCACTACCTTCCGCCCTCCATTCGTGCCGGTGAGCATTGCGGCCATGGGGGCCGGTGGGCAAGGGATTGGTTTCGCGCCGGAGCGGTTGACCACCAGTCATGACGCCTGCGCCACGGCTGGGGCGCCGATGATTGAGGCGGGACTATGGTATCGGCCGAGTTTTTACCCAAAGGCGGGCGAAACCAAATGGCGGCAGAGCTGTGACCGTGAAGTGCTGATGGTGCGCAATGCGGTTGGGGTCTGTGATGTGTCGACTTTGGGCAAAATCGATATTCAAGGGCCAGATGCAGCCGCGTTGTTGGACTTTGTCTACACCAACACTTTCAGCACGCTGAAGATGGGTAAGGTGCGTTATGGCCTAATGCTGCGCGAAGATGGCACCGTCATGGATGACGGCACCACCGCGCGATTGGACAAGGACCATTTTGTTATGACCACAACCACAGCAGCGGCCGGGCCGGTGCTGCGGCATCTGGAGTATGTGCATCAATGTCTACGGCCGGAGCTGGATGTTTCGATGGTGTCTGTGACCGAGCAATGGGCGCAGTTTGCAGTCGCGGGGCCGAAGTCGCGCGAACTGCTGACTGGAATTGTGGGCGAGGACGTTGACAACGAGAATTTCCCGTTCATGGGCTGTGGCGAGATAACGGTTGGCGGCGTCCGAGGGCGGTTGTTCCGCATCTCCTTCAGCGGTGAGCACGCCTATGAGATCGCAATGCCGGCGCGCTATGGCGAGAGCCTGTACCAACTGCTGATGCAAAAGGCGGAGGCGCTGGGCGGCGGGGCTTATGGGGTGGAGGCCCTTAATGTGCTGCGCATTGAGAAGGGCTTTATCACCCATTCCGAAATTCACGGGCGTACGACGGCCTTTGATATTGGTATGGAGCGCATGGTGAGCGCTAAGAAAGACTGCATCGGCAAGACCATGAGCGAACGGCCTGGTCTTTACGGCGATGACCGGGAGCAGTTGGTCGGCTTAAAGCCAGTTGGGGCCGTGAAACAGCTGACTGCTGGTGCACATTTGTTTGAGGTGGATGCAGAGCCGGTGCGGGAGAACGAACAGGGGTACACCACTTCGGTTGGTTTCTCGCCGACCTTTGAGAGCTTCTTGGGATTGGCGTTTTTGCGCAATGGTCGTGCGCGGCATGGAGAACAGGTGATGATGGTGGATCACTTGCGCGGTGTGACTGCGCGCTGTGAGGTCTATGATCCTTTGTTCTTTGACCCAGAGGGAGGGCGGATGCGTGGTTGAGTTGCTTGCAAAGACGCCGTGTGAGGGGCTGTTGCCAATCACCGTGGGCGATGTGTCATTGGCCGAAGACCTGCCAATGTGCCTGACGATTTTGACGGCGCGCAAGGGGCGGCTTGAGTCTTGTTCCGAGTTGTTGAAATCCGCGCATGGGATAGTGATGCCAAAGCCAAATCGCGCAACTGGCACAGCGGCGGCGCGAGCGATTTGGTTTGGGCCGGATCAAGCCATGTTATCGGGGCCAGCGCCCAACTGGAGCCTCCAAAACGAGGCCACTGTGGTGGATCAAAGTGATGCATGGGCGGTTGTGACGCTGGAAGGCGTTAGTGCGGAAGATGTGTTGGCGCGACTTGTAGCTGTTGATCTGCGGTCGACGACCTTCAAGCGAGGGCATTCGGCGCGCACCATTTTGGGGCATATGACCGTATCCATTACGAGGGTTGGAGAGCAGGCGTTTGAGATCATGACGTTCCGCTCCATGGCAAAGACACTTGTTCACGATTTGCAAAGGGCCATGGAAAGCGTCGCCGTGCGGGGGTAGGCTCGTTGGGTCAAAAGTGATTCAGGAGGCCTTGATGGTCCGTTATACTCTCGTGGCGCTGATGCTGAGCAGCGCAACAGCCTATGCCGCCGACGGCAAAGAAGACACATGCAAGTACCAGGGGCAGGTTATTAAAGCCATCCAGGACGCGCGTTTGGACAGGGTGAAGGCCAAGGATTTGGAAGAGTATCTGCTGGCGAATGAACCAACTTGGCCGGAGAACTATAACGCCGCAATCACGCATTTTGCGCCTGTTGTCTACGGTGCCAAAAAGCGCGACCTGAAAAAGATCGATTTGGGCGCACAAGTTGAACAGCAGTGTCTGGACAATTGGGATCAAATTCAGGAAATGCAGAAGTCCGCTTCCAACTGACCTGATCGGATTGCCATGCCCTTACCGCCTGGATTTCTAGATGAGCTTCGCAGCCGCACCTCCATTGTTGACGTGGTGGGGAGAAAAGTCATGTGGGATCCGCGCAAGTCCAATCAGGGCAAAGGCGACATGTGGTCTCCATGTCCGTTTCACCATGAAAAAACAGCTTCATTCCATGTCGATGACCGCAAAGGGTATTACTATTGCTTTGGCTGCCACGCCAAAGGGGACGCCATAAAGTTTGTGACCGAAACTGAAAATGTCGGTTTCATGGAGGCGGTGGAGATTCTGGCTGAAGAGGCCGGGTTGGCCATGCCCAAACGTGATCCTCAAGCACAACAAAAGGCGGACCGGCGGACGCAGCTGGCTGAGGTCATGGAAATGGCCGTGCAACATTTTCGCTTGATGCTAAATGCTGGGGCTGGCGTGGAAGCGCGGGCTTATCTGGATAGGCGCGGCATGGCTCAGGAAGCGCGAGATCGGTTTGACATAGGCTTTGCGCCAGATGGATGGCAGGGTCTATGGGATGCGCTGACAGGTAAAGGTGTGGCCCCTGAGTTGATCATGGGCGCTGGGCTGGCCAAACCATCTAATAAGGGGGGCAAACCCTACGACACGTTTCGCAATCGGATCATGTTCCCGATCCGTGATGCGCGCGGCAAGTGTATTGCTTTCGGCGGGCGAGCGATGGATACCAATGACAACGCCAAATACCTCAACAGTCCTGAGACCGAGCTGTTTGATAAGGGGCGGAGCCTTTACAACCATGCACCTGCCCGGGAGGCAGCGGGCAAAGGCCAGCCGTTGATTGTGGCCGAAGGCTACATGGATGTGATTGCGCTCTGTGAAGCAGGCTTTGGCGCGTCTGTCGCGCCATTGGGGACGGCAGTTACAGAAAACCAGCTACAATTGCTGTGGCGCATCTCAGACGAGCCGATCATAGCGCTGGATGGCGACAAAGCGGGTCTGCGCGCGGCGATGCGGGTGGTGGACTTGGCTTTACCTTTGCTTGAGGCCGGAAAATCGCTGCGCTTTGCAATTATGCCAGAGGGGCAGGATCCAGACGACCTGATAAAGGCCAGAGGCGCAGGGGCGGTGCAGAAAGTTTTAGATGCGGCGATGCCTATGGTGAATTTGCTGTGGAAGCGCGAGATTGAGGGTAAGGTATTTGACAGCCCTGAACGCCGCGCCGCGCTCGACAAACTGCTCAAACAGAAGATCAAGCTTATTCAGGATCCTTCGATCCGCAGCCACTATGGCGAGGCCATCAAGGAGTTGCGCTTTCAGTTGTTCCGTCCGCAGAGAGGGGGGGGCAAAGGAAGCTTTAAGCGTGGCAAGTGGAATGCAGAACCAACAGTGCAGGTTCATACCAAGACTTCGATGTTGGCTGCGAGCGAAGGCCCGGTGGAAATGCGTGTGCGCGAGGCAGTGGTTTTGGCTGTGGCCTTGGTTAACCCAGAACTGCTTGATGATTTCGAGTATGAGATTGAGAGCATGGAGTGCCTGGATCAGGATAACGCGTATCTGCGCGATGTGCTGTTGCGATATGCCAACACACCGGACCCGCGTAGCAATGTGGAAATGGCATTGGGGCTGGAGATGGTTGAAAACCTGCTGCGCCAACCCCATGTCGCCATCACCCCCGCCGTACGAAAACCCGGCGACATTGCGCTTGCGCGCATGACGCTGACCGAAGAGCTCGCAAAGCTCAAAACCGTGCGGGGATTGAGCGAAGAAATCGCCGAAGCGGAAGAAGACCTTATGAGCGTGGCTGATGAGGCGATGACTTGGCGATTGGGCCAGGCCGCAGAGGCGCGAAACAAGGCTATGCAAACCGGACTCGATGAAGAAGGCGGGGGCGAATTTGCTGTTGGCGACAATGGAGCGCCAATTGACAAAGATGAACGTGCGGCGCTGGATGCGCTGCGAGATATGATCGATTTTACAAGGGGTGGAAAGCCGCCACGCCGGGGATAAGGCCTCAAGGCGCAGCCTTGTGAGCAACACATGAAGAAAACGGGCGCGGTGGGGTTGCGAATCACCCTGTTGCGAGGTTGATTCGGAGCCAGCGAATCACCTTCAGCCCGAACTTGCAGGAGCATTTAATGGCCGCCAAGGACAACGACGACCAGAAGCCCGCCGATCAGGACGCCGAAATCTCGCTCGATATGAGCCAAACCGCCGTCAAAAAAATGATCGCCGAGGCTCGCGAGAAGGGCTACATCACCTATGATCAGCTGAACCAAGTTCTGCCGCCTGATCAGGTGAGTTCCGAGCAAATCGAGGACGTGATGTCGATGCTGTCCGAAATGGGCATCAACATCATTGAGGACGAGGAAGCCGAAGAAGAAGAGGCGAAGTCCACTGCCGTGGTAGATACCTCTTCTGCGGCACGCGGTGTGGCAGTAGCCAGCGGCAACAATGAAAAACTCGACCGGACCGATGATCCGGTGCGCATGTACTTGCGCGAGATGGGTTCTGTTGAGCTTCTGAGCCGCGAAGGCGAGATCGCAATTGCCAAGCGCATTGAGGCCGGCCGCAACACGATGATCGCTGGTCTGTGCGAAAGCCCGCTGACCTTCCAAGCGATTACCATCTGGCGCGACGAACTTCTCTCTGAGGATATTTTGCTTCGTGATGTGATCGATCTGGAAACCACCTTTGGTAATCAGATGGGAGACGATGAAGAAGAGGGCAGCGCCACGCCTGTTGCCGCCGAAGCAGCCAATGTGACCTCGGCGCCTAAATCAGATGACGGCCAACAAGAGCTAGACGCCGATGGCAATCCAATTGCCAAAGACGACGATGATGATGATGAAGATGAGCAGGCCAACATGTCGCTCGCTGCGATGGAAGCTGCGCTGAAACCGCGGGTTCTGGAAACGCTCGACATAATCGCGCGCGACTTTGCGATGCTCTCAGATATGCAGGATGCGCGTATCTCGGCGACCTTGAATGAAGACGGTTCCTTCTCTGAATCTGATGAGGCAACTTATCAGAAGCTGCGGTCCGAGATTGTGGAGTTGGTGAACGAGCTTCACCTTCACAACAATCGTATCGAAGCGCTGATTGACCAGCTCTACGGCATCAACCGCCGCGTGATGCAAATTGACAGCTCCATGGTTAAGTTGGCCGACCAAGCTCGGATCAACCGCCGAGAATTCATTGAAGCCTACCGTGGCCGCGAGCTTGACCCGAACTGGCTGGACGATATGTCTGCGAAATCCGGTCGTGGCTGGCAGATGTTTATGGAACGCTCTGTCGACAAGGTGACGGAACTGCGCAACGACATGGCGCAAGTGGGCCAGTATGTTGGCTTGGATATCCCCGAATTCCGCCGCATCGTGCAGCAGGTTCAGAAGGGTGAGAAAGAGGCCCGTCAAGCCAAGAAAGAAATGGTTGAGGCCAACTTGCGCTTGGTAATTTCGATTGCCAAGAAATACACCAACCGTGGTTTGCAATTCCTTGATCTTATTCAGGAAGGTAACATCGGCCTGATGAAGGCGGTGGACAAGTTTGAATACCGCCGTGGTTACAAATTCTCCACCTATGCCACATGGTGGATTCGTCAGGCGATCACACGCTCGATTGCCGACCAAGCCCGCACCATCCGTATTCCGGTGCATATGATCGAAACGATCAACAAGCTTGTTCGGACCTCGCGTCAGATGCTCCATGAGATTGGCCGCGAGCCAACACCGGAAGAACTGGCCGAGAAGTTGCAGATGCCACTGGAGAAGGTGCGCAAGGTGATGAAAATCGCCAAGGAGCCGATCTCTCTGGAAACACCGATTGGGGACGAAGAAGATAGCCAGTTGGGTGATTTCATCGAGGACAAGAATGCCGTGCTGCCGCTTGACAGCGCCATTCAGGAAAACCTCAAAGAGACCACTACGCGGGTTCTGGCCTCTCTCACGCCGCGTGAAGAGCGAGTGCTTCGGATGCGGTTTGGTATTGGCATGAACACTGACCACACCCTTGAGGAAGTGGGCCAGCAGTTCAGCGTGACACGCGAACGCATTCGTCAGATTGAAGCGAAGGCGCTGCGCAAGCTGAAGCACCCAAGCCGCTCGCGTAAACTGCGCAGCTTCCTGGATCAGTAAGCCATGTCGTTTCTGAAGAAACTTTTTGGTGGCGGCGTTTCAAAAGACGTCGCTGCCGAGAAAACGGCGCAGCCAGTGGAGTACAAGGGGTACCAGATCACTCCGTGCCAAATTCCAGAAGGCGGGCAGTTTCGTATTTCCGCGCGCATTGATGGTTTGGTGAACGGCGAGCCCAAGAGCCATACGTTGATCCGGGCTGATGTACTTCGCGATCCGGGGGAGGCGGCTGAGGCTTCTGTTGGCAAAGCAAAGCAGATGATTGACCAGATGGGTGACCAAATTTTTTGAGATTGCAAAGTTCTGATATTGCTAGGTCGTCTTGTTTCAGAGAGCGTCTTTCGGACGCTCTTTTTTATTCGGCCCTAGCGAGTACTCTGCAAGCAAGTGTTCGATTGTGCGACTTGAGTTAGAGAGATTGATGCGACGTTTTTCTTTAATATGCTTCTTAGGCTTGGCGGCTTGTTCCGAATCCAGTGGAAAAGGGAACAATGGGTTTGTAACAACCGGTGGTATCCGCGTGAACCCTGTCTCAGAGGATGTGTTCGAAGTTGCCGCTCGTCCGAACCTAAATATGGTCAATGCTTTCTGGTGTGGCGCAGGGGACTATGCGGGCCAAGCTTTAGGTGCACCGCCGACTGCGCGAGTGTATGCTGTCGGAGGGGCTGGGCCTGCCTACACCAGCGATAGCCGGGATGCAGCGCAGTTCTCACTTAAGCCTCCAGGGCGAGCCATAGGAGCGTCGGGACGAAAGGGATCCTGGGGACCACGTCTCGGTGAAGATAAGTTTGTTGGAGATGCGCGTCGCTTATGTTGGCGTTTAGGGTCTGATTTCGCGTTTTGATAGAGTTGGTTTCCGAGATGGCTGATTGGACTTGTTTCCAAGTCGTACGAACAGAATACCAAATGGTAAGGATGCTGTGATGAAGGTCGTTTCAAGATTTTTTCTTCTAGCTGGCTTGGTGATCTCGGGATGTGCGGACAGCAGTACCGGTGGTTTTGTTTCACTCGGAGGCATTCGAGTAGAACCTGTGAATGCGGATGTTTTTGAGGTCGGAGTTCGGCCAGGTGCTATTGAAGCAAACTTTTGGTGCGGGGCCGGTGACTATGCGCGGCGTCAAATGGGCGCCCCCGACAACGCACGCGTCTACGTGGTTGGAGGCACCGGGCCGGGAACAGTCTCTGAAAATCCAGAGACTGCGCAGTTTTCCCTGAAGCCGCCGCAAGCTGTTCAAGGGGCAACAGGAAGATCTGGCGGTTGGGGCCCGCGACTTGGTCGCAGCAATTCTGTTGGGATTGCTCGAAGCCAGTGTGGGCGCCACAACAACGATTTCTGGTCCTAAGTGGAGGTAACGTCAGCCAATGAAGTGTATTCCTATCATTGTGAGCATAGTTTTCGTTGCAGGCTGTGAGGGCAGCACAGCCTTTACTGCACAAAATGGTGTTCGCGTTAACCCGGTAAACGCAGATGTATTTGAAGTGTTTGCGCGGCCCAGCGGTAGAAAATCAGATTTTTGGTGTGGGGCGGGTAGTTATGCGTCTCGCGTGTTGGGGGCATCTGATGGAGCTCCTGTCTACGCCGTGGGTGGTGCAGGCCGCGGTGTTAGCCTTGATAGCCCGGATGCGGCTCAATTTTCTTTGAAGCCTCCTGGCCAAGTCTCTGGGGCGACTGGGAGGCCCGCATCACGTGGGTGGGGACCCGAAGTCGGGCAATCTGTAAGTGTTGGTAGAGCACGCAACAGCTGTCAGCCTTTACTGTCCAACGATGACTAGTAGGCAAGATTTTCTGACGTTATGAGACAGAAAACTTTTCAAGTTTCAACCAATGGTGCAGGTCTCTACGAGTTTACCCGTGATGTGGTGGGTTGGGTGAAGTCTGATCAGGAAACAAGCCTCTTAACGCTGTTCGTGCGCCACACGTCTTGCAGTCTACTCATCCAAGAAAATGCAGATCCGGAAGTGCAAACCGATTTGCAGAATTTCTTTCACCGTCTTGTGCCGCCGACCACTGATCCGTCGATGAGCTATATGACACATACCTACGAAGGACCGGACGATATGCCTGCGCATATCAAAGCGGCGATGATGCCTGTGTCTTTATCCATTCCGGTCACAAACGGACAGCTGGCACTGGGAATGTGGCAGGGAATTTACCTGTTTGAACACAGGAATGCGCCGCACACGAGAAGTGTGACAGCGCATTTAGGTGCATGATTGGAAGACCGTTGGGCCTATGCAATTGATATAGCGCCGTGGCGAAAAAACTTCAGGGGGAAAGCAGTCTGTGTTTTCCCGGTACCGCCTATCTTGGGGTGGGTTTTTGCCTCTACCCAAAGGTTTGTAGCTCTCCTATAGTGCCTGTGGATAACTTGGGAAAATACCCAACCCACGCCGTAACCCGTTGCGGCACAGGCAAAGAGCAGTTGGAACAAGGGGAAGTCTATGCGCTGTCCGTTTTGCGGAAACATCGACACTCAGGTGAAAGATTCGCGGCCCGCGGAGGATCATGTATCGATCCGACGGCGGCGGTTTTGTCCAGCATGTGGCGGGCGATTTACCACATACGAACGCGTGCAGCTACGCGACTTGGTGGTCGTTAAATCCAATGGCCGTCGCGAAGACTTTGATCGTGACAAGCTGGAGCGTTCGATCCGCATTTCCATGCAGAAACGCCCGGTTGAACCAGAGCGGATTGATCAGATGATCAGCGGCATTGTGCGAAGATTGGAAAGCATGGGCGAAACGGATATCCCGTCTAAGACCATTGGTGAGATTGTCATGGAGGCTTTGGCGCGGATTGATACCGTGGCATATGTCCGCTTTGCCAGCGTCTACAAGAACTTCCAAGCCGCCGATGACTTTGATAAATTTGTAAGCGAACTGCGTCCAGACCAATCTCCCGAGGAGTAAGCGTGACTGATCGTCGTTACATGGCGCTGGCCCTGTCATTGGGCCGGCGCGGTCAGGGTGCCTGCTGGCCAAATCCGGCAGTAGGCTGTGTCATCGTGAAGGACGGGTGCGTTGTTGGGCGGGGCTGGACACAGCCCAGCGGGCGGCCACACGCGGAGCCGGTTGCGCTGGCGCAGGCAGGGGGGGCTGCGCAAGGGGCTACAGCTTATGTTACTCTTGAACCTTGCTCGCATCATGGACAAACGCCGCCCTGCGCAGAAGCCTTGATTGCCGCAAAGGTGGCGCGGGTGGTGGTGGCTGTGGAAGACAGTGACGCCCGTGTGTCCGGCCGTGGGCTGGCTATGCTGCGCGATGCGGGCATTGAAGTGGTCACTGGTGTGCTGGCCGATGAAGCGGCACGGGATCTGCAAGGGTTCTTTCTGAAGACAGACCTTGGCCGGCCATTCTTAACTTTAAAACTGGCGACCACTTTGGACGGGCGGATTGCCACGGCGACCGGTGAAAGCCGTTGGATCACCGGACCGGAATCTCGCCGTGCTGTACATGGCATGCGCCTGCGCCATGACGCTGTGATGGTGGGCGGTGGCACTGCACGAGTAGACGACCCGTCACTAACCGTGCGGGGTTTTGGTGACGTCGCGCAGCCGGTGCGTGTGGTGGTCTCGCGTCGGCTGGATCTGCCGTTGATGAGCGTCTTAGCGCAGACGGCAAAGGACGTGCCTGTTTGGATTGTTCATGGCACCGACGCGGATGCGTCGTTGCAGCAGACCTGGCGTGATCTTGGGGCTGTTCTGTTGCCGTGTCGGTTGGATGGGGTCCATCTGTCTGCGAAGGGCGTGCTTGAAGCGCTTGGTAAACAAGGGCTAACGCGGGTGTTTTGTGAAGGGGGAGGGGCGTTGGCGGCGTCGCTATTGGCCGCAGACATGGTGGATGAGTTGATCACCTTTTCCGCTGGTGTAGTGATCGGGGCCGAAGGCCATCCGGCAATTGGCGCCATGGGTTTGGCGCGGTTGGGGGAAGCACCGCGGTTTGACTTGGTTTCCCACCAGCGCATAGGCCAAGACGTCATGAGTGTCTGGCATCGCATAGAGGCGCAGCGCCCCCCTCTTTAGGACTTACCGCCAAAGCGACTGGTAACTGGCGAAGCGGCCTTGCAGTTTCGACAAAAGCCGGTTGCCCCAACCAGGGTGGGGGATCTCGCTTGAGGCAAGTCGTTCCAAGACCACTTCAACGGGACAGGATAGGCCGGAAATCGGGTCTCGGTAGCGCGGGTAGTCGATCAGTGCAGCATGTGCGAGGCCTTCAAGGCTTGGTTGGGCTGTGCGGCGTGCAGGGATGTCTCCGCGATCATCAGTGAGGCCCCAGCCTGCATAAAACGGGGTGCCCAATGTGGTGACTTTGCAGCCGTGCAGCAGCGCTTCGAAACCCGTTAGCGAAGTCATGGTCCAGACTTCGTCGACCTTTTCCAAAAGCACAGCCATGTCGGCGTGATCCAGCACCATGTCCGCCAGTGCTTCGGACTCCTCGTGTGCGATGAGACCCTTGCGCAGTCCTGCTTCGACGTCGGGGTGTGGCTTATAAAGAATACGCGCGGATGGGTTGGCGGCGCGGGTGGCTTTTAGCAGGTCGAGATTGGTTCTGACCTTAGTGGTGCCTGTGAGGATTGAGGCGTCGTCCTCGACCTGTCCTGGTACCAGAATGCAGTGGCCTTGGGGTAGGTCAAAAGAGGTGCCGCCGAGGTTGTACTTGGTAACTCTGTGCTTTTTCAGAGCTTTAATGAGCCGCTCTGTGCGGAGTAGTTGATCCGGGCGCAATGTGGCGCGTTTCGAAATCAGGCGTTCTAAACGGCTTTCCTGTGCGGGATCGTAGTAGATTCCGAGGTCATCGCAAACCAGTGATAACGGCGGTACCAGTTCGGCGCCAAGGCCGCGTGACCGTAGGAAGCCGTCTTCGATCCGGGTCGCACCTTCTGGTCCGGGCTTTCTGGCCCAGACCATGGCGGGGCAAGGGGAATGCTGTTTGTCAAAGGTGAGCGCTTTGTGTCGGCCAAAGAAGCTTTGCAGCGGTTTGCGCTTCCACAAACGCATGCCAAAGGCGTTCCAGCCGCGGCGATCCTCGCGCCAAGCGCGCGATTGGGAGGCGAGTTGTTCAAGGCTATCTTCGAGGTTGCAGAGTTTGTCGCGGCAAGGATCGTACCAGGTGGGGTAGAGGATCATGGCAGCCGCAAAGAGTTGCGCGCGTGTCAAGCGGCGTTGGCGGCGGTACAGGGGGAAATCGTCGTGGGTGAGGTCCCAGCCAGCGTAGAACGGCTGCCCAAAGACGCGGGGTTTATGTCCTGCTAGAATTGCTTCAAAGCCGAGCTGCGAGGAGACTGTATAGACAGCAATCGCACCATCGAGAAGTGCCCACGGGCTGATCGGGTCGGTGTAAAGTGCGACGTTATCTCGGGTGTCTTTTTCTCCGTAGTAGCCAGCGCGGACGCCGCTTTGGGTTTCTGGATGTGTCTTGATCAGGACGCGCGCGCCAGGGTTTTCTTCTTGCGCCATGACTAGCATCTCTTGGAACCGGAGGTCATTGGCACCAGAGGCCTTCACCGCTGCGTCGTCGCGGGTTTGATCAATTACGAGTACGTAGCCTGGATCGGGGGCCGGCAGGGCCGGATCGACAGCGGCGTATTTGGTGAGGTGGGTTTCTTTGAGCCGTTCAATAGCCCCGCGTGCGCGGTTTAAAAGAACAGTGTTATCTAGGGGATCGTGCTTGAGAATGCGTTCAAGGTCAGAAGGTTTGCGGGGATCGAAATGCGGACAGGTGTTGTCAATCAACAATCCAATGGGCGGCTCTTTGCCAGCACGGCCGGGAAAGAGAGACCGTAGCAACGCGTCCTCAACATATAGCGGTGATGCGCCAGTTTTTTCTGCCATTGCGTGGCCGCGGTGGGCCGTTGGGCTGTTGCCCCATATGGCAATCAAGTCGTCTGCCGTTGGGTGTCCAAAACGCAATTCGTAGCCGGCAAGCGACAGGATACGGCGCAGGCGTTTTTGGAAGAAAAAGCCTCCGTTGAATGCAAAAAGCCGCCGGGGGTCGTCGCCCCCGGCGGCTTGATTTTCATAATCACTCTGCACGTTTAGAGGCCGCCGAGGCTGCTCAATGTGTCAGCAGAGGTCAAAGTACCCGTAACCGCCGAGATGGTTTTGTCCCATGTGGTGATTGGAGCCTCGGTCACGTAAAGCGTGTCGCCGTCACGGATGATAAAGTCGCGTGCCATGAACATGCCGTTAGGCTTGGTAAGATCAAGCACGTAGACCATGCGCTGTGCGCCGATAAGGTCCTTGCGACCAAGAACGTTATTGGCGACTTTGTCTGCTTCGTTGCGGAAGACAAATACGCCTGTTGGGTCGGAGTTGGTTGGGGTTAGACCACCAACCTGTGCCAATGCTTCGATGGCGGACAGGTCCTTAGTGAAAAAGTTCACACGGCTTTGTGTGCCCGTGGCGCCCAGCGCGGTGAAGGCACGTGTGTCTTCTTCGACCAGAATGCGGTCGCCGCCGCGCAGTGCGATATCGAGTTCAGGGCTGTCGTAAAGATCTTGGAACCAAATTTCACCGGTCTCTTGACCGCGCAAAACGGTAATCTGAGCGATTTCTGGTACAATGGTCACACCGCCGGCTTGTGCCAGCATGGCGGACAATGTTCGGGTCGGTCGCTCGATCGGGTAAACACCTTGTGCGCCAACGGCCCCCACTAGGGAGACAGTCGCACCGTCGCCGGCGGCGCGGCGAACTTCGACCTGCGGATCGGGGGTTTGTTCTTCGAGCTTGGACGAAATGATCCGGCGAATGCCTTCGGGTGTGTTGCCTGCGGCGCGGATGCGACCTGCGTAGGGCACAAAGATAAAGCCAGCGCCGTCGACTTGAACTTCTTCAAGTACGGCCGCGACTTGGCCCTCAGGGCCCAGAAGCGGTTTGTCGACGTTTTCCCAGATGGTTAGCGCCAGGATGTCGCCAGGCCGAATCGTGTCTGAGCCAAGTTGACCGGCGTTTTGGAAGCCGTCAGAAAAGCCAAGGGCGGGTACAACAGCGGTGGCCCGGGAGACCCGGTCGTTCACGGGCACGATGAAGGCGTCGCCTTCGCGTTGCACAGAACCTGCGTAAATTTCGCGTTTGTTGGGGCCGGAGCGCGGCACAAGGGTGCACGATGCAACGGCGGTCGCCAGTGTCAAAACAACGGCGCACTTCCCGAGTCGGGATGCAAAGGATTTCACTGCTCGGTCTCCTCGACCTGATTATTCTGCCTCAGTTTTTTGAGACAACTTACAGAAATCCTAACCAAAAATCCAGCGCTAGACCTTGTGGCGGTCACTTCACTAATCGCAACTGTTGCCGTGGTGCCGCTGTTCCTGCTGCAAGTGCCTGATATGGGTCAAGGTCAGAGAGCATCATATCGACCACTTGGCGCATCAGGCGGCGACGGCCGCGAGCAGAGTAAAATCCGCCGGGAACCTGGCTGGTTTCAAGCAGGTAGCGGCGGTAAGTCTTGTAGGCGCGGTTGTCCGGCCGCATGGCGGCTGCAAAGAACTCCGGCAGAGATTGGGTGCTAACAAACTCCGGCTGGTTATAAACCGCGTTGCCAAAAGCCTTTATCGGAATGCCACGCCAAAGCACCTGTTGTGCAGCGGTGGAGTTCACAGTTACGGCGGTGCGCGTGTCGTTTAAGAGCTGTGCGAGTTTGCCGCCGCGGACGTAGTGGACGCGCTTGGATACGCCAAACCGCTCTGACAACTGCCGAATTTCTTTGCGTAAAGGGATGCGACCGTCCTCAAGCGGGTGGGCCTTAAACACCAAATGATGGTGTTGCGGCGCGCTTTGCGCAAAGTTCTCAATCACCAGAGACAGGAAGTCGGTCATTGTGTCGAAGGGTGAGTGCTTCTGAAAACTGCTGTCATGTTCCAGTTGCCGCAACGCCAGATGATACGGAAAGCCGCCATAGCGGACGCGCAGCGTGGCGATACGGCGTTCGATGGCGTGGAATGGCATCAACAGGAGTCGTTGCAAATAAAGCCGAAATTCGCGCGTAACCGACAATGACCGGTGCGGCTTGAAATTGCGGAACTTGCGGTTGGTGAACATCACAAACCAGTGGTAGAGCGCGCCGTAGAAGACGTGATGACGCATGTCGCCCCAATGACCGGGAGGCATAGGAGTTTCCATGTCCGAGCCTTCCAGAGCCTTTTCCATCTGCGCGATGTCCATGTTCATCAGGCGCGAGTTGCCGTTGGAGCCGCCGCGCTCATAGGTCACCCAATAGGGGCGCAAATAGCCTTCTTCAAAAACGTGCACGCGGATGCCGGAAGCTTTTGCGATTTCCACCGCTTGTGCATGGATCGGGCGGACGTCTCCATAGAGCACGATGTCGGTAACGCCCTTGTCCGTCAGGATATTTTTGTAGGTTTCAGGCCAAGCCTCTGGGGTGTCCAGATAGGGTATGAAGCTCTTTTGATGGGGCCAAAAGGCGCGGTCGCCAGCATTAAATCCAACCCGCCAGACCGTGGCACCTGAGCGGCGCAACATACGTGCCAGCGCTGCAAAAAACGGCCCATGGGGGCCTTGCAGGAACAGGAACACTTTGTTGTCACCGGACGGAATTGTCATATCGGTCAAACCTATACGCCTTCTCTTAAGGGAATGTTAGTCCAGCGGCGTGGCAAAAATATGGTCATCGATTGCCGCAGTCTGGGCGGCTTGTCTTGGGGCGGTTCGGCCTGTAGGTCTTAGGCCGATCACAGCTATGGAGCGCAGCCCGTGTTTACCGGAATTATCACTGATGTTGGCGAAATCGTTGCGTTGGAGCAGCGTGGCGACCTGAAGGCACGCATCAAGACAGCCTATGATACCAAAGGCATTGAGCTGGGGGCCTCGATCGCCAGCGAGGGTGTTTGCTTGACGGTGATAGCATTGGGCGATGATTGGTATGATGTTGAAATATCAGCGGAAACTGTCTCCAAAACCAACCTGGGTGACTGGGTTGAGGGACGGCCTGTGAACCTTGAGCGCGCGCTTAAAGTGGGAGACGAGTTGGGCGGGCACATCGTGTCCGGGCACGTGGATGGCGTGGCGGAAATTGTGGCGATGAAAGACGAAGGTGACAGCACAAGATTCACCTTTAAGGCGCCGGAAAACCTGGCAAAATTCATCGCGCCCAAAGGCTCTGTGGCGCTGAATGGCACGTCTTTGACGGTGAATGAGGTTGATGGGTGTGAGTTTGGCGTGAATATCATTCCGCACACCAAGGAAGTCACCACATGGGGGGGCTCCAAAGTAGGGGATAAGATCAACCTCGAAATCGACACTTTGGCGCGGTATGTGGCGCGGCTGGCGGAGATGTCGTCTTAAGCCATCGAACGGTGGCGGCAACACGTCGGTATTACGTCTGTTTCACAGCTGTATTGCGGAGGTGCGTTTTTTGCACCTGTTGCATCGACTGTGTGCGTTAAGAATTGCAAGGCTGGGGGCCAGCCCCCAGGCCCCCGGGATACTTTTGGAATGAGAATGCGGGGCTGTGCTTTGAGCGGGAGCCCTTGCGATCTGTCATCGAACGCCCCAGTTTTGGGGAGAGCGACGCGCGGGGCAGGTGAGATGCAGCTGGATCAGATTTGGCAGGACTACAGCGGTGCCTTGCGCGGCTTTCTGCGTAAGCGTGTGGCCAATGAGGCGGATGTGGATGACTTGTTGCAGGACATCCTGATTAAGACCCACGCCCATTTGTCGGAAGTGCGGGATCCGGCGGCGCTTCGGGCGTGGCTGTTCCAGGTGGCACGCAATGCGACGATTGATTTTTATCGGGCGCGCGGCAAGGCGCAGGCGGTGAATGCTGAGGACCTTTGGTACGGCGACGCCAAAGAGGCGGGCGCATTGCGGGAGTTGGAAGGCTGCGTGCGCGTGTTTCTGTCCGCCTTGTCCGAGCAGGATGCTGCATTGTTGAAGGCCGTGGATCTGGAAGGGCGGCGCCAGAAGGAGGTGGCCGCCGAAATGGGGCTGGCTTACAGCACACTCAAATCCCGCGTGAAGGCGGCGCGGGAGAAGATGGCGGATCAGTATCGGGCTTGTTGTGCGTTGGAGTTGGGCGCGCAGGGGGAAATCCTTGACTACGCGCCCAAAGAAAAACGCTGTGGCAGGTGTTGAGCCGGATTAACGGTTGAAGAATTTGCCTTCCAACTCCTGACGCAGGCGCAGGCGTTCCGGGTATTCTTGCAGGAACTGCTCTGGCGGTTTGCCTTCCCAGACCTGGGCAAAGACCCGCATCTTGTTGCCGCCGTAGATTTTGGCGAGGTCTTCATTGGTGTAGCCGCGCGCCCAGAGATCATCGGTGATGGCGGCAAGGATTTTGGCCAACTCGCCGTTGCCGGTAGCGCCTTTGTTGAAGGCGTCGATCATATAGCCGCCGTCGTTGTACATATCGGCGTTGACCTTGGCGAAGTCGACCACAAGCTTGGTGGAGAACATGTCATCGGTGGCGATGCCGACGTGGTCCACGCCGACCAGTTTCACATAGTAATCGATCATGTCCGCGGCTTGGGCAGGTGAGATGTTGTCCGTCCAGATGCCGTCCATCATCCATTCTGTAAATGTGGGCGAGATGTAGCCGCCGGATTTGGCCGCGCGAAGGGCTTCGTCATCCGGGATGGTGCGGTAGCAGCCTTGTGGCGTGGCGTTTGGCTTGTTTTTGTAGAGACCTGCCGGGACCGAGTGGGTGTAGACATAAGGCACGCCGGGGTAGGTTTCACTCATATAATCCATGGCGTCGTTGGCGGTTTTGGAGCCGGTGTGGATGAGATCGAGCAAGATGCCAAAGCGCACCATTTCGTCGATCACCTTTTTGCCCCAAGGCGTTAGGCCAATGTCGCGGCCGTTTTGGGCGGCCAATTGGCCGGAGCCGGTGCGGAAGATGTCGTTGTAGGCGAGGATCATCGACTTCACGCCGATGTCTTTGAGGGCCGCCATCTTCTTGAGATCACCATTGAGGATGGTGGCGGTCTGGCTGTTCCAGATCACGGCGGTTTTGCCCTGTAGGTGCGCCGCTTCGATGTCGCGGGTTTCGTTCACGATCAGGTAGTTTTCCGGCTGCTGTGCCATGGCGGCGCGGAAGTGATAGTGCTGCTCCAGAAAGGTTTCCCAGGACATGTCAGCGGCGGCGAGGGTCATTTCATGGCCGGTGATGCCGTTGTCGCGCGCCCGCTGGAAATAGGTGTGTAATTGCTCATATTCGGTCCAGCCGGTGCCGTAGGGGCTGGCCAACATGCCGAGCACAATGGTGTCTTTCACAAACTGCGTTGCTTCCGGGCTGGCCTCCCAGGTCTTGCTTTCTTCACTACCAAAGGCGGGCAGGGCCAGACAAGTGGCGGTCAGGGCGGCAAAAGACGCGGTGCGCAAAGACATGGGGATCTCCAAAAAATACGTGAAATTTGAGGGCCGTATGCGGTGGATTGGGAAAATCGCAAAGCGGCTTTGAAAAAAGTTTGAAAAACTTGTCGTCTTTTTCCGGTCTCGGGCGTCTTCAGGTCAAAGAGATCAAAAGGACACAAACAATGATCAAAATCGTGAGCTTCAAAATCTGCCCGTTTGTGCAACGGGTGACTGCTTTCCTGGAGGCCAAGGGGCTGGACTATCAGGTCGCGTATATCTCGCTGTCTGATAAACCACAGTGGTTTCTGGACATCTCGCCCAACGGGCTGGTGCCGGTGATGGTGACCGAAGGCGGCGTTGCGCTGTTTGAGAGCGAGGCCATCATTGAGTACATCGAAGAAGCCTATGCACCGCTGGAGACGGATGTCTCGCTGGAGCAGAAGGCGTTGAACCGCGCGTGGAGTTACTTGGCGGCGAAGAACTACCTTGTGCAATGTGGCACCATGCGCAGTCGGGACGCAGAAACCTTGGCGGAGAAATCGGCCAAGTTGGGCACAGCCTTTGATAAGATCGAAAAGGCGCTTGGGGACGGGCCGTTTTTTGGCGGGGCGCAGATTGGGTTGGTTGATATCGCTTGGCTGGTGCTTTTGCATCGGGCGCAGATCATCAAGGACCAAACCGACTATGATTTCCTGGAAGGGCGTCCAAAAACGCAGGCTTGGCAGCGAGCGATCATGGCGAAGGGGTTGGCGCAGAAAGCGGTGTCAGAGGATTTTGAGGAGGCCTTCACCAGCTTCTACCTGGCGGATGTGACTTATCTTGGGCGCGGGATGAAAAACGAGGCGCCGCAAGTGGCCGCGGCGGGTGGTTGTGGTACGGCAACCTCGGGATGTTGCTAGGCATTCTCTTTCCGCAATTACCTAGGGGATGAATTGACATCGCCCCTTGTCAGGCTCAGCACAGGCTGAGCCCGAATTGGTAACCAATGAGGGAACCAAACATAGTATTGGCAGTAATTGTTTCCAAATAGGGGTGGTAACCCTCTGAGAATGCGGATTTAATACCGATATGTTTCGACTTTTACTGCACGGTTTCTTGATTGGTATCTTGACGGTTTTGACACAGCTTGGCGGTTTGGCCTGGCTGGTGGCATTGGCGTTTCGTAGGCGGGTGTTGGCATTTCTGATCGCTTATGCCGCGCTTGGCGTGGCAGCGGTTTACATTGCACCGCAACTTGGCAGAACAGCTATGACATGCTTCGACAACGGGTCCTTGCAAGTTCAATCGTGGTTCTATTGTCTGACCAATCGCACCTATGTGACGGCGGAGTTGGCGGATGTGTTACAGGATGCCGCAGCGGAAGTAGATCGGGCTTACCCCGGCACAACAACAATGATGTTAGACGGGAATTTCCCGTTCTGGGATGGCTTCCCGTTGCTACCTCATCTGAGCCACGATGACGGCGAAAAGGCTGATCTTGCGTTTTTCTATCAAGATTCCGAAGGCTATTTGCAAGGTAGGACGCGTGCGCCGCTGGGGTATTTTGCCTATGAGCCTGGTCGAAGTTCCTGCGCTCCCAAGCTATTGGATTTGAGATGGGATATGGCTGCACTGCAACCTTTGTGGCGTCAATATTCGCTGGACGTGGACCGGACACGCTACCTGATTTCTGTGTTGGCGCGAGATCCTCGTGTTGCAAAACTATTTGTGGAGCCGCACGTGAAGTCGACGCTTGGTCTGTCGCATGGCAAAATTCGGTTCCAAGGCTGTGGTGCTGCGCGCCATGACGACCATATTCATTTGGAGTTGTAATCTCAGATGGCAAAAATGCTCTCGCGGATTTGTGGATCTGACAGTTTGCGCATCCACGCACAATGCCGTTGCGTTTTTGAGCGTCGGGGCGTCGTGGCTGCACTGGCAATCACGTCCCGCATGGGCTATCTGAGCCGCAACCAAGCGGAGAGACCTTATGTCCTTTGAACAGCCCGGACCCGTTGAGCAGAGCCTGCGCGACGCGATCAGCCCAATTGAAGAGATCATTGCCGACGCCAAAGCGGGCAAGATGTATATCCTTGTGGACCATGAGGATCGCGAAAACGAAGGCGATCTGATCATTCCTGCGGAGTTTGCCGATGCGGATGCGATCAACTTCATGGCCACCCATGGTCGGGGCCTGATTTGCCTGCCGATGACAGCCGAGCGCATTGACCGTTTGGGTCTGCCGATGATGGCGGTGAATAATTCGTCTCGTCACGAAACTGCCTTCACCGTGTCGATTGAGGCGCGCGAAGGGGTGAGCACCGGGATTTCTGCGGGCGACCGCGCGCTGACCATTGCCACGGCGATCAACGAGCAAAACACGATGGCGGCAATTGCCACACCGGGGCATGTGTTCCCACTGCGCGCCAAGCGTGGTGGCGTGTTGGTACGCGCAGGCCATACCGAAGCCTCGGTGGACATTTCCCGTCTGGCGGGGTGTCATCCAAGCGCCGTGATCTGTGAGATCATGAATGATGACGGCACCATGTCGCGTCTGCCCGAGCTGGTGGCGTTTGCCAAAAAGCACGATATGAAGATCGGCACGATCAGCGATTTGATTTCCTATCGCTCTCGCAACGATAATGAAGTTGTGGAAACCTCGCGCGAGACGGTGGCCTCTGAGTACGGCGGCGATTGGGACATGCGTATCTTCACCGATCAGATCCACGGCATTGAACATGTGGTGATGATCAAAGGGGATATCACCACGCCTGAGCCGGTGCTGACACGGACCCATGCGTTACATGAAGCGAGTGACGTTTTGGGGCTGGGGCCAAAGTCGGTGAACGAGCTGCCGGCGGCAATGCGCAAGATTGCGGACGAGGGCCGGGGCGTTGTCTGCCTGTTCCGCGAAGTGCGTCACAGTCTTTATGCCGAAGAGGATGAAGGCCCGCGCACGGTGAAACGCACCGGTCTGGGCGCACAGATCCTGTCAAACCTGGGCTGTTCTGAGCTGATCCTTCTGACAGACAGCCCGCAAACAAAGTATCTTGGTCTGGACGCGTATGGGCTGTCCATTGTGGGCACACGCCCGATCCTGACGGAGGAATAAGTCATGGCTGGAGCTGAAAAACACTACATCATGCCGCGTGCGGAATTTGACAAGCCAGTCAAACTGGCGATTGTAAGGTCGCCTTATTACGAAGACATTGCCGACAACATGCTGGCGGGTGCTGTGGCTGAGATCGAAGCGGCGGGTGGCACCTACGAAGTGGTCGACGTGCCCGGCGCGCTGGAAATTCCTACGGCGATTGGCATTGCCGAGCGTATGAGCAACTTTGATGGCTACGTGGCCTTGGGTTGTGTCATTCGTGGCGAGACCACCCATTATGAGACCGTGTGTAATGACAGCTCGCGGGCCATCCAATTGTTGGGGCTTCAAGGCCTGTGCATTGGCAACGGCATCCTGACCGTGGAGAACCGTCCGCAGGCGGAAGTGCGCGCTGATCCGAAGGATCAAAACAAAGGCGGCGGAGCGGCAGCAGCAGCCTTGCATCTTGTGGCATTGAGCCGTAAGTGGGGCGCTCAGCGCAAGGGAGTCGGATTTATGCCAGCTTCTGAAGACATAAAGATCGCTGGTGAACTCAAGGACAATCCGACGGCATGACCCTATCCGGTAACCAGAAACGCAAGATGAAATCCGCTTCCCGCCTGTATGCGGTGCAGGCGCTCTTTCAGATGGAGCACTCCGGCCAGACCGTGGATCAGGTGCGGGTGGAGTTTCTGGACCATCGGTTTGGCGCCGAGGTGGATGACGGCACCGACATGATCGAAGGTGATGTGGATCACTTCCGCAAGACCATCGAAGATGCGGTGAACTATCAGGCGCCGATTGACCAGATGACCGACCGCGCCTTGGTGGCGAAGTGGCCCATTGATCGGATCGACCCTACTTTGCGGGCGCTGTTCCGTGCCGCTGGCGCGGAAATGCTGCAAAGCGATGTGCCTGCCAAAGTGGCGATCACCGAGTATGTGGCGATTGCAAATGCCTTCTTCCCGGACGGCAAAGAGGGCAAGTTTGTCAACGCGGTGCTGGACCATATGGCCCGCGAAGCCAAGCCCGAGGCGTTCTGAGACAGTTTATCCTTCGTTAACCTTGCTAAGTCACTGTGGCGCGCAATCGAATGGTTGCGCGTTTTTTTCGCTTTGGTCGTGGTGCGGCCAATGTGTCGCGCTTCTGTGACTTGCCGTTTTGAAACGGCTGTCGTTTAGTGGCGTTTGAGGAGGCACTGCCATGCCAAAGCTGATTTCACTCTACATTCGCCAGGTGGCCATCGGGTTCGCCATTTCCGCCGCTTTTGTCGGGATGCTGTTGTATTTTAACGTTGCCAATCTCTGGCAGCTGGGGTGACCGGCAGCTCAGACGGCATTCTGGCCGTGATTGTTATGTGGGTGCTTAATGGCATTGTGTTTGCTGGGGTACAGTTTGGCATCGCCATTATGCGCATGAAGGACGACGGCCAGCCAGGCGGCGGCAAACGCAGCGCTCTTCCGGTGATGCTGGCGGAGCCGGTGCCGGTCAAGATTGACCGCCGCACCCCGCAACAGCGTCAGATCCGTCGCTGAAGAGCATTCGATGCAGTACATTCTTCAAGCGCCCCAAAAGCGGGGCGCTTTTTTGTTTTGGGTTACTGCATGTCGTGCAGGTTGGACAGGAAGCCATGCCAGCCCTTGTCGAGCGCCATCACAAGGCCGAAGCCGTCTACGTCGGCGGGTAGGCCGGAATGAACCAGCGTCAAGCGGGTGCCGCCGGGCGCCTCGGTGAGTTCCCACTCCACAGTGGTCATGTCGCCGTTCATCGGGCCAACAGTGAAATCCCACTTCATGTAATCATGCGGGCGGGCCTCCACGACTTTGCCCCAGCACATGCGGTCCCCGTCTTTTTGCGAGCGGAGGGTGTAGTCTTCACCCACCGCAAGGTCGGTTTCGGCCGGGTGGAACCATTCGTTGAGCAGGTCAGCTTTGGTCAGGAACGCCCAGACGCGGGTCTTGGGCGCGGCCAAAAAGACCGATTTGCGAATGGTGGTGTCTTGGGAAAGTTCAGCCATTGTTGAGCCCAGTGTCATCTGTTGCTTCCTTTTCAATCGCAGTTTTCAACGCGTCGAGACGCTCGTCCCAGAACTGGTCAAACCACCCCATCCACTCCAGCGCAGGTTTGAGCGCTAGGGCGTTGAGAGAATTGACCTTTTCCCGCCCGCGTGGCGCGACGGTGATCAACCCGCCGTCGCTGAGCACCACGAGGTGTTTTTTTACAGCGGCGCGGGTCATGTCGAAGTTGTCGGCCACCTCGGCGATGGTCATCGGCTCCTCGCCCAACAGGCGCAGGATGTCGCGACGGGTCGGATCGCCAAGGGCGCGGAACACGGGTTGTAAGGCGTCGGGCATAGCAGTCTCGCTTAAGTGATACCATTTGGTATCTCAATATATATGATACCATTTGGTATTGAGTCAAGCATATTGGCTGGTTTTTCGGGAAGGGTGTTGCAGGAGCCGCCTCTCGGGTTGTGTGAGCCCGCAAAGACAGGCAACACTGCTGAGGACGATCAAATCATAGAATTACAGGTGCTTTCAGGCTCGTGGCGCGTTCATTTTCTTCTCAGGTTCTCGCGACAGGAAGCATCTTTGTCGCTCTGGCTGTTCTATCAATGAAAATTGTCGCTTGGCGTCTCACCGGGTCTGTCGCGCTTTACTCCGATGCGATGGAATCGTTTGTGAACGTGGCCGGTGCTGTGTTGGCTTGGGGGGCAATTTGGTTTGCAGAACAGCCTGCGGACAAAGGACACCCTTTTGGACACCACAAGGCGGAGAATTTTTCCGCGATTGCCGAAGGCTCACTCATTGTAGTGGCGGCAGTGCTGATCCTGCAGGAGGCTGTGACCGCATTGCGTGCGGTTGACCAGCCGGAGATTGGCGCGGTTGGTTTGGGCGTCAGTGCCGCAGCGATGGTGATGAACTTCGCTTGGGCGCGGGTCTTGATTGGGGCGGGGCAACAGAGACGCTCGCCTGCGTTGAAGGCCAATGGGCGTCACTTGATGACAGACGTTTGGGCCACCGCAGGTGTGTTGGTGGGGCTTTTGCTTGTTGCTCTGACAGGTTGGCACATCTTGGACTCGCTTCTTGCGGCTGTGGTGGCGCTCAACATTCTCCGCGAGGGCTGGAAAGTTGTGGTCTCCTCCGCGGGCGATTTGATGGATTCATCTGTTGCCTCTGAGGAAAGAGAGGTGATTGAGAGCGCCGTCCGAGGGGCCTCCCAAGGTGCCTTGCAAATTCATGATCTGCGCACCCGCCGGGCAGGGCGTGTGGTGTTTATTGAGTTTCATCTGGTTGTCGACGGACAGATGACCGTGCACCGCGCGCATGAGATCTGCGATGCGATTGAAGACAGCATTCAGGCGCAAATTCCCGAGGCCCGCACCACCATTCACGTGGAGCCCGATGATATGCTTGAGGCAAGTGGGCTGGAGCCGGAGTGAGCACGGGCTAAACGTGCACTGGTAAAGCAATAGCTGCATTCGGATTTGATTTTGTGTGGTGAGGTTGACGCCGGGTTGTGTCCTTCTATCGTGCAGGAGCGTTGGAAATACAGGTACATGGCATGCAATGGTTGCTGCAAGATTCTGAAGACACACGGAAACTTGGGGATGTTCTCACTTCCTTGGGGCGGGATGTCAGTTGGCACAAAATTATTCCCTTTGTCGGAGACCTAACGCCTCGGCCAATGATCAAAGATCCGCATGCTGTTGTGTTGTTTGGGGTCTACAGCATGTGGAAGTACGCGGAGACGCACCAGCTAAAACCAGGGGTGTTTCGAATTGCGCCGTTTCTCGAACAGTCTGTTTGGCATCCATATTTACTCAATGGCGTGGATGCACACGTGATGCCGTTTGGTGAGTGCGCAAGCCGCTTTTCGGGGGTGGACACGCTGTGGTTTTTGCGTCCGGTTGAAGACAGCAAGGAAGTGCCAGGCCGGGTGATGGCGGCCCAAGGCATTGCGGCATTGTCGGTGCGCGTTGCCGCCTTCCCGGACGAGGATCTGCCGGTTGGTTCCTTGCGGGCGGACACGTTGGTCATGTTGACCGAACCGCAAGCAATTGACGAGGAGTGGCGCCTTTGGGTGGTCGAGGACCGCGTTGTCACCTACTCGCGTTATAAGCAGGCGGGGCAGGTTGGGTACGCCCATGACATACTCGAGGACGCACTTAAATTTGGACAGAAGATGGCGCAGCTTAACAGAGGTTATGCGCCCGCCTATGTCATTGACATCTGCCGTACGGAGGCTGGCCTGCGGATCATCGAGACAAATGGCATCAATGCTGCTGGGTTTTACGCGGCTGAACTGGAGCCATTGAGGGCTTGGGCGAGAGTTAAAGTGGCGGGCCCGCAAACGCAGCCGTAGGGTTATCTCATTCCCGAGGACCTGTATGTACAGGTGGGCGCCAGGTAATCAGGCCAGGACCAGAACAGAGCCAGCTCCCTCGGAATTGCTTAAGGCCACCGGAATGCAACCGTATTACGAGAAGGGCAGAACCCGCCGACCCCTTATCTAGGCGCAGCAGGGGGGCGACGCAAGGGGCAGGGCGAGCAAATCGTCGCTTGCATTTTGTTCTCTAAATGTTCACGCTGCCGATATGGAAGACACATCTCTCATCACGCTACAGCCCGGACAGTTGCTTGCCCGTGGGGTCAGCCGTCATTTGCGCAGCCACGGCTATGTCTCGATTGAGGAGTTTGTGCCTGCGCGAGGCCTGCGGGTGGATGTGATGGCGCTGGGACCCAAAGGAGAACTTTGGGTAATCGAATGCAAATCCAGCCGCGCGGATTTTCAGTCGGATAACAAATGGCAAGGCTATCTGGAGTGGTGTGACCGCTATTTCTGGGCAGTTGATACGGAGTTTCCAACGGAGTTGCTGCCTGAAGGCACCGGACTGATTATTGCCGATGCTTATGATGCGGAGATCATTCGCATGGCGCCGGAAGATAAGCTCGCCCCTGCGCGGCGCAAGAAAATGATCCAGAAGTTTGCGACCGACGCGGCGCGGCGCTTGCATCGCTATCGCGACCCTAAGCTGTTGCCGATGCCTAATGAGGAGGACAGCCAATGATGGTCAAGTTTTATTACCCGGACGGCGATTGGTGCTACCGCGCGATTCACACCGTGCATGCGGTGTTTCACAACGCGTAGGGCAAGCTCATTGCGCGCGCGGAAAAAGGAGACCGCAATGGTTTCTATGAGTTTGAGATCACGGGGTTCGAACTCAAAGGGCCCGGGGAAATCCTAACTTGATCCAAACCTTTCTCCTGCCCCAGATATCTTGGGTAGGAGACGCAGCTTGCTGCGGTGGAGGGGCTGACCCCTCCCATTCGCTTATTTCGCCATCTGGCGCGCGGTGGCGGCAGCAGCGCGGATTTCCTCGGCGATTTCTTCCGCTTCTTCGGGATCAAAATCCATTGGGATTTCGATGCCTGGGCCTTCGATGTAAATGCGCACAAAACCCTGATCTGTCGGGCCGATTTGCAGGTTTGCTTCAATTTCGCTCTCGGTATTGATGCCCATGGCTGTCTCCTGTCGGATGTGTGGCCCAATAGGGCGCGTTCTCTTGTGTTGGGAAATCGGGTATCGTGATCGGGTACCAAAGGCAAGATTACCGAGGCTTTTGGGCTGTGCCGATTGGATGGGGGAGCGACCATGAATGACAACATCGGGCTGCGTCCCTTTGCGGAGGCGGATCTGGACTAGCTTGTGGAGGCCCACGCTACGCTTTACGGGCGCGATGAAGGGTTTGATGACAGTTTTGGTCCTTTAGTCGAAACCATCCTGCGCCGGTTTTTGTTGGAGCAAGACTGCGCGCGCGAGCGCGGTTGGGTGGCGGAACATAAGGGGCACCGGCTTGGCAGCATTTTTTGTGTGGAAAGCCCGCAGCCTGGCTGGGCCAAGTTGCGCTTGTTTCTGGTGCTGCCGCAGGCGCGAGGATTCGGGTTGGGGCAACATCTTCTGGACACCTGTTTGGGTTTTGCCCGGGGCGTTGGATACGATGGGGTGACGCTTTGGACGCACCAAAGTCACACGGCAGCCTGTGCATTATATGAAATAAACGGCTTTACGCTTGAGGCAGAGAAACCGGTGACAAATTTTGGTTGTGATCTCATCGAACAAACCTACAAAATTGCATTTTAGGTGCTTGCATCCCCCGAACACTGGCGGTAAACCGCCCTTGTTGCCGCCTTAGCTCAGTTGGTTAGAGCACTGGTTTGTGGAACCAGGGGTCCTCCGTTCAAGCCGGAGAGGCGGTACCACCCCCCCCCAAATTTTTACATTACGGTCCGAAGAGCGGATGCGTGTATCTGCTTTTTGGGGCGAGAATTTATCAAATGTGGGGCGACTGCAGACGGACAGGAACCGCAGTCGCCCCAGACGTTGACGCACCACTGGGGATGTAAGGGCGTCAACGAAAGTCGACGGGCGAGTGGCCCATCAACGGGGATTTCTTTCGGTCTGCCACCTTTTAGGGGCAGTCCAGTGGCTGAGCGTCGGGCTCAGAGTTAGACTTCACTTCGAAATGCGTGGCACCGCTGGACCCTGGTCGTTTGCAGATGTCGTGTCCGGTTTTGTCGCCGCAGTATTGATCCTTTTGCACATGTGAGTCTGGCCCTCCGGGGTCACAGCCTATGCAGTCACGTGATAGCCACGTGTCCGATAAGCCTCTGCGATGCGGAAGCAGACGCCTCGAAAAGTAACTTCCTTTGCGAGAGTTTCCTGATCTGGCACTGCGCCATCACGCAGAAAGTCGGTGGACGCGAGAATGATTGCGTGCAGCGCCTCACCTGAAGTGCCATATCCAAAGTAGTCAGCGACGGCGTCCTCAATGTCGAAGGGGATTTGCGCAAACTCGGGGTGCTGCGCTAGCATGGTGGTGACAAATTCCGCCCATATGTTGCCCTGAACGCTGAAAATACGCCCGGCATCGCCCACGGATTGCGGCGCAAAAGTGCCAGCAGGGCGGGCCATACCTGTTACCATTTGTAGAACAGAGCGAGGCTTAGTAACTTCGGACGGGTCGTCTGTGGCGCTGACCAGATCGCAATGTGTGGCAAGTCGCAAATCAAGCCGTTCCAACACTTGATCCATATGACAGGCCAGAGCGCAGTCACCACCGGGCCAATCATTTCCTTCGCCAGCCATATGTAGCCCAACCGCGTTCCCGGTGTCTGGATCCACCCAACAGGCACCACTGTCGCCCGGCAGGGAGAGCGCTGCCATCGGAGCTGAAGCGTCCTGAGGGACAAGTCGGAAGCCATCAATTTCGACAGTTTTGTCTATTCCATGCGCATGAGTGTGTACGACTTTATACGTGCCAATACCATCCACTCGCGCGTGCGTCAGGCCAGTGGTACGACCATATTTACATAGGTTTCGACCTAGCGCAGCCCGGGCGACGCCGGTCAAAGGCAGGTCTAGTTGTTTCAATGAAGGGTGCCACGGCGTGGCGCCTGTCAGCGTAGCAAAAGCGGCGTCCCCTTGGCGCGACAGCATGGATTTGATCAGTCGCCCGATTGGCAGGTCGGACGTGTTGTATCCATAAACCAGATCGCTGTCCGCTCCTGCAGGAGACGATAGGACATGCCAATTGGACAGTATGCCGGGTTTGCCTGTGGCGCGGTCAATGGCAATCGCGCCGATGGTGCCTGCGTTGGCGCCTCGGCGCTGGCAGGGGCTGCCGGACAAAAGTGTGGTGGCGAAGGTGTTTTGGCTATCGCCTTGATCGCGGTGCACCTTGTAGGTGCTGGACACGACATCCACTGGGAAACCGTTGATGCGACTTACGATGCGTTGGCCTGGGTCCAATTCGTCCTCAGGCAACTTTGCATCTACATGCACCCGCAGACAAACCTTGTTGGTGGCTAAGCCTCCAACACGCTTGAAGCCAATGTCGTAACCGGTCACATCCGCGCGATCACGGTACATTTCACGCAAAGCCTCGAGCGCCTCTTGGCGCGCGCCATTTGAAGCCGTTTGAATGGCGGGTGTTCGTTCGGTTGGACGGGGGCGGGACATAGGAACCTCCTTTTGGTCGTCTTTGAGGTTACTGTGTCAAAGCCAGCGTTATTCTTGCGTGATTTACTTTGACCGCCTTGTATTGTGGGCGATGTGGCGGTGGTTTTTACCAAAAAACATAACTCTTGGGGGAATCAGGGCAGAATGTTCACGGAATTGCGGGAGTTCGAGCGCCCCTTGGGGGGCGAGATTGTAGCGCCAGATGAGGCCCCAGCGTTTTGTACGGATGTGTTGGCACAATTGGACTACTTGTTTCTTGGACACCCCAGCGCGGTGCCGGCTTTGACGATCGCGGGCGGTTTGTTGGCTGATGGTACGTCGGTTTCCGGCGCCGGCGAGAGCCCGTGTGCGGCATTGGTTCGGTTGGCCGGTGAGGCCGCTGAGCAATTGGGATTGCGCGCAGTCGTGGAGGGTTTGTCACCTAGTGGAAATGTGCCGCTGTTGGACTGGAATGGTGTTCATGCCGGACATGGAGCGCGGACGGTTCTTCCACTAACGTCCACCGATACCGCGGGATTCTCCGAAGGGTTGGCTGCACACACCGAGATTGCATCCGCACGGCTGCATGGGGTGCTTGAACTGTTTGAGCGGGACGCTGCGGCGCATTGGTGGGCTGGGGCCACGCCGGCGGTTTTGCTGACGGATACTGAGGAAGCCGTGGTGGAGGCGCTTGGAGCACGGCCAAATCGCCAGACGCGGGTTGTGGATGTGACCTGTGACACTGGCGTGCCGGTCGTCGTCGCGGCGTCTTTTGACGATTGCGGTGCCGATTTTTGTTTTGGCGCGGCGGCGGGGGCATCTTTGGGGGCAGCAATGGGGGGAGCGTTGCGGGAACTCGGAGCCGCGGAGTTTGGCCAGATATTGGAGCAATCCCGAGGGGGGAAGGACACTGTCGAAAAACATGGTCAAAGCGCTGACACACTAACACTTTCTGTTTTGGAAACGCAGATGGTTGCGCAGAAAATGTCGCTTAAAACGAAAGTTAATATGTGCAATACAATCGCCAAAGGAGAGTGGCATGGCGTTCTCCGCAGGAATGGGATTGGTATTGTTGATCTTGGTTGTGTTGGGGGGCATTTTCGGGTCATCAAGGCAGTGAGCGCTGAGTTGCAGCCTGGTCGGGAAATCTATGATTGTCCACGGTTTCAGGAAGCGCTTTTGGGGAAAACACGACGGACGCAGGAACCTCTGTACTAATGGAGCGGAACCAGACCGATTCTGCGGCGCCGGACAGGGCGCGGCAGCGACTTCAGATTGATGTGATCGGCGGGTTTCAGGCCCGCTGCAACGGCGAACGTGTCGAGATCAAGAAAAAGAAGGCCGCGGCTCTGCTGGTTTTGTTGGCCTTGTCCCCTGAGGTGCGCATGACGCGGGAAAAGCTGCGTGGGGCGCTCTGGCCGGACAGTTCAGAAACCGCGGCTCAGACCAGTTTGCGCAATGCGGTTTGGGCGCTGAAATCCGCGCTCAAGGAAGCTGGTTTTGACGGATTTTTCACCAATCGCAGCGATATCTGGCTGGCGCAGGAGCGGGTATCTGTAGATCTGGATATGCTGCTAGACGCAGCGGATCAGGGCGATATGGTCAAGGTGTTGCGGGTTGATCCGCAAAAGTTGGCTTTATTTGACCGTGATCAGGTTGAAATCAAAGATATTTTTTCCTCTCGGGTGAATGAGACAGCGCAACACGTCAGCGGCATGATGCGTCATCGTCTGAACGCGGCGGCGGATCGCGCGGGCTCCAAGAAAGAACAGTTGGAGATTCTGCAGTTTGTCGCGGGTATGGATCCGGCCGATGAAGGCGCTGCACGGCGATTGATCGAGGCTTATTGGAAAAGCGGACAGATTGCGAATGCACTGACGGTGTATCAGTCGCTTTGGAGCCTGTTGGATCAAGAGTATGGCGAAGAGCCCTCGGAAGAGACGCAGCAACTCGTCGTTGATATCAAGTCACCCGCCAGTGCCTTGACTCCTAAGACCCTGCGCCCGGTGATTGTCGTTGCGCAGCCTAATTACGCACATCTTGAGGCGGTTCGCGCTGGCGAGGCAGAAGTGCTACGCCAATCTTTCGCGGTTTCGTGAGTGGCAGATTTTCGACGCGGCCCTAATGACGGAACAGGCCCAGGTGGGCGAACCGGGGGCCGCGAGCTATTCTCTGGTATTGCAGCCGCAGGATCGGGGCAACGAGTTGGCCTGTCGCGCTGTGCTGTCGGACCGAGGCACGGGCGAGTTGTTGTGGTCTGAGGCGCTGACCGATGCGGGGCAGATCACATTGGCAGAAGGACCGGGCGCGGCAGAGCGCTTGGCGGTGGCATTGAACCTGCATCTTTCGGCGTTCAAGGGTCCGCTGATCGCAACCAACAAAACCGCACCAAGTGCCTATGAGCGCTGGGTTGAAGCGCAAGGGCATATTTTGCAGTTTACGTTGGAAGGTTGGAAGACTGCAGAGGGTTTGTTGGATGATTTGATCCGGGATTATCCCGAGTTCAGTCGGGCCTATTCCAGCCGCGCGTCGATTGAGAATATGCGGCAGATTTCCTTTCCGGGCCTGTACAGCTCGCCTGAGATGCATGTCGAAGGCTTGCGACTGGCGCAGCGCGCGATTGAGCTGGACCCGATGGACAGCCGGGGGCAGTTGGCTATGGGCTGGTCGGCTGCCATGTCGCGGCAGTTTGAGCAGGCGGAATTGGCCTTTGATTTGGCGTTTCAATACAATGAAAATGACCCTTGGACGATGACATCCTCGGCGGTGGGGCTGGCATTTTGCAATCAGCAGGAGGCGTCCAGCCGTCTTCTCGATCTGCTGTTCAAACTGAAGTTCCGTTTGCAGCCCTCACATTGGAGCTACGTTGCGGCGACGCGGTTCATGGCAGGAGACTACGAGGGATGTATCGCGGCGTCAGAGAAGTCTGAGGAGATTTCCCACGACGTGCCGGCCTGGCATGCCTCCGCACTAGGGCTGGTGGGGCGCCTGCCTGAAGCGGCCTCGGTGGCGCGGCGGTTTGAGAGCATTGCGCGGGCCAACTGGGTGGCCGAAGGGCCGCCGGAGCGTGCGGAGATCACCCGGTGGTTGGTCTCAGGCTTCCCGATCCGCGACCGGAATGTCTGGCTTGCGCTGCGAGATGGTTTGCGTTTGGCGGATATGCCAGTCCCTGATTTGATCCAAAGCGACAAAGTTGCGCTTGGATATCAATTGGATCCCGGCACATCCTAGTGTTTTACCGCGAGGTTATACGCATTTGCGTAGGGCGTAATCTGCGATGCGTTTGGAGCGGAAGTTGTGCTCTTCCTCTGCTGGTGTAACCAGCGTTGCATCATAGGCTTCGTCGTAGAAATCCGGCAGTGTATAGGGGCTGGGCGGTGGCAGGTCGAGGTCGTCGGGGTGTGGTAGCATGATGCTCACGACCTTCTGATCCGGCGCGTTAAAGATCTGCAGCGGATCCGCGTCTTTGAAGTCTTCCGAAAGTTCGGCCACGTTGCTTGGGACCTGGGCCCGAAAGTCGCCCACAGTGGCTGGCACTGTGTCTGCATTGCGTGCCCAGCCTTGCAGGATTTCTCCCATCTTTAGGTAGTTTTTGATTTTGATCTCATATGGATCCATTGGTTGTCCTCCTTGTTGAGACAGTGGTTTTTAAGTAATTTCGGTTGCTGTGATCAAAGTTGGCATGTCTCGGATGGGTGCAGGACCATAGGTGGCTTGTTCAAGAGCCACGGCGATGTGGTCGTCGGTGGTCATGGGGGTGTCGTCAGCAAAGACAGGGCCGAAGGCTGCGCCAAGGATTAGGCCGCCGAGAGGGCCATAGGTGGCCCCGTTGGAGCCGTCGATCTGCGCCTCGAGCGCGAGGAAGGTCACAAGCGGCAGGTTGGCGGTGATGGTGGTTTTGTCGGTATCCGACATGGGTGGTTTGTGCCCCGAACGCACGGCCGCGTCGAGCGCGGCCATGCCAGTGGCGGCGACGCGGTCATAGTGGGTGGCGGCCTCAAAGGGCACGGCAATGCCTTGCGCAGTAAGCGCGGCGGCGGAGGCGGCAATCAGGTCCTGAACGCGGCCCAGACCAACCCATTTCTCGCGTACGAGATCGCGCATGGCGGTGCCTGCAGGGTAGCTTTCCTTTGTTGGTTTGCCAGCGGTTGCCAAAGTCATGCCGTCGGCCGTGTGGGGGCCAAAGCGGATGGCCCAGTTGAAGTTGTCTGCTAGAGGCGTATCGGGCGCGGTGAAGAACAGATCCCCGTCAATCTTCCAATCAATCGGTGTGGGCACCATACCGGGTTCGTGCAGGGATGAGTGGTTGATGATCTTGCGCAGATCAACTTCGCCGAGATCATGTCCCGCAACGCCTTTGTTCAGCATATATTCGGGGCGCACCATGCTATGAGCCATGCGCGCAATGCCGTAGGCAAAGAGGTCGTTGGTTTCTGCGGCGTCGCGACCCAGCGGCTCCAAATTTGGTGTATCGTCAAACAAGGACAGCACATTTGCAGGCATAATGCGCGGTAGCAGGTCATGGCGCAGAATGCGGCGGTAGATACGCGTGGTTGCGTGGCGGGCCACGCGAGAACGGTGATGTGGCGGGATTTGGGCTTGTGTGCCGGGCATTGGCACAGTCGCAGTTTGCGCCACGAGCTTATTGTAAACCGCGTGGAAGAAGGCGGTCAGCTGCGCCAAAATGTTGTTGTCGTCGTTGCGGGAGTCTGGGATCAGCACATCGGTGAAAGGGCCATCTGCATCAGGCGCATCGGCACTGTAGCGGCCGCGGGGCAGGTCGACTGCAGGCGCAAGGCGATCATCCGCCATGCGGCCTGCCGGGCGGAACTTGCCAAGACGAAGCCGGTGGGTGCCGTCGCGGTGGTTCATGTCAAAGGCATGCGGGCACACAATTGGGCCGCCACCAAATAGGGTTTCCAACCCAAGCTTTTCCTGACGCAGGTTTTGCGAGCGTCCGCCGATGTCATCAAAGGCACGGGGAACCAGCGAGCTGAACACCAGGTCGTGTCCCGCGAGTTGAAAGAGGTAAGAATAACCCGCTGGCACTCCGGGGTGGTTGCCGCTTGGTTTATTTAGAAAGCCTTTGGCGGCATTTGTGGAGCTGTTGTTATTGTTAAGCAAGGTCGCAAGGTAGATGGTCATTTCCTCGGTGAGGGAGGAGCGACGAGACTCTCCGCCGGAGGGGGCGAAGACGTCATCAACTTCAAGATCACGGTGCGACATTGGCTCAGTCCTTTTGATTGGTGAGACCACTCTAACGGGAAATTCGAATTTTAGTTAAAATGTATCTAGAGCGCGCATTTTCGCGCTTTTGCGAAGAAAATAAGGGGAAAACTGTGGAAGCTTCATCACATGTGACGAAACCGCATTAACGGAATCACGATTTGTTAACGGCGGATTCTTGCTGATGCGTTGAAGTGAGGCTGCGGTTTTTGACAGGTCGGTTCACCATTTTGTGCGCGAAAACCCAGTTGGAGAAATGCGCCAAATCGCGTAGTCTGTTTCCTTGTTGCAAGGAATGCCGCGTTTTTGACATTACTGTTTCCATTTGGGAGCTGATTGGTGTGTTTGACGGTAAAATTGTTGCGTGGCGCTCCAAGCTGTTGGACGATTAGACGAACTATTAATCATAATTTCTTTTCAGGACCCTTTTGGGAGTGCAGGCATGTGTGTTCCTGCGGACGACCAAAACCCACTAAAGACAATTATGCGTTGGTTGAGCCTGCTGGCCGCCTGCGTAGTGGGATTTCTAGCGCCGGTGGTATCGGCTGAAGTAGACCCGCTGGAGATGCCTTACACAGAAGTGACCTATACCGGCGACGAGACCCTGCGGGACTTTGTCGCGCGATACCTCAAAGACCCCGATCTCTGGCCGACAGTTTTGCAGATCAACAAAGTGACCTCACCCGCCGATCTTGTGCCGGGCGCGGTATTGCAGATGCCGGTGGCGCAAGTGGCCGCAGCGGATGCGGCGCTGGCTGAAGCCTTGGTGGCGATCCAGAAAGCTACTTCGAAAGGCGCGCGGCTGTTTGCGCCACAGGAGATTGGCGCCGCAATTTCAGATCGGGAAATGGCAATAGGGGCGCGGAGCGAAGGAGCGTGGCGCAAAGTTGTGAGTTTTGCCGGGTCAGCGACAGGACATGCAACAGAGGCGTTCGAAATTGCGCTGGCACAGCGAGATCGCGCGGCGGAGGCGTTGATCACCGACATTCATGGGCGTGTGGAGGGGCGGGAGCCTGCCGAAGCAGCCTGGTCCGGTCGGGGCCTGAATGATGTTTTGATTGAATTTGAAAAAGTCCGCACGCTCACCAACTCTACCACGCAAGTGACTTTCCGCGATCTAAGCCGATTGCGGCTGAATCCCAATTCCAACGCCACCATTCAACGCATGCGGTCTGATCCTTTGACGGGCAAGGAGGTCACAAAAGTGTCGCTGGCAAACGGCGATTTTTATGCGCTGCTTAATCAGTTGTCTGATCGCGACAGTTTCGAAATCGACGTGCCGGGCATTCAGACAACCACCGACAGTGATGATTTCTGGATCAAGAAAGAGGCTGATAAAGCCCTGTTTGTGAATTATGACACGGCGTCCCTAGATATCGAAGCCGATGCCACCAAGGTGTCGCTCGGTCAGGACGAGGGGGTCGTGATCACCAAGGACGGCATTGCGACACGGGCGCAGGTGCTGGAATGGCCGTTGCTCAGCGCGCCAATGGATCGTGCGGAAGTGTATGGCGCAGGCGTTTGGTTGGCGTGGCAGCAATATCCGGAGGCCAGCGGCTATTGGTTCGAAGTGGCGGGGTTCCGGCATTTAACCAGATGATTGCCACAGAATGGGGTGTGAAGGGTCTTGGCTTTGACGTGGTAGGCTTGGCTCCGGGCGCGCATTTCTGGCGGGTGGCAGCACTCGATGGGCTTGGGTTGCCTGGTAAATGGAGTGAAGTGCGCCGCTTTGAAATGCGCCAAGACAGCACACCGCCTTTCCTGACTTTGTTGGCACCGGCAGAAGGCGTGTTGGTCGAGGTACCAGAAGTGGCGATTCTAGGCGCGTCTGAAGCGGGGGTGGCGCTCACTTTAAATGGCGCCAAGGTGGAGGTCGCGGAGGATGGTGGCTTTGTCGCTTCTGTGACGCTCACGCCGGGCGCCAATCAGATCGTTTTGGTGGCCACAGATCCAGCCGGAAATGTGTCCGAGAAGCGCGGGCAGCTGCGGTACGTGCCGCGTGTTGCAACGACCATGACTCTGAACCCGGACTTGGCGCGGAACAGTGCAGGGCATTTGGTCAGCCGCAATGCGGAGATGACGGTTGTGGCCGCAACCTCTGCAAAACCTGGGCAAGAGGTGATCCTGCGCAATTCAGTCGGTTCCGAGGCTGGACGCACGCGCATTTCGGTGGGCGGGGTTTTGGCGATCACGGTGCCGGTGGCGGATGAGTTGCGGGCGTTCAGCGTGGAAGTATTGTCGGAAGGTGGGGTGTCCACCGGGACTTTGGCGTTTGCCGTAGTGCGGGATAGCGCGGCGCCGGAGCTGGTTCTGGATGTGCCGCCGCCGCGAGCCACATCGGAGAAGGCTATCGATCTGACGGGGACCCTTGGTGACGCTGTGATGCTGGAGTTAAACGGCGCGAACCAGGATATCTTTGACGGCAGCTTTGCGATTCAGGCCGCGCTGGTTGAAGGGCAAAATCTGTTGGAGCTCCGGGCGGTGGATGCGGCGGGCAATGTTGGTGTTCTTTTGGTTGAGACGGTTTTGGACCTTTCGTCGCCGGAGATATTGAACGCGGGAATGGCACGGCCGCAAGGCGAAGATGGTCCGGTTGAGATTGTTGTCGCAGCTCAGGATGTGAGCGGGCTGCGTCAGGCGGCGCCGTTTCTGGTTGAGGTCGGGGACGAGGAGTTTGAGGGCTACCTGCGCTGTGACAGTGCCCGGGGCATTTGTCGCGCAAGCCTGCCGCCGACACCGGGAGAGATGCGTCTGATCGAGGTGGTTGTACAAGACTATGCTGGCAATGAGGTGATCCGATGACGAGGAGCGCACGCATGACTTGGCTGAAACTGATGGTGGCGGCCTTGTCGGCCTGGGGGCTTTGGCAGGCACAGGTCAAAGCACAGGACATGGCGCCTCCAGCAGCGCACGGACAGTTGGTCGTGTACGGCTCTGCCGCGCCGACGCGGGAAGGAGATGTCGATCATCGGGAGGTGATATTTTTTAGCGTTCCGAGTGATTTGCGTGACAGAGTTTATGTGCGCATTTTTGACCCGGAGATGCGTGGGGAGCACGATTTCCGCTATGGCGGGGGTGGCAACTCTCGCACGGTGTATCGGGTCTATGGCGGCGACGGCGCGCGCAGCAGCGTGGCCATGCCTGTGCCGGTTGCGGATGGGGAGACGCCAACCAAGGTGACACGTGACGCGGTTTTGGCGGTACGTGCCGGGGAGGTCTTGCGGGAGGCGGCATTTGGCTCTGAGGCCGAGACAGATCAGCGATGGATCGCGCTTGGAAGCGTGCGGGCGCGGCAAGGTGAGGTCATTGGCGACCGCGCGTGGTTCCGGTTGGAGGTGCTCGGTGCCGATGGGGACGACGGCAACGGGTTCAATGTGGATGTGAGCCTTTTAAGGGATGCGCATCGGCGGCCTGAGGGGCTGGAGATGATCGCCTATCAACCCACCATACGCTGGCCGGGGTCCGGCCCGGGCACGCGGGTGGAGTTTCTGTCTACGGCAGGGGATCTGACGGTGCAGAACTTTGACGGGGCACGGGCCGATTTGCGGCTCAACCGGATGTATTCAGATTATGCGCTGCGCGCGTCTGGGCAGAATGTTTGGGCCAGTGAGGTTGTCAGTGCCGAAGAGCTGGCAGGAGAGGATATTTTGTCGCTGACGCTGCAAGGCGGGTTTGAGACCCCCAATGATGTGACGTTGAGCCTGTTTGATGCGGATGGGCAAGCGGTGCCGATGTTGATTCCAACGCGACTGGCACCAGTGCCGGAGCGCCCGGAGGCGATGCCGCGGGCGCGGGAGCTGGCGGATTGTTCGAGCGTGGCGTTTGACGGCAGCTTGCCGGACGGCGATCCGCTGTTGGCATACCGCTGGGATTATGGTGATGGGGCCAGCTCGGAAGAGCCGGTGATTGTCTACAGCTACGGCGCGCCAGGGCGGCCTGACGCGCGGCTACGGGTGCTGTTGCCAGGCACGCGGGCGGCGCGGGGGGCGGAGGCCGGAGTGCCCGTGCACGTGCGTGTGGCTCCGCGGGCCGTGGCGGGCAGTGCGATCACGGTGGCCCCGGGCGATGTGGTGCCGTTTTCTGGCGCAGGGTCGTTGGCGTCGGACAGTCCGATCACGCGTTACCTATGGAGTTTCGGAGATGGCGCGGCTGCGGACACGGTGGCGGCCAGTCACACTTACAAGGAACCGGGGGAGTATCGTGCGGTTTTAAGAGTGAGCGATGATGCGGTGCATCCGTGTAACTTTGGGGTGGCGACGCGTTTGGTGATGGTGAATTTCCCACCAGTGGCTGAAGCAGGCACAGATGTGAACACCATTGTCGGGCAGCCTGTGACGTTGGACGGGGCCGCGAGTTACGATGTTGATGGGGCCATCACCGACTACGTTTGGGATTTGGGGGACAACACAGCGCGCGAGGGCAGCCGCGTGACTCATGTGTATCAGCAGCCCGGGGTCTATCAGGTGGCTTTGGCCGTGCGCGATGACAGCGGCGTATCCAATGCGACCAGCACGGACCGGTTGACCATTCGGGTGAATGCCCCTCCTGTTCCCGCGATTGACGGTCCGGAGGCACCGGTGGCTGTTGGCGAGGCGGTGATCCTGAATGGCAGCCGGTCCAGCGACGCCGACGGGGTGATCCTGTCGCATCTTTGGGATTTTGGCGATGGGGCCATGGGCGAAGGGCCGGTTGCGGAATATGCCTGGGCCAGCCCGGGTGTCTATGAGGTGACTCTCACGGTGATTGATGACAGCGGCACACAATCAGCGACCCAGCGCACGCGGTTTGAAGTGGTTGTGAATACGCGGCCGGTTGCGGAGGCTGGACCGGATCAGTTTGTCACTGCGTCAGAGGTGCAGTTTGATGGCAGTGGGTCGCGCGATATAGATGGGCAGATTGCCCAATATTTCTGGGAGTTTGGTGATGGGCGCAGCGCGGAAGGCTTGAGTCCCCTGCATTTTTACGAATTTCCAGGGGTTTATGAGGCGGTCTTAACGATCACAGATGACAGTGGCGCGCCGCAGAGCAGCCATAGAGACACGATGCTGGTTGTGGTCAACAGTCGTCCAATTGCCGACGCTGGCCCAGCTTTGACAATCGCGCCTGCTGAAGAATTTGTGCTCGACGGTGGGGCATCGATCGATCCGGACGGCGCGGTGGCGCAGTATCTCTGGCTGTTTGAGGATGGCAGCTCGCAAGACGGCGTGCGTGTGGCGCAACGCTTTGCCGCTCCGGGCCTGCATCGGGTGCGCTTGCAGGTCACCGATGATTTTGTTGGTAGCGGCGCGGTGGATGAGAGCGAGGTGCTTATCACGGTCAATGCACCGCCCGTGGCGCAGGCCGGGCCTGACTTGCGGGTGGCACCAGATGACACGGTGCGGTTTGATGCGCGGTCAAGCTTTGACAAAGATGGGCTGCTCGCCGGATACCGGTGGGAGTTCGATGACCTGCAAGCCCCATTGGAGGCCGCTGTTGTGGAACGTGCTTGGCCGGTGGCAGGTGTGTATAACGCGCGGCTTGTGGTGCGGGATGGCAGCGGTGTGGCCAATTCAATCGCGCAGGACAGCGTTACCATCCATGTGAACCATCGTCCGGAAGCAGAGGCAGGGCCAACAATTGATACAGACCGGTTGTTGGTCACATTGAATGCCAGTGGCAGCAGTGACGCGGATGGCGATGCGCTGATGTATCTCTGGGAGTTCGGCGATGGGTCCCAGCCGGTAATTGGCAAAACAGTGAGCCACGTCTTTCCCAAAGCGGGCAGCTATCCGGTCACGCTACGCGTGGACGACGGCACGGGCTTATCCAACGCACGGGACGTGGACGCTACCACGGTGATCATCAACGCCGCGCCTGTGGCGGATGCGGGTGGCAACAAAGACGTGTGCTCCGGCCAGTCGATTATCTTTGACGCTTCCGCCAGCTCAGATGAGGATGGTGACCTGCTCAGGTACCTGTGGGATTTTGGTGATGACACATTGTCTGAAGTGATTAACCCTACAAAAACATACGAAATGCCAGGGACTTATCCAGTAACTCTTCAAGTGGTGGATGAGAGCGGTAGCACCCGTGGCTCTGATCTGGACCGGATTGCAGTGATTGTGCGCGAAGGGCCTATAGCGAATGCCGGGCCCGATATGACGGTGTGCGTTAATCAAGAGGTGCGCATGGATGGCAGCAGTTCGACCGATGCGGATGGGTCGGTGAATGGTTTTGAGTGGACGTTTGGCGATGGCAGCCGAGCCAGTGGCGCCACGCCAATTAAGAGCTTTGAGCGGGCGGGTGATTATGCGGTCACGTTGACCATCACAGGCGATGCAGTGGGAGAATGCAGCCCGCTTGATAACGACACGGTGAATGTGAAGGTGTTGCCAGCGCGCAGTCAAAGTATTGAGGCGGTGGAGCGCGCGCCGGTGAAAAGCGCCGTGTCTTTTGCCGCCGTGTTGGGCGATGAGGCGGGCACGGGTGAGCCGGTGCGGTTTGATTGGCGCTTTTCGGATGGGGGCACGGCTGAGGGGGCGGAGGTGTCTCATGAGTTTTTCGAGTCTGGCACCTATTTGGCGACGCTGACCACCACACTTGAAGGCGGCTCTCAAGATTGTGGGCAATTGGTTACGCGCCACAAAATCCTTATTAACGCGGCGCCAACGCCAGAGGTGGACGCGCCCGCACAGGTGGCAGCCGGTATTTTGGCGCGGTTTGATGCAACCGGCGCAGTGGATAGTGATGGGGTGATCACGCGCTACCTTTGGGATTTTGGCGACGGTGAGACCGCGGAGGGCGTGTCGGTGGAGCATCGGTATGAAACGCCGGGTGTGTATGCTTTGTCTTTGGAAGTCATCGACGATGCTGGCGTGGCCAACAGCAGCGCCACCTGGACCCGCGAGATGCAAGTGAACCCGGCGCCGTTAACCGGCGTGGATGTGGCCGGTGCCTTATGTGCTGGCGATGACAAAGCTTGGGAGCTGTCAGTTGGACCGGGGGTCGCAGTCGCCTGGGACTTTGGCGACGGGGGGACGGGCAAGGGCGCGGCGGTGACACATCGCTACGCAATGCCAGGGCTGTATCCGGTCACGGTGTCTACGGACGATGGCAAAGGATTGGAGAACTCCAGCCAGTTGGAGCAGATCTATGCGCGGATGAATGCGCCGCCAACGGCGGATGCGGGGCCGGATCGGGTGGTGTGTCCGGGCGAAGATGTGGCGTTTCGGGCTGGGGCCTATGATTTGGATGGCAAAATCACCGACCTGTTTTGGCGTTTTTCAGACGGCGTGGAGTTGTCTGGCGCGGACGTCAGTCGACGGTTTGATCGCGCCGGACCGGTGACCGCAACGTTAATTGTGACCGACAACAGCGGTGCGAGCTGTGCCGTTGGGCAGGACACAGCGGAGATTGTGGTGAACGCTGCGCCGGTTATCAGTGCCGGGCAGGATCGTGAAACGCCGGTGGGGGCGGCGCATGATGTGCTGCGCTTTGACGTAAGTGATGTGAGTGATCCTGACGGGCATGGCGTGGAGGTAAGCTGGCAATTTGGTGACGGCGCGGGCGGCTATGGAGCCGTGACCCGCCATGCCTACGGCGCACCAGGTACTTATACGGCAACGGTGACCGCACGGGACAGCACCGGTTTGGCCTGTGGCGTAACCACCGACAGCGTACAGGTGTTGGCGGTGGCGCGGGGTGAGGGCAATTGATGCGGTTTCCGCTGCCGCTCAAGTTCTTTCTATTTGCTGCTTTGATTGCCGTGGTTCCTTTGGCACTGGTGGGCAACAACCTCGTGCAGATCGCGCGCGAGGAACTTAAAAGCGCGGTGAATGAGGATCTTACCGGTGTGGCCGGGCAATTGCGCAGCGAGTTTGACAGCCTGTATCAGGGGCGCTGGCTGGCGCCTTTAATGGTGATACGATCAGGCGTTGACAATCCGGAGCTGGATGTCGCTCTGAAGGTGGCATTGCTGACAGAAGGTATGGCGCAGTTGCCTGATGTGGTGTCACTTCAGCTCAGCGTAGAGGGCTCCGACATTCCGGTGCTGGTGAGCAATGAAGGTTTTGCGGCGCAGCTGTCGGACGCTGGACTTGATCCCGTGGCGACTCTCTCGATCAGTAACGAGCTTTTGGCGAACATCGAAGGCACTGGACAGTTTGGACGGCCGCTGATCAGCCAATTGTCAGACACAGGTGACTGGCTGGCGACGTTGGCTTTGCCAATGGACAGCACGATTGCTGGACGCAAGCTCACGCTTGGCGCGCGCATCAACCTTAGCGCTCTACAGCGCAGCGTCCTGCGCCACCCCTTTGCAGCGCGGGGCGAGATCACAATTGTGGACCATGCGGGGCGGGCCGTGTTGGTGGCGGCACCGGAGGTGTTGGCAGATCGTGCCATTGTCGCGTCCGCCATGCCGCTGATCGTGGCGGGCGCACGGGCGGATGCGCTGGAAGCCTATGAGCGGTCTGATGGCAAATCGATGTTGGGGGCCTATGCTTTCCCAGATTGGTTTCCCTTTGCTGTGATTGCCGAGCTGAGCGAAGAAACCGCTTACGCCGTAGTCACACAGATGATGCAGCGGATCTTGATTGTTGGCGGCTTGGGCTTTGCCGCGGCTTCAATAGGGGCACTGATCTTCTCGCGCCGCCTGACGCGCCCGATTTTGAAAATTGGCAGGTTGGCGGATGCAGTGGGCGAGGGGGATTTTTCGCAACGGGTTGAGGGCGTGCGTTCACGCGATGAAATTGGCGATCTGGCGTCGCGGATCAATGTCATGGCCGGACAATTGGGCGAACGGTTGGAACTGATGAAGTTTGTCAGCCACGGGACGATGACGGCCATTCAAAACCGTAACGGGGACAGGATGCGGCGCGGTGGGGAACGGCGCGAAGTGACTATTCTGTTCTCTGACATTCGCGGGTACACGGCATTTTCCGAAACGGTCTCTCCTGAAGAGGTGATCGACGTGCTCAACCGCTACTTTGAGATTCAGTCAGAGATCGTCGAGCGACATGGTGGAGATATCGACAAATTTGTCGGAGATGAACTGATGGCGATGTTTGTCGGGGAGGACAAAGAGGACCGCGCGGTGCGGTGTGGCGTGGAAATCAAAGACGCGTTGGCCGCGTCTTTTGGCGCGGAGAGTGGACGAGAGCTGGCCGTGGGCGTGGGGATTGCCTCCGGTGATGTGGTGCTCGGTGCTATGGGCGCGCGCGACCGCATGGACTACACGGTATTGGGCTCGACGGTGAATTTGGCGGCGCGGCTTTGTGCCAAGGCCGGTCCGTGGCAGGTGCTGCTTGATCGGGAAACCTGTGATCTGGTGGATGAAGGCGTAACCCTGAAGGAGCTCGCCGCCGTGGGCCTCAAGGGTTACGCGGATCCAATCCCGGTTTTTGCTGCGCAAGCTGAGCGCAAACAGTTGGAACGTCTTCCCTGATATTCACAGTCTCCAAATATCCTGGGGGAGGCGCAGTGCGCTGCGTCGGGGGCAACGCCCTTTTACTCGCTAACTGAAGCTCCAAACGCGCCCGGGGACAGCACCACCTCCTGACGCAACGCACCAGTAATGCGGTCATGGATCAGGATGCGGTTGTCAGTGGTGACGATCGCCACCCAGCCGTCGCCCATGGTCACGGCCTGAGCGGTCACACCGTCCTGCAAAGACAGGTTTTCCGGCAAGATTGGGCCATCGTCACGGAAGCGCATGACAAGCAGGACAACCAAGGTTACAAGCCCGACAACCATCACCACCATCATCCCGGTGACCAAATAGCGCAGGAAGCGCAGATTGGCGGGTTCAATTGGTTCCGGAGACTCATCCATGGCAGAGGCCCTTGTAGAATTTGTGATCGCGGACAATCCGCCCAAGCGTCTTGATAAGGCGCTTTCTCGGGATGTGCCAGTGGAAGCGAGCTTGAGTCGCACCCGTTTGGCCAAACTGATTGCAGCGGGCAGCGTCACGTTGGACGGTCTCGCGGTGACCGACCCAAAGCACAAAGTTGCCGGAGGCGAGTCGGTGGCAATTACGGTGCCGATGGCCGAGGAAAGCCATATCGGTCCGGAGGACATCCCCTTGGACGTGATCTGGGAAGATGACGATCTGATTGTGATCAACAAACCTGCGGGAATGGTTGTGCATCCGGCACCGGGTACGCCGAACGGAACCTTGGTGAACGCTCTGCTGCATCACTGCGGCGACACACTCTCAGGCGTGGGCGGCATGAAACGGCCTGGCATTGTGCACCGGATCGACAAAGAAACCAGCGGGTTGCTGGTCGTGGCCAAAACTGACGCGGCCCACCAAGGGTTAGCGGCGCAATTTGAAGCCCACACGGTGGAGCGTTATTACCGCGCCGTTTGTTACGGTGTGCCGGATGCGAATGATCCGAGGTTGCGCGGTGTGCGCGGCGTGAATTTTGAGTCTGGTAACATCATGAAAGTCACCACCCATCTGGCGCGACACAAGACAGATCGTCAGCGTCAGGCGGTGCTGTTTGAAGGCGGGCGTCATGCGGTGACCCGTGTGCGGATTGTCGAGCCCTTTGGGACTCCCGCGGTTGCGTGTCTGGTGGAGTGCTGGCTGGAAACTGGGCGCACACACCAAATTCGCGTGCATATGACACATGCGGGTCACGGGTTGATTGGCGATCCGGTCTATGGCGGGCGGCGTAAGCTGGCGGAGAAAGCCATTGGCCCTAAGGGCGTGGCGGCGGCAAAGTCCTTTTCGCGTCAGGCGCTGCACGCAGCTGTGTTGGGCTTTGAGCACCCTGTGACCGGCGAAGATCTGCGGTTTGAAGCGCCTTTGCCAGATGACATGGCGCAGTTGATTGTAGATTTGGGCGGGCGGTGACGGGCGGAAACCTGCCTGTAACAATCTGCACGTGGCCGTGAAAAACCACGTCAGACGTGGAGAACCTGCAGTAGAAACCTTACTGTGATTGTCAGAAAAATGCACCGCATGCTTGAAACAATCTGTTAGCGCCCTACATTGATGTTAACGATATAAACATACGCGCAAGACAACCAGCGTGAGACAGACAAGGGAGGCATCAGCCATGAGCAACTACAAGAATCTGCCGGCACCCACACCAGAAGGTGGCCTCAACCGGTATCTTCAGGAAATTCGCAAGTTCCCGCTTCTGGAGCCAGAAGAAGAGTACATGCTGGCCAAACGCTGGGTGGAAGAGCAAGATGCTGATTCCGCACACAAAATGGTGACATCTCACCTACGTCTCGCGGCCAAGATTGCCATGGGTTATCGTGGTTACGGTCTGCCGCAGGCGGAAGTTATTTCCGAGGCCAATGTTGGCCTAATGCAAGCTGTGAAAAAGTTTGATCCGGAAAAAGGTTTCCGTCTGGCGACCTATGCCATGTGGTGGATCCGCGCGAGCATTCAGGAATATGTGCTGCGCAGCTGGTCTATGGTAAAACTTGGCACCACCTCGGCGCAGAAGAAGCTGTTTTTTAACCTGCGTAAGGCGAAGGCCCGTATTGGCGCGCTTGAAGATGGTGACCTGCGGCCTGAGAACGTCGAGCGTATCGCCACTGATCTTGGGGTGACTGAGGCGGAAGTTGTCTCGATGAATCGGCGCTTGTCCGGCGGTGATGCGTCACTGAACGCGCAGGTTGGCAGCGATGGTGAAGGCACCATGGAGTGGCAAGATTGGTTGGAAGATGAAACCGCCAACCAAGCCGCAGACTATGAAGCCAAAGACGAGTTGGATGCCCGTCGGGAGCTTTTGGTTGAGGCCATGGATGTGCTTAATGATCGGGAGAAAGACATTCTGACCCAGCGCCGTTTGACAGAAAAGGCGGTCACTTTGGAAGAGCTGAGCGGTCAGTATGATGTGAGCCGTGAGCGTATTCGCCAGATTGAGGTGCGCGCCTTTGAAAAACTGCAAAAGCGGATGCGGGAGCTGGCATCTACCAAAGGTATGCTTGCTGCGCATTGACGTTGGCCCTTAGACATGAAGCCTCCGTTGGATAGGATCCGACGGAGGCTTTTGCTTGTCTGATGGACTGAATTGGCTAGGGTATGCGCATCAAATGGGAGCGCTGTCATGACCACCTCACCTGTCCGTTGGGGCATCCTCGGGGCCGCCAATTTCGCCAAGACCACCATGGGGCCAGCGATCCACGCGGCCCATGGCGCAGAGCTTGCGGCGGTTGCGTCCTCCAGCGCAGAGAAAGTGGCTGGGTTTGAAGCTTTTGCGTCTGGGGTGAGGCATCATCGTAGCTATGAGGAACTGCTAAAGGATCCGGAGATTGATGCGGTCTATATTCCGCTGCCCAATCATCTGCATGTTGCGTGGGGAATTAAGGCGCTTGAGGCGGGCAAACCTGTGCTGATCGAGAAGCCTGTGGGTATGGATATTGCCGAGATCGATCGATTGATTGCCGCAAGAGATGCGGCTGGGCTATTGGCGGCGGAGGCCTATATGATTGTGCATCACCCGCAATGGCAGCGGGCGAAGGCGTTGTTGGGGGATGGTACAATTGGCAAGCTTGTGCATGTGAATGGGGCCTTTTCGTTTTTTAATGACGACGCCGGCAATATTCGCAATCAGGCGGCGTCTGGCGGTGGTGGACTGCGGGACATTGGCGTTTATGTCATGGGAGGTGCGCGGTTTGTCACCGGGCAGGAGCCTTTGAAGCTGGATTACGCGCGGGTGCAGTGGGAGCATGGCGTGGATACGTTTGCCGATATGGGGTTCGCCTTTGGGGGGTTCACGTATCAAGCCTATACGTCGATCCGCTCTGCGCCGCGCCAAGAGATGCACTTTCATGGCGAGAAAGGTCTTTTGACCCTGACTTGTCCGTTTAATGCGGGCAAGTTTGACCAGGCGGAATTGCATTTGTCGATGCCGGATCAAACCGTGCGCATCGAACGGTTTCCGGTGGTGAACCAATATGTGCAGCAGGTAGAGGCGTTTGGCCGGGCGATCCGTGCGGGCGAAACTTATGCTTGGCCGCTGGAGCAGGCGCGCGGTACGCAGGTGATGATGGATCAAGTATTGGCGGCAGGGTAAGCTTTGCTGCCACCCCAAAAAGAAAACCCCTCGCTGGTTGGATCAGCGAGGGGTTTTTTGTCTTACTTGCAGGCGCCCGGTTATTCGGCGGCTTTGCTGTCTTCAGCCGGAGCAGCAGCAGGCTCTTCAGGCGCTTCTGCTTTCTTTGGCGCGCGACGCGGCTTTTTCTCGGTCTTTTCCGCAGGTGCGTCAGTTTTGTCCTCAGGCTCTTTGCGCGGCGCGCGTTTGCGTGGGGGTTTTTTCTGCGCAGGGGCTTCGGCTTCTGGGGTTTCCACCAGGTTGCTTTCGGCCACGTCGACGATCAAATCGGGTTGATCTGCCTCGGATGGGTCCATTGGCGCAGCGTCCGCTTCCACCGGGGCAGGGGCTTTGTCGCGATTGCCGCCGCCATTGTTGCCTTCGCGCTCTTGACGTTCAATGCGCTCGCGACGTTCGCGGTCTCGCTCAGCCTGACGTTCACGGTTCTGGCGGTCTTGTTCCTCACGGCGCGCTTCTTGTTCGCGCTGCGCTTCGTTCAACATGCGCTGATAATGCTCGGCATGTTGTTGGAAGTTTTCCGTTGCAACGCGATCATTGCCCAATTGGCTGTCGCGCGCGAGTTGATTGTATTTGTCGATCACCTGTTGAGGGGTGCCGCGCACCTTGCCCTCCGGGCCTGAGCTGTCAAACACACGGTTGACGATATTGCCCGACGTTGGGCGATTGCGGTTTGACTTATTCCGCGAGCGTGACTTCGAAGATCTCATTTTATCTGCAATCCAGCCTTGATCAATTGCGGTCGCTCATCCCGTTTCACGCCTCTTGCGCTCTGTCTTCCGGGGGCGACAATTTGTGGCTTGATGTCCAATCTGGACCGCCCGCAAAACGGGCATCCACCAATAGGACAAGAACTTGATATTGCGCCTTGGACGTTCGCACAAGTGCTTTTATCGCGTGAACGCTTGCAAATAGGAAAATTTGCGTGGGATTTAGCCCTTTTGGCCAATTACAACGCGGTCGCGACCGTCCAAGTCAGGTTTGATGGCGACATTTTGGAATCCTGCCTGATTGAAAAGCGCGGCGACCTCTGGCCCCTGCGTCCAGCCGATCTCCACCATAAGCCAGCCGTTGGGGACAAGGTGACCTGGTGCGTCTTCTGTGATCTTGCGATAGGCGTTGAGGCCGTCAGCTTCGTCGGTTAGGGCCATGCGTGGCTCATAGGAAAGTTCAGGGGCGAGGGACGGCATCTCGTCGAGCGCGATATAGGGCGGGTTGGAAACGATCAGGTCGAAGGTGCCGCCGATGGCGGCGTACCAGTCACTTTCCTCAAAATGCAAACGTTGTAGCACACTATGGGTGTCGGCGTTGCGGCTGGCCACTTTGAGCGCGTTTGGTGAGAGATCGGTGGCGATCCCAACGGCTGTGGGGCGCTCTGCCAAAAGAGTTACCGCAATGGCACCTGAGCCGGTGCCAAGGTCAAGCATTTCGGAAAAAGGTTTGGAGAGCGCCTCCGCGATCAGCGTTTCGGTTTCCGGGCGCGGGTCGAGGACGTCTTTGTTCACCTGAAAACGGCGGCCGTAGAAGTCGCGATACCCCAGAATGTGGCTCATGGGCGTATGATCAGAGCGTTGCCCGGCTAGGATAATGGCATCTTCCATTTGATCGTCGTTCCACTCGTCACGTAGGTGTAGTGTGAGGCGACTTTTATCTATGCCTAGAACTTTTGCCACGATCAGGCGCGCATCTAACGCTGCGCTATCGATACCATCGTGTAGAAGGTAGTCGGTGACGCCAAGAATGCCGTCTTGTACCGTGCCACTCACCCGTTCATCTCCGCCAAGGCAGTCGCCTGCGCATCAGCGGTCAAGGCGTCGATGGTTTCGTCCAGATCGCCCTGCATGATCTGATCGAGCTTATAGAGCGTCAGGTTGATGCGGTGGTCGCTCATGCGGCCTTGCGGGAAATTGTACGTGCGGATGCGCTCAGACCGGTCACCGGAGCCAACTTGCCCCGCACGGTCGGCGGCGCGTTCATCATCGATGCGCTGGCGTTCCAGATCGAACAAGCGGGTTTTTAGCACCTGCATGGCGATTTCGCGGTTGCGGTGTTGGGATTTCTCCGAGCTGACCACAATGATGCCGGTGGGTAAGTGGGTGATGCGAACGGCGGAATCGGTGGTGTTCACGTGCTGACCGCCGGAGCCAGATGCGCGCATTGTGTCGATACGAATATCACCCGCGTCGATTTTTACGTCTACGTCTTCGGCTTCGGGCAGCACGGCCACAGTGGCCGCCGAGGTATGAATACGTCCGCCGCTTTCGGTGGTGGGCACACGTTGCACCCGGTGCACGCCGGATTCGTACTTCATACGGGCAAAGACGTTTTCGCCTTTGATATGCGCCACAACCTCTTTGATGCCGCCCAGTTCGGTGGCGTTTTCTTCGAGGATGTCGAGTTTCCAGCCCCGGTTTTCGGCGTAGCGCTGGTACATGCGCAGCAGGTCGCCCGCAAATAGGGCCGCCTCATCGCCGCCCGTGCCGGGCCGGATTTCCAGAATAGCCGGGCGGGCGTCAGCTTCATCCTTGGGCAAAAGGGACAGCTGCAGAGCGTGTTCGGCCTCGGGTAGGGCGGCGCGCAATTCTGGCAGTTCTTCTTCGGCCAGATCCTTCATGTCTGGATCAGACAGCATTTCCTCAGCTTCTTCGATGTCGCCTAGAAGCTTTTGGTAGGCCTGAACCTGTTCTACCACAGGCTTGAGGTCGGAATACTCTTTGGCGAGCGCAGCAATATCGCCGCTGCCTTCGGCCATTTGCGCCTCAAGGAACTCAAAACGTTGGGTGATCTGATGCAGTCGTTCTATTGGTACCATGCTGCTAAGTGAGACAATACGCGGGTTTGGTCAAGGGCGGGGTTTGCGCTATACTGGGCGTATGAAACAGCTGACCCTGATATTTGCTCTTTTGGCGAGCACGGCCACAGCGGATGGCATGATCAACGGCGTGCCGGTGGATTGCTACTGTACCGACAAACAAGGCCAGCGTATTGAGGTTGGAGAGACCATCTGTTTGCAGGTGGATGGGCGCATGTTCATGGCGCAGTGCCAGATGTCGCTGAATGTGCCGATGTGGCGAGAGATTTCGCCGGGATGCCTGAGCTCCAGCCTGAATGCGCCATTACAGAGCGTCGATCCAAGCCTCGACGCGGTTGGCGTTCACGCCAAAATCCTTGCGTCCAAATCGTGAGCGACCGTAGACCTTGAGCATGTCACCGTCTTGGTAAGCGGTGGTGTAGTCGGGGTAGGCTAAGAGTTTAGAGCGGGTCACATAGGTGACCATGCCATCTTCGACAGAGCCCGCAAGCACGGTGGTGCGCGGTGTGCCTACGGCGACCTGATGAAACCGGGCCAGACCGTCGCGCCCGGAAATCACCAACCGCCGGACGGAGTTCTCGTTGTCGCTGTCATGGGCGACCTGAGGCTCCTTATGCCACTTGGCAAGATCGCTTGGGGCCACGCGCACGTAACTGGCAAAGCCGACGGTCATCACAAGAATTATTGCCAGAAAAGTCATTTTTCGCACCTCAAACTCACAGGCCGAAGCGCTGTGCCCCCATTTTAGAGATCATACGCTTTGGCGCGCCGAACAGATCACCCGGCGCCCATACCCTAAGCAGCGCTTGTGAGGGTTTCTAGAGGCAAGCAATTTAACGCCGCGTCCAACCCCAAAGGCAGATCAATTCCAAGGCGATATGCGCCCCGGCCACGGCGGTGGCACCGGTGGTGTCAAATGGGGGCGAGACCTCCACCACGTCACCGCCGACCAAATTGATACCGGCGATGTCGCGCAGGATGATGCTGGCTTGTCCGCTGGTGAGGCCACCCCAGACCGGCGTGCCGGTGCCGGGTGCAAAGGCCGGATCCAACCCGTCTATGTCAAAGGTTAGATAGGTGGGGTGGTCGCCCAGGATGTCCCGGATTTTCTGCGCCACGGCCACGGGGCCAGTCTCATGCACTTCGCGCGCATCAATGATGTTGAAGCCCAAAGTGTCTGGGTTTTCGGTGCGGATACCAACCTGCACAGAGCGTTTGGGGTCGATCAGCCCGTCTTTCACCGCTTTGTAGAACATGGTGCCATGGTCGATGCGGTTGAGTTCATCGTCCGCCCAGGTGTCGGTGTGGGCGTCAAATTGCAATAGGCTCAGCGGGCCAAACTTCTCGGCATAGGCTTTGAGGATCGGGTAGGTGATGTAGTGATCACCGCCCAAGGCAATGCTGGCCGCGCCGCCTTCAAGTATACCGCGAATGTGGTTGGTGAGCGCCTCGGGGAAGTCGGCCACGCGGGCGTAGTCAAAGGCCACATCGCCATAGTCTACGATGTTGAGGTCGCTCATCGGGTCATACCCCCAGCCATAGGGGGGATCAAATGCCTGAATTGCGCTGGCCTCGCGGATGGCGCGGGGGCCTAGGCGGGTGCCGGGGCGGTTGGTGACGGCTTGATCAAAAGGGATGCCAGTGACGGCAATGTCGACGCCGGTCAGGTCTTTGGAATAGCGACGGCGCAGGAAAGACGTGGCCCCGCCAAAGGTGTTTTCAAAGCTCAAACCGCGCGGGTCGTCACGGGTAAAGGCCATATCAACTTGGGTTTTGGCATCTTCCAGCGCCATGGGCGTATTCCTTCCAGCAGAATTTGATCAAATTTCGCAAATTCACCGGAAAGGTCAAGTCTGAAGACGCAATGCGGGCGATCTTGTGCCAAGACCTCCCACAAATTGCTTACAGCGGCTGCGCTGTTTCCACCAGGCGGGCAAAGAAAGACGCGCCGATCGGGGAGATGTCGTCATTAAAATCAAACGCCGGGTGGTGCAGACCTGCGCCTTCACCTGCACCCAGGAAAAGGTAGGCGCCCGGACGAGATTCGAGCATATATGCAAAATCCTCTGCACCCATTTCCATGCCTTGGTCCGCGTTCACGGCGACATCGCCGGCAATATCACGCGCCACATCGGCGGCAAAAGCGGTTTGCGTCTCGTGGTTCACAGTGGCGGGGTAGCCCACGTCGATGTCGAGGTCTGCGGTAAGGCCATAGGCGGCGGCTGTGCCTGTGGTGATCTCTTTCAAGCGTTGGTGGATCATGGCCTGCACTTCTTTGTCAAAGGTGCGGATGGTGCCATTGATGAAACCACCATCGGGAATCACGTTGTCAGCGGAGCCGGCGTGGATTTGGGTGACGGAGACAACACATTCGTTGCGAGTGTCATGGTTGCGGCTGACGATGGTCTGGATGGCGTTGACCATGGCCACCGCGGCCACCACAGGGTCGACGGTGTCTTGCGGATAGGCGCCGTGCCCGCCCTTGCCTTGTAGCTTGATGGTAAAGCTGTCCACAGCGGCCATAATCGGTCCAGTAGTCGTATAGAATTCGCCGAATGGCACACCGGGCACGTTGTGGATGGCGTAGATATCATTGACGTCAAAGCGCTCCATCGCGCCTTCCTCAACCATCACACCTGCGCCACCACCGTCTTCTTCGGCGGGTTGGAAGAACAGTGCCACACGACCGGAGAACTTACGCGTCTCTGCGAGGTATTTGGCCGCGCCAAGCAGCATGGTGGTGTGGCCGTCATGACCACAGGCGTGCATCTTGCCGTCCACGGTGCTCGCGTGGTCCAGGCCGGTGATTTCATCCATTGGCAGCGCGTCCATGTCTGCGCGCAGGCCCATGGTCGGGCCATCGCCCTGACCGTTGATGATAGCAACCACGCCGGATGTGGCGATGCCCTCGTGAATTTCATCCACGCCGAACTCTTTCAGGCGTGCGACCACAAAGGCGGCGGTCTCATGGCAATCAAAGGCTAGCTCCGGATGTGCGTGCAGGTGGCGACGCCAGCCCTTCATTTCGTGGGAAAAATCGGCAATACGGTTTACAACAGGCATGGGTGGACACCTTCTCTGAATGGTCGTTCAGTTAACATCAAAAGCAAATTCCGGAGCGCGACGCAATGGCCGAAGATCCCCTTATTCTTAATCCTAATGGCGGGTTGCCGCGACTTTTGGAAATTATGCGGCGTTTGCGCGATCCGGAGACCGGTTGCCCTTGGGATATTGAGCAGGATTTCGCCACCATCGCACCTTACACAATTGAGGAAGCGTATGAAGTGGCTGATGCGATTGAGCGAGAGGCTTGGGACGAGTTGAAAGGCGAGTTGGGCGATTTGCTGTTCCAGTCTGTGTTTCATGCGCAGATGGCGACAGAGCGAGGTCTGTTCACCTTTGATGAGGTCGCGGACACGATGTCGGACAAGATGCTGGCGCGCCATCCACATGTGTTTGGCGATGAGAACCGAGACAAATCCGCAGAGCAGCAGACCCGGGACTGGGAAGCCGTAAAGGCGGCAGAAAGGGCAGGGAAGGCGCAGCAAGGCACTTTGGACGGTGTGGCGCTTGGTCTCCCAGCCTTGCTGCGCGCAGTGAAGTTGCAAAACCGCGCCGCGCGAGTTGGATTTGACTGGCCGGATGTTTCTCAAGTGGTCGACAAAATTGTTGAGGAAGCTGGGGAGCTGGCGGAAGCCCGCGACAAGCTATCGCAGGTGGAGATCGAAGAAGAGTTTGGCGATATGCTGTTCGTGATCGCCAATCTGGCGCGGCACCTAAAGATCGAGCCGGAGGCGGCGCTGCGGGCCACAAATGCCAAGTTTTTCAGGCGGTTTGAGGGCGTGGAGGCCAAACTCAAAGCACGCGGAAAGACGCCTCAGGAGAGCGATCTTGCGGAGATGGACGCGCTTTGGGATGAGGTAAAAGCGGAAGAAAAGGCCGCTCGCGCAGGATCGTGAACTTGGTCGCATTGACCTGACTAAAAAACTCGGGCATGGCTGGGTCATCGAAATTCCTACGTGGGTGATGACATGACAAAAGTGTTTACAACGTCGATCTTTCTGGCGGCTGCGGCAGCCACCGCAGCGCCTGTTCTGGCAGATGAGGTCAACGTTTATTCCTACCGCCAGCCAGAGTTGATCAAGCCTTTGACTGATGCCTTTACCGAAGAAACCGGTATCAAGGTGAATGTGGCTTATCTGAAAAAAGGTATGGTTGAGCGTCTGCTGGCCGAAGGGGAACGCTCCCCTGCCGACCTCGTGCTGACCGTGGATATCTCCCGCTTGAACGCGGTGGTGGAGGCGGGCGTGACCCAGCCAGTCATCAGCGACGTGATCACAACAAACGTGCCGGAAGCCTACCGTGACCCGGAGGGCCACTGGTTTGGTCTGACCACCCGTGCGCGCATCATCTACGCTTCAAAAGACCGCGTGGCCGAAGGCGAGGTGACCACCTACGAAGATCTAGCGGACCCGAAGTGGGCGGGGCGCATTTGCACCCGGTCTGGCACCCATGCCTATAACGTTGCGCTGACCTCCGCGATCTTGGAGCACCATGGTGCAGAAGAGACCAAAGCCTGGCTGGAAGGTGTGAAGTCCAACCTGGCACGCAAGCCGCAGGGCAACGACCGCGCGCAGGTGAAAGCGATCTGGGCCGGCGAATGTGATCTGGCCGTGGGCAACACCTACTACATGGGCAAGATGCTGAAAGACACCGAGCAGCAGGCCTGGGCGGACAGCGTGAACATTGTGTTCCCAACTTTTGAAGACGCCGGCACACATGTGAACATCTCTGGCATCGCGCTCACCAAAGCGGCGCCAAACAAAGACAACGCCGTCAAGATGATGGAATTTCTGACCAGTTCCAAGGCGCAGGAAGTCTATGCGACCGCCAACTTCGAATACCCAATTGCTCCGGGCACCGAGGCGGATGCGTTGGTTCAAAGCTGGGGCGAGTTTACGCCGGATGATGTGAACCTGATGACACTAGCCGGCCACCGTGGCGAAGCGCTTAAGTTGATCGAACAGGTTGATTTCGACGGTTGATTCCTCGTCAGAAGTAAAATTTCAAAGCGGCTCCTGTGTGGGCCGCTTTTTTATTATGAATAAAGGTTTTGACGCTCGGCCGATTCAGGACGCGTGTCACCGGTTCAAGGCCGGCATATGCAAATGCCGCTCAGCCAGTCAGTGTTGCGACGGTTTTGGGCCATGGATCTTCAAACGCGGCGCCTTGCTTCCAGGCCTCAATCTCTTCATCAGTGCAGAAACACGTGTTCAGCGCGTCAACAAAGTCATCAAGTTCAGCGTTGTCGCCGATGACCGTCATCTGACAGCGGCGATCCCCAAAATCGGAGTGTTGGCCTTGCAGTTTGGCTTCCATCGCTTCGCGCTCCCAATCAGATAGGTTGAGGCTCTCGTCTTCTAACGTGCTGATTTTCCAGTAGTTCACGATTTCCAGCCCCACGTTGCCGCCAGTCTGGTTCCATAGCAAAACAAGCGAGTCACGCGTTGGCAGCCAGAAGAACCCTTTGCTGCGGTAAATGCCAATCCCAAGGAATTTATTATACACATCCCAAAGCCGCTGCGGATGAAACGGGCGGGGGTCACGTAGCAAGCGTGTGCCAATCTCATAGCTTTCCGGTTGGGCCATTGGGGTATTTCCGTGCTCCGCCTCCCATTCGGTCAGCTCTGCACCAAGCGTGGCGACACGGTCAAAATCATACTTTGGAAGCGCCAGGATTTGCTCAAGGCTCACGTTGCCCCACTGCATAGCAAAAACGTCGGCCAATGGGTTCAACGGATGTACTGCCTGCGCCACCTGCTGCAGCACTTCTGGCGTGACCTTGTCGCTTTTGCTCAACAAAATGCGACTGGCGAGCATGATTTGCTCCGCCAACAGGTTTTCCACGCCGCGTCGTCCGGCCTGAAGATGAGCGCTGGCGTTGGGATGGATCGAGCGGCCCAGATCGTGGTCCTGGGACAGAACAACGGTGTCTACAACGGACAGGAACCCATGCAATTCCAGGCTTTCCATATTTTTGATGGCGGTCAATAGCGGCCAGGGATGGGTGCTGCCGGATGTTTCGATCAACAGATGCGTGACCGCGCCATCGGACAAGACGCGCTTCACCGCCTCTGCAAATTTTGGCAGGCCGTCCGGGCTGCTGATGCTGCCACCGGGGATGCTGGCAAAATAGGGGCTATTGCGAGAATTCACTTCGCTTGTATCCAACACTGTGCCGTCCACATCTAGTGTGCTCATTTCATTGACGACGACGCCAAGGGTCACGTTCTCCGCCGAACGGGCCTGCACCAGTAGGTTTTGCATCAACGTGGTTTTACCGGCCCCAAGGAAGCCATTCAAAACGGTAGTTGGTATTGGCATGAGAGTGTCCTTTGAGGGCAAAGATCACGCTGTTATAATGTAACTCTCTGTGGTGTCCAGTTCGCCCGAGTAAGTCTCTTTTTTCATTTGCAAGCGCGCCAACACAGCACTGACACGACGCCAATGCACCGACCTGCAACGGCACAACCGTGTGCGGAGGAGATGAGAGTTTTGAGATTTCACTCCAACCTTGCTCGCAGTACGCGCAGCATGTTCTCGCCCATGACTTTTTGGATTTGCGCCTGGTTCAAACCCGCATCCATCAGTGCTTGCGTCAGTGCCGCTAACTCGGACGTATCAAATGCTGTTCCTACGGAGCCATCAAAGTCTGAACCCAGAGACACGTGGTTTTCGCCCAATAGGTCCACTGCCGCTTTCACGGTTTTGGCCACACCCGCCGGGCTGTCATCGCAGGTTACATCGGCCCAATAACCAATGCCAACCACGCCACCGCCGTGTTCCATGCCGTTTTGCACAATCGCTTGCATCAGCGCATCTTCGTAGTTTCGCTTCACCGGGCAATTTCCGTAAATGCCGGTGTGGCTGACGATCATTGGCATGTCGGTCATCTCGATCACATCTCGCGCCACCTGTGGGCTGGAGTGGGCCACATCGATCACCAGATTGCGCGCCTCCACCGCTTTCACCACTTCGCGGCCAAAGGTGGTTAGGCCCTTGTTGCCAATACCATGCAGCGAGCCACCAAGTGCGTTGTCAAAAAAATGCTGTAAGCCAATTACGCGGTAGCCGACGTCTTGCAGCTTTTGCAGGTTGTCGATGTTACCTTCGAGCGGGTGGGCACCTTCGATGCCCAACATGCCAGCGACCACTGTCTGGCCCGCCGCGCGGTCGGCCAGCACCGCGTCGAGTTCCGCTTTGGTGCGTACCACGCGCAGTTGGCCGTCAGAGCGGGATTCTGCGTCATGCAGGCGCTCTGCCTGATAAATCGCACGTTCAAAAATTGAGTCCCATGTGCGCGATGGCCACAACTGACCCACGGCCAGCAACGTTATGTTGTCACGCGCCTCTGCGGAGTTGCTGTCATAGTTTTGACCAGCCGGGGATTTCGTCACCGCAGTGAAGACCTGCACCGCGACGTTGCCTTCGATCAGGCGGGGCAGGTCGACATGTCCGCGATTGGCATGTTCTAATGGGTCACGCTTCCACAGCAGCGTGTCGGCGTGCCAGTCGCCCACGGTGAGGCTGGCGTGCAGATTCTTGGCGGCCTCGCTGACCTCATAAGGGGCGTGATCTTTCACCGTGTTGCGCGATTTCTCCACGTGACCCGGCGCGACAATCAAAAAGGCCGCTACAGCCACCGCCACAACCAACAACAGGCGTCCCAGCCATTTCCCCAAAAAGCGCATCTTCTCTCCCCAATGCGTGTGTTTGCCTGCAGCCTAGGAGGGCGGGCGCATTTGTCAAAGGTTGACGTCGGGGGAAATGCGCAGGGTTACATGCGAACGCAGTTGATTGGCGCGTTATCTGCGGAGAGGATCATGTAGTTCTCAAAAGTGAATGTCACCTTGGCGCTGACGCCGTTGTCCTCCAGCAGTCCTTGGCGCAGGGCGTCTGCATGCTCGCTGCGCGTTGCGTCCTCACCGTTGATAAGTAGCGTATTCACATAGACGCTGACCGGCGTGTCGCTGAGCATGCCATTGTCCAGTTGATAGTCAGAGCGGTAGCGGGCCTGCGCGGAGACCTCCTGATCAAGACCCAAGAACTCGATGTCCACCAATGCGTCTAGGCGTCCGTTGTCGTTGAATGTGACATTGGAGATAGCGTCATTGTCCGCCGTGGTGCGCGCGCAGGTCCAGGTGCCTAGGATCGATTGCGCAGAGCCTAAGGGCGCGGTGCAGAGAACAACGGCAGCGGCGGTCAGGACGGCTTTCATATCGGGTCTCCCTTGGGACAACTGGCGCACAAACAACGCAGAAACTGTTCCTGTAAAGCGTAGAGCAGGCCGCGGAACGCTTCAATCGTTGAGTGTGATTGTTTTGAACACAAGGGCGCGGCTATGGTGGGAGAGGTACAAAGGCTAAGGGGCAAAAATGGCGCAAGTTTTGATTGTCTATCACTCCCGAACAGGGGGCAGCCGACAGATGGCCGATGCGGCGTTTGCGGCGGCGCAGGTCGAGGGAGAAGCGCGGCTGTTGCGGGCGGAAGAGGCGCTGCCTAAGGATGTGCTGGCGGCGGATGGCTATCTGTTTTGTGCCCCGGAAAACCTCGCCGCTCTATCAGGTGCAATGAAGGAGTTTTTTGACCGCTGTTACTATCCGGTGCTGGGGCAGGTCGAGGGGCGGCCCTACGCGCAGATGATCTGTGCCGGGTCTGACGGTGAAGGCGCGGCGCGGCAACTGGCGCGGATTGCCACCGGGTGGCGGCTCAAAGAGGTGCAGCCGCCTTTAATTGTTTGCACCTATGCGCAGACGGAAGAGGCTATTTTGGCGGAAAAGGTGATTGATCCAGCGGATTTGGCGCGCTGTATGGAATTGGGCGCAGCGCTTGGGGCTGGTCTGGCGATGGGAGTGTTTTGAGCCTTAGAGAAACAATGCAACAGCCAAATAGCTGGCCATGCCGAACAAGGCTGTCAAGCTCACGGTCATGAAGAGCCCGCGTAAGCCGTCCTTGCCCGTGAGGTAGGAAAAAGCGTGGCCCAGGCGACCAACCGCAAATGCTAAAAACCAGACCCAAATCACAAGACTGGATGCCGAGATTAGGATTGATGGCAGGGCAAGAAGCGCAAAATAGACGGTATTTTCAGTGGCATTTGTGTGGGCATTGTGGCGGCGTTTGAGTTCGGACCTGCCTGTGTCGGACGCCTCGCGCTCGTTGGTGCCTGCGGCTTGCCACTCTTCCGGTGTGGCGTGCAGGTTATGGCGCAAGCGGGTGAGTTCCGTGCTGGTCATAAGCCAAATATGGTTTGCGAGTAGCAGAGAGATACTGACAGAAAGCGCTGCAAGGTGAGCGTGGGTTGGCAAGCTGGGCGCGGCAGGTTGCACGCCAAAAGCAAAGAGGTTCAGACCAAACGCCAGTGCAATTAAGGCAAAAGGATAGGCAACGATGATCCGCGAAAACTTACGTTGTTTAGCGGTTGTCTCGTCTGACGTCATGCGGAGGCCCCAATCAACAAAGACACTGGTAACAAAGCGGGGCTGCCCAAGCAGCCCCACAAATTTAGGTCACTCCATCGCCTCAAGCTCGTCGATCATCGATGAAATCATGCTGAGGCCTTTGTCCCAGAACTTTGGATCAGAGGCGTCCAAGCCGAAGGGGGCCAGCAGTTCGGAGTGGTGCTTGGAGCCACCGGCTTTGAGCATCTCGAAGTATTTATCCTCAAAGCCTTCGTCACCCTCGGCGTAAACCGCATAGAGCGCGTTTACGAGGCCGTCGCCAAAGGCATAGGCGTAGACGTAGAACGGCGAGTGTACGAAGTGCGGGATGTAGGCCCAGAAGGTCTCATAGCCGTCCATGTACTCAAACGCCTCACCAAGGCTTTCGGCCTGCACCGACATCCACAGTGCGTTGATGTCTTCTGGTGTCAGCTCGCTTTCACGACGGGCGGCGTGCAGTTTGCATTCAAAGTCGTAGAACGCGATCTGGCGCACCACGGTGTTGATCATGTTCTCAACCTTGCCCGCCAGTAGGATTTTGCGTTGCTCCTGGGTTTCGGCCTTGTCCAGCATCGCGCGGAAGGTGAGCATTTCGCCAAACACTGAGGCGGTTTCTGCCAGTGTCAGCGGGGTGGAGGACAACATCTCGCCCTGTTCTGCCGCCAGCACTTGGTGCACGCCGTGACCCAGTTCGTGCGCGAGGGTCATGACGTCACGGGGTTTGCCGAGGTAGTTGAGCATCACATAGGGGTGCACGCTCGTCACGGTGGGGTGAGCAAAAGCGCCGGGGGCTTTGCCGGGTTTGACGCCTGCGTCGATCCAGCCTTTGCTAAAGAATGGCTCAGCCAATTCCCCCATACGCGGGTCAAAGGCGTTATAGGCATCCATCACGGTTTTTTGGGCGGTGTCCCAATCCACGATGGTGGGGTCTTCCATCGGCAGCGGCGCGTTGCGGTCCCAGACCTGCATCACATCTAGGTCCAGCCATTTGCGCTTCAGCTCATAGTAGCGGTGGCTCAGTTTTGGATAGGCAGCGACAACCGCATCGCGCAGGGCCTCGACCACCTCCGGTTCCACATCGTTGGACAAGTGGCGGCCAGTTTGCGCGGACGGCATGTTGCGCCAGCGGTCGATGACTTCTTTTTCTTTGGCTGCGGTGTTGTGCACGCGGGCGAAGATTTTGATGTTTTCGGCAAAGACCTCGGCCAATTCCCGCGCCGCCGCTTCACGCTTTTCACGGTCCGGGTCGGTCAGGAAATTGAGCGTGCCCTCGATGTTGAGCTCTTCACCGTTCACGTTGAAGGTCAGCCCGGCGATGGTCTCGTCAAATAGACGTTCCCATGCGTCGCCCACCACGCCAAGATCGTGCAGGAACTTCTCCAGCTCGTCGGACAGCTGGTGTGGCTTCATTGCGCGGATGCGGCGGAAGACCGGCTCATACCGGGCAAGCTCCGCGTTTTCTGCAAAGGAATCGGAGAGTGTGTCATCCTCGATGCGGTTGAGTTCCAGGGTGAAAAACACCAGCGGCGTTGAGAAGTTTGTCAGCTTTTCCTGCATGTTGGCCATGAACTGCGCACGTTCGGCGTCGGTGGTCAGCTGGTAATAACGCAGACCGGCATAGGACATGATGCGGCCGGACACCTGAGAGATCTTTTCGTTGCGCTGCACGCAGGTCAGCAGGTCGGCGGCAGACAGATCGGCCAGCTTGCCTTCGTAGTCGGCGGCAAAGGCGGCGCATTCGCCTTCGAGCCATTCGAGGTCTGCTGTCAGCTCTGGCGCGTCGTCGCCTTTGTACAGGTCGCTCAGGTCCCACTCGGGCAGGTCGCCAAACTCATTGGCGCCGGAAGAGGCATTTGCATCGCGGACAGGAAAGGGAAGGTTCAGCATGGAAGCGGCCTTTGTTCAGAAATCTGTTGTGGATCAGATAGGCAGAGCGGGGCGGGAGGTTCAAGAGGGGGTTGCACTCCTTTGCGCGGCGCGGGAGCATGGCGGCAGGTCTAAGACGGAGGATGAGATGCGGTTTGTGCGGTATGGCGAACGTGGGGCGGAGAAGCCCGGCGTGTTGGATAATGCGGGTCAGGTGCGGGATTTGTCCGGCGTTGTGGCGGATTTGGCCGGTGACGTATTGGCAGACCTGCCGGAGGTGGATCCGGAAAACCTGCCCTTAGCGGAAGGCGATCTGCGTCTGGGCGCACCTGTTTCGAAGGTTGGCAAATACCTCTGCATTGGTTTGAATTATTCTGACCATGCCGAAGAGGCGGGGATGGATATTCCCAAGGAACCGATCCTGTTCATGAAGGCCACCAGCGCCATTGTAGGCCCAGATGATCCGGTGGTTTTGCCACGTGATTCTGAGAAGGGCGACTGGGAGGTAGAATTGGCCGTGGTGATTGGCAAGGCGGCGAAATATGTCTCTAAGGAAGACGCGCTGACCCATGTGGCAGGCTACACGATCGCTAACGATGTGTCCGAGCGCAGCTTGCAGATTGAGCGCGGGGGGCAGTGGACCAAAGGCAAAAGCTGCGACAGCTTTGGGCCGCTGGGGCCTTGGCTGGTGACGCCGGATGAGGTGGGTGACGTGCAGGACCTTGCGCTGTCTTTGGAAGTGAATGGCGAGCGGGTGCAAACCGGCTCTACGGCGTCGATGGTTTTTGGGGTGGCGGAAATCATTTCTTACCTTAGCGAAATGATGACCCTGCATCCTGGAGATGTGATTGCCACCGGCACGCCGCCCGGCGTTGGCATGGGCTTTAAGCCGCCACGCTATTTGCGGGCAGGCGATGTGATGGAGTTGAGCATCGAAGGCTTGGGCAAGCAGCGCCAACGGGTTATGCGCGACGGGTGAGATCTACTGCTACTAAGAGGTGAGGGGCCAGCCCCTCACACTCCCCGGGATATTTCCGGACTTTGAATGTTAAGGTGTGTGGCTGTCATAAAAGGCGGCACAGGCGTCAAAGATATGGCTGCGGGTCTCGGGAACCTCCATCATGACTTCGTGCTCGCCGTCTTTGATGAGGTCCAGTGTGCCATTGGGCCAGCGTGCCATCCTGTCGTGAACATCACCAGTGTGCACAATGCGTTCGTCCGTGCCAAGAAAAGTGAGGCAGGGGATATTGGGCGAAGGTAGGCCGCGCAGGTCTTTGCATTCCTTGAGCGCTTCATACACCCAGTTGATTGCAGGCCCAGCAAGGGAGAGATCAGGCTGCCCGGTCATTTGGCGCTGCATGTAAGTATACATGTCAGGGTCTTTTGTCAGCGTGTTGTCGTCAAACGGTTGATCCAGCACCAAGGTGACCGGAGAGGTCATTGGAGACAGTCGCCCTCCGAAGCCAATTGGCTTGCTCAATGCGCCAATTGTCCAGGCGGCGGCCCGCAGGTGGGGCGCCAGACCAATGCCCCACATCGGGGCAGAGAAGGAGGTGGTTTTGACCGGCAAGCCTTCATGTAGCGCGCGCAGGCCGATACACCCGCCCATGGAGTGGCCAAGCAAGTGCCAAGGTTGCGGCAGGTCCAACTCACCAAGCGCAGACAGAACAGCCGCCACATCACGCTGAAAATCTGCAAAAGTCTCGACGAAGCCCACATAACGGGGATCCACCATGCGATCAGCCAATCCCTGACCGCGCCAGTCAATGGCAATCATCGCGTAGCCGCGCGCCGCAAAATCTGCGGCGGCGCGACCGTATTTTTCCACATATTCGGTGCGGCCAGGAAACAGCAGCACTGTCCCTTTCGCTGGGCCTTTGGCGTTTTCCAAAGACCAATGCGCAAAACGCAGGCGCACCCCGTCATCCGCCGTGACCCAGTATGCCTGTGTCTCAGGGCCTTCGGCAACGTCATGGTGAAAAGGCGCGCTCTGCAAAGTCATTAGGCCAGCACGCCGCCCAGCTTCATCGCCGCGCCCATGTCGCCGTCAATCGCCAGTTTGCCAGACATAAAGGCTGCGGTTGGATTCAGCTCACCGTCGAGAATCGACTGAAAGGTGTCTGCGTCGGCGGTCATGGTCACGTCAGTTTCATCGTCGCCAGCGCGTACGCCGTCTGCGTCGATGATAATCGCGCCTTCGCCTTCGATGGCAAATTTGGCAGAGCCATCAAAGGCTTCGCCACCAAGTTTCTCGGTCAGGGCTGCCACTGCGGCGGAAATGATATCGCTCATCTGCTTGATCCTTCAAATTCTTGTGCACATGTTGGGAATCACACGCACACGGGCTACATTGATTTACGTTATGGTCAACTTACGACATCTTCTCAAACCTACCGTTGCGGCATTTGTGCTCACTGTCACGGCATTTCAACCAACAGTTGCTGTTTCTCAGGAAAATGGCAAAACTGAGATGACGGGCGACGGCGAATTGTCGCGCATGATGGCAGAGCTCAAAGTGGCGGATGCCGCGCGGGCGGAACAGCTCGCCGGGCAAATTCGTCATCTTTGGGATGCCTCTGGGTCGGCCTCTGCGGATTTCCTTCTGCGTCGCGCACGCAAAGCCATAGAGATTTCTGAAATGGAAGTTGCGGTGGGACACGCAACAGCCCTTGTCGATCATGCGCCGGAATTTGCCCAGGGTTGGGCAGAGCGGGCGCGGGCCTACTATGCGTTGGACCTGTACGGGCCGGCTTTGAGTGATCTGGAGCAGGTGATTGCGCTCAATCCCTCGCATTTTGATGCGGTTATGGGATTGGCCATCATGCTGGATGAGATTGGCAAGCCCAAAGACGCCTATGAGGCCTATCAACAGGTGCAGGCTATACATCCCCATCAGGCGGGCCTAACAGAAGCCTTGGAGCGACTCGCGCCTCTGGTGCGTGGGCAGGATCTCTGAGCCATAACTTTTAGCCAAACGGGGCAATCAGATGGCCGACTATCGGCGGATCACGGCAGTGTTGGGCCCCACCAACACAGGCAAAACCCATTATGCTATCGAACGAATGCTGGGCTATCGCACTGGGGTGATTGGCTTGCCATTGCGGCTTTTGGCACGCGAGGTTTACGATCGCATTGTGGCGGCGCGCGGCCCCTCAGTGGTGGCTTTGGTCACTGGCGAAGAGCGTATTGTGCCGCCACGTGCGCAGTATTGGGTGGCCACAGTGGAAGCCATGCCGGAAGGGCTGGGCGCGGACTTTGTTGCGATTGATGAAATCCAGCTTTGTGCCGATCCGGAGCGTGGCCATGTGTTCACCGGCAGGCTACTTCGGATGCGCGGCACTCAAGAAACGCTTTTTTTGGGCAGCGATACCATGCGCGGTACAATTGCAGAACTGGTGCCTGAGGCGCAGTTCATGCGGCGGGAACGGATGTCAACGCTGAGTTACTCTGGCAGCCGTAAGATCAGCCGGATGCAGCCGCGCTCCGCGATCGTTGGGTTCTCGGTGGACAACGTCTATGCAATTGCGGAGCTTATCCGCCGTCAAAAAGGAGGCGCGGCGGTAGTGATGGGCGCGCTGAGCCCGCGCACGCGCAATGCGCAGGTCGAACTCTACCAAAATGGGGATGTGGATTACCTTGTGGCCACAGATGCCATTGGCATGGGGCTTAATTTGGATATCGACCACGTTGCTTTTGCGTCCACCACAAAATTTGATGGTCGCCGTATGCGACCTTTGGCGCCCAATGAGCTAGCGCAAATTGCGGGCCGGGCAGGGCGGGGCATGAGCCACGGCACCTTTGGCGTGACAGGAGAAGCACCGCCGTTGGATGAAGGTGTGGCGGAGGCCATTATGGAGCATCGCTTTACGCCAGTGCGCAAATTGAACTGGCGCAACCCGGCACTGCAATTTGGCACGGTGGATGCGCTGATCAATTCGCTGGAGGTTGGCTCAGACGATGAATTGTTGGTCAAAGCACGGGAAGCGGACGATCTGCGCGCGCTTAAGACCGTGTCGCGCGAGGCGGAGGTTACAGCGCGGGCCAGCGACGGGAAATCGGTGCAATTATTGTGGGACGTGTGCCGCATTCCTGATTTCCGGGGCATCAGCCATGCGGAGCATGCGCAGATGATTGAACAGATTTTTGGCTTCCTGCATCAGAACGGGCAAGTGCCGGATGACTGGCTAGCCCGGCAGGTGAAACGCCTGGATCGTGCGGATGGTGATATTGACACATTGTCGAAACGTCTGGCCTTTATCCGCACGTGGACATATGTCGCACAACGTAAAAACTGGGTAAGTGACGAAAACCATTGGCGTGGAGAAACCCGCGCGGTAGAAGATCGCCTATCAGATGCTCTGCATGAGCGTCTAACTCAAAGATTTGTGGATCGGCGCACATCGGTTTTGATGCGCCGGCTCAAGCAGAAGGAGGCCCTTTTGGCCGAAGTGAATGATAAAGGTGAGGTGACCGTCGAAGGCGAATTCGTCGGTCGTCTTGAAGGATTCCGTTTTAGTGCGGACAAAGAAGCCAGCGGACAGGAAGCCAAGACGCTGAAATCAGCGAGCTTGCAGGCACTGGCGCCGCAGTTCCATTTGCGCGCGGATCGGTTTTACAACGCGCCGGATACCGAAATCGACTTTACCGAGCAGGGTGGCCTCATGTGGGGCGAGCACGCGGTGGGCAAACTTGTTGCCGGCGCGGAACCTCTGAAGCCAATGATCGACGTATTTGTCGACGAAGAAGCCGGCGCAGAAGTTGCGCAGAAGGTGGAACGCCGCCTGCAGCACTTCATTGATCGCAAGATCGCAGCGCTGTTTGAACCTCTGCTGAACCTGAGCAAAGACGAAGAGCTTAATGGTCTGGCGCGGGGTTTTGCCTTCCGTATGGTTGAAAACCTCGGCATCATTCCACGTGGCGACGTGGCCACCGAAGTGAAAGAGCTAGATCAAGACGCCCGCGGCTCCCTGCGTAAGCATGGTATTCGCTTTGGTCAGTTCACTATCTTTATGCCACTCCTGCTAAAGCCCGCGCCAACGCGGTTGCGGCTGGTGCTGTGGTCTTTGGCGCAGGGTTTGCTGGATTTCCCGGAATCTCCTCCTCCTGGCTTGGTGACTGTGCCGACCATCAAAGAGGCCCCACGCGGCTATTACGCCATGTCCGGCTATCGGGCTGCAGGTGAGCGGGCGATCCGTATTGATATGCTGGAGCGTCTGGCAGACATGCTACGGGCTGAAGACAGCCGTGGTGGCTTTGAAGCCAAAGCGGATATGCTGTCGATTACGGGTATGACACTGGAGCAGTTTGCTGACCTGATGCAGGGCCTTGGCTATGCAGCGGAAAAAGGCGAACGTGAAAAGGTCAAGGCAGCGCCCGAGGCTGCTACGGCGGACACCACGTCGGCGGCAGCGCCGGCTGAGGCCGAGTCCGAGGCATCTGATGTGGTCGCGGCAGACGAAACTGCTCCTGAAGCTGAAGTCACCCCAGAAGCACCTGTGGACGCGGAGGTTGAAGACGCTGCTCCAGGCACAGAGACCCCGGCAGAACCCGAGTTGGAAGTGTTCTACACATTTACATGGGCCGGTCGTCAGGGTGGCAACCGCAACCAGCAACGTCGTGGTGGTGGCCAAGGTCAGGGCGGCCAGCGTCGCAATGAGCGTCAGGGTGACAAGCCCCGTGGTAAAGGTGGCAAGCCAAAAGGCAAAGGTGGCCCGCGTCGCGACAATGGTCCCAAACAGTTCCAGGCTCGTCCTCCTAAAAAGGAAAAGGCGATTGATCCGGACAACCCATTTGCCGCAGCGCTTATGGGGCTGAAAGGCAAGGACTAAGCGCTTGAGCGCTCAGTCCCCCAACACTCCGTCCCCGAAACTGCGGGCAGACAAATGGCTTTTGCAGGCGCGGTTCTTCAAGACCCGTAGCCTGTCGGCCAAAGTCATCACCAGAGGTCATCTTCGCGTAAATGGACAGAAAATCGCCAAGGCCAGCTATGGTGTGACGATTGGTGACGTTTTGACCTTTCCTCAGGCCAAACGTGTTCGCGTGATCAAGGTGGCCGCGCTTGGCGACCGGCGCGGCCCAGCACCCGAAGCGCAAACATTGTATGAAGATTTGACGCCTGAGGAGAAACTTGTTCCCCGCAACCCTGGCTCTGACGGAAAAGGGCGTCCCACCAAACGTGATCGCCGCAATCTCGATCTTATGAAGTCTTCCCCGCTTGAAGATTGAGCGACTCTGATTTAGTCAGGCCAGTAACCCGACTACAAGTGAGCTAACCCAAATGACTTATGTCGTTACC
>Ga0189290_100083_pt1 | contig 85713 bp, 79 predicted proteins | sample UW140minimetaG_FD_130318 | JGI IMG/M metagenome (GOLD analysis project Ga0189290, IMG submission 130318) | Marine microbial communities from the Costa Rica Dome - UW140 mini metaG | ecosystem: Environmental > Aquatic > Marine > Oceanic > Photic zone | place: Costa Rica: the Eastern Pacific...
ATCCCATGTCGATCACTCCAAATCTCCCCAACCAAAAACGTCGGGGCAGTGTGTTCACATGGGTCAATTCTCAGTGACAATTTATGGGTATACCGGGTCAGTTCTCAGTGACAATCAACACCCCCCCCAAATAAAGTTCACCGTAGACCGATTTTCGAGTCTCTTTCTCCTGCTTTAGCAGACGGTTCTGTACTCGATGTCTGGAAGGTTCACCGGAAAGATTGAGTGGAAAAACTGGGGGCTCGAGATCTTTACCATCTGTGTCGACACGGTCTGCTCATTAAAGTTACTCACGTGGGTTTTGCATGGAGCTCTTCGGTTGATTTTATGGCTATCTGTGCTGCCCTGGGCAACGCGATAGATGGGAAGAGGTGCGATTGTTTCGGCAGCAGGAGCGAGGCCTTCAGTTTGAATATTGTACCAGTGGTGAGACATTTTGCGGTCCGCGCAAGAACTCACTTGGAGATTAACCATAGGTTCATCTGAGAACTCTATGAGTCAGATGTTGTCCCTGCTCGTTACAGGGCGTGAGATTGAACAGGTTCAGCAAGCGCAACTCCGTCAAAGGGCCAGCTGGAAAAAGCAGACATAATTGAGCTCGAAAGCAGAATGTTCTCGAGGAAAATGGAAGAATTCTGACATGACTTCACACACAGAGACGTGGATCTTTGCATCGTATATGTGGCAAGGTAACCCGAAAGCGCTCTTTCTATATATGCGTAAATACCATCCGGAAGCCCTTTGTGTGTGGCTGGCGCAGACTGAAGAACAGGCCGGTTTTCTTCGGTCAAAGGGAATAAACGCTATTGCGCCTGGATCGACGGGCGCTGAAGAGTTGCTGTCTGCATGTGATGTGTTTGTCGTTGAGAATTTCCGTGAAGCATATCCAAAAAAATTGAACTCTAATGCTGTGATCTTGAATCTTTGGCATGGCGTTGGTCTGAAGCCGGTTGAAATTGGCGTCGGCCCAAATTCAGAGTTTTCCAACCGGATTGCGCGCAAATACATCCGGTACTTCCGTTCTTACCGTGAGAACCACTTGTTCTTGGCCACCTCGAAGAAAATGGAAGAACGATTTAGTCCGGAAATGAAGCTTTTGGATCATCAGATCGTGCGCGGACCATATCCGAGAAACCAAGTCTATCGTGACGCTGATTTGTGCACATTCAACCTGAAACAAGAGCTGGGATATGACTTCGACAGCTTCGATACTGTAGCGCTCTACGCGCCGACCTGGCGCCGGCATAATGTCTCTGACAGCTTTGCAGAGCTTATGCCTGATTTTGGGGCCTTGGTTGACGTGGTAACGGCGCAAAACATGTTGTTGATCGTGAAAGTGCACCCTTTCATGGAGAATGATCTGAACTTCAAAATGGCAAGGGATCAGTATGCTGAGCATCCACATGTTGTGTTCTGGCCGGAAGGCGTGGACCTCTACGAAGTCTTTAGCCAAATTGATCTGGCGATCGTAGACTATTCATCAATCTACTATGATCTTTTGGCAGCCGGTGTGGACCGATTTGTTCGGTATGTGCCGGACTACGAAAGACACGTAGAGAATGAAGGATTTACCGACGATTACTGGTCCCTCACTGCTGGGCCAATCGCAGACAGCTTTGACGCATTAAAGGATGTTCTGTCAGCACCGATTGTGCCCGTTGGCGACGACGACAATATTATGCAGTACTTTTTCGGGCATCTCGAACCGTCTCAACTGAGTCAGGCTCCCTTGTCTGGACGACAGGCTGATATAGATGCGATTATTGAGGCCGCACGTACGTATGAGCCTAAAACCGCGGATCTCAAGACACTGTACTCTTTCGATATCTTCGATACGATCCTGCGTCGAAAGTGCCTTTCGCCTGTGGCCGTGTTTCATCGTGTTCAGGAACGATTGACTCACATGGAGGGCGCGTTTCCTTCGTATCTAATTGAAAACTACGTGGACGTAAGGCGTTCGTGTGAAAGGGATGTGCGCGTTCAAAAAGCACAGGCCGTAAAAGAAGCAGGTAGTGGCCAATTGGAAGTGACCTTTGCAGAGATATTTGCGCGTATGCAGGCCATTTTCCATCTCAGCGAAGAGCAACTTGCAATGCTTCAGTCCATGGAACTTGATATCGATAGAGATATGCTGGAGGTCCGCCCTGATCAAATGGCGCGTCTCAAGGCGCTGATTGCGGCCGGCGAGGATGTCATCCTGATCTCCGACATGTATTTGTCCAAGGAGGATATAGCGACGTTCTTGCGGGGCATCGACCCTGAGCTATGTGATATTCCTCTTTTCGTTTCATCAGAGTACGGTCACAAAAAAGACAGTGGCGAACTGTTCAAGCATCTCTTTTTTGAACTCGACTACCAGTATGCGGATTGGGTTCATTTTGGTGACAACAGTAAGGCGGATGGTGCAAAGCCGCGCGACCTAGGCATCCAAGGTATTGCCCACGATATTGATACATTTTCGCCATATGAGGCAAAACTGATCCAGGAAAACCGTTTCCTCGATACGTACTTGTTGGCGACCAATATGCAGCGCTATCGCTGGAAGATGTTGGATAAAGAGGCGTACCATTTCAACGACCGGAGGTATTTTGGGTACGCCTACGCAGGCCCGTCTCTTGTGTTCTACGTCAATTGGGCAATTAAGGACGCGTTGAAACGTGGGTATCAGACGCTCTATTTCGTGACGCGCGATGGTATCTTGCTAAAAGAGATTGCCGACAAAATAATCGCCATGCGCGGTTTGAAGCTCAGAACTAAGCTCCTTTATGGGTCTCGCCGAGTGTGGCGATCGATGACTACTGACGAGGAAATTACACGTGATTTTACCAAGTTCTACGGTAGGCTTGGAGGAATTTCGAGTTTCTCAGAACTTGCCCTTTCTGCTGGTTTGCAAGAGGAAAGACTAGTACAAGTTGTTCCGTTGTTGGCGGAGATGACCGCTGCGGATTTCACCGACCCGGCCGTGCGATCAGCCGCAGGTGCCATTCTTGTTGGCAGCTCATCATATATGGAGTTCTTGCGCGCAGAAGAAGCATCAAAGAAAGATCGCTGTCTTACCTATCTGTCCCAAGAGATGGATCTTACTGAACCTTTTGGCATTGTGGAATTCTGGGGGCGCGGGGTGACACAAGGGCAATTGGCTAAGTTGCTGGAAGAGGTTGCAGGTAAAGAAGTGAATACGCCGTTTTATTACGTGCGGTCAATTTGGGGGGACGAGCCTAATTGTCCCCGACATCGGTTTAGTGAAATGGCCGTTGATTTTAACTTCTTGGAACCTGTGCTTGCATGCGTGCCTCAAACAACAGTGACTGCTTATGAGAAAGTTGGAGATCGGATCGAACCGGTTTACGAAGTTCTAGAACAGGAGGGGTATGAAGACTTGCGCGTGGGCCTCCTGGATTTCACTGAGGACTATTGCAACACAGCAATGGAGGACCACGAGCGGTTGGAACGCGGGGTCGCGAATTCCGCTTATCGCTATTTGCGGTCGACACCGTCCGATCAGTACATCTGTGATGTATATGCAGAGTTCACAGACAATCATGGTGTGTATGCGGAAATTCGTGCGCAAGCCCCTGTTTTGTCTGCGAAGGAAATTGCCCAAACTGCAGGTTCAGATTTGAAACAACTGACCAAATCGCTTCCGATTTCTTTGGCGCGAAGTGACCAAGCGACCCGGAAAGCGTTTACAAGCAAGTTCCCCAAGAAAAAGCTATCGGCCGCAAGGCAACCAGTTTTCCCAAAGCTTCCTTTGGAACGTTATGTAAGAGTGCAGCAGGGGCAGAAAATCATCGCCCGTAAAGACCTGGCGGTATATTGGTGCCTGTCTTTCTCCAAAGGGTCAAAAACCGGCAAGACCATTCCAGCCGGAACGGTTGTTCGCGTCGAAGAAGTTGTTTGGAATCAAGGGGGAACTCCTCGTGCAAAAACGAGCCTAGGATATGTCACCTTGAACCGCGGATATGTCGCTAGCTGTGATCTCATTCTCCGAGTTAGTTCAACAATAGCAAGCTCAGGAAAAGCATCGAGTGCCCGGCCAATATCAGGTGACCTGATATCTATCTTGGATGCGGAAAGTCTTGGGGAGGACGTCACTCGGTTCCACACTTTGGAGGGCGATTACGAACTGAAGAAGGATCAGTTCATTTTGCCAAGAGGCGATCTGGATAACTACATCGCTAAAGCACCAAGGTATGTTTTGGCCCTTTCAAAAATTGCAGTGTATTCTTCACCTGTGTTTGAAGACCGGTATCGCACAAGCGAAGTGATCGCCAAAGGAGCGTCCTTGCCAATTTCCGGTGTGGTTTTTACTACCAATGGGACACCACGTCTTAAAACTGCCCGAGGTTTCATTACCGCTAGCAAGGATCTGATCAGGCCTTTGCGAAGTGATCTACATGAGTTTTTCAGTAAGCCCTTGAAAAGGCTAAATCTTAAAAAGCCTCTGACGGTCTATTCAAGCCCGGAGTTCACTGACGGAACGCGCTCTGAGCAGACCTTGAACAAAGGGGCTCAGATCCAGGCTGGTAACCTGGTTTGGACAGAAGAAGGTACCCCAAGGATTGTTGTAAAAAATGGGTACGTTTCGGCTCATAAGTCCAATTTCCGCAGTCTGTTTGGCTTTCCAATCTAGACATTAAGGACGGAGCCCCCCCAATTTACAATTGGGATTAGGGCGTCTTAGAAACTTGAAAGCGATCGACGCCAAGTGTCGGTCGCCTTTTATCGTTCGTACACAGATTGATACACGGTGCCGAAGCAGATGAGGCGTTTTGCGCTCGGAAGGGGAAGTTGTCGCGCAAAGCGCGAGTTTTTCAGAATCAATGACACCGGCGCGTTGAATGATTAAAATCTTCTCAATTGGAACTTGGGGAGCTGATCATGTCACTATTGGACCGGGCGGCGGAAAACACTTTTAACACTGCGGCGAACGATACTTTAGACCGGTATGGGATAACGCTTCTTACGGGAACGGATTTTGAAAAGTTTCGACAGTATGTCGCTTTGGGCAGGCCGGACCATACCATAGGCGCGCCGTTTGATGCTAGGGTGCATGACATGGCTCCAGGCAAGGCGTGTTGGTTTGTAGGTCTGGATCAGAACGGAGATGTGATGTTCTTACATGCGATCCGGGTTTTGCCAACGGGTGATATGACGGTTGGGTCATACTTTCAACAATACTATCGAGGGTTTCCTCCGCCCGATATGGATATCGATCTTGAAAACTCTGAGTACCGTCCGGGACCCGGCGCCATTCACATGCGTGGTCGGGTTGTTTACTCTGGAGAAACCTGGATCGGTGGTGAAACCGGGCGGTATCGTGGCACTGGGCTTTCGAAACTTCTTGGCCAATTTGTGCTGATGACAGCTGTGAAAGAGCTTTCCGCTGATTACGTTGTTGGTTTGATCGCTGCGCCTTCCGCTTACAAAGGTTTGTGTCTGCGTCTCGGCTATATGCATGCCGAACCCAAAGCGCTGCGTTGGGTCGTGCGGGGGCAGCCTGAGGCATTAGAGGGCGTCATGGTTTACATGAGCGCTGCAGATATCCGCTACATGCTGGACCTGCCGTATGAAGATTTTGCGACCTTGACCGCGTAGCGTTGGTGTTTGGAGCGATCTTTAGGGGTGGTGCGAGGCCTGTGGCGAAGTAGTCAGTAATGCTGCGCAAGCTTCTTGAAACGCCTCTCCCTGGGGGCGCCCAAAATCGCCAAAAGCATAGGTGCGTAGCTTCAATCGTGTTTCGCGCAATGTGTCTTCATCAAAGCAGTCTGCAAGCAATTTTTGCAAATTCGAGCAGTCCTTCATGAGCAATCCTCCCCCCTTTATCGATGGGTATTTGTCGAGGTCTTGCGGCGAACAGCCATGTGGATTGGTGACCAGATACGGTTTGCCGGTATAAAGGAAATCGATCAGGGTAGATGAAACATCGGTGATCAAGACGTCCGCTTGTTGGTAGAGTCCTAGTGGATTCTCATAATGCGAGGCCAAACGGAAAGTGACGCCATCAGGTAGATCTTTTGAAACGTTTTGGATTTTCGATTCTACGGTTTTCCAGATTGGATCTTTCATAGAAATCGGATGAGGTTTGAAAACGACGTCGACCTTTTCGACCGCTGTTACTGTCCGATGTAAAATGTCGTGCGCTTGACTGAGTGAGCAGAAGTTACTGTCTTCAAACATGCCCGCCCAGGTTGTCATGTAGACGATAGTTTTGCGTGGATTGGGAGCAGGCCGGTTTGGGACGGTCAGTTGAGGCCGACCAACAATTTCAAATTTTGCTCTGTCCATTGGAACTCCATGGCGCGCATATCTGTCGATTGCCATCTCTCCTGCAACAAAAAGCTTATCATACACCCGTGACATTGGGTTGTAGCTTGGCGGTTTGTCGCTGTCTCCATGCAGCAATTGCACGTGTGTTACATGCGGATTTGCCTGGATGACCCCCAAATTCACCATGCTGTTGTTCACATAAAAAACTACTTCAGTGTTGGGCGGTAGGAACGGTATTGAAGCAGGTATATCGGATACTACCAGAACATCAAAACGCTCGTCTTTAGGGAAATGTTTCATGTGTTTGCGTTCCTTGAGGAGGATAACAAACGGTTCGCCAAGTGAGAGTAGGGGGGCCAACCACATGGTGACCTGATAAGGTGTTAGAAGGCGCGGCTCTGAAAAGTATAGCGCGTATCGGGCCTGTTGGGGGATGGGCGCTTGAAGTGCTCGAAGGTATCGGAGCGGCGCGCTTCGTTTCGCTGCCATCTTATTGCTTTGAGATGCAAAGACCATAGTGATCAGGAATAGGAAAACCGTGGCCCCGATGGTCCACAGCGGGAGGGAAAATAAAGCAATGCAGGCTAGAGCACCAACTCCAAATACGGCGCTCGCCCAGACTGCCAGCCGGGAGTGCTTTGAAGCTTTAAAGTTGTCTGCGGGCCGCCGAGACACTGCGGTTTGAATGCCTACTTTGACGGATTTTTTATGTACACGTTGAGTCACAAAAACACCCATCGCGAAAGCGGCAAGGCATGTTGATTGTATGATCATTGCGTCAGGCCCGTTTTACGGTTTGGTACCAATGGTCTAGTTAGTAGATCCGTTAAGCTGTGAAACGTGCGTTCCGGTAGTGGCGGCGCTGGCCGGCTTGCATTCGCTTCAGGCTCAAATAGCAACTCGTCCAGCGTTTCGCCTAGGCTTTCTTTGGCCAGCTGCAGATTCTGGAGTGCAGCGGAGCAGCCCCCTTTTGGAAGCCACACTATTGGTTTGGTTGTTGCGTAAAAGGCATCCAAGTCACTTTGTTGGGTCGCCAGCAATAGGTCTGCACGCGCGCAGGACTGCGCCTCGCTTCCATGGTGAAGAGTCACGGCTACGGGTTCTGAAGGCGCAGGGCAGGCGGGAACCGCGCCGGACATGAGCATGCTGTGAAACAGGGATCTCATAGTGTTATCAGTGGCCGCCTTTTCAGCAGGAGGAAACCAAATCTGCAACCGCGCGCGCCCCTCGTGTTCTACGGCTTCCTTCAACTCAAGGAGCGCATTTTGAGATAATGCGGTCTTAGGTGTTTGATTTGCATGGATCTGAGGAGCGACATGTAAGCTAAGCGTCGGTCGGAGGTTGGTGTACGCGCTGGGGCGGATGAAGCTGCTATCAATAGTGGTTACACGCCGCGCAATGTCTCCAGAAGCTGTTTCCGCCAAACGCTGTGCGTGCTCTTCCGATGTGGCTACAATGTTCGTGTATATCGCGAAACTATTGGGGAGGCTTTTTGCATTTTCGTGTTCGGTGTGTTCGAGAAATAGAACATGGCGATACTCAGTGTTTCGAGTGAAGTGGCTGTTTTTGGGTGTGTCATGTGCATAAAGCACAAAGGAAATTGATGGCTGAACACATGGCGATAGAGAAGCAAGGGTCTCAGCTTGCCAAATGTGAAGAGGATGTAATTCTGCGAGTGCTTCCAGTGCGGCTTTCTCCCTCAGTATCAAGATATAGGGCTGTCTGATGCTTTCGAGGCGTTCGCAAAGCGCTATGGTTGCAGTGATTTGATTTGCGTGGGTGCCCGCATGATAAACTGCCACTGAAGTTGGTTTTTTGTTGAGCTGCCTAGTCAAAACTTTGGAGACAACTTCACCGAATTCGCGCACGCCTGCTTCCTCGGACTTCCAGGTGATTGCCACTATCACCATGACAAAAACGGCGGAAACGCTTGAAAGCACTGGAAGCCATAGCGGTAATATGCCCCCCTGTGACAAAACGATCAGCGAAGTGCCGGAAACTAATGCCACTAACAGACGGATTTGGAATATCGCCTTTGACGCGGGGCCCACGACACTTGGATAAGGAAAAGATATCGGTCGGCAGACTTTTGCTTGCAGCTTGTTAGAAACCTGCGCCACGGCGCGGACGCCAACATAGCAAATGCCCAGAGCACCCAGCAGAACGAAGGCCAGCACCAATGTGCCTAACGTGAACTCGAATTTTAGAGTGCCGGTTGTCCAAACAACTAAAATGGCGGCAACCACTGTGATTTCAGGGAATTTTTGGACGTGTGGAACGGTGTTGGGTATCAATGCCTTATGCACCACAACCGGTAAAAGAGCGGGTATGTGTGCAAGAACTATCAGCGCGAGAAAGGTGTATGTCCCCCTAACTGACAGGGAGAGGGCGGCGGCTTCGACCAAAGCCAAGCCGGACAGCCCCAGCACCAAAGGAGCGAACAAGAATCTTTGCATCTCAAGCCTTCTGCTTGGGCGCGTATCGCGCGATTTGGCGGGTAGCATGCCTGTAATAGGTGAGTATTATCTTAAGACTCGGAGGATTTCGCACTGTGCTAAAGCCCGACTTTACGTGCATGTAGTGAATTAAATGGCACCAGAAGGAGAGCCCCCGACAGGTGTGATTGGATTGTGCACACACTTGGTCATGCGAGTTAATTTGTGTGCAGAAATACGATCACGTATCGAAATCAGAGCGTAAGGCGCGAATTCGCGCGCGTTGGCCTGCTGCAATGTGCGTGCGCATCGCTTTCTCAGCCGCTTCGCCATCCCGAGCCACGAGTGCAGCAAGAATTTCGTTGTGCTCGGTTATCGCGCTTTCGTAACGCTCTGCATCGGCCAACGTGGTGCGCCCTAAGATGAGCATGGTTTTCTGTAGTGCGAGCATTGATTTAATCAGAAACCGATTTTTTGAGGCTTCGAGGAGAGCACGATGGAATTGTCTGTTGAGGCGAGACGCCTCTGTGCCTTTTCCAACTTTGGTGATTTCGTCTCCTATCGCGACGAGTTCTGCAATTTCTACGTCTGAAGCCGCACGAGCTGCCATGCGTGCGGCAGTGCATTCCATGACGCTACGCATCTCGTAGAGTTCCATGACTTCGGAGTAGTCCAGTTTGCGAACGGTAGCACCCACGCGGGGTAAATGGGTAACCAGCCCCTCAGCCTCCAGTTGACGAATAGCCTCTCTGACGGGGGTTCGGCTTACACCAAAGCGGCGTGCTATATCGGTTTCGCGTAGGCGGTCTCCCGGCGCCAGCCGCTCCTCGCGGATTTCCGTAAGAATCGCGTCATAAGTGGCGTTGCCCTGAAGGCTTTCAGCAAGTGTAAGATCGTCGCTCATGGACGTTACGCTCCCTAGCTTGAAGGATTGCATCCAGATGTATACAAGAGGATTCAATAGGTCAATCTAGATTGGAATCACCAATGCCTACCTTGCGACATAGGGTCATCACTTTTGCGGTAGCTGCGGCCGGAGCCTTTGTTTTTTGGGCGTTAGGTCTGCCATTGCCCTTCTTGTTTGGCCCAATGGCTGCGTGTCTGATTGCGGCGCTTGTCGGCACGCAACTTGTCGGGTTTGGTCAGATCACAGCCGGAGCACGAACGATCCTTGGGGTGGCCGTCGGAACTTCAATTACACCTGCTGTTGCTGCACAATTGCCGAGCATGGCTGGATCGATTGCCTTGATGCCGATCTACATCTCTCTCATTGCTCTGATCGGTGTGCCGTTCTTTCACAGGATCTGCAAATTTGATCCTGTGACCTCCTACTATGCGGCAATGCCGGGGGGGCTTCAGGATATGATCCTGTTTGGTGAAGAAGCGGGTGGAAATGCACGCGTGCTTTCGTTGATCCATGCGACTCGGGTGTTGGTGATCGTGACAGTGGCACCGATCATGCTGATTTCGGTGTATGGTGTGAGCCTGTCCAATCCGATTGGGCAGCCGGCTTATGAGTTGCCGATGCACGAAATGGTTATCATGGCGGTGGCTGCTTTGGTCGGCTGGAAAGGAGGCGAGAAGATCGGACTGTTTGGTGCGTCTATCCTGGGTCCCATGATCGTCTCTGCGGCTTTGACCATGGCAGGCGTGTTGCACTCGCGCCCGCCGCAGGAAGCGATTTGGGCAGCACAGTTTTTCATTGGTGTAGTGATTGGCGTTTATTATGTTGGCGTAACGTTGCGTGAGTTGCGCACTGTGGTGTTGTCAGGGTTGGCCTTCATGGTGGTGCTTGCGGTGCTGGCGGCGTGTTTTGCAGAGATTGCCACGCTGTTGGGGCTTGCGCCCGCAATGGAAGCCTTTCTGGCCTTTGCGCCGGGAGGTCAGGCGGAGATGACGGTGCTAGCCATTGTTGTTGGGGCAGACTTGGGGTTTGTGATAGCCCATCACCTCACTCGAATTGTGTTGGTGATCTTAGGCTCGCCAATTGTGGCGCGCCTCTTGCGGCCAAAGACCTCAGATTAGCGTTTCTTTTGAAAGGCAATCATGATCAACGCCAACAGGGAAGACCCCAGCATCAGGAGCAGGCTGACTGCATTCAGGAGAGGCGTGGAGCCTTCTTTGAGGCGGTCAAACATCGCGATGGTCAAGGGAGCATCCGAGCCTACGAGCATCAGAGTGGTGTTGAAATTTTCAAAGCTCATCAAAAAGGCCACCACAAACGCACCGATCATGGCAGGAGCCAGATAGGGCAAGGTGATTGTCCGAATCGCCGTCAAACGACCTGCTCCAAGGTTCAGGGCAGCCTCCTCCAAGGTTTTGTCAAACTTCTGTAGACGTGCGCCAATCACTAAGGTTGCGATTGTCGTGATGAAAGAGAATTGACCAAGGATCACGAGCCAGAGGCCAGGGCGCAAGGCTTCAACATCCCATTGGAAGCCATCCCATAAGCCATTTGCCAAGCGGCTGGAGGCTACGAGAATGGAGATGCCAAGTACGATTCCCGGAATCACCAGAGGCAGCAGCATGAAGACATAAAGGATGCTTTGACCGCGGAATTTGTAGCGGTTGAAGAGGAAAGCATTGGACAGGCCAACCATCATTGAAAGTGCAGAAACGCAGAAAGCCACAAACACAGACGTGCCAATGGCACGCAGGATTGAGCGTTCATGGAAAGCCCCAATCATTGGCCGTTCTGTGCCGAAAAACCAGTTCCAGGTGAACCCTTCCCAAGGTAAAGACGGGAACTGGCTGTCATTGAAGGCAAAGGCAGCGACTACGATCAACGGCAACGCAAGGAAAATGAAAAACAGTGCGACGTATGCTGTGTAGGCGGTTGTGACAAAGCGGGATTGAGGGATCGAAGGGATCATGATTCTCTCCTTAACCCATGGTCTTTTCAAGTGATTGGCCGGTCAGGCGCAACATGCCCCAGACAATCACGGAAGACAAAATTAGGAGCAGGAAGCCAAAGGCGGCGCCAAGCTCCCAGTTGAAGCGTACGATGAACTGAGAATATATCAACTCGGTGAACCAGAGGCTTTCCTTGCCGCCTAACATGGTTGGGGTCAGGTAGTTGCCGAGGCAGAGCATAAAGACCACGATGCAGCCTGACACGATGCCGGGCATGGCGTGGGGAATAATGATCTCGCGTAAAACGCTGAAACCATTGCCGCCCAGATCATACCCAGCTTCGACCACTTCGTCAGATAAGCTTTCAAGCGTTGTGATCAGGGGTACCACCATAAACAGCATGGAGGTATAGACCAGGCCCACCATAATGGCGGCATCATTGTAGAGCATTTCCACAGGGCCGTTGGCGAGGCCTACAGACTGTAGCAAGTTGGAGATGATGCCGGTTTCGCGCAGTAAGATCATCCAGCCAAAGGTGCGGACCAATTCCGAGACCCAAAATGGCACAAGGCAGAGCAAGAACAATGCAGATTGTGTGCGGCCTTTGGCCATTTTGGCGATGTAGTAAGCGACTGGAAAGCCGATCAGCAGCGTCAGGATCGTTGCAAAGATAGACATCACTGCAGTGCGCAAGAACGTAACCATGTACAGCGGTTCGGTGAAGAAACTAAAATAGTTTCCAAGACTGATTTCATATTGGCCGACGCCGACACGCTCACGCAAGGAAACCAACAAAAGGTCGATGTGAGGGATCACAATTAGCAGGCTGAGCCAAAGAAGAAACGGCGTCAGAAGCAGGATGAGTCCAAGTTTTGCTTCGCGGTGCATTAGGACGCTCCCGCAGCGAAACAGTTGGCTTGATCGCCGGCCCATCCAATGTGCACCGGAGCGCCTTTGGTGAGATTTGCAAATTCACCGGATTGCGGCAGGTTCACGGCTACTTCTTCGTGGCCGTTCGTATCGCGGACCATGACCCGAGAAGCCGCGCCATTGAAAAGGATCGAGGTGACCGTACCGGAAATTTGGTTGTCAAAGCTGGCGAGGTCCTCGGCATTGTGGGCAATGCGAATGGCTTCTGGTCGTACAAAGGCGTCGATCGTATCACCTTGAGAGAGCGAGCGCCCCTGGGTCGCCCCGCGAAGCGTTAGGCCGCTGGTGGTTTGAACCAGCGTGTTATCACCGTCTTGTTTGATGACTTTGCCAGACCAACGGTTGCTGTCACCCACAAAACCGGCAACAAAAGCGGTGTCTGGGCGGTAGTACAGGTCTTGTGCGCTGCCAACCTGCTCAAAGCGTCCTGCATTCATCACGGCGATTTTGTCGGACATCACCAACGCCTCTGATTGGTCGTGGGTGATGTAAACAAAAGTTGTGTCAAAGGCGGCCTGAAGGGTCTTCAGTTCCACTTTCATGTGTTCGCGCAGTTTGAGGTCGAGCGCGCCCAGTGGTTCGTCAAGCAAAAGGACGTCAGGCTCAAGCACCATACAGCGGGCAATGGCCACACGCTGTTTTTGACCACCAGAGAGTTCGTCCACATTGCGGAGTCCGACACCCGGCAGGCCGATACGTTCCAGCGCTTCGTCCACTTTGAAGCTAATGTCTTTCTTGTGCGTGCCTGCGCGACGCAAGCCGTAGCCGATGTTGTCGGCAATATTCATCATCGGGAAGAGGGCGAGGTGTTGGAACACCATGTTCACGTGGCGCTTGTTAGGCGGCACGTTCAAGACCGAATTGCCTTTGATCTGGATGTCGCCACTGCTTGGCTCCAGAAAGCCGGCAATCATCCGCATGATCGTGGTTTTTCCACAGCCAGATGGGCCGAGGATCGAGAAGAAGGACCCCGCTGGTACAGAGAAGGAGACATTGTCCACCGCTGTTGTCTCGCCAAATTTTTTGGTGAGGTTGGTACACTGCAAGTCGGGTGTCATTGGGAGGTCCTTTAAAGTCGTAAAAGCGTGCGCCCGCGAGGACGCACGCTGTTTTAGTTGTTGAAAAGCGCTGGTTTATTTAGCGGCTTTTACGCGGTCCAGAACACCACCTTCGATGGCCTCAAGACCAGCTGGTACTGGTGGGTACCATTTGATGTTGTCGATGGCTTCTGCTGGGAACGATCCCTGGTAACGCGCCTTCAGGTCTGCGGAGGCAAACTCGTCCGCACCTTTGGAGGCGGTGAAGTTTCCTGCAGCCGCGGTGATCATTGCGGCCACTTCTGGCTGCATCACAAAGTTGATCCATGCATAAGCTGCGTCATCAGCTTTGCCTTTGGCTGGCAGAACAAAGGTATCAACCCAACCTAAAGCACCAGCAGCAGGCGCCACAAAGGTGATGTCTGCGTTGTCGGAGTTCAGTTTCCACCCTCCAGTGTCCCAAGCCATGGAGGCCACAACTTCGCCGGAGCGCATCAGGCCCATCAGCTCGTCGCCGCCGCCCCAGTAGGTTTTGACGCCCGCTTTACATTCGATCAGCTTGGCTTCGACCTGCGACATGATGTCAGCATAGGCCGCTTCGTCACCGTAGGCGGCAAACGGATCCAGGCCCATAGAGAAGGCAAAGCCAATCAGGGTGGGGCGCTTCAGGCGGTAAGACACTTTGCCGGCCACGTCGGAGGCGCAGAGGTCTGTATAATCCTGAACCATAGACGCTTTCGCGGTGTCGACCACCAGGCCAGAGGTGCCCCATACGTGCGGCACGCCATAGACGTCGCTACCAACGGTGGTGTTGCCTTTCGTCGCATCCAGCATGGATGGAATGAACAGGGAAGCGTCAATCTTGGACAGATCGATTGGTTTGTAGATGCCAAATTCTTCCTGTGGGCCAGCGATACGGTCCTGGCTTGGTTGCGCCAGGTCAAAGCCACCGCCGCCGGTGGCGCGTAATTTGGCAATCATCTCTTCGTTGTTGGACTTTGTCACTTCAACGGTATGGCCGGTTTCGGCCTCAAATTTTGCAATAACTTCTTCCGGCGCATATCCGCCCCAGGTCAAAAGACGCAGCGTGTCGGCAGAGACCGCGCCAGCGCCAAGTGTGGCGGCAACAGCAATGGTTGCCGACAGCGTAAATGATTGATTTTTCATGGAACATATCCCCCTGGGATTTTTCTTTTGGTGTTTGGTGCCGACACCATGAGGGGAATGTATCATTTGGTCAAATATTTTCGTCATGCGTTACGAAAGTTTCAAGTTCCACAATTTCGAGTTGTGGTTGGGTGGGTTCCTCGTGGCAAAAGCTGGCCATAACTAGGTAGGTCTCTGATTTAAATGTGCGAGAATTGTCCAGCTTTATGGCTGATAGAGGCATTTACTTTGATCGATCTGAACGTATTGTCCAGATTCTATATGCGCGAGGAAGTCATGTTCACCGACCCAGCCCCCAATTTTAATTTTGATCCCCAAAGCGCAGCGTTTGCTGCTGACCCATATACCACCTACGCCGCCATGCGGGCCATCGATATGCCCTATTATTGGGAAGAGGCGGATACGTGGATGCTGACCAAAATGGCAGATGTTGAAGCGGTCGCTCTCAATAAAAACATGTTGCGCAACAACGAAGCATTTGTCAGTGAAATAGATCGCAAAGAGCAACAGCGCGCGATTAATTTCCATGATATGCCTTACCACGAACGCTACGTTCAAGTGAACTTGCTTGAGAGCGAGGGTGAGACACACAGCCGTCTCCGCAAGGTGGTGTTTCGAGAGTTTACACCTGCAATGATCTCGCGTCAGAGAGAGGCTATTCAGACTTTTGTTGACGGGCTGCTCGAGGAACTCTCGGATCAGAACGAGATCGATTTTGTCAGTGATTTTGCCGCGCACGTACCGGGGCACATAATTGGGCGTGTTTTAGGTGTTCCGGATGAAGACGCGCCCAAGCTTCGGCATTGGTCGGAAGAAGTTGTGCGCTTTTTTGATCCAGGCCGAGAAGACGCAGATAAAGCACGGGCAGAATTCGCAACGAAAGAGTTTTACGAGTATCTCCTGGACCTATTGGCAACGCGCGAAGCCGCGTTGCAGGACGATTTGTTGAGCCGTTTGATCGGGCATCGCGATGCTGGTCAATTAAGCCAGGACGAATTGATTGCCACGGCTATGCTTATATTAATGGCCGGCCATGGCTCAACGATTGACGTTTTGGGGAGTGGTATGCATGCGCTTCTACGATTCCCGGATCAAAACCAAAGGCTTCGTGACGACGCTGCATTGATGAAGACTGCCGTGCAAGAGATGTTTCGGTTTGAGTCGCCACTACCGTATTTTCATCGATTTGCGACTGAAGAGACCGAGGTCGGCGGTCGAAAATTTCCTGCCGGAACCCGTTTCGGATTGCTGTATGGCGCGGCTAACCATGATCCTGTTCGCTTTGACAATCCTGACAAATTTGATGTTGGGCGGAGCCCTAATCGGCATTTGGCGTTTGGTGGCGGAGGGCATTTTTGCCTTGGAAACCACCTCGCGCGTTTGGATATGGACGTGATTTTCTCCTCTATCAACGCACGCTTTTCCGGCATTGAACTGGCGGACACGAAGGTCGAATACAAGCGTGGTCTTTCCGTGCGGGGGCCAAAGGCGCTGCGCATGGGTTGGAAACGAGCCTAAGGAGGGTGCTTGGATGGTAAAACTTACTTTTTTAGAAGCCGATGGGTCTCAAGTTGAAACCGACGTCGCCCCCGGGAATTCTCTCATGCAGGCCGCAGTTAATGCTGGCGTCGATGCAATTGCTGCTGAGTGTGGTGGAGCCTGTGCCTGCGGGACGTGCCATTGTGTGCTGCCTCAGGACTGGTTTGAGCGCGTGGCCGCTCCGGCATCGGATGAGATCGATATGCTTGAGTTTGTGATTGAGCCGCAACCCACCAGCCGTTTGAGTTGTCAGGTGGTGGTCACAGAAGAGATGCAGGACATGGTGATCAGCGTGCCCGATACATAGGTGTAAAGCCAGTTGCGTTTCTCTGAGTTTGAAACCTCTAGTATTGTTTTTAATGCCGCGCCAGGTGACTTTGAACTATGGCCGTATAGTGTACCTGTTGCAGGACGTACAATTGCACGTTCTTCAGATGGTTTGGTGCGTCAGAATTACCATGAGCATGTCCTTATCCTCACGCTTAGTGGGATGGGGGTGATTGAGGTTGGCAATTCAAGATTTGAGGTGCGGTCGGGAGATTTCGCGTGGATAGATACCGCGTTGACATACGCTCATGGCGCGGATGTTGAAGCCGAGTGGGCGTATTTTTGGATGGCTATTTGTGGTCACGGACTGAACAAGCTGCATCGTCAGTTTGGTTTTGACATGGCCCCAGTATTGAGTGGTTGTAGCGAATTTACCGAGTCTTTTGACACGGCGGTTACAAGGCTATCACAAGCTCGGCCTTCCAATGGCGGGGCTATGAGCGCTTTAGTTGCCGAAATTTTGGCGAAGCTTTCCAGGCTGAGATGTAGCCGGCATCTGGTTGGAGGAGGGACGGTGGTCTCTCAAATTGCACAAGAAGTAAGGAAAGAGTTAGATCGAGCGTGGGACATTGCCGAGTTGGTGAACTTATCTGGCGCGAGCCAGTCTCAGCTATTTCGGCGGTTCAAAGCCGAAACGGGCCAAAGTCCTATGGGCTGGCTACGCAAAGAACGGATGGTTTTGGCAAGCTACTTGCTGCGCACCACCGAGCAACCGATTTCACAAGTGGCTTTGCGTTGCGGATACCAAGATCCATTTCATTTCAGTCGGGATTTCAAGAAGCTCGAGGGAATTCCACCTCGCGCATATCGGGCAAGGTTTCGTAGCGTCGTAAAAGTCTGAAGCACGACAGTTTTGGGTATAAAATGTGGTGACGCACGATGGCCAAAATTACCTTTCATCAAGAACTGATCTACAGTGGGGCGTGCGAGAGGGAGAGTTTGCCTAGGAGGTTTTTATAGCAACCTCCAGGATGAGTTGGCTTCCGATGACTTCTGGCAGGCATGTATGAAGCGCATCCCGGCCATGGCATCCATAAGACCCGGAACGTCGGATGCCGCCCCGGTTTCTCCAGTTAGCTCACGTGCAATATCACTGTAAAGCGTTGCAAATGCTTCTAGGTACCCTTCTGGGTGTCCGCTGGGAATACGAGAAACGGAGTTGGCGGCATCATGTGCTCCGACCCCGGCACGAGTTATACGTTGCTCGGTACCGCCTATTGGAGTGTAGATTAATTGGTTTGGGTTTTCCTGCTCCCATAAAAGGCCGCCTTTAGTGCCATGAATGCGCAGTTTTAGGTCATTCTCTTTACCTGTAGCAACTTGACTCGCAAATATGGAACCGCGTGCTCCGGTCGCAAATCTAAGCAGAATATGCGCGTTGTCATCGACTTGTCTGCCCTCAACAAAGCTACTGAGGTCCGCGGAGAGATGGCTGGCGTTTTCGCCCACAACAAAGGTCGCGAGGTGATATGCATGGGTGCCGATGTCTCCAATGGCACCAGCGCCCCCGGTGCGTTCAGGATCTGTGCGCCATGCCGCTTGGACGTTGTCTGGATCGGCTGGGCGAGAAAGCCAGTCTTGGAGGTATTCGGCATGCACCAGGCGAATTTTGCCCAAGTCTCCATTGGCTACCATCTCTTTGGCTTGGCGGATCAGAGGCGATGCACTGTAGTTATGTGTCAGAAAAAAACGTGCGTCGTAGTTGTCGCATTCCTTCGCAAAGATCTGTGCCCGCGCGAGATCTGTTGTAAGTGGTTTATCACAAATCACATGAATGCCAGCAGCCAAAAAAGCGCGGGCGATAGGCAGATGCATGTGATTGGGGGTCACAATTGACACGGCGTCGATACCGTCTTCGCGTGCGCCTTCCATGGCTGCCATCTCTTCAAATGATCGGTAGCTGCGCTCGAGCCCTATAGAGTCCGCACTGCGCTGCGCTTTTGCCGGTGTCGAAGAAAGACAACCCGCGATCAGATCCCAACGTCCGTCAAGGCGTGCGGCCATGCGGTGCACAGCGCCAATAAAGGCACCTTCGCCACCGCCCACCATGCCAAGTTTCAATTTTTGCATTTCATCTCCTACAAACCAAGAAGCGCTCGGGTGTCGTCTCGGCTCAACCCGCTATCGGCGAAGTCGTCAAATGCCTTTTGAGTCACGTTGATGATGTGATCTGCGATAAACGGCGCTCCTTCGGCTGCACCGGTGGCCGCATCTTTGAGACAGCATTCCCATTCCAGCACGGCCCAACTGTCATAGCCGTATTGTGCCAGTTTGGAGAAAATCGCGCCGAAGTCGACTTGGCCGTCACCTAAAGACCGGAAGCGTCCGGCACGCTCGAGCCAGGGCTGGTAACCAGAATAAACGCCTTGACGACCGTCCGGACGGAACTCAGCATCTTTTACATGGTAAGCTGTGATGCGTTCGTGGTAGATGTCGATGAATGCCAGATAGTCGAGTTGTTGTAGCAAAAAATGGCTTGGGTCGTAGTTTATTGTACAACGTTTATGCCCATTTAGGCGATCTAGCAGCATTTCAAAAGTCGCGCCGTCGAAGAGATCTTCACCCGGGTGCAACTCAAACGCGATGTCTACACCTGCCTCATCATAAGCGTTCATGATGGGCAGCCAACGCCGAGCGAGTTCTTCAAAGGCCTCCTCAATCAGTCCTGCTGGTCTCTGCGGCCAAGGATAGAGATATGGAAATGCCAAAGAGCCTGAGAAACTCACCGAAGTTGTGAGCCCTAGTTTTTGTGAGGCTTTTGCGGCGTTTAACAACTGTTCATGGGCCCACTCTTGGCGTGCAGTTTTATTGCCGTGAACCGCGGAAGGCGCAAAGCCATCAAACTGCTTGTCGTAAGCAGGGTGAACTGCGAGCAGTTGACCTTGAATGTGCGTCGAGAGTTCAGTGACCTCTAACCCACGATCCGCCAACATGCCGGCGAGATCGTCGCAATATGTCTGTGACGATGCGGCTTTGTCGAGATCAAAAAGCCGCAGGTCCCCCGATGGGATTTGTAGCCCTTTGTAACCTAATCCCGATGCCCAATCCGCAATGCTCTCCAACGAATTGAAGGGCGTTTGGTCGGAGGCAAATTGCGCAAGAAACAGGCCAGGCCCTTTGAGGTTTGTTGGCATCAGGTTTCCTCCAACTCCATGATTGCAAAGGCATCGTCTGCGCCAAACGGCGCTGGGCGGTTACATGTGCTTTGGATCGCAACCGTTTCTCCGGAGTCGCCTGACTGTAAGATCGCGCCCATCACTTCGACGACATGTAACGCCAACTCGTTGTTACAGCGATGTTGGCGGCCATCGCGGATGGCGGCGGCCATGTCAGCTAAACCCGCGCCACGGTAGTTGGCATTGTCTCCGTCGTTTGGTTTGGAGAACGGGTGTCCCGAGGAGATCAGAGCCTCATCATCGTCGCTGCGGACAAGTCGGAGTTGGCCTCCGAAGAAGTTGGGGTCTGGTACGTAGAGAGTTCCGTCGAGGCCGTAGATCTCCATATTGTTGTGTTCATGGGATTTCACGTCCCAGCTGGTGCCGTAGCTGATGATCGCCCCATTTGCGAATTTCAAGATCGAGTGCACCGTCGTCGGTGTCTCAACCGGAATTTTATCTCCATTTCGTGGACCACAGGCGATGGTACGGTGGCTGCGTGGCGCGCTGCTCATGGCTGTCACACTATCGACAGGGCCCAGCAACTGCACCAGGTTGGTTAAGTAGTATGGCGCTAAGTCAAAGATGGGACCGGCACCCGGCAGGAAAAAGAAATCCGGGTTGGGATGCCAGTGTTCCATACCTCCGCTCATCACGTGGATGGTGCCTGAGGTTATTTGTCCAATTTCGCCGTTGTCCAATATCTCGCGGGCTTTCTGGTGGCTGCCGCCCATAAAAGTGTCAGGGGCGGAGCCTATACGGAGGTTGCGGGTGGCGGCCAACTCAGACAGTTTCGCGCCTTCCTCAGCAGTTAGTACAAACGGCTTTTCCGAATAAACGTGTTTGCCGGCTTTTAGGATTTCGCTCGACACCTCAAAATGCGCTGCCGGAATAGTCAAGTTGACTACGATTTCAATTTCCGGATCGGCCAAGAGCGCGTCAATGCTCAAAGCACGCAAGCCAAACTCGGTTGCCCGTGTTTCGGCGGCATCTGGGTTCAAGTCGGCGCAAGCTTCAACTTTGTAGTCTTTGAAAAACTGTCCCATGCGCATGTAAGTGGTGGAGATGTTGCCGCATCCGATAATGCCAACTTTTACTGCAGTACCCATGATCAAATTTCCTTAAGGTTGGCCATAGAGACGGATGCAAATCGCACAGCGTCGCTCGGATTGTCTTGTTCTGCGACCAGAAGTGCGTTGGGCGCCTGTTCGCGGATTTGACGGATCAATCCGGTCCAATCCATCACGCCTTCCCCGATATCGGACCAGCCGTCTTCATCGAGGCCTTCACCGTCTCTGGCGATATCCTTGACGTGAACGGCAACAAGACGGTCTGCGTGCTTCGCGACAATCGGAGCAGGGTCCAAACCTGCTCGGGCAACCCAACCAAGGTCCGCTTCCCAGCCGATGTTCGGCGCGGTTTCTAAAATGACATCCATTGGGTAGCTGCCGTCCTCCAACGCTTCATATTCGAAGTCGTGGTTGTGCCACGAGAAAGTCCTGCCGGTTGCGCTGATCTTTTCGCCAATTTCGGACAACTCCTTTGCGAACGCATGCCAGCCGGCTTTGTCTGCTGGGCGTGCTTCGGCCACGAGATAAGGTACAATGACGTGTTTGATGCCAAAGGTGTCCGCAAGTATCATGGTCCCGTCAAAGTTGTCGCGCAGGTCGTCGATGCCAAAGTGGCCACTTGGCATGGTCAAGCCGTTGTTAGACATGGCTTTGGCAAAGGAGTCTGGGTTGCCGTAAACACCACCGTAGCCTTCGACGCTGGTGTAGCCGAGTTCGGCCAGATTTGAGAGGAAAGCCTCTTGGCTCGCGACATTGCGCGAGGAGTACAGTTGGAACGAAAAGCTCATGAAAGTCTCCAGAAATGAGCGTCAAAGACGGTCTTCAGTTGATTTGTCAAAGAGAGATCCCTGAGCGGGATCAAAGCCGATTTCGAGTGTGTCGCCTGCCGCCACTGTGGCTTTTCCGCTCATGCGGAAGCGGAAAGGAGTTCCGGCAAGTGTTGTGTAAATTAGTGTGTCTGACCCCATAGGTTCCACCAATTCCACCGTGATCTCAGCCGTGATTGGTTGTTGATCGACATCTGTTCCCGTGATCACGGCTTCAGGGCGGATGCCGAGCCAGGCCGGCCGCGCCGTCAGAGCGCCCTGTGAGGCTTCATAGCCTGTGAGTGGGAAGTGTATGTCTGCAGAAAGGAACTCCCTTCCGACATCAGTAATGGAGCCTTCAAAGAAGTTGATCGTAGGGGATCCGATGAAGCCTGCCACGTATTTGTTAGACGGGCGGTTATAAACCTCTGATGGGCTGGCGATCTGCTGCACCACACCGCCGCGCATGATGGCAATGCGATCTGCTAGTGTCATCGCCTCGACTTGATCGTGGGTCACGTAGATCATCGTGTTATCGAGCTTCTGGTGCAGGAGCTTGAGTTCCACTCGCAAGTCGGCGCGCAGCTTTGCATCTAGGTTCGACAGGGGTTCGTCAAACAGAAACACATCGACATCGCGCACTAAGGCGCGACCGATTGCGACCCGTTGACGCTGTCCGCCGGACAGGGCGGCAGGTTTGCGCTTCAGAAGGGACTCAATTTGCAGGATTTCAGCAGCACGCCCCACCCGTTTTGCGATTTCAGGCTTTGGTACTTTGGCGTTTTTCAACCCAAACGACAGGTTCCCCTCCACAGACATCTGCGGATAGAGCGCGTAGGATTGAAATACCATGCCAATGCCGCGCTCGGATGGTTCTTCCCAGGTGACATTGCGCCCGCCAATATGAATTTCTCCATCCGTGATATCGAGCAGGCCAGCGATGCAGTTTAACAAAGTGGATTTTCCGCACCCGGAGGCGCCAAGAAGCACAAGAAACTCGCCTTCCTGGACGTCGATGTTGAGCTTGTCCAAGACGCGCACGGCGCCAAATTCAAGAGTGAGGTCTTTTACTGTTACGTTGGTCATAGTCAGCCCTTAACCGCGCCAGCAGCGATGCCGCGCACGAAGAGTTTGCCGGAGGCAAAGTAGATGATGAGGGGTACGAGGCCGGTGAGCATGGTTGCGGCCATATTGACGTTGTATTCTTTCACGCCTTGTACCGAGTTTACGATGTTGTTGAGCTGCACCGTCATCGGATAGGTGTCCGGTTTGGTGAAGATCACGCCAAAGAGAAAGTCGTTCCAAATACCGGTTACCTGTAGGATGATTGCCACGACAAAGATTGGCAGGGCCATTGGCAGCATGATCTGAAAGTAGATCTGCCAGAACCCCGCACCGTCCACTCTTGCCGCCTTGAAAAGTTCCTCGGGCACAGAGGCAAAGTAATTGCGAAACAGAAGGGTCAGGATCGGCATGCCAAAGATCGTGTGCACGATCACCAAGCCCCAGATGCTGCCCATTAAGCGTATTTTGGTGCCGGTGATGAGCGAAAGCCCTTCGCCTGCTTCGCGCAGGAGGATCACCATGGGATAGATCATTATCTGGTAGGGGATGAATGCGCCAAAAATCAGGATGGTGAAGAACACCTCAGAGCCTTTGAACTTCCACAGCGATAGTGCGTAGCCGTTCACCGAAGCGATGGCGATCGAGATAACCACGGATGGAATAAGGATTTGAACCGAGTTCCAGAAACCCCGCGAAAGGCCGTCACAGTTGATGCCGGTACAGGCTTCCGCCCAAGCTTTGACCCACGGCTCGAATGTGATTTCGACCGGCGGGGCGAAGACGTTTCCTAAGCGGATTTCCGGCATGCCTTTGAGTGACGTCACCATCATCACGTAAAGTGGAAGTAGGTAATAGAGTGCGGCTACAACAAGCGTGCCGTAAAGCATGATGTTTGCTGGGGTGAGGCGCTTACGGGGTTTGGCCCCGCGCGGAGCTACGCCAAGGTCGACGGGTGTATCAGTCACGGCCTTTGCCTCCAAATTCGAGATAGGCCCACGGGATCAGTACCACGAGGACTGAGAGCAGCATCATGGTGGAGGCCGCAAAGCCTTGGCCAAGGTTTTGAGCCTGAAACATTTTTTCGATCACGTATTTGGCGGGCACTTCGGACGCGATGCCAGGACCACCGGAAGTTTGTGCCACCACGAGATCGTAGACCTTGATAATGCCTGCGGCGATAAGAACCAGAGCGGTTACAAAGATCGGACGCATCATCGGAATGACAATGAAGATATAGGTTTTCCACACGGGAATGCCTTCAACGCGTGAAGCTTTCCAGATATCCTCGTCGATGCCACGCAAGCCCGCCAGCAGGATCACCATGATAAAGCCTGAACCTTGCCAGATACCCGCGATCAAAATGCCGTAGATCACAATGCTGGGGTTGTTCAGCGGGTCAAACGTGAAGCTTTCCCAGCCCCAACGCTGTATCACGCCCTGGATGCCGAACTGAGGGTTCAAGATCCACTGCCAGACGAGGCCGGTTACAACAAAGCTGAGTGCGAAAGGGTAGAGGAAGATAGTGCGGAACACACCTTCACCACGGATTTTGCGGTCTAGCAAAGCAGCCAGCGTAAAGCCGATCACCAAACTTAGCACCAACGAACAAATTCCATAGATCGCGAGGTTCTCAATGGACACAAGCCATCGGCGTGTGCTCCAAAGACGCTCATATTGGTCTAGGCCTACCCATTTTTCCGGGGCTGGCAGCAATTTGGATTTGGTGAACGAGTGATAGATCGTCCAAAGGGTGCAGCCGATGAACACAACCAAGGCGGTAAAGATCATCGGGATCGCGGCAAGTTTTGCCGTCATGTTTTTGAAAAGGCGGTTGGGCCGCTTGGCGGGTGTCTGAGTGGACTCCACACGTGCGCCGTCTGTCACAGCCATGGCTTGGGTCTCCAGCCTGATAGGTCTGAGTGTGACCATCATCAGGTCCGATAGGGGAAATTGGGGGCGGCAGGAAAACGAAGCCCGCGCTAGGGGCGGGCTCCGTACCTTGGATTAATCCGCGTCTGCGATGATCTCAGCATACTTCGCTTGAGCGTCTGCGGCTGAGTAGGAGGGATCGTTCCAGAACTCGACCATTAGATCTTCGATCTGAGTTGAGGTGTCTGCGGATAGAACCTGATCGCCAGATTGTAAGATGTTGCCGGAAGCCAAGATTTCCAAACCTTTCTTCATGCAGTCATTTGCGGCGGTGAGGTCGATGTCGCCGCGCACAGGTAGGGAACCTTTTTTCAGGTTGAAGTTTACCTGAACTTCTGGGCTCAGGAGCAGTTTGGCCAACTCTTTCTGCGCGGCTTCGATTTCAGGATCATCTTGTTTTGGGAAGTAGAACGCATCGCCACCGGTGGATATGATTTCATTCACACCCAGTCCTGGCAGGCAAGTGTAATCCTGACCGGCAACTTGACCGGCAACTTGGAATTCACCTTGAGCCCAGTCCCCCATTACTTGACCGCCTGCTTGGCCGGTGATCACGAGGTTGGTCGCCTGGTTCCAATCCTGAACCTTGGAGTTCGCAGCCATGGCACGCGCTGCTGCGGCTGCTTCAAATACTTTAGCCATCTCAGGGCCTGCTGCGGCTTCGGCGTCTTTGTTGACGTTAATTTTGTTCCATAGCTCAGGGCCACCCACCGCCACGTTGATTACGCCAAAGGCGCCGGAGGATTGCCAAGCTTGCTGCCCCATCGCGAGTGGAATTTTGCCAGCGGCTTCAAGCGCAGGCGCGGAAGCAACAAACTCATCCCAATTGGAGGGTACGTCGACGCCCGCGTCAGCGTAAGCTTGATGGCTCAGCCAAATCCACTGCCAGGAGTGAATGTTGACCGGTGCGCAATAGATTTTGCCATCAACCGTGCAGCTGTCGAGCAGGGACGTCGGATTGACCGTGTCAGCCCAGCCTTCGGCGGTCGCGACGTCGGTCAAATCTAGCATCAAGCCAGCTTCGATAAGTTCTTCCGCCTGGCGACCGTGGTTCAGTTGCGTGGCATGCATTGGATCGCCGCCGATGATCCGGCTAACAATGATCGGGCGGGCGGTTCCACCAGAACCAGCGATGGCGCCGTCTACCCAATTGTTTCCTGTCGCATCAAAGGCCTTAGCAAACTCCGCGACCGCAGCGGCTTCGCCGCCTGAGGTCCACCAGTGAGTGACTTCGAGGTCTGCTGCGGACACGGCACCGGCCGCACAAAACGCAATCGCTGCAGTGGTTGCTTTGTAAAAGTTCATTATATCCTCCCAATGTCGGCCAATACGGCCGTGTAATCGATTACATTTCCTCCCAAAAAACTCCCGCCAGTTCCAAACACTTGTATCGGGCGGTGTGTGGCATTGACAGAAGCTTGTAATCGATTACACAACGCTAGCTCTACCCGTTAGAGTGAGTCAATAAATAATTTGAGGCCAGAAATAATAGTGAGTACTTCCAAGCCTAAAGTTGTTGATGTTGCGCGGCTGGCCGGTGTTTCCACGGCTACTGTTAGCCGGGTGCTAAATGATCCGGGGGTCGTGTCAGAAGCTACCAGAAAAGCTGTTTTGACGGCAGTCAAAGAGACTGGATACCGCGTCAATCGAGCGGCGAGAAATTTGCGAACGAACACATCCCGTACGGTGCTTGCTTTGGTGCCAAACCTTTCTAACCCATTTTTTTCCAATATTCTTTCTGGCCTAGAAAGGGAGCTCAACGCTGCTGACTATAGTTTGTTGGTAACCGATAGTGGGGATGGGCCGCTGTCCGCAGATCATATACAGCGCTATATTGCGGCAGGGCAGGCGGATGGGCTTATTATTCTGGATGGAAGTATCGAACTCAGCGAGCTTGAACGTGTTCAGTCTGCTGCGCCTCCTGTTCCGATCGTTTTTGCCTGCGAATGGGTTGAGGGTTTCTCTGGACCATCTGTACGGGCGGACAATGCGGAGGGGATTCGCATGTTGGTACAACATCTCTGGGACCTGGGGCATCGCCGGTTTGGTCATGTCTCAGGTCCGCAAACCAATGTATTGTCTGTCCATCGCAAACGCGCGTTTAAACAATCTGTTCTTAAGTGTGGCGGCGACGTGAGGGCGGAATGGGTTATACCCGGAAGCTTTTCTATTGCCGCTGGCAAAGAGGCAGCACTGCTCGTTCCCGAATTGCGTGACGGGCCGACAGCCTGGGTCTGTGCCAGTGATCAAATTGCGTTTGGGTTGATCGCAGGCTTGACGGAAGCGGGTATCAACGTGCCTGAAGATGTTTCTGTCACTGGATTTGACAATATAGAAATGACCGAGGTCTTTAACCCACCACTCACTACGATACATCAGCACCGAAACAAAATGGGTAATGAAGCTGCGCGTAGAGTTTTGCAACTTCTTAAGGGGGGACAATCATACGCAAGTTCACCCACAGTTATGCCTGTATATTTGGTCAATCGCAAAAGTACCGGTCCGGTCGGAGCACAGTCGCAGGCTTGATTTTTAAAGGCTCTATCCGCCGGTGTGGCTCATGTGGCGAGTCATTTGTCCGTCGACCACCTGACGGGAATAGTCAAAGTCGTGACCTTTGGGTTTGAGTGCGATAGCGGCGCGAATGGCTTCTTCAAGAGATATGTCGCTTTCGCTGCCGCGTAGGGCGCCACGCAGATCCGCCATGTCTTCTTGCCCTAGGCACATGAACAACTGACCGGTGCAGGTCAGGCGCACACGGTTGCAGCTTTCGCAGAAATTATGGGTCATCGGCGTGATGAAACCTATCTTCTGACCGGTTTCCTCCAGACGCACATAGCGGGCAGGGCCACCGGTGCGTTCGGCGAGATCGGTTAGCGTGTAGCGCTCTGCAAGCCGGCTGCGCAGATTATCAAGAGACCAATATTGGTCAATGCGATCCTCATTGCCCAGATCCCCCATCGGCATAACCTCAATCCAGGTCATGTCCATGTCACGTTCCGCGCACCACTCTGCCAGCGTAAAGAGTTCGTCCTCGTTGAAGCCTTTCAGAGCGACCGCGTTGATCTTGATGCGCATACCCGCAGCCTGAGCGGCGTCAATGCCGCGCATCACTTGCTCAAGACGGCCCCACCGAGTGATGTCTGCAAATTTTTGGTCGTCGATGGTGTCCATAGAGATGTTCACCCGTCGTACACCATAGGAGTAGAGTTCTTCGGCGAAGCGCTCCAGTTGAGATCCATTGGTCGTCAGCGTCAGCTCTTTCAATGCGCCACTATCCAAATGTCGCTTCATGCCTTTGAAAAAGGTCATGATGTCACGCCGCACCAAAGGCTCGCCCCCGGTGATACGCAGTTTTTCAACCCCCAACCGGATAAATGTGGAGCACATACGATCCAACTCTTCGAGCGTCAGAAGTTCCTTTTTGGGAAGGAACGTCATGTTTTCCGCCATGCAATACACACAACGGAAGTCGCATCTGTCAGTGACGGATACACGCAGGTAAGATACTGCGCGGTGAAACGGATCGATCAATGGTGCAGTCATATAGCATTGGTAGTCGGCAAACTAGAGATGGGCAAGGGCGCCTAAAGTTGTAGTGCCAAAACATTTTGGTGAGCACGAGTGCTTTTGCGTAGTGCCTAGCTTTGCTAACCCAAGTGCTTTCTGGCTTCTTTCACGGCAAATGGCTTCATCTCGTCGGCATGTTTCTCCAAAAAGGCGTAGACGCGATCTGGATCGTGCTTTGACAGATCGCGCAACCACCAGCCAATGGCTTTTTGAATAAACCAAGCGTGATCAGGGGTATAGCCTGCCGCCCAGCCCAGAACGCGGTCACGGGTTTGCAACTCTTCCGGCTTGGGGTGGTTCTGCTTTGTCCACGGTAGTGTGATGACCAAGGCTGCGCGGCGCGTCCACATGTGTTCGGAGGTGGTCCAGGTCTCCACCAGGTCCAGGCGGGTCGGATCAGCGACCAGACGCTTTTGGCCAGCCATACAGGCGTGGTCTGCAAGGGCCCAACTGTCAAAATCGGGTGTCCAGCTGGCGATCAAACGCCAGGCTTCCTCATCCGGACGCACGCGGGCTTGGGTGAGAACTTTTGAAGCGGCAATGCGGGCTTCGAAAATGTCGGTTTGCCAAAGATCGGATGCAAGCTGGACGCGCTGTTCTACTGTCAGCGTTTGTCGCCAGGTCTTGGCGACCTCATTGAGTGCCGGGTTTGGTATGCCCAAAACCTGCCGCTTCTGTTTGTGATAGGCGGCCATGCCTGCGGCACGTCCGGGTTCGATCAGCGCTTCCAGCGCAGTTAAGGCATCCTGTAGCTGCATCATTCCACCGTTACAGATTTAGCAAGGTTACGTGGCTGATCCACGTCGGTGCCTTTGGCGACGGCCGTGTGGTAAGCCAGCAACTGAGCCGGAACAGCGTAGAGGATCGGGGACAGAACGTCTGATACCTTCGGCATTTGGATCGTTTCCCACGTGCCTTCCGCACCATCTTTCAGGCCATTAGTGTCGGTGATAAGAAGCACCTTGCCTGCGCGGGCCATCACTTCTTGCATGTTGGAAATCGACTTTTCGTACAACTCATCGTAAGGCGCCAAAACCACAACGGGCACATGTTGATCGATCAGTGCAATAGGGCCGTGTTTGAGTTCGCCGGATGCATAAGCTTCGGCATGAATGTAACTGATCTCTTTGAGTTTCAGCGCACCTTCGAGAGCGAGGGGGAACATGCGACCTCGTCCCAAAAACAGGATATCACGCGCTTCTGCCAGTTTGGCAGCAACCTTGGTAATCCGGCTTTCTGAGCTCAAGGCTTGGTTCATCAGCCCGGGAAGACCGCGCAGGTCAGACAGGTGTGCTTCCAATTCGTCAGCTGTAAGGCGACCACGATCGCTAGCTGCTTTTAGGGCAAGGACCAGAAGAACACTCAATTGACACGTAAAGGCTTTGGTCGAGGCCACGCCAATCTCTGTCCCCGCCAGGATTGGCAACGCCAAATCGCTTTCACGAGCGATGGAGCTTTCGGCGACGTTTACAACTGACACGACTTTTTGTGCTTTACCTGCGCAGTAACGCAGCGCGGCAAGTGTATCTGCAGTTTCGCCGGACTGGGAGACAAACAGCGCAACAGTGCCTTCGGTTATGGGGGGCTCTCGGTAACGGAATTCGGAGGCCACGTCGACTTCTACGGGAATGCCTGCGATTTGTTCGAACCAGTATTTGGCGGTTAGGCACGCGTAAGAGGCGGTGCCACAAGCGACCATGACCAGCCGGTTCACTTTGGTGAAATCGATGTCTCCGCCGGGGAGAGTGATCTTGGTACCGTCATTTGGCAGATAGTGGCGAATGGCTTCACCCAAAACCGTTGGTTGCTCAGCAATTTCTTTCGCCATGAAATGCTTGTGCCCACCTTTATCAACCTGAGTTTGGTCGATGTTAATAGTCTTGCACTCGCGTTGGACCTCGTTGCCGTCCTGGTTGCGGATAGTCAGGCTGTTGCGTGTTACAACTGCGCTGTCGCCTTCCTCCAGGTAGGTAATGCGATCGGTTAGTGGAGAGAGCGCGATCGCATCGGACCCCACAAACATTTCGCCATCGCCGTGTCCAATGGCCAGAGGCGAGCCCTTTCGGGCCGCCACGATGAGATCGTCTGCGCCTTCAAACAGGAAAGCCAGCGCAAAAGCCCCTTCAAGTTGAGAGATCGTTTTAAGTGCTGCCTCAATAGGCTGCAGGCCGGATTGCATATGGCTTTGCGCCATCAAGGCAATGGTTTCTGTGTCTGTTTCAGTAACGAAGGAAATGCCCTTTTCTGCCAGCTCAGCCCGCAGTTCGCGGAAATTCTCAACAATGCCGTTATGCACGACGGCAACAGGGCCGGCTTGGTGGGGGTGGGCGTTGATCACGCTTGGTGCGCCGTGGGTGGCCCAGCGGGTGTGACCGATTCCGGACTTGCCGCGCAAAGGCTCATGCACGAGTAAGTCTGAGAGGTTTACAAGTTTACCAACTGCGCGACGGCGATCCAGAATGCCTTCATTGACGGTTGCAATGCCCGCGCTGTCATAGCCGCGATATTCAAGTCGTTTTAGCGCTTCCACAAGAATTGGCGCGACTTCGTGGTTTCCAAGTACCCCAACAATTCCACACATTATTTACTCTCCAATGCGCGCTTTTGTTTTTTCTTTTTTAAGATTTCGAACAACTTCCGCGCAACTCCGGGTTTGGTCCGTTGCTCCGCGCGCGCAATGGCCAATGCGGCCTCCGGAACGTCTTTGGTGATCACCGAACCAGACCCGGTCATGGCTTCGTTGCCGATAGTCACCGGCGCTACCAACATAGTGTTGGATCCGATAAATGCGTTGTCGCCGATGGTTGTGTGATGTTTCATCACACCATCATAGTTGCACGTGATGGTGCCCGCACCGATGTTCGTGCCTGCACCCAAGGTTGCATCGCCAATGTAAGACAAGTGGTTGACTTTGGTCCCCTCTCCAACTTCGGCATTTTTGATTTCAACAAAGTTACCGACGTGCACGTTTTCAGACAGTTCAGCGCCTGGACGCAAACGGGCGTAAGGTCCAACGAGTGAACCGCGAGATACATGACATCCTTCCAGATGTGAGAAAGCGCGGATGCGTGTGCCGGACTCAACGGTAACGCCGGGACCAAAGTAGACGTTCGGTTCAACAATCGTGTCTCGTCCAATCACGGTGTCAAAGGACAACATCACAGTTTCTGGCTGCTGCAAGGTGACGCCCAGTTCCATCAAGTCCTTGCGGGCATTGGTCTGAAAAACAGCTTCTGCTTCTGCGAGATGTAGGCGTGAGTTGATCCCAAGCGTTTCGCCTTCATCACAAGCAACGGCAGTCACGCCAAGTCCACGTTGGCGGGCCAACTCAACCACGTCTGTAAGGTAGTATTCGCCTTGAGAGTTTTGCGGAGTGATCTCTTCAATCAACGAAAACAATGTGTCGCGGTGAGCAAGCATAACGCCTGAATTGCAGAAAGTTACGGCGCGTTCTTCATCAGACGCATCGGCAAACTCAACAATCCTATCGAGCTGGTTGCCGGACATAATCAGGCGTCCGTATTTGCCGGGTTCAGCCGTTTCAAAGCCAAGCACAACCACGGCGTTTTCGGCTTTGGCCGCCACCATTTTTGTGAGTGTTTCTGCTGTCACAAATGGCGTGTCGCCAAAAAGGACAATCACATCGCCGTCAAAATCTTTTAGGGCTTCTCGACACACATCGACTGCGTGGGCCGTTCCGTTTTGTTCTTTTTGCTCCACGACGATGACATCTTCATCAAAATCGTTGGCCGCGGTTCGGACTGCGTCAAACCCGTGTCCAGCCACAACGACGGTTCGAGCGGGCGATAATGCGCTTCCTGCTTGCATGGCGTGTACCAGCATCGGCGTGTTTGCGATGGGATGAAGGACCTTCGGCAGGTCAGAATTCATCCGTGTGCCTTTGCCTGCGGCCAGGATGACAAGTGCGATGCTCATCTGATTTCTCTTTTATTTCGATTGTGCCCGTTTTATCCGAGTGCAGGAAGGGTGCAAGGCCAAGGGCCATCAATTCAGATTGCGCCTTGTAACAGCGGTGCGCGGGAATTCGCGCAGTCGGCATGGAGCAGTACATGAAGACCGTGGTTTTTGATTTGGACGGTACCCTGGCGGACACCAGTGGAGATTTGATTGCGGCCGCAAATGTTTGCTTCCGCGATATGGGCTACGGAGATGTGCTTTCTTTGGAAAGAGACGCAGGTGTGGCTCTGCGTGGTGGGCGGCGTATGTTGGCTGAAGGTTTGACGCGGTTAGGTGTGATGGATGAGGCTATGGTCTCGAAATACTATCCGGTTCTGTTGGAGGCGTATGGTGGAGCTATTGCAGAGCATACCGCTCTTTATGACGGTGCCATGACCGCTGTTGAGGTGTTGAAAACTCAGGGCTACGGTGTAGGAATTTGCACCAACAAGCCGGAGGGGCTGGCTGAAAAACTGCTCAATGCTCTTGGCGTGCGGGACGCGTTTGGAGCATTAGTTGGTGCTGACACGTTGTCGGTACGCAAGCCGGATCCTCTGCCTTTGATTGAAACGGCGAAACGATTAAATGGTGATCCTAGGCACACATTGCTTGTCGGCGACAGTGATACTGACCGAAATACGGCCCGGGCGGCAGGTGTGCCCAGCGTGTTGGTGACCTTTGGGCCGAGCGGCGAAGATATGGCGGCGTTGGAGCCAGAAGCTTTGTTGCATGATTACGAAGCTTTGCCACAAGTTGTGGCAGCATTGATTGGACGAAACCCTTCCTGAAGTGAGGTCGAGGCAATTTGCCAATCACTTAGCCAGACTTGAGATATTGAGAGCACTGACATGACCGAGAAATTTACAGGAAGCTTCACGCAGCAAGAGCCGATTTCTGATGAGGCAATTGAAGCTGCGGTTGCGGTTATGCGGAGCGGGCGCTTGCATCGCTATAATCTTTCCGAAGGTGAGCTTGGTGAAGTTTCGTTACTTGAGCAGGAATTCGCTGCCTTGGTGGGCAGCAAATTCTGTCTGTCAGTTGCTTCCGGTGGCTATGCTCTGGCCTGCGCCTTGAGGGCAATGCAGGTGAAGCCTGGCGACCGTGTGCTTACCAATGCGTTTACTTTAGCGCCTGTGCCTGGCGCAATTGCTAGTGTCGGCGCAGTGCCAGTTTTTGTCGGAGTCACTGAAGGCCTGGTCATTGACCTTGAAGATCTTAAGGCCAAAGCGGAGCAGGCCGATGTGCTCATGTTGTCCCACATGCGGGGGCACATTTGCGACATGGACGCACTCATAGCTATGTGTGACGCTCATGGCGTCAAAGTGATTGAGGATTGTGCCCACACTATGGGCGGCGCCTGGAGAGGTGTGGCATCGGGCCGGCATGGCGCCATGGCGTGTTACTCAACCCAAACCTACAAGCATATCAATTCCGGCGAGGGCGGCTTCCTGATCAGCGACGACGAAGAGTTGATGGCGCGGGCGATAATGCTCTCTGGTAGCTATATGCTCTACGAGCGGCATGGTGCGGCGCCATCTGCCGAAGTTTTCGAGCAAGTTAAGTATCATACCCCAAATGTCTCTGGCCGTATGGATCATTTGCGCGCCGCGATTTTGCGGCCACAGCTACCTAGCCTCGATAAGCAAGTGGAAAAATGGAATGCGCGACATGATATCTTACTGTCCGGTTTGCGGGACACGCCCGGTCTTACGGTGGTCGATCGGCCGGAAGGGGAGGCCTATGTCGGGAGTTCCATTCAATTCTTGCTTTTGGATTGGACCGAAGTACAAATTGGCGATGTCTTGCACCGCTGTGCAGAGCGCGGTGTTGAACTTAAGTGGTTTGGTGGAGCGGAGCCGATGGCCTTCACGTCACGCTACGACAGTTGGCGCTATGCGCCGTCGGAGGCGATGCCCGAAACGGATCGCATTTTGAAAGGTATTTTGGATATGCGTATCCCGCTTACATTTTCCGAAGCGGATTGCGCTTTGATTGCGCGCATCATTCGCGCGGAAGCCAGTGCGGTGTATCAAGCGAGCTGAGTCACATTCAAAGTATACCGAGCACAGCCTCCGGTGGACGGCCCAGGGCGGCTTTGTCGTTGGACAACACAATTGGGCGCTCTATCAGCTTCGGGTTCTCCGCCATTGCCGCCAGCAAAGTGGTGTCGTCATCAGACTTGGACAAACCCAACTCTTTGAACAACGCCTCTTTGGGGCGCATCATGTCGATCAAAGGTACTGCTAAAAGCGCGTGGACTTCGGTGAGCTCTTCTACGCTAGGGGCGTCTTCGAGGTAGCGACGTACGGTGACCTCGCCTTTGGCTTCCACCAACTCGAGGGTTTGGCGTGATTTGGAGCAGCGTGGGTTGTGCCAGATTGTTATCATAGCCAGTCCTCACGTTTGCTTCCGACGGCCTCTGCCACGTTGGTGAAACCGTCTTTTTGCAGCAGTTTATCTAGGTCTCGAATGATCGCTTCCGCCAGTGAGAAGCCGCTAAAGACCAATGCTGTATAGAGCTGCACCGCGCTCGCACCGGCGCAGATTTTTGCATAGGCCTGCTCCGCAGACCCAATGCCGCCAACACCAATCAGCGGGATTGTACCTTCAGTCAACTTGGACAGCTGCGCGAGGACGCGTGTGGATTTCTCAAACAGAGGTGCTCCCGACAGGCCACCAGCCTGATCCTTGTGCGCGCTTTTCAGATCTGCGCGGGACAATGTCGTATTGGTCGCGATGATCGCGTCCAACTGGCTGTCCTTCGCCACTTCGGCAATTTCCGCCAGTTCGTCGGGTGTCAGATCTGGGGCGATCTTCAGGAAAACCGGAATTTTTCGATCTAGGTTGTTTCGGGTTTCCATCACTCCCGCCAGAAGCGCCGACAGGGCGGCTTTCCCCTGCAAGTCACGTAGTTTCTCTGTGTTGGGCGAACTGACGTTGACGGTGGCAAAGTCCAGATGCGCGCCACAATGAGCCAGCACGCGGGCGAAGTCTGCGGCGCGATTGTCGCTGTCCTTGTTAGCCCCGAGGTTGAGACCTATCACAGCGTTGCGCGGGCGTTTTGCAAGGCGGCTACCGATGGCGTCCATGCCGTCGTTGTTAAAACCAAACCTGTTGATGGCGGCTTTGTCTTCGGTCAAGCGGAATAGGCGCGGCTTCGGATTGCCAGTTTGTGGGCGGGGCGTTGCGGCGCCAACTTCCACAAAGCCAAAACCCGATTTGGAAAGCGCGTCCAAAGCGGTGGCGTTTTTGTCAAACCCTGCTGCCAACCCAACAGGGTTGGGCAAATCGAGGCCTGCGAGAGTGGTTCTGAGGCGCGGCGAAGTGATCTCGCCGGGCGCATTGCCTAGGCCCATTTCCAGCGTTTTTAGAGCTATGCCATGAGACTTTTCCGGGTCCATGCTGCGCAGGACGTTCATGCCAACAGTTTCTAGACTGCGCTTCAGGCTCATAACAACACTCCGGCCGGGAATTCGTGCTTGCCGTTAACCAGCGGCAGGGGCTGTGCCCAGGTCACATCGGTCAGGCGCAGCTCGCGATAAAGATGCGGGAACTCTGCGCCCCCACGAGAGACTTCCCACTTCAGATCATCACCCATCTGGTCACTTTCACACGCCAGCAAGAACAGGTCCTCCTTGCCTGAAAAGTGTTTTGTTGCCGTTTCGGCAGCTTGCCCGGCGGTAGAGAAATGCACATAACCATCGGCCACATCAACAGGCGCGCCCACGGAGTGTCCTTCGGTCCGCAGCGCGGCCCATTCGTCGGAGCGGAATATCTTGAAGATTAGCATGGTCTGCTCATGCAACGGACAAGGCATAAGGTCAAGTACGACCAGAATTGTTAAACCTTTGACATTTGAGCCGATTAAACTGCACGATATTGACTGAACGATAAAAAGAGAGGGGATTCTCCATGATTACTCGATTGATGACAGGGGCGGCGGCATTGGCGCTCACAGCCGGGTTTGCGGCTGCGGATTACACATTGAACGTTATTCACATCAACGACTTGCACAGCCGTATTGAGCCGATCAACAAATACGACTCTACCTGTAAAGCCGAAGACAACGCTGAAGGTAAGTGCTTTGGCGGCTATGCCCGTGTTGCGACCAAAATCGCGCAGTTGCGTGAAGAGCTTTCGGGGCAAAATGTTGTCGTTTTGGACGCAGGCGATCAGTACCAAGGCTCTCTGATGTACACCACCTATAAGGGTGATGTGGAAATCGAGATGATGGAGAAGATCGGTTTTGACGTCATGGCGGTGGGCAACCACGAATTTGACGATGGCCCCGAAGGTCTATTGAAGCTGGTAGAAGGCGTGTCTTTCCCAGTGATCTCCGGCAACCTTGACGTGTCACAATCCAACCTACTTGCTGGTAAAGTTGGTAACCATGTTGTTTTGGAAGTTGGCGGTGAGAAAATTGGCATCATCTCCGCGCTGGCGACTGACACGGCAGAGACTTCCAGTCCAGGTGAAGCGGTGATCTTCCAAGACGAAATCCAATCGCTGCAGGCGGATGTGGATGCTCTGACCGCAGAAGGCGTGACCAAAATCATCGCGCTGAACCACGTAGGCGTGAAAAAAGACATGGAAATTGCGGGCGCGGTTACCGGTGTTGATGCGGTTGTTGGCGGCCATTCCCACACCAAGTTTTCCAATACTGAAGAAGGTGCGATGGCGTATCCAACCATGGTTGGCGATGTGCCGGTTGTGCAGGCCTACGCCTATTCCAAATATGTTGGGCACCTCGTGCTGACCTTTGACGACGAAGGAAACGTGACTGCGGCAACAGGTGATACCATCCTGCTGGATGCGTCTGTACCTGAAGACGAGGCCATTGTGGCGCGCGTGAAAGAGCTTGCCGGACCAATTGAAGAGATGAAATCTCGCGTAGTTGCGTCCACCGATGCGGTAATTGATGGCGATCGCGGTTCTTGCCGCGCTGGCGAATGCGCCATGGGCAACCTGATTGCTGATGCGATGCTGGATCGAGTGAAAGATCAGGGCGTTGAAATCGCGATTCAAAACGGTGGCGGCATCCGTGCTTCCATTGATGCGGGCGAAGTGACCATGGGCGAAGTGTTGACCGTGTTGCCGTTCCAGAACACGCTCTCGACTTTCCAAGTGACTGGCGAAACCATCGTAGCGGCGCTTGAAAACGGTGTGAGCAAGCTGGAAGATGGCGCAGGCCGTTTCCCGCAGGTTGCAGGCATGAGCTACACCTTTGATGGCGCGGCAGAAGCTGGCAGCCGTGTCAGCGACGTGATGGTTGGCGATGCGCCAATTGATCTCGCCAAAACCTACGGTGTTGTGTCCAACAACTATGTGCGTAACGGTGGTGACGGCTACAAAATGTTCCGTGATGCAGATAACGCCTACGACTATGGCCCAGACTTGGCAGATGTGACTGCGGAGTACATCGCCGAGAAAGGCGCAGCTGGCGCTGTGCTGGACGGTCGTATTAACAAGAAGTAAGCGAGCGCGCTTGACGTTTTGGGCCCTCGCCAGGAAACTGGCGAGGGCTTTCTTTTGGGGTACATATGGATCATCCGCTTATCGACCTGATCAATCAGAAAATCCGCGAAGCGGAAGACGCTGGTGACTTTGACAACCTTGAAGGGGCGGGCAGGCCGTTGCTGAAGGACGACGATCCGGAAAACGCGTTGCTCAATCGATTGGTAAAAGAGGCTGGCGGTGTACCGGAATTTGTATCGCTATCGCGCGAGTTGGCAAAACTGCGGGAAGAGATGCGGGAAACCGGAGATCGCACGCGGCGGCAAGAGATCATGAAAGAGATGTCGATGATGGACGCCAAGATCGAGCTGGCGCGAAAGACCTATCGCTGATGTGTGGACGGTTTGCGATCACTTTGCCGACCGATGCGATGGCGCAGTTGTTTGCGGCCACACCAGCCAACAATCTGCCCAAGGTGCCTAACTTCAATGTGTGCCCAACAAATCAGATCCATGTGATCTTGGGCGAAGGGGAGGCGACGCGGCGGTTGGTGTCGATGCGCTGGGGCTTTATTCCGCATTGGTATAAAACTGCCACGGACGGACCTTTGCTGATCAATGCGCGGGCGGAGACTTTGGCGGAAAAACCTGCGTTTCGAAACGCCTGTCGGGAGCGTCGGTGTTTGATCCCTGTGACGGGGTTTTACGAATGGACCAAGGACGGAGAAGGCGTGCGTTGGCCATGGTACATCTCCGAAGGCGCGCCCTTGGCCTTAGCTGGGGTGTGGCAGGAATGGACGCAGGGCGATGAGGTCATGAGCACCTGCGCGATCGTGACCACCGCAGCCAACGAAACCATGTCCCGAGTCCACCACCGAATGCCGGTTGTGATTGACGAAGAAGACTGGGGATTGTGGCTTGGCGAGCAGGGGCACGGGGCGGCCACTCTGATGCAGGCGGCGGATGAGAATCTCCTGTCTATTCATCAAGTTGATCGTGCGGTGAACTCCAATCGTGCGGCAGGTCCTGCGTTGATCGAGCCGATCTAGTATTCGATTTTTGGCGAAGGTCCGAGGTGGATTTTCAAGAAAACTGCGACAATCCTTCAGCTTCAGAAGGGCCGGTAGTACCTTGGCGACGTGCGGTTGTCCTGAGATGATGAGACGAACTTTTTGGAGGGTCCCATGTCCCGGTCTTCGTATTACGCACCGCAAGGCGGTCTGCCGCCGCAAACCCAATTGCTCACCGATAGGGCGATGTTCACAGAGAGCTTTGCCGTCATTCCGAAAGGCACGCTCACCGACATCGTGACGTCCAACCTGCCATTTTGGAGCGACGCGCGGTTTTGGGTGATCGCCCGGCCAATGAGCGGTTTCTCGGAGACGTTTTCGCACTATATCGCTGAGGTGTCTCCGGGTGGGGGCAGCGACAAGCCGGAGCTTAATCCAGAAGCGCAGGGTGTGCTGTTTGTGGTTGAAGGCAGCATCGTTGTCACGATCGAGGGCGAACGGCATGAGCTTGAGGACGGCGGCTATGCATATTTGCCCGCGGGCAGCAATTGGGCACTAAAAAATGTAAGTGGTGCACCGGCAAAATTCCACTGGATTCGCAAGAAACATGAGGCGGTTGAGGGGATTGAGATGCCGGAGGCCTTTGTCACTTCGGATGCTGAGACGCCAATCAATTACATGCCGGACACAGATGGAAAATGGGGCACGACGCGTTTTGTCGAGCCGGACGATCTGCGTCATGACATGCACGTCAATATCGTGACCTTTGAGCCGGGCGGGGTGATCCCGTTTCTGGAGACCCATGTGATGGAACATGGCCTGTATGTTCTGGAAGGCAAAGCGGTCTACAAACTCAATCAGGACTGGGTTGAGGTCGAGGCTGGCGATTACATGTGGTTGCGCGCCTTCTGCCCGCAGGCTTGTTACGCGGGCGGGCCGGGTAAATTTCGCTATCTGCTCTATAAAGATGTGAATCGCCATATGGCGCTTTGAGGCGGCTCGGAGGGCGTTTTGCTTGCAACTGATTGGGTTGTGGCAAAAGGCCTTTGGTTGATAGCGATAACAATTGCATGTGGGCAGGTTTTCCGCCCCTTTTGGGGTGGCAATCGCAGAGCAAACCCTATCAATTGGCCTTTCAGGACATAATGGAACGCGTGTTATGAATGAGCGTAAGATCACGGTTTTTATCAATGGGTTTGGTCGTATCGGCCGGACGGTTTTGCGCATCTTGGCTAAGGGGCAGCACCCTGAATTTGAGATTGTAGGGATCAACGACATAGAGCCGCTGGAGACCTGTGCCTACCTGTTTGAGTTTGATAGTGTTTTTGGCGCGTATCCGGGGGACGTTGAGGCTGGCGAAAAGACGCTTTCCGTTGACGGACTGACCATTCCTTTTCATGCCGTGAGCGACCTGAGCGGTCTTGATTTGAGCGACGTTGATGTGGTGCTGGAATGTACTGGTATGGCTGGTGCGCGGGCTGTGGCTGAGCGGGGACTTGCGGCTGGAGCGGCTAAGGTATTGATTTCCGGCCCTTCTGACGAGGCGGATGACACCATTGTTCTGGGGGCAAATCAGGAGCTCTTACAGGACCAAAAGATCCTGTCCAACGCGTCTTGCACGACCAATGCTCTGGCGCCGTTGATGCGTGTCGTGGACGAAGAGTTTGGCCTAATCAGTGGGCATATGACCACCGTACATTGCTATACTGGGAGTCAACCAACGGTGGACAAGCCGCGCGCTGATCTGGCGCGGAGCCGGGCGGCGGCGCTGTCGATGGTGCCGACCACCACCTCGGCGCAGCGGATGATTGATAAGGTTTTGCCGCATCTGAAAGGACGTGTGGAAGCGCGCGCCATTCGGGTTCCAACGGCAAGTGTGTCTGCCATTGATCTGACAATTCAGACTGAAAAAGATGTGACAGTTGAGACGGTTAATGTCTGCTTAAAAGCAGCGGCAGAGCGAGAGGGTATCTTGGGTTGGAGCACCAAGCCGCTTGTCTCGACCGACCTGCGGGCGCGACCGGAATCGTTGATTGTGAGTGAGCGAGAAACCAGCGTGTCTGTGGGCGGGCTGCTGCGCGTCTTTGGCTGGTATGACAACGAATGGGGCTTTTCCAACCGCATGTTGGATATGGCCAGAGTGATGGGGCGGCGCTGAGCTGCGCGAGGGGATTTTGGAGACAACGAACGATGACTAATACCAAAGATCAGGATCGCGCACGTCAAGCGGCGCTGGATTATCACGAATTCCCCAAGCCGGGTAAGTTGGAAATCCGAGCGACCAAACCGATGGCAACAGGGCGTGACCTGAGCCGGGCATATAGCCCCGGCGTGGCCGAGGCCTGTATCGAGATTGAAAAAAACCCTTCGGATGCAACGCGTTACACCGCGAAAGGCAATCTGGTTGCGGTGATTTCCAACGGTACTGCCGTGCTTGGTCTTGGCGATATTGGCGCGCAGGCGTCCAAGCCGGTGATGGAAGGCAAGGCGGTTCTTTTCAAAAAATTCGCCGGGATCGACTGTTTTGACATCGAAGTGAACGAGCCTGATCCGGAAAAACTCGCCGATTTGGTCTGTCGTCTGGAACCTACTTTCGGGGCAATCAATTTAGAAGATATTAAAGCGCCGGACTGCTTCCTTGTGGAGCGTCTTTGCAAAGAGCGCATGAACATTCCGGTGTTCCACGATGACCAGCACGGCACCGCGATTGTTGCGGCGGCGGCGGCCTATAATGCGCTTATCGTGGCAAAAAAGAATGTTGAAGACATCAAGGTTGTCGCGCTGGGCGCGGGGGCGGCGGGGATTGCCTGCCTAAAGATGCTGATGACTATGGGCGTTCAGCATGAAAACATCTTGATGCTAGACAGCAAAGGCGTGGTGCACAAGCAGCGCAACGACCTGACGGCGGAGAAGGCGGAGTTTGCGCAAGCCACTGACAAGCGGACCACAATGGAGGCCATGGAAGGGGCGGACCTGTTCCTTGGTGTGTCTGGTCCGGGCCTGTTGACCAAAGAAATGGTTGAGCAGATGGCGGATGATCCGATCATCTTTGCGCTGGCCAACCCAACGCCTGAAATCATGCCGGAGTTGGCACGTGAGGCCGCGCCGGGCGCGTTGATCGCGACAGGACGGTCAGACTACCCGAACCAAGTCAATAACGTGTTGTGTTTCCCTTTCATCTTCCGAGGTGCGTTGGATGCTGGCGCGACCGAAATCAACGACGCAATGAAGCTGGCTTGTGTGGAAGCCATTGCTTCGTTGGCGCGGGAAACCACGTCTGCTGAAGTTGGGGTGGCATATAAGGGCGAGACCTTGGCGTTTGGCCCTAACTATCTGATCCCAAAGCCGTTTGATCCGCGCCTTCTGCCGACAATTGCGGTGGCGGTGGCCAAAGCGGCAATTGAGTCTGGTGTGGCAACCAAAGAACTTGATCTGCATGCCTATGAGAACAAGCTGCAGGCGCAGGTGTTCCGCTCTTCGATGATCATGCGCCCGGTGTATGAGGCCGCGAGCATGAGCCGTCGTCGCGTTGTGTTTGCTGAGGGCGAAGACGAGCGCGTGCTGCGGACAGCGCAAGCTATGCTCGAGGATACGGTTGACACACCGGTGTTGATTGGGCGTCCTGAAGTTGTCGCGCATCGTCTTGAAAAGGCTGGATTAAAGATCAAACCGGGTGTTGATTTTGAATTGATCAATCCAGAGCAGGATGAGCGGTATCGCGATTACTGGACGCATTATCATGCTAAGTTGCGCCGTCAGGGTGTGAGCCCTGATAGTGCGCGGGCAATCATGCGGACCAACAACACTGCGATTGCAGCCATTGCGGTGGATCGTGGGGACGCGGACAGCATGATCTGCGGCACCTTTGGCGAGTATCGTTGGCATCTGCGATACGTGACAGAGATGTTGAAAAACAAACACTTGCATCCGGTTGGATCACTGTCACTGATCATTCTGGACAAGGGGCCGCTGTTTCTTGCTGACACGCACATTCACATTGAACCAACCTCAGAACAGGTGGCGGAAACCGTGATTGCGGCGGCACGACATGTGCGGCGGTTTGGCGTGGATCCAAAGATCGTGCTGTGCTCTGGGAGCCAGTTTGGCAACTTGGATTCACACTCTGGGCGGGTGATGCGCGGAGCGTTGGATCTGCTGGATCAAAATGACTATGACTTTGAATATGAAGGGGAAATGCACACTGATGCGGCCCTTGATCCAGAGTTGCGCGAGCGGTTGTTCCCCGGCGGTCGTTTGACGGGCAAAGCCAATGTGCTGGTTTACTCCAACACAGATGCGGCGGGTGCGACCCGTAACATCTTGAAATCCGTATCGGATGGACTGGAAGTTGGGCCAATTCTGATGGGCATGGGCAACCGGGCGCACATTGTGACGCCATCCATCACTGTGCGCGGTTTGCTCAACATTGCCGCATTGGCGGGCACCGAGGTGTCGACCTACGGCTAAGCCACATTTGAAGCGATGCAACAGGCCCCGTTAACCATGGTTTTCGGGGTCTGTTTTGTATCTGCATTACGTCGGTATTGCGTAGGTGTGGGACTTGTGTCACAGGATACAGGTAAACACTACGCGCGTTGCACAGGGTGTTGCGCAACGCACCGCTTAAAGCGGCCAAAACACCAGAATCGCCGGGATTGAGACGGCCACCACCAGTACTTCCAACGGCAGACCGATGCGCCAGTAGTCACCAAATTGGTAGCCTCCGGGCCCCAAGATCAGCGTGTTGTTCTTGTGGCCAATTGGCGTGAGGAAGGCAGAGGAGGCGGCAACCGCAACCGCCATTAGGAACGGGTCAGGCGACACGCCAAGTGCTTGTGCCATTTGGATGCCGACAGGCGCGGCGACGATGGTGGTGGCGGTGTTGTTGAGCACGTCGCTGAGCGTCATGGTCACCAGCATCAGCACCGTGAGCACCGCCCAGGCGGGCAGTCCGGAGGTAAGGTCGATCAGACCGTTGGCGATGAGGGCGGTGCCACCGGAGCTGTCGAGCGCCGCACCAAGCGGGATCATGGAGCCCAGCAGCACAACTACGGGCCACTCGACATGGTCGTAGAGTTCGGAGAGCGGGACAATTTTGGCGAGCACATAAGCGATGACCACAAGGCCCAAAGCGATGGGCAGATAGATTAGGCCTAAGGAAGCGGCGGCGACAGCGCCGACAAACAGACCAATGGCGAGCCACATCTTGCTGTTGGCGGTCACTGTCAGGCCGCGATCTGCAAGGGGGAGGCAGCCGAGCCATTTGGTGACGTCCGGGCCACGGTCTTTGTGCACGAGGATCAGGAGGATGTCGCCGGGTTGCACCACGGTTTTGCGGATCTGGCTGCGGACGCGGCGGCCTTCGCGGGAGATGCCCATAAGGACTGCACCTTGTCGCCAGGCGAGACCGAGGGCGGCGGCGGTTTTGCCAGCAATGCGCGCGGTTTCTGGCACCACAACTTCGACAATGTCGAGACCGTCCCCAGCGGCTTTGAGCTGCTCCTCTCGTTTCTCATCGGAGAAGTTCAGGGACAGGGCGGTGCGAAACTCATCTAGGGCGTCCGGCGTGGCTTCGAGCACCAAAGCGTCGCCCTCGCGCAGGATGTTGGTGCGGGCCGAGCCGTAGAGGCGTTTGCCGTCCCGCATTAGGCCGAGGATCTGCACATCGGCTTCTTCGGCATCGGGTTCTAGTTCGCCCAAGCGTTTGCCAATCAGTTTGCTTTCTACAGGTACGGTGAGTTCAGCGATGTATTGGCCGAGGTCGGCAACCTTCTTGCCTGCATCTTCGCGGTCTGGAATGAGGCGCCAACCTATCAGGGCGACAAACAGCAGACCGGCAATGGCGGTTAGGCCGCCCACAGGGGCGAAGTCAAACATCTTGAATGGCTCGCCAAGGCTTTCTTCGCGGATGGAGGCAATAATGATGTTAGGCGGCGTGCCGATGAGCGTGGCCATGCCACCAAGAATGGTGGCGAAGGATAGAGGCATGAGAGATTTGGACGGGCTGCGACCTACCTTGCGGGCGGTTTGGATGTCCACAGGCATCAGGAGCGCGAGAGCGGCGACGTTGTTCATGAAGGCAGAAAGAACAGCCCCAACTGCGCCGATGATGGCAATGTGGTTGCCAAGGGAGCGGGCACTGTCAACCAAGGTGCGGGTGATTAGCCCGACGGCGCCAGAACGGACGAGGCCTGCAGAGACGATCAAGACCAGCGCGACGATAAGCGTGGCCGGGTGGCCGAAGCCTGAAAACGCGTCTTTTGTGGGGACCACACCTGCCGTTACAGCAATCATCAGAGCAGCAAACGCAACCATATCGTAGCGGAAGCGCCCCCAGAGCAGCATGACAAAGACGCCGCCAAAGAGGCTGAACAAAATGATCTGATCGGGTGTCATAAAAAGGCCTGTGCGCAAATTTTGTTGCTCCAGAGTCAATCGCAGAGACACAGGAAACGCAAGTCGCTTGCGGCCTTTGGTTGCCTTGACGTATAGAGAGCCCTGAAAAAGCGATACTGCCAATAGATAACCGGAGGCGAACCATGGCCGGCCACAGTAAATGGGCAAACATTCAGCACCGCAAAGGGCGTCAGGACGCCGCGCGTTCCAAGCTGTTTTCCAAACTTTCCAAAGAGATCACCGTTGCAGCCAAGATGGGCGACCCTGATCCAGAGAAGAACCCACGTCTGCGTTTGGCTGTGAAAGAAGCCAAGAGCCAATCTGTGCCAAAAGACGTGATTGATCGTGCGATCAAGAAGTCGGTTGCGGGTGAAGGCGACGACTATGAGGAGATCCGCTATGAGGGCTATGGCCCAAACGGCGTGGCGGTAATTGTCGAAACCATGACCGACAACCGCAATCGGACGGCTTCGACTGTGCGCTCCACCTTTACCAAGAGTGGCGGTAACCTCGGCGAAACCGGCTCAGTAGGCTTCATGTTCGATCGCAAGGGCGAAGTGACCTATGGCGCGGAGGCTGGCGATGCGGATTCTGTATTTGAAGCGGCCATTGAGGCAGGTGCCGAAGATGTGGAAAGCTCCGAAGAAGGCCACATCATTTGGTGTGAAGACACCGACCTGAACGAAGTTTCAAACGCATTGGAAGCTGCTCTGGGCGAGTCTGTCAGCACCAAATTGGTGTGGAAACCCACCACCACGACTGAACTTGACCTTGAAGGTATGCAGAAGTTGATGCGCCTGATTGATGCGTTGGAAGATGACGACGATGTGCAGCGCGTAACCGCAAACTTTGAAGCCTCAGATGAGGTGATGGACCAGCTGTAAGTGGCTGTTCTGTCAGGGATTGGAAGGGCGCGCTCCGGTGGGAGCGCGCTCTTTTCCTTTGCGCAGAACATCGCGGATTTTGCCGGTGGGCAAGCCAAGGAAGGCCAGCGCGGCGATGGGGCTGCGCAGGATCAGGTGTTGCAGCAGGATTGGGCCGGCCATGCCCAGCAGGACGCCGAGGGCGGTGATGGCCCAGACATGGCCGGGCGCTTCAAACCTCCACCAGGTCATTGTGACGGCAGCAGTGAAGAACACGTGGAACAGGTAAATTGCGTAGGCCTTAGTGCCGATGTCCGCAAGGCGGTCGTGACGGGGGCGTAGCATCAGCAGCCCGAAACAAGCGGAAAGTCCCAGCGCTATGGACAGCAGGCGGCGGGGCGTGCCGGTCAGGATCAGCTCTTGTGTGGCGAGGCGGTAGCCTATGACCAGCCCAAGGGTGAGCAGGAGCGCGTCGAGCGGACGTGTCCAAGGTGCGTTGCGTAGCAATTGGCGGAAGTTAGGTGTTTGCGCGATCCAGTAGCCGGACATGAAAAACGGTAGCAAGAATGACGCGTTGGTTATTGAGAACCAGTTGGTTGCGGGAAGTGGCAGCAGGCCAAGGCCCCACCAAGCAACGCCCAAAAAGCCTAGCCCGGCCGCGATATGGCGGTGCCAGCGTTCCCCGGCCAAGCAGACAAGCAGCATGGCGGTGATCATGATAAGAAAGCTGGCTTGGAGGAACCAAAAATGCGCGTAGCTGGTGATGTAGATCAATGGCAGAGTCGGTTGTGAGATTCCAACCATATGGCGGGCGAGCCAGAACAGCGTGCCCACTGAGACCATTGGCACTAACAGACGGCGGGCCTTTTTGCGGATCGTGGTGCAGACATCTGGCCAGAGGCCAGTGGCACGGGCAAAGACCAAGCCGGAGATGAAGCTGAAAACCGGCATCCGCATATCCTCAGTTGTGTGGCTGAGGATGCTGATGGGGTGATCAAGCGGCAGTTCCAGACCGTAGCTGGGTGTTATGCCGACCATATGGTGCAAGACAAGGATGAGACAGACGATGGCGCGCAGGGTGTCAATCTCTGCACGCATGGCTGCCAATTGTGGCATCTGTGACGTTACTATTGGCATTTTCTATGCCTCACTATTCGCCCCATGGGCGATTGTTTCTAGTCTATCTGGATCGTCCTGTGCTGTCTTGCTTGGCTTTGTTTAACCGTGTTTGCGGGACAGAGCGCGGCCAGAGTTGGTCATTTTTTGGGCAAAGTGGCCTGCGTTTGAGTTGTCAGGCTTTGACGGGCGGCCGCGCGAACCGCTTTGGTGAGTGGGGCAAGGGCGGGCGCCAAGAGGCGGCTGGACTGCCAGAATAAGGGCGTGTCGTAGGTGGTGTCTGGGATCAGCGGCACCAAGGCGCCGCTGGCCAGATGGGATCGCACCAGTGGCTCGGGGTTCATGCCCCAGCCAAGGCCCAACAGGCAGGCCTCGACAAAGCCGGTGGAGGAAGGCAAGCGGTGGCTAGACGGTGTTGGCGTGACGCCCAGGTTTTCCGCCATCCACGTCTCTTGCAAGCGGTCCTTGGCGTCAAAGATCAGGATAGGGGCCGTTGCGATGGCCTCTGCAGTGACGCCGTGGGGGAAGCGTTGCTCCATATACGCAGGGCTGGCGGAAGGCACATAGCGCATTGGCCCTAATGGGGTGCTGTCGCAGCCTGCAATGGGAGCTTCGTGTGCGGTCACAGCGGCAACCACTTCGCCACGACGCAGCCAATCGGCCGAGAAATCCTGATCGTCGACCACCAGATCAAAAAGTAGATCGGGAACTTGGGCAGCGGCTTTGAGGAACCATGTGGCGAGGCTGTCAGCAGTGACAGCTATGCGTAGACGTGCAGTACGCGGGGCGAGTTTTGCAAGGTCGCGGGACAAGGCGCCTTCGAGCATACCCACCTGATCGAGATGAGCAGCGAGGCGGCGGCCGGTTTCCGTACCTTCGCAGGGCGTGCCGCGCAACACCAATGGCATACCGACGCGTTCTTCCAGTGCCTTCAGGCGTTGAGAGATGGCGGATTGGGTGACGCCCAGTTCCTGTGCTGCGCCATCAAAGCTACCGGTGCGCAGGATCGCTGCGAGGGCGGCGAGATGGGCGTAGTCTAGAGTCATTGTAGCTTGGCTGCGGTGCCGTGCGTAGGTCTGATCTGGTACTGATGCGGGTTTAGCGTTGAGGTGTCATGAGCCAGCGCCCAATCTTTGGCCTCATTTAGCGTCATGCCGAGGTTCACCGCCAACTTGTCCGCCAGCGCATAGGCGGAGCGGCTGGGATGCAGCTTGGTCAACAATGCGACGTGGCGCAGGCGGGCTTCTGGGAATTGGTCGAGACAATGCTTGATGTCGTCTTTTGGCAGCTGAAAATGGTGGGCTAGTGCGTTGTGCAAGAAGAGCGCATCATGGCCTGCTGCTTCCAGTCGACGGCAGTAATCCAAATTGCTTTCCCCTTTGGCGGGCGGCAGAGTTTTGTAGCTCGGAAGTGCCATAAGCTGTCCTAATGCGGTCTCAGATGTTTTAATTTGAGTAATTCACGCGCGGGCCGTAGTCAAACCGCAAGACAAAAGTGCAATGGATAACCGCTAGGGGCAAGACGATATGGGCGAGACAGGCATTTGGGGGCCGGCATTGGCCGGGTTTGCGTTGGGGTTTTCGCTGATCATGGCGATAGGTGCGCAAAATGCCTTTGTTCTGCGACAAGGGCTGCGGGGTGAATATGTGCTACCGCTGGTGCTGACCTGCGCGGTGAGTGACGCCATTCTGATCACGCTGGGCGTGGCAGGCTTTGGCGCGTTGATCGCGGCGAATCCGAGCATGATTGAGTGGGTTCGGTATGGTGGTGCGGCGTTTCTATTTGTTTATGGCGCGCTGAACTTCAAGGCCGCGGCGGCAGGCGGCGACGCCTTGCAGGACAAAGGACGTACGGCGGGAAGCTTTGGCGCGGCAGTGATGACCTGCGTGTTGCTGACTTGGGCCAATCCGCATGTGTATCTGGACACGGTAGTGCTTTTGGGTGGGATATCTGCACAATATACGCCGGGCTGGGCCTTTGGCGCAGGTGCGGTCACGGCCAGCTTTGTGTTTTTCTTCTCTTTGGGGTTTGGCGCGAAACTGTTGCGGCCTTTCTTTGTCAATCCACGCTCATGGCAGATTTTGGATGTGCTGGTCGGGCTGACCATGTGGGCGATTGCCGCGAAATTGATCTGGGGGATGTGAGCGGGCGCACATATGTTGTGAGGATACACCTGTTTTGTGCGGTAGGCGAGGCCATATCCTTCTGGTAGCAAGTCAGGAGGACGCCATGAGTTGGAACCCAGCCTTAGAGCCAACATTGCCAGATGCCACCGCATTGGAGGCGATTGAGACGGTCATTGTGCCGCGATCGCGAGATTTGGGCGGATTTTCTGTGCGGCGGGCTTTGCCTGCGCCCAAACGGCAGATGGTGGGCCCATTCATTTTCTTTGATGAGGCGGGGCCGGCGGAGTTTTTGACCGGGCAGGGCATTGATGTGCGGCCACATCCCCATATCGGACTTGGGACGGTGACTTACTGTATCGCGGCGAGTTTGAGCATCGCGACAGCCTCGGTACACATCAGATGATTTACCCCGGTGAAGTGAACTGGATGGTGGCGGGCAATGGCGTGACCCATTCAGAGCGTACATCTGAAGCGACGCGTAAGGCGCCAAGCTCGCTTTTTGGCATTCAGACCTGGATTGCTTTGCCGGAAGAGCGCGAGGATGATCCGGCGTCGTTTGAGCACCACGGTAAAGAGGCGCTTCCGTTTCTGGAAGGCGAAGGCACAGAGGTGCGGCTGATCCTTGGGGATGCTTGGGGGGAGCGAGCGCCGGTAAGCATGATGTCAGAGACGTTTTATGCCGATGTGGCCTTGCAGGCAGGAGCAAAGCTGCCGATGCCGGACAATCACGAGGATCGTGGGCTTTATGTTGTGGAAGGCGCCGTGGAGATTGCTGGGGATGTGTTTGAGCCCGGGCGCATGGTGGTGTTTCGGCCTGGCGATGCGATCACGGTGACGGCGGGACCACAGGGCGCGCGGCTGATGGCGCTGGGCGGGGCGACCATGAATGGGCCGCGATACATTTCCTGGAACTTTGTGAGCTCCAGTATGGAGAAGATTCAAGCCGCCAAGGCCGATTGGGCGGCGGGAGATTGGGCCGATGGGCGGTTTCAGCTGCCGCCGGGGGATGATCTCGAGTTTATTGCTTTGCCAGATCGGGTGCGGTGACGCGGCGACAAAGTTTTGCTTAACAGGTTTCCTACCTCGACACTGTCGCTACGTCATGTCTATGTGGCGGCATGACGGATGAAAGTGCCTCTTCCCCTGTGATGGGTGTGTTTTGGATGCTGGTCACGGGCTTGTGCTTTGTGGCCGTGACCGCGCTTGTGAAAATGGTGGGCACGCGGCTTCCGGCATCAGAGACGGCGTTTTTAAGATACGCGCTGGGCATTGTGTTTCTGATCCCAATGATCAAGCCGATCTTGGAAGCTAAACTTACCAAGCGGCAGATCGTGCTATTCACGCTACGCGGGGTGCTGCACACTGGCGCAGTGGTGGCGTGGTTTTTTGCCATGGCGCGTATTCCCATCGCGGAAGTCACCGCGATGAATTACCTGTCGCCGGTTTATGTCACGATTGGCGCGGCGCTGTTCCTTGGCGAAAAGCTGGCGTTCCGGCGGATTGCAGCGGTGATTGTGGCCTTGATCGGTGTGACGATCATTTTGCGACCGGGCTTTCGAGAGTTGAGTCCGGGGCATTTTGCGATGCTGTTTACGGCTTTGGGCTTTGCTGGCGGGTATTTGATTGCCAAGATGCTCAGTGCTGAGCTCAGCCCGACGGTCGTCGTCGGTATGTTATCGGTGACAGTGACCATCGGGTTGGCACCGTTGGCTTTGTCTGTTTGGGTCACGCCGACCCTTGAGGAGTTGGTAATCCTGTTTGGCGTGGCCTGTTTCGCGACGGCGGGGCATTATACGATGACTTTAGCATTCAAAGCGGCGCCAGTGACGGTGACGCAGCCGGTAAGTTTCTTGCAGATGGTCTGGGCGGTGCTGCTGGGCTGGATTGGGTTTGGTGAGCAGCCCGATGTCTGGGTGCTGGTGGGCGCACTGATCATCATTGGCGCAATCAGTTTTATCACGTGGCGTGAGGCGATGCTGAAACGGCGGCAGATCACGCCGTTGGTGGGGCAAACGAAACTGTAACGTCCTAAGGCGACATCTTCCGTGTCGCCTTTGTGATTGTCAGCAATTCATGTCCGCCTCTAAGGTTTGTCAAACAGCCCCAAGGAATGCCGTCATGTCCCGACCCAACATTTTGATTTTCATGGTGGACCAGCTCAACGGTACTCTTTTTCCAGACGGGCCTGCGGAATGGTTGCATGCGCCAAACCTGAAGAAGCTGGCGGCGCGGTCGACGCGGTTTCAGAACGCTTATACTGCCAGCCCGCTTTGTGCGCCGGGACGGGCGGCGTTTATGTCGGGGCAGTTGCCCAGCGGCACGGGTGTCTATGACAATGCTGCGGAGTTTGCCTCCTCCATTCCTACCTATGCGCACCACCTTCGGCGGGCGGGCTATCAGACCTGTTTGTCCGGCAAGATGCACTTTGTAGGGCCGGATCAATTGCATGGGTTTGAGGAGCGCTTGACGACAGACATCTACCCACCAGATTTCGGTTGGACGCCGGATTACCGCAAGCCGGGAGAGCGCATTGAGTGGTGGTACCACAATATGGGCAGCGTGACCGGCGCAGGAGTGGCTGAGATTTCCAATCAGATGGAGTACGACGACGAGGTTGCGTATCACGCCACCCGGAAAGTTTATGATCTGGCGCGGGGGCAGGACGCACGTCCGTGGTGCCTTACCGTAAGCTTCACCCATCCGCATGATCCCTATGTGGCACGCAAGAAATACTGGGATCTTTATGAGGACTGCGACCACCTGTTGCCGGAGGTGGGGGCCATTCCGTATGAGGAACAGGACGCGCATTCCAAGCGCATTTTTGACGCCAATGACTGGCGTAGTTTTGACATCACAGAAGAGGACATTCGCCGTTCCCGTCGCGCGTATTTTGCCAACATCAGCTATCTGGATGACAAGATCGGCGAAGTGATGGAGGCATTGGAAGCGACGCGACAAGAGGCGGTGATCCTGTTTGTCAGCGACCATGGTGATATGCTGGGCGAGCGGGGTTTGTGGTTCAAGATGAGTTTTTATGAAGGGTCCAGTCGCGTGCCGATGATGATGACGGCGCCGAATATGAAGCCTGGATTGGTGACCACGCCGGTGAGCAATATTGATGTGTGTCCAACGCTCTGTGAACTGGCGGGAGTGAGCATGGAGGAGGTCATGCCCTGGACGACGGGCGAAAGTCTTGTGCATCTGGGGCAAGGCGGGCAGCGCGACACACCGGTGGCGATGGAATATGCGGCGGAAGCGTCTTACGCGCCGATGGTGTCTTTGCGTTATGGCAAGTGGAAGTACAACCGCTGTGCGCTCGACCCGGATCAGCTGTTTGATCTTGAAGCAGATCCCCGTGAGATGACCAATCTGGCGGAGGAACCTGCGCATCTGGGCACGGTGCAGAGTTTGCGCGCCAAATCCGAGGCCCGTTGGGATTTGGCGGCCTTTGATGCGGCTGTGCGGGAAAGTCAGGCGCGGCGTTGGGTGGTTTATGAAGCCTTGCGGGAGGGCGGGTATTTTCCGTGGGATTATCAGCCATTGCAGAAAGCTTCAGAGCGCTACATGCGTAACCACATGGACCTGAATGTAGTGGAGGAAAAACAACGCTTTCCGCGTGGGGAATAGATCGCCACACGTAGGAGTAGATTGTTAAGGCTTATCCCCCTAGGCTGCGCCAAAGGCGAAGGGGACAGGTTTATGCTTTTGAAAACACTAAAGATGGCAGGCGTGGGCATCGCGTTGGCAAGTGCGTCACAGGCGCAAATGTTTATTGATAGTGGGACAGCAAGTGGCACCTACGGGGAGCCGATTGAGGATGTGGCGTTGCTGCAAGGCTGTATCTTTGAACAGGAGGTGCCGAGCTGTGAGTTGACCAGCAATGGTTTCAGCTATTACGTCAGCTGGGATGAGCCTACGCCGAGCTACATTGTGGAGGCATTGGGGACACTTTATGTGAGTGCGCCGATTTGGTTGCGGGCTGATATTGTGAATATGGGAGATATCTCTGCGGAGCTGGCTGTGCATGCCATGCGGCTTGACCCTTCTTTAGACCCTTACGCGGACATCCGTGCCAACTTGCAAGGGGATTGGGTGTTTGCGGCTGATCCGGCTTACACCTCAAGTGTTTGGGGGGATCGGGTGACTGAGAAGGTCAATGGTGAGTACTCTTCCGAGTACAAGCTGCAGCTGGCGGATAGTTGTGAGAAATCAAACGGGCAGGGGCCGGTGATGATTGCGCACATCAATCCGTGGGATGAGCCACCCTGCATGATCATTGAAGCGGTCACAGCGGATAAGATGATCATGCAATTGGCTGGAGGTGATGGCACGTTGTTCAAATACGTGCGGCCGTAACGAGGTTAGTTTTCAGACTTCAGCATGAGGTCCGCCACTTCGCGGGCCTCTTTGCGTGCCTGAGCCGGGTTGAGAGGCGCGCTTGATTGCGCGGCCTCAAGCCAAACGCCGTCCATATAGCATTGAAGTGCTTCTCGTAGCGTTTCACGCCGGTCGTCAGACACAAGTGCACGCAGCTCTGCGCGGAAGTGCGCATTCACGCGTGCGCGGTTGATGCGGTGCAGACGCTGCAGGCTTTCAGCATACGGGGCGTTGGCCCAGAATTGTATCCAGATTGAGCATTGCTCATTGGTGAACAGACGGTCCGAAAAATTGGCGTCAAGTACCGCCATGAGCCTGTCATGTGGGGTTTTGGCAGTGGAATAGCGCTCCAGCATGGCTTGTTTCAGCAAGGTTAGAAGGCGGCGCATGGTCGCCTCCATCAGCTTTTCCTTGGAACCAAAATAATAGTTGATCGAGGCGGCGGAGGCGCCGGCTTCAGCTGCGATTTCTACCATGGTGACAACGGCATAGCCGCGCTTATGCACAGCCGTGATAGTGGCGTTGATTAACTCTTCATGACGGATATCGCGGATACGTGTACGGCCCATGGCGCCACTTTAGCGAGATCGCGAGGAGGGGCAATGTTGTTGTATCAATAAATTTTTTAAATGGTCATTTAAAAAATGGACCTGTGGTGCTAGTTTGTCCGATAGATTGAGAATCCGTGGCCCCTTGAATGTGGCCAGCACATGAGAGGAACGCGCGATGCAGCTGCAACCGACGGCCAGCCATTTCATCAACGGGGCCTATGTAGAGGACACATCCGGTGCGCCGATCGAGATTTTCTATCCTGCGACGGGCCAGGTGATCGGCACCGTACATGCAGCGACGCCAGCGATCCTCGATCAGGCGCTTGAGAGTGCAAAAGCGGGCCAAAAAGTTTGGGCTGCGATGACGGGGCGGGAGCGTGGCCGAATTATGAGTCGTGCAGCAGCGATGATCATGGAGCGCAACCATGAGCTTTCGGTGCTGGAAACATATGACACCGGCAAGCCATATCAGGAGACAATCGCGGTGGATGCCACCTCTGGTGCGGATGCGTTGGAGTATTTTGGCGGTTTGGCGGGCAGCTTGACCGGAGAGCATATCCCGCTGGGTGAAGATTGGGTTTATACCGTACGCGAACCGCTTGGTGTGTGCGTTGGCATTGGAGCTTGGAACTATCCGACGCAGATCGCCTGCTGGAAAGGCGCCCCGGCGCTGGCATGCGGCAATGCGATGGTGTTCAAACCGTCGGAAACCACGCCAATGTGCGCCTTGAAAGTAGCGGAAATTCTGCATGAGGCCGGTGTGCCTGCGGGTGTTTACAACGTCATCCAGGGTTTGGGCGAGGTCGGCGCAGCGCTGGTCAATGATCCGCGTGTGGACAAGGTGAGCCTGACCGGCTCTGTCCCGACCGGCAAGAAAGTCTATGCGGCGGCGGCTAGCCATATGAAGCATGTAACCATGGAGCTGGGCGGAAAATCTCCACTGATTATCTTTGATGACGCGGATGTTGAAAACGCAGTGGGCGGTGCCATTTTGGGCAATTTCTACAGCTCCGGTCAGGTGTGTTCCAACGGCACGCGTGTGTTCGTGCAGAAGGGCATCAAAGAGAAGTTCCTTGCCCGTCTGGCGGAACGTCTGGGCACCGCAGTGATTGGGGATCCCTTGGATGAGGCAACCAGCTTTGGGCCAATGGTCAGCGCGCGCCAGATGGACATCGTGTTGGGCTATATGGCCAAGGGTGTCGAGGAAGGCGCGCGACTGGTGTATGGCGGCAAGCGACTGGAGCGCGACGGCTTCTTCCTGGAGCCGACCGTTTTTGCTGACGTGACAGATGACATGACCATCGCGCGGGAAGAGATTTTTGGCCCCGTTATGTCGGTACTGGACTTTGACACCGAGGAAGAGGTGATCGCGCGCGCCAATGACACCGAATTTGGCCTGTCTGCTGGTGTGTTTACGTCTGACCTGTCTCGAGGGCACCGTGTGATTGGGCAGTTGGAGGCAGGCAGCTGTTTCATCAACTCCTACAATGACGCGCCGGTCGAGGCGCCGTTTGGCGGGGTGAAGAACTCCGGTGTGGGGCGTGAAAACTCCAAAGAAGCGATCAACCACTACAGCCAGGTGAAGTCGGTTTACGTACGTATGGGCGACGTGGAAGCGCCCTACTAATCCTCCCTTTGACGGCTCTGTCAGGAAGAACAAGATGCAGGCAGATTATGTGATTGTTGGCGCTGGCTCAGCAGGATGTGCGATGGCGTATCGGCTTAGTGAGGCTGGCAAATCCGTACTGGTGATTGAGCATGGCGGCACTGACGCGGGGCCGTTTATTCAGATGCCGGCGGCGCTGAGCTATCCGATGAACATGAGGCTGTACGATTGGGGCTACAAAACTCTGCCGGAGCCGCATTTGGGCGGACGCACATTGGTCTGTCCGCGCGGCAAGGTGATTGGCGGGTCGAGTTCGATCAACGGCATGGTCTATGTTCGCGGGCACGCTGGCGACTATGACCATTGGGCCGAGAGCGGTGCCGATGGCTGGTCCTATGCGGACGTTCTGCCCTACTTCAAACGTATGGAGAATTGGCACGAGAGCGGACAGGGCGGTGATGCGGATTGGCGCGGCTCTGATGGGCCGCTGCACATCAGCCGGGGGCCGCGCAACAACCCATTGCACGGAGCTTTCGTCGAGGCCGGACGGCAGGCGGGATATCCGGTGACCAATGATTACAACGGGCAGCAGCAAGAAGGCTTCGGCCCGATGGATATGACCGTCTACAAAGGGCAGCGTTGGTCAGCGGCGAATGCCTATCTGAAGCCTGCTTTGAAGCGCGAGAACTGTGATCTTGTGCGCGGTTTGGCGCGCAAGGTTGTAATAGAAAATGGCCGGGCCATAGGTGTGGAGATCGAGCGCGGCGGGCAGGTGCAAGTGATCCGTGCCAATGCCGAGGTGATCCTCTCGGCGTCTTCGTTGAACTCGCCAAAGCTGTTGATGTTGTCAGGCATTGGACCGGCGGCGCATCTGGCCGAGCATGGCATTGAGCTGGTCGCAGATCGCGCCGGTGTCGGGCAGAACCTGCAGGACCACCTTGAAGTCTATATGCAGATGGCCTGCAAGCAGCCGATCACGCTTTTCAAATACTGGAACCTGATTGGCAAAGGTCTGATTGGGGCGCAGTGGTTGTTCACCAAAACCGGACTTGGAGCCTCTAACCAGTTCGAAACCGCTGGGTTTATTCGCTCTCGCGCGGGGATTTCCTACCCCGACATCCAGTACCATTTCCTGCCAATTGCTGTGCGCTATGACGGGCAGGCCGCGGCCGAGGGGCATGGCTTTCAGGCGCATGTGGGGCCGATGCGGTCTCCGTCGCGGGGAGAAGTGACTTTGCAGTCGGCTGATCCGAAGGCCGCGCCAAATATCTTTTTCAACTACATGTCGACCGAGCAGGACTGGGAAGACTTCCGCGCCTGTATTCGTCTGACGCGGGAGATTTTTGCACAGGAGGCGATGCAGCCGTTTGTGAAAAGTGAGATTCAGCCGGGTGCGGATTTGCAGACGGATGATGAAATCGACAGCTTTATTCGCGAGCACGCAGAGAGCGCGTATCATCCCTGCGGCACCTGCAAAATGGGCAGCGTGGAAGACCCGACAGCGGTGGTGGACAGCGAGTGCCGGGTGATTGGCGTGGATGGGCTGCGTGTGGCGGACAGCTCGATTTTCCCACGCATCACTAACGGCAACCTCAATGGTCCTTCGATTATGACGGGTGAGAAGGCCTCTGATCACATTTTGGGGCGGCGGTTGCCGTCTTCCAATGCGGAACCGTGGTTCCACCCGGAGTGGGAAAATGCGCAGCGGTAATACCTGTTTTCGAATCTGATTTGATCCGAGTCAAAGTTGGGAGAGACTCGGCTGGTCTATGGTGTGTGTGACCTTAAAAACAGGAGCGAACACATGTCCAATACCCCACACGAGCTGGCCGCAGAATTCCCTGAATTTGTTGAGAAAATGCATGACTTAAAAGTCAGTGACAAACATTTCACTAAGCTGGCTGACGAATACCACGAGTTGAACCGCAAGGTGCATGCGGCGGAGACCAACGTAGCGCCGCGTGAAGAACTCTCTGAAGGGGACCTGCGCAAGCGTCGCGGCGCGCTGAAAGACGAGATTTACGCTTATCTTAAAGCAAACTGATTGATGAACCTGGTCAGTTTTGGCCAGGTGTCGGTGCGCCACAGGCCGGTGTGACCGGCGCCGGGGGCTTCGACAAACTCTTTTCTATTGGGTGGGGCGGCAGCGAAAATCTGTCGCCCCATTTCTATTGGGATGAGGTTGTCTTCAGATCCGTGCAAGATCAGTAAAGGCAAGGTGACGCTTTCGGCGCGAGAAAGGCTGTCCCTTTGATTGGACAGGTGTTTTGTGAAGCTGCCATCGCCGGGATAGTGGTGGGCGGCCATGGCTTTGATGGAGGTGTAAGGCGCTTCCAAAAGGGTGGCGGCAGGCGTCATGCCGGCTTGAAGCGCTCCCAAAGCAACTGCGGCGCCGATGCTTTCACCGTATACCACCACAGGGGCCTGCATTGGGCGGGCTAGGCTGTCGTAGATCGCAACCGTGTCGCTGATAAGTGCGGTCTCTTGCGGGGTGCCAGTGCTGCCAGAATAGCCACGATAGGCAGGGGCGACAAGACCGTAGCCTTGCTGCAGCAGCAGATCAAATCGGGAGGCGCGATTGGCGAGATTGCCTGCGTTTCCATGTAAATAGAAGATCACTGGCTTACCGGGCGCAGGTGACGCGGTCCAGACAATCAGCTCTTGTTCGTCGTGATAGAAAACCTCTTCGGTCACGGCAGGGAGGTTGGTGTTGGCAGGGGAAACGCGGGTGTCATCCAAAGGGTAGATCATCAACCGTTCCAGCAGCGGCGCGGCAATCACTAACATAAAGGCAAAGACCACGCTAAAGGCGCAGAGCCGGAACAGGAATTGCGCCAATCTAACCCACATCGTAGGGCAGCACGCCGCGGGCGTTTTCATTGATGGTCAAGCGGCGCTCCAGTGGTGGTACGGAGCGCTGGTGACAATGGGTGCGTTCACAGATGCGGCAGGAAATACCAATGGGTTCAAAGGCCTGCGGGTTGTCGAGTTCCATATGGTCCGCATACACCAGCGCGTCGGCGTGGCGAATTTCACAGCCCAATGCGATGGCGTAGCGGCGTACAGGTGCACCGAAGTGCCCACCGGATTTAGAGACATCTCGCGCAAGGGAAATGTAACGCACGCCATCTGGGGTTTCCGCCAATTGGCGTAAGAAGCGCCCCGGGGTTTCAAAGGCGCGGTGCACATTCCAGAGCGGACAAGCGCCGCCAAAACGAGCAAATTGCAGGCGGGTGGCGGAGTGGCGTTTGGTGATGGTGCCAGCTTGATCCACGCGCACAAAAAAGAAGGGAATGCCTTTGTTTCCGGGGCGTTGCAGGGTGGAAAGTCGGTGAGCGACTTGCTCGATTGAGGCGCCGAAACGGTTGGATAGGAGTTCCAGATCGTGGCGGGTTTCGCGGGCGACTTCGAGAAAGGTGCCGTAGGGCATGAGGGCAGCGCCGGCATAGTAGTTGGCGAGGCCGATTTTTGCGATGGAACGGGCGGCGTCGGATTGGAAGCGGGCGAAGTCCAGCGTGGCCTCGAGCAGTTTGCCGTTTTGTAGGAGGGCGACTTGCAGAAGAAGTTGAAATGTCTGGGTTTCCGGCTGGGCGTAGCGGGAGATTTGCAGGCGTTGGTGTTCGGCGTCGTAATGGCGCAGTTGATCGATATCGGTGAAGGCGACAGAAATGCCTGTTTCTTTGAGTGTTGCGAGGGCGGCTGCGCGGATTCCTCCGTGCGTAACTGCGCCCTGTGCGAACCGTTCGGCGGCGTGGTCGACGGCATCTATGTAGTTGTCACAATAGTGAAAAAAGTCTCTGACCTCATCCCAAGGGCTGGCCTGCATTTGCACGTCTTGGCGGCCCAGAGCCTCGTCGAGGGAGGCGAGTCGTTCGTGGGTTTGGCGGTAGGCGCGGTGCAGTTCAAGGAACGCGCGGGCAAGGGCAGGCGCGTTGGAGGCGGTGAGGCGGAGGTCGGCCAGCGGCGCGGAGGTTTCGGCGAGGACCGGATCTGCCAGGGCTTCGCGCATGTCAGAGACCAAGCGTTCGCTGTCACCTGTACTTAACTCAGTGACATCTAAGCCAAACTCCTGTGCCAGAGCCAAAACAACCGTGGTGGAAACCGGGCGGTTGTTGTTCTCCATCTGGTTTAAATAGGGCAGGGAGACCCCAAGTTTTTGGGCGAAATCTTTTTGCGTCAGCGTGAGCCGCGTGCGGATTTCGCGTAGTTTGGCGCCTGCGTAGAGCTTTTGCGTGGGCATGGAATCCTCCCGGCTTGCATAGCTGCAAAGATAGCTTTGCAAAGTCGCGGGCGCCAGAGGGCAAAACAGGCTGCGGCGTTTGGTCGTTAACTGGTGGTTTTGGTGCGGGTTTTGACGTCGGTATCGCGTCGGTATCGCGGCTGTTTTGCAGAGGTGCGGATTTTGAGGCCGCAGCGGTTAACGCGCAAGCATAAGAGCGTGGCGATAAGCTCTGGATCAGAGGGAAGGTTAGGCTGCGATATATTTTTCGCGGCGGACGACCATGAGAATGGAAGTCACGCCAAGCACCGAGGTTGCAAACATCAGCCACAGGAGCGGGAAGGCGCCCGTTTCTGGGGTAAGCAGTGCCCCAGCGAGGGCGGAGAGAGCCGCGCCGCCGCCGATCATGATCGCTCCGGTGAGGCCGGAGGCTGTACCGGCGAGGTGCGGGCGGACGGACAAGGCTCCTGCGGTGGCGTTGGGGATGGCAAGACCGTTGCCGATGCCAACAAAAGTCATGAAGCCGAAGAAGATTTCGGCGGACCCAAAGCCCACGGCGAAGATCGACAGGGACGCGCCAACGCCCAGACCACAGATGGTGCAACCTGCCATGACCATGCGATTGATGCCGAACCGTGCGGAGTAACGACCGGACAGAAAGTTACCAATGAAATAGCCAACGGCAGGAGCGCCGAAGTAAATGCCCATCTGTGCCGCGCTCATACCAAAGAGTTCTGTCGCCACAAACGGGGCTCCACCAAGATAGGCAAAGAACGCGCCAGAGGTGAAGCAATTGGCCAGAGAATAACCCCAGAATCGGGGGCTTGTCAGGAGTTCGGGATATTCGCGGAACTGTTGGCCAAGTGTGAGGCCGCTGCTTGATTTGGTTTCGCCCAGATCGCGGTAGGTCAGCCAAAAGATCGCAACGCCGATGGCAAATAGGAGCCAAAAGCTGGCTTGCCATCCAAAGGCGCTGTCCAGAAGGCCGCCAAGGGCAGGGCCAAGCATCGGCACCACGGTCATGCCCATGGTGACATACCCAATCATTGAGGCGGCTTCGTCAGCGGAGACCATGTCGCGCACCACGGCGCGGGACAGAACCATGGCAACAACAACGGCGGCTTGCAGCATGCGGAAGGTCAGGAAGATGGCGGCGTTTGGTGCGTAGATGCAGCCAATGGTGGCCGCCAAGAATATCGCAAGACCTGCGAGTATCACTGGGCGACGACCAAGTTTGTCGCTGATTGGTCCGACGACAATTTGTAGGACGGCGTTGACGGCAAGATAGACCGCGATGGAGAGCTGCATCACGCCATAGTCGGTGCCGAAATACTCGGTCATCGACGGCAGACTGGGCAAGAAGATGTTCATGCACAGCGCGGAGACCCCGGCCAGCAGGATCAATGTAAAGATATTTGGCGGTGTGCTTCGGTCGAGAAATTGACCACGTGCTAGGCTGCTCATCGGTAAGAGGTAGGAGTGCGCAAAGCAAATGTCCATGGATTAATTACATTTGTGAACTATTTGCTGATTTGCAATTCGCACGAGGTTCATTTTCTGGAGTTTGCAAATTTGCCGGAAAATTCTTTTGCGGTTGCGGCAAGCCGCCTATGGTGCTCCGCAAAGCTTTTGGGGGCAGTGCATTCTTTGCCTGCCCAAATCGACGAATGAGGGCCGTGCCATGAAAAACATTCTGCAACAGTTGGAAGAGCGCCGCGAGGTTGCGCGTTTGGGTGGCGGTCAGCGCCGGATCGACAGTCAGCACGCCAAAGGCAAGCTGACCGCACGTGAGCGAATTGAGCTGCTGTTGGACGAAGGCAGCTTTGAAGAGTTTGACATGTTCAAAACCCATCGCTGCACTGAATTTGGCATGGAAGAACAGAGGCCTGCGGGTGACGGCGTGATCACCGGCTGGGGCACTATTAACGGCCGTATGGTCTATGTCTTCTCGCAAGATTTCACCGTGTTTGGGGGGTCTTTGTCGGAAACTCACGCGCAGAAGATCTGTAAGATTCAGGACATGGCGATTCAGAACGGCGCGCCGATCATTGGGCTGAACGACTCCGGTGGGGCGCGTATTCAGGAAGGTGTGGATTCGCTGGCCGGTTATGCCGAAGTGTTCCAGCGCAACATCATGGCATCCGGTGTTGTTCCGCAGATTTCTGTGATCATGGGACCATGTGCCGGTGGCGCAGTGTATTCCCCTGCGATGACCGACTTCATCTTTATGGTGAAAGATACGTCTTATATGTTTGTGACCGGTCCCGACGTTGTGAAGACCGTGACCAATGAGGTTGTGACCGCCGAAGAACTGGGCGGGGCGTCGACACACACCAAAAAGTCCTCGGTCGCCGATGGCGCGTTTGAGAATGACGTGGAGGCGTTGGCCGAGGTGCGTCGGTTGGTGGATTTCTTGCCGCTTAACAATCGCGAGAAACCTCCAGTGCGTCCGTTCTTTGATGAGCCGGGACGGGTCGAGAAGTCTTTGGACACTTTGGTGCCGGAGAACGCGAACACCCCGTATGACATGAAAGAGCTGATTGCCAAGATTGGCGATGAAGGCGATTTCTTTGAGATTCAGGAAGACTATGCCAAGAACATCATCACCGGCTTCATGCGCCTTGAGGGGCAGACCGTGGGTGTGGTGGCTAACCAACCGATGGTGCTGGCAGGATGTCTGGACATCGACAGCTCCCGCAAAGCGGCGCGGTTTGTGCGCTTCTGTGACTGTTTTGAAATTCCGATCCTGACGCTGGTGGATGTGCCGGGCTTCTTGCCGGGAACCTCACAGGAATACGGTGGCGTGATCAAACACGGGGCGAAGTTGCTGTTTGCATATGGTGAGGCGACGGTGCCAAAGGTGACCGTGATCACGCGGAAAGCCTATGGCGGAGCCTATGATGTGATGGCGTCCAAGCACCTGCGTGGTGATTTCAACTACGCCTGGCCAACCGCAGAGATCGCGGTGATGGGCGCCAAGGGCGCAACCGAGATCATTCACCGTGCCGATCTGGGGGATGCTGAGAAAATTGCGGCCCATACAAAAGACTATGAGGACCGGTTTGCGACGCCGTTTGTGGCAGCAGAGCGTGGCTTTATCGACGAAGTGATCATGCCGCAGAGCACGCGGAAACGGGTGAGCCGGGCGTTTGCAAGCCTGCGGAACAAAAAGCTCGAGAACCCGTGGAAAAAGCACGACAACATTCCGCTGTAATGACCTATAGGTGGAGCCACTAGAAGTCTCTACAAGGATAAATAGACTGTGCGTTTTCTAACTTTTGCGTCTTGCGTTCTGTTTGCGATGCCTCTGGCGGCTCAAGCCCAGAGTTGTCGCGGAATCCAATCATTGGATTTGGGCAATGGAAGCAAGGCATGTGTTGTCAAAATTGAACAAGGAGCGATCACGACAACCCGATCGCGAGATGACGGAGCAAGCACGCAGACCAGGCGCAATGCGCAACCAATGGTCGGGGCGGTGATGTCCGGTGCTGTGCCGACAAAGCGCGGGACCATCAAAAAGCAGATGATTGCGATGTGCAAAGCCACCCAGGCTAAAGTTGGTGAGCAATTTGCGGGCCAAAAATACAACCGAGTCATTTTGGTGATGGATTGGACGAAAGCCGGCGGCAAGGTTGAGGCTGGTTTTTCATCGGACAAATGCAAGGGGTTTCAGTTCTTTGCCAGCTAAGGCGACATATCAATTTGCCTTTGCGCCCGCCGCTCGTGCGGCGGGCTACTTTTGGCGCATTGATGCAGGCGAAGCCCTATGAGAAAGAGCCGCTGGCATATCCAAAGGGACGGCGACTCGCTGATTATGAGTCGTCGTCTTCCAGTGCGCTGGGATGTGGCGGCGGAGGTTACTTTGCCGAATGCCGGCTTGTTGCGCACTGCGCAGCAGGTGCGTCAGGATATGTGGCGGGCATTGCAGGACTTGCGCGGTTTCGCGCCCACCGTTGAGGTGCGGCGCGAGGCGGGGCGGTTGCATGTAAGGGCAGGCGGTTCGGTTGATGGGGCTGTGTCTAAAGCACACGCGCAGGCTGTGATATCGGAGATTTTGGCCTGCCCTGAGCGACAGGGTCGTTGGCGGCGGTTTGCGCAACACCGGAGTGCGTCATCATGAAAATTGTGACGCAAGGTAAGGCGGTTACGCAAAAAACTTTCGCCCAACGCACATTTTTTGGAGCTTTTACAAAAGAACTGTGCAAGCGTACGACTCAACTTATGCTATCCGCCGCGTTTGGAGGGGCCCTTTTGGGCGCGGCCACGGCTGGGGTTTTGGAGGAGACCCCGGTCGTGCCCTCAGGCAACGATCTCCATCTTCAAGAAATTCTCTACGAAGTGCGCGCCGACGAAAGCCGTGTGGCGCGGTTCCGGTATATCATGCCGCTGATCCGTCAGGGCGTAGAGTTCATGGATATCGAAGACGACTTCTTTCACCTGTGCATTGGCGTCGCGGTGCCGTATCTCGCCATTCAGGAAGAAACAGTCGATCAGGTGATTATTTCCATGGCGGACAGAGAAACCACATTTGGCGAGACCACACAGGTGGCGACGCAGTTTTTTGAGGCATTCAGCGTGCAGGATGGCACCTGTATCTGGGAGGGCTTCTGATGACACCACTAGATATTGTTAACAGTCAGACCGATGAGCAAGGTATTGCGACTTTGCGGTCACAGCGCATGAGCTTGGCCGCGTATCTGTATCTTTTTGCAGAAGATTTGCGTAACCTGCGCGCATGTCCCCAACGTGGGGCAATGAGGCAGGCTGGGCAAATCCGCCCGGTTTGGACGTTAAACAAAGAATGGAGAACAAGATGTCCAAGAGCATCAAGTCATTCCTGGCAATCGGCCTCGTGGCACTGGTTGCAGCTTGCGGCCAAGACGAGCCGCTTGAAGAATATGTTGTGGTCGACCCAGAGCCGATCTCGACTGAGCCGACCTACACCGGCAAATACAAGTAAGGCCTCGCGCCTGACAGGTGAACAGGCCACGCGGCCTGTTCACACCCGCGCCACATCCTCTCAGATCCGGAGGGCCGTGGCATGATCAAGCATCGCGGGTTCCCTGGACGTCTTCCGGGTACGGATTTCCAATTTACCATTCGTCGCGCCAACCCCAAAGGGGTTACGCCGATCACCCGTCGGGAGCGGTTTAAAGACCGTCGCCCGCCGGATCGTCGCGCGGATGCGGCCTTTATGCAGGCGCTGTGGGAGCATTTTGGCGACCAGCCGTTTGAACGGGGCAATCTGGATGCGGGCCGTTTGAGCTGGCTGTTTGAGCGCGAAGTGGTCGCAGTTGAAGAAGATTTCGATCCCGAGGATTACGAAGCGCTGCTGCAGATCGACGAGGCGGTTGCGCGGAGTTCCTTCCCAGACGCATTTGAGGATGATTGGGCGTAATGTTGCCGATGTCACGACATAATGGGCAAGCCGTTGCCCAAGGCGGTGCAGAGGTGAAATCCCCCCTGTTTTCCGTGACTTGTCGTGGCATGATCACTGTCATGGAGCGGGGCGTTGTCGCGCATCGCTCCTGTAACAGTGTATTCCGTTACCCTTCCCCTTCCGGGTGGTCCTGTGTTGTCCCTTCAGGATCACCCGTTTTTTCCATGGCGCTTGCGTCACAGGATGAAACGGGTGACATTGCGGGCACTAAAGCAGAACGAGCGGGCACAAGACCCGTGAAAATACCCATTCGGGAACTAGGAACAGGCACATGCGTTTCACAGCAGCATTCTCTATTTTTGCACTCATCGGGCTTTCGGCCTGTGGCGACACCTTTGGTGAGCAGGCGCTCATCGGGGCGGGCGCAGGCACCGTGGCAGCGGCAGCAGTTGGCGGCCACCTGGCGGCCGGTGCGGTCGTGGGCGGCGCGGCCAACGTTGTTTATTGCAAAGAATTCTCCCAGCGTTGCTGACCGCCGGCGTGGTCATCAATCTGATCTGATGTTGCCGGCCGCGCTGCGGCTGGACTTGAAACCAAAGCCATCGACGTGCGCAAGCGCGACGGTGGCTTTTTTGTTGCCTGTGTCCGCGGGATCTCTCGCGGGCCAAGACCAAGAAGGACGATAAGATGTTCGACAAGATCCTGATTGCCAACCGGGGCGAGATTGCCTGTCGTGTGATCAAGACAGCCCGTAAGATGGGCATCAAGACGGTGGCGATTTATTCAGACGCCGACAAGCAAGCGCTGCATGTGGAAATGGCGGATGAAGCCATCCACATCGGCCCGCCGCCCGCAAACCAGTCTTACATCGTCATCGACAAGGTAATGGACGCGATCAAACAATCCGGCGCGCAAGCCGTGCATCCGGGCTACGGTTTCTTGTCCGAAAACGCGAAATTTGCCGAGGCTTTGGACGCGGCTGGAGTGGCCTTTGTCGGTCCGCCGGTTGGAGCAATCGACAAGATGGGGGATAAGATCACCTCCAAGAAGATCGCGCAGGACGCCAATGTGTCCACCGTGCCGGGCTACATGGGCCTGATCGAAGATGCAGATGAAGCGGTCAAAATCTCCAACGAGATTGGCTATCCGGTGATGATCAAAGCCTCCGCCGGTGGTGGTGGCAAAGGTATGCGGATTGCGTGGAATGATCAGGAAGCGCGCGAAGGCTTTCAGTCGTCCAAGAACGAAGCCGCGAACAGCTTTGGGGATGACCGGATCTTCATCGAGAAGTTTGTGACCCAGCCACGTCACATCGAAATTCAGGTGCTATGCGATGCGCATGGCAACGGTATCTACCTGAACGAGCGGGAATGCTCGATCCAGCGCCGGAACCAGAAAGTGGTTGAGGAAGCGCCAAGCCCGTTCCTAGATGAAGCCACCCGCAAGGCGATGGGAGAGCAATCTGTCGCGCTGGCCAAAGCCGTGGGCTATGCCTCTGCTGGTACGGTGGAATTCATCGTCGATGGCGACAAGAATTTCTACTTCCTTGAGATGAACACCCGTTTGCAGGTGGAACACCCTGTGACCGAGCTGATCACTGGTGTGGACCTGGTGGAGCAGATGATCCGCGTTGCCAATGGCGAGCCGCTGTCGATCACGCAGGACGATGTGACCATCAACGGTTGGGCGATTGAAAACCGTGTGTATGCCGAAGACCCCTATCGTAACTTTCTGCCGTCGATTGGCCGTCTGACACGCTACCGTCCGCCAGCCGAGATTGCGGCCGGTCCGATGTTGGACAACGGCAAATGGGCGGATGATGCCAAAGAGGGCAAAGGCTTTGCCGTGCGAAATGACACCGGCGTCTATGAAGGCGGCGAGATCAGCATGTACTACGACCCGATGATTGCGAAGCTTTGTACCTGGGCGCCGACCCGAGAAGAGGCGATTGAGGCGATGCGCAATGTGCTGGACGGGTTTGAGCTAGAAGGCATTGGCCATAACTTGCCGTTTGTAAGCGCGGTGATGGATCATCCGAAGTTCATTTCGGGGGAAATGACCACGGCATTTATCGAGGAAGAGTATCCTGAGGGCTTTGACGGTGTGGAGCTGCCGGAAGACCAGCTTAAGCGCGTGGCGGCGGCTTCGGCGGCCATGTACCGCGTTGCGGAAATCCGTCGCACCCGCGTGTCGGGTCGCATGGACAACCACGAGCGTCGCGTTGGCAAGAAGTGGGTTGTGACGCTTCAGGGGCAAGAGTTCGCGGTGAAGGTCAAAGCAGACAAGAAGGGTTCTACCATCAAGTTTGAGGATGGCAGCAAGCTGCGCGTGTCCTCCGACTGGACGCCAGGCGATCAGTTGGCGACCTTGAAAGCAGGTGGCGAAAAGCTGGTGTTGAAGGTTGGCAAATTGCCAGGCGGTTTCCGCCTACGCACCCGTGGCGCCGATCTGGTGGTGCATGTGCGCAGCCCGCGTCAGGCGGAGCTGGCCAAGCTGATGCCAGAGAAGGTCGCGCCGGATACCTCCAAGATGCTGCTCTGCCCAATGCCGGGCCTGATCGTGAAGGTCGATGTGGAAGTGGGCGACGAAGTGCAGGAAGGTCAGGCACTGTGCACTGTGGAAGCCATGAAGATGGAGAACATCCTGCGGGCGGAGAAAACCACTGTGGTCACAAAGATCAACGCGGCGGCAGGCGACAGCCTCGCGGTGGACGATGTGATCATGGAATTTGAATAACGCCTGAGATCTAGTGGCCCGGCCGTTGGCCGGGCAGCCCCCGACCGCCCGCCTTGGGCGGGGGCTTTACCCCCATCCGCGGCCGAAGGCCGCCCTTAACGGTATACATGATGCCTGATAGCAAGCTCGCCATTTCCCGAACCACAAACATCGGCCCGTTTGAGGTGGGCCGGTTGGCCTATGGCTGTTGGCGGTTTTCTGGCAGCACCGTTACCGATGCAACAGCGAAGATCGAGGCTGCATTGGAGATTGGTGCCAATTTGGTGGATACGGCTGCGATCTATGGGTTTGGTGCAGAGGGTTTTGGGGCAGCAGAGGCTGTTTTGGGTGAGGTTTACGTCGCCCAAAAGGGGCTGCGGAGGAAGACTGTTTTGGTCACCAAAGGCGGGATCCACCCACCGGTGCCGTATGATAGCTGCGCGTCCAACCTGATTGAGAGCTGTGAGGCTTCGCTCGCGCGGCTCAAGACCGATGCAATCGACGTGTTTCTGGTCCATCGCCCGGACCTATTGGCCTCTTACGACGAGGTGGCAGAGGCGCTGACGCAGTTGCGGGCAGCGGGCAAAATCCGTGAGGCGGGGGTGAGCAACTTCAATCACACGCAAATCCGGGCGTTGCAGAGCAAGTTGGATTTTGCGCTGGTGGCCAATCAGCCGGAGTTCTCGCCGTTGGCTATCGCACCTTTGGAAGATGGCACGTTGGACATTGCCCAGGAGTTGAACCTGGCAGTTATGGCGTGGTCTCCGCTGGGTGGCGGCCGTTTGACGGCTGTGCATCAGCCGGAAGCGGGCACGCAGGAAGCGCGGGTGTTATCGGTTCTTGATGGCATTGCCACACGCGAAGGCGTCGGCGTGGACCATGTGGCGCTGGCCTGGGTGTTGGCACATCCGGCGGTGAGCTTGGCGCTTATTGGCACGCAGAATGTGGCGCGGATTACAAACAGCGCAAAGGCCTATGACGTCAAACTGAGCCGGCAAGACTGGTATGATGTGCTGGTGGCCGCGCGCGGAGTGCCGATGCCGTGATGGTAGGCGGGCGTCATATCCTGGTTGGCGCCGTCGCCTATGGTTGGCGACGGTCGCGGATTTCTTGTTGGCGCAGTGGGTGTTTGTCGATGGAGGCAGAGAGCTCTCGTACTGTCAAAGGGGCAGGTTTGCGTAGGTACACAACGCCGTCTTTTTCCACCAAAGCCAGCATAAAGCCCCGCGGGCGTAGCTGTTTTCGCAGGGCAGATTTGGCCGCTGGATCCGTGTCGGTCAGCACCACTACATCGCGTTCGATCAACACGTCCGGAAAGGCCTCGATCAGCTCCAGTTGCTGGAGAAAGCGCGGGTCACGTTCGGTGTCTGCAAACACTACAAGCACCCGGTTTTTCCAGAGGTACTCGCTGAGGTCAGTGTTTAGACCAGATTGTATTAATTCCGGTGTATTTTCTGCCACGGTTTCCACGGTGGCGGTGGCATCATTTTCAGCCGGTTCTGCTGTCTGTGCGAAGGCGCTGGTCGCGGCCAGAAAGCCAGCCAGAACAAGGGTTAAGCGGTGGGTCATCGTCTCTCCTGTTGAGACTAATATAGGGGGTGTTGTCCTCAATACGAACCCCTTTGGTAAAGTCGGTCAAATTTTAAGGTCGGTTAACAGCATTTGCACGGGTGATGCGGCATGATGGCGGCCTCTGTATATCCGGCCAGCCTTGAGGGTGTGGCCCTCAATAAGGTGCGCAAAGCCATGGACGTCATCCTACATGTCGGGGCCCATCTGAGTGGGGTATCCACGCTCGCCAGCTATCTCAATCGCAACCGTCGACCGCTGGACGCCCATGGTCTGAAAGTTTGGACTCCGGAGGTCACCCGCAAAGGTCTGTTTGACGGGCTGACGTTAAAGTCCGGACTGGACGGCGTGGCGCCTCGGCGCGCGCGTGGGGCCGGGCGGGTGCAGCTGCGCTGTGCTATGTTGGAGCGGCAAAGGGTCCAAGAGCTTTTGGTACTGGAACCCAATATGCTGGGATCGATGGAGAACAACATTGCCAGCGAACGGCTCTACCCGGCGGCGGGAGAGCGGGTGGCCCGCATGGTGCATGCCTTTGGCGGGCGTGTGAAGCGGGTGGTGCTTGGTATGCGCGCGTTGGAAGATTACTGGGGCGGGGCGATGGCGCATGCGCTTCAGATGGGCGCGGATGTGCCCAGCGAGGCGACAATGGATCGCCTGGTCACCCAGCCGCGCAGCTGGCGCAAAGTGGTGCAAGATGTGGCCTGTGCGGCGCCGGAGGCGGAAATATTGGCGCTGCCCTATGAGCGGCTTGGCGAACAGCCTGCACGGGTGGTGGAATATGCGGTCAGCGGGCGGTTTGGCGCGCCAACCAATTTCCGCGTCAGTGGCCTGTCGCATGTGCCGGAGCTCCCCGAGCTGCGCGAGGTGCTGGCGGATCGCGGATTGGACCCCATGCGCTTGCCCGAAGGCACGGAACGCTGGCATCCGTTCAGCGCGTTCCAAGTAGATATTTTACGCGAGATTTACGTTGAGGATCTTGCCTGGCTGCGCGCCGGGGCGGACGGTTTGGCGTTTCTCATAGAAGAAAACGGGACCAGTACGGCAAGACACGCCGGCCCCTAAAGAACACAGACGAGGATGACACCAATGACGGACACCAAGAAATGGGCCGAACTGGCAGAGAAAGAGCTGCGCGGGAAGCCGCTTGAGGACCTGACGTGGAACACGTTGGAGAACATTGACGTTAAACCGCTGTATACGGCGGAGGATACCAAAGACCTGCCGCAGATGGGCGAAATGCCTGGCTTTGGCCCGTTCACCCGTGGGGTGAAGGCGACCATGTATGCGGGCCGTCCCTGGACCATCCGACAATACGCGGGATTTTCGACCGCGGAAGAATCCAATGCGTTTTACCGCAAGAACCTGGCTGCGGGTCAGCAGGGGGTGTCGGTGGCGTTCGATCTGGCAACGCACCGGGGGTATGACAGTGATCACGAGCGCGTGGTGGGCGACGTAGGCAAGGCCGGTGTTGCAATTGACTCTGTTGAGGACATGAAAATCCTGTTTGACGGTATCCCGCTGGACAAAGTGTCGGTGTCGATGACCATGAACGGTGCGGTGATCCCAATTCTGGCGAACTTCATCGTGGCAGGCGAAGAGCAGGGCCATGATAAGAGCCTGCTGGCGGGCACCATTCAGAACGACATTCTGAAAGAGTTCATGGTGCGCAACACCTATATCTATCCGCCTGAGCCAAGCATGCGGATTATTTCGGACATCATAGAATTCACGTCGAATGAGATGCCGAAGTTTAACTCGATCTCGATTTCCGGCTACCACATGCAGGAAGCGGGCGCGAACCTTGTGCAGGAGCTGGCTTATACATTGGCGGACGGGCGCGAGTATGTGCGTGCTGCGATGAACGCGGGCATGGATGTGGACAAATTTGCCGGGCGTTTAAGCTTCTTCTTTGCGATTGGCATGAACTTCTTCATGGAAGCGGCCAAGCTGCGCGCGGCGCGTAAGCTCTGGCATCGTATTATGACCGAGTTTGGCGCAGAGTCCGAACGTTCCAAGATGCTGCGCACCCATTGCCAGACCTCTGGTGTGAGCTTGCAGGAGCAGGACCCGTACAACAACGTGATCCGCACGGCGTATGAGGCGATGTCTGCGGTGTTGGGCGGAACCCAGTCGCTGCATACCAATGCGCTAGATGAGGCGATTGCGCTGCCGACAGAATTCTCGGCGCGGATTGCCCGGAACACCCAGATCATCCTCCAGGAAGAGACCGGTGTGACCAACGTGGTCGATCCACTGGCGGGATCTTACTACGTGGAGAGCCTTACCAATGAGCTGGCCGAAAAAGCCTGGGCCTTGATCGAAGAGGTCGAGGAGATGGGGGGCATGACCAAGGCGGTGGCCTCTGGGATGCCGAAGCTGCGCATTGAGGAATCGGCGGCCAAACGACAGGCGATGATTGATCGAGGGGACGAGGTGATTGTCGGTGTGAATAAATACCGTCTCACCGAAGAAGATCCGATTGATATTCTTGATGTGGACAACGTGGCTGTGCGCGAGAGCCAGATTGCGCGACTGGAGCAGATCCGAGCGGATCGGGACAGTGCAGCCTGTGACGCTGCCTTGGACAACTTGACCAAAGTGGCAAAAGAGGGCGGCAACCTGTTGGCGGCGGCTGTGGAAGCGGCGCGTGCGCGCGCCTCGGTAGGGGAAATCAGTATGGCAATGGAGAAAGAATTCGGCCGCCATCGGGCCGAGGTGAAGACATTGGCGGGCGTCTATGGCGCGGCCTATGAGGGCGACGAAGGCTTTGCGGCGATCCAGAAATCGATAGAGGATTTTGCCGAGGAAGAGGGGCGTCGTCCCCGCTTGTTGGTGGTGAAAATGGGCCAGGACGGGCATGACCGTGGCGCGAAAGTGATTGCCACTGCCTTTGCCGATATCGGTTTTGACGTTGATGTAGGTCCGCTGTTCCAGACGCCGGAAGAAGCGGCACAGGACGCGGTGGACAATGACGTGCACGTGGTGGGGATTTCCTCGCAAGCAGCGGGTCATAAGACATTGGCACCGCAGTTAATCGAGGCGTTAAAAGGCAAAGACGCGGAGGACATCATTGTGATCTGTGGAGGGGTCATCCCGCAGCAGGACTATGACTTCCTCAAGAACGCAGGCGTTAAAGCGATCTTTGGGCCGGGCACCAACATTCCAGAAGCGGCCGAGAACATTCTGGGCCTGATCCGCGAAGCACGCGCATAAGGAGGCTAGGGGCCGCCGGTCCCTGTCAATGTCAATCGCTTTGACATGTCAGATACCAAGTGAAGGGGCGCGGCTGCGTCCCTTTTTTGTTGTGGCGCCCTGCGCTTTGGGTTTTGGTGGCTACAAATGAGGGAGGGCGTGATGCTGACTTTGGATCACTTGGCGGTTGCTGGCGAAACTCTGGAAGAGGCGGTTGCGCATGTGGAAGAGGCGTTGGGCGTCAAGATGGGACCGGGCGGAGAGCACGCGCATTTTGGCACGCATAATCAACTGATTGGTCTGGCGGACGGGCTGTATTTGGAGGCAATTGCAGCCAACCCTGCTGCGGAGACGTTGCCTTATCCACGTTGGTTCGATCTGGACCGTTTGGAAGGCGCACCGCGGTTGGGTAACTGGATTTGCCGCACTGATGACATGGATGCGGAACTGGCGCGCCTGTATGTGAACGCCGGTAACGTGGTGCATCTGACGCGCGGGGATTTGCGGTGGCGGATGGCCGTGCCGGACAGCGGGGCGCTGCCGTATGACAACCGGTTTCCAGCGCTCATTCAGTGGGATGTGGCGGTGACACCAGCGGAGTTATTGACGCCATCTGGCGTGGCGCTGGTTCAGCTTGAGGTGGTGCATCCGGAGGCGGAAGATTTGAGGGCAACCGTTGGGCTAGGTGATCCAAGAGTGGTTTATCTTGCTGGTGCGCCTGAGTTGCGGGCGACCTTTGACACGCCCCATGGGCGCCGGGTGCTACGGTGATCCTACGCGCTGCGACAGCAGCGGACGCCGGGGCGATCGCCGCGATCTGGAACCGCGAAATCCGCGACGGGGTCAGCACGTTTAACACGGTAGAGAAAGAGCTGGGGGCGCTTAAAGCAGCCATTGCCTCTGAGGGTGTGTTCCTGGTGGCCGAAGAGGCCAGCGAGGTGGTGGGGTTTGCCACCTTTGGACCGTTTCGCGGTGGGCCGGGCTATGCCCAAACAATGGAGCATACTGTCTATTTGGCCGAATCCGCACGGGGCAAAGGCGCGGGCCGTGCGTTGATGGCGGCCTTGGAAACCGCGGCCAAGGAACGGGGCGTGCATGTGTTGGTCGCGGGCGTTGGCGGCGAAAACAGCGCAGGGATTGCGTTTCACAAGGCGATGGGGTTTGCCGAGGTGGGGCGGATGCCTGAAGTGGGGCGTAAATTTGAGCGCTGGATGGACTTGGTGTTGTTGCAAAAGCGGTTGTGATGCGGCACTAGCCATTCCCCAAAGAACCGCTAAGGTGGCGCTATGTCGATTTGGTCCCGTATTTCCCAAGCCTTATCCGCACTCAGTCAGGGCGAGTCGCTTTCGACTGTGTTTGATCACTTGCGTGCCCCGCCGGAACGGTCTGTTGCGTTTACTATTGCCGTCATTGCGCTTGGCGCGAAGATGGCCAAGGCCGATGGCCTGGTGACGCGAGACGAGGTGATGGCCTTTCGCGAAGTGTTCCAGATCGCCCAGAAAGATGAGGCCAATGCTGCTAAAGTCTTCAATATGGCGCGCCAGGATGTGGCGGGCTTTGAAGAATATGCCACACGCATCAAGGGCATGTTTGGCGCGGTGCACGGGCGGCCAGATGACCTTATGGAAGGTCTGTTTCATATTGCTGTGGCGGATGGGGAATATCATCCCAATGAAGATGCCTTCCTCGCACGCGTGGCGGAAATTCTTGGGGTTGCGGACCATGCGTTTAAGGCTATGCGAGCAAGATTTGTTCAGGATGCGGAGGCCGACCCTTATACGGTTTTGGGTGTGACGCCAGAAATGCCAATGGAAGACATTCGCAAAGAGTGGCGGCGGCTGGTGCGAGAGACCCATCCGGATGCGATGATTGCGCGCGGTGTCCCTGAAGAGGCGGTGAAGATTGCTGAGAAGCGCATGATTGATATCAATCGTGCCTGGGATCAGATCAACGAGGCGGCGTGATGAGGATTGCCACGTATAACGTGGAATGGTTTTCCAGCTTGTTTGATGATCAAAACCGGTTGCTGATGGATGAAGGTTGGTCTGGTCGTCATGGCGTGACGCGCGCACAGCAAATCGAGGCTTTGGGCACGGTGTTCACTGCGTTGGATGCCGATGCAATTATGGTGGTTGAGGCGCCAGATCAAGGCAGTAAGCGGGATACAGTGCTGGCGCTTGAGCGGTTCGCGGCTGCGTTTAAGTTGCGCGCCAAAAAGGCGGTGTTGGGGTTTGCCAATACAACACAACAGGAAATTTCTCTTTTATTTGATCCTGCAGAGCTGACACCCAGGCATGATCCGCGAGGGGCACAAACCGGGCAGAAGGGCGCCACCGGTGCGCCGCGGTTTGACAGCACCTTGCGTCTGGATCTTGATGTGGACGCCAAAGAGGATTTGGTGGTGTTTTCCAAACCGCCGTTGGAACTGGATGTGACAACCGCAGAGGGCCGGACACTGAGGTTGATCGGCGCTCATCTCAAATCCAAGGCCCCACACGGGGCGCGCAACCGCGATGAAGTGATGAAAATCTCTATAGCGAACCGGCGCAAACAACTGGCGCAGGCAATTTGGTTGCGGCGACGGATCGACGAGGAACTGGCGGCGGGAGAAGATGTGATCCTGCTGGGAGACTTGAATGACGGGCCCGGGTTGGATGCCTTTGAGGATCTGTTTGGGCGCTCTTCTGTAGAGATTTTGCTGGGCAGCAACGGCAGTCCGCGGATGTACGATCCGCACGCTGAGATGGCGCTGAGCCATAAACTTGCGGCGCAGCCAACCACTGCGCGCTTTCATATCGAGCGTGAAGGACGGTATCTGAATGCGCTTTTGGATTACATTATGGTGTCAGAAGGGCTGCGATCGGCAAATCCACGCTGGCGGATTTGGCATCCGTTTGAAGATCATACATGCTGGGAGGTGCCCGAGCTACGTGATGCTCTGTTGACGGCGTCGGATCACTTCCCGGTGGTTTTGGACATCGATGTTTAAACTGTGTTTGGGAGGTGTACCCCATGAAAACCGTTAAAACCTGTGCTTTGATTTTGGGGCTCTGTGTGCCTGCCGGTGGTGCCTCTGCCGAGGAAGACAGTGGCCGCAGTTTGATGGCCGAAGGTATGGAGCTTTTCCTGAAGGGACTTCAGGATGAAATTGCACCAACACTTGATGGCTTTACTGCGATGATGGATGAGATCGGACCGGGTTTGCAGGGATTTCTTGAGGAGATGGGACCAAAACTCGGTGCTGTGTTCTCCAAAGTGGAGGACTGGAGCAGCTATCATCCGCCAGAAATGCTCCCCAATGGGGATATCATCATGCGCAAAAAGAGCCCGACAGAAATGCCCCCATCGGAAGACGGTGAACAGTCCGGTGGCGTCGAGTTGTAAGGCTTTTGCGGGGGCTTAATCCTTTAGGCGGACTGTTCGCATTGCGCCAAGCGCGTCGGCCAGTGCGTTGAAGCGAGATTCGGCGACTTCACCATAAAGTGGTCCGGTACTTACCGGCAGTTTGAGGTGTAGTTCCGCCTTTTTGGGATAGTATTTCAGCGTTCCCATATTGTCGCGATCTTGCTGCCATAACATGGCGCCAAAGCGCATGGCTTTGCCGATAACTTCGGCCTGATGTTGCTCTTTATCGCTCAGAATTTGCGCGAGTTCCTCAAATCGGTTGCCTTCGGATTTGTTGCGATAGCGATGAAGCAAAGACAGGCCGAGGAAGACGCGTTCTTCGTGTTTAAGGCCCCCGAGGTTTGCACGGGTGGTGCTGTCAAACACGGTTTCGGCGCGATAATCAGGGTGCGCGCGCCAACTTACGTCATGCAGGTAGCAGGCGGCCTTGATCAAGCGCAATTGTTCCGGTTTGGCGGATTTGAAAATCGGAAAGATGAACCTGTAGAGTGATTTACCAAAGCCTGGAATGCGAGCGTCTTTGGCTTCCATAAAGCGGCAAGCTTCGATCATCGGGTCACGTGCACGGATGCGATCTGGCATTTGCTCATAAAGCACACCTTCGCGGATGCCATAGGAACTGATTGCGATGTCATGAGGTTTAAAGCGACGCAGCACGCCTTTGAGCACTTCAATTGCCAGTGGCACCAACGCCATTCGAGAGCTGGACACACCGCAGCGGACCCGCAGCTCGTCTGGGTCATGCTCCTGGATATAGCGGGCAGTGTCGCGTACAGCGGTGGCGGTCATGCGGTATTCGTGTAGAACCTTGAGCGGATAGCCGCGGCGTTCCATGTCAATGCGGGCGATGGCACGCCAGGAGCCGCCAACCAAAAATAGTCGGTTTCGCTGACTGCCCATCTGTTGATACAAGTCATCGAGCGTGTCGTTGATAAAAGAACGACGGCCTTTTTTACCGCCCTTTAAGTCTCGTAATTTCAACGGACCAAGCGAGGAGGTCACGCGTTTGCCGACCTCCCCGTCGTTGATTTCGGCAAGCTCCATCGACGCACCGCCAATGTCACAGATGAGGCCATAAGCGCCGGGCCAGCCGGTGAGCACGCCTTGCGCAGACAAGCGGGCCTCTTCGGCGCCATCGATCACGTGGATATGCACACCGGTCTTGGCAAGCACCTCGGCGCAGAAATCCGGGCCGTCGGTGGCTTCGCGGACGGCGGCGGTAGCCACAGCGGTCAGCCCGTTGAGGCGCATGGAATCGGCAAGGCGGGCAAACCGTGACAGCGCGGCTAAAGCGCGTTCGCGACCTTTGGGATTGAGCAATCCAGTATCAGCGATACCCGCGCCAAGGGCACACATGATTTTCTCGTTGTAGAAATAGGCGGGGCTGCGGGCCGCGCCGTCAAACACCACAAGGCGGACAGAGTTGGAGCCCACATCGACTACACCAACGCGTGACAGGGCGCGGGCCTCGAGGTCTTCAAAAATAGGGCGTTCAAACAGGCTGAGATCCTGCTGCGGGTCGTGGGGCATGGGATAGTCTTATGTCAGGAACAGTTTGGTATCGCGGCGCAATTTTGCGCCACGAAACGCAGTGGGTCAATCATCCGTATGAGTCAATTTAGGCACATCGGAAGCGCCTGCAGAGCCGCGGCCGGAGAGCGAGGGGTTCTCCATAAAGAAGCGGTGGCAGTTAAAGGCAAACTCGCCTTCGGGCACCGGTGTGCGGTCAAAACTGCCGTCGGCGTTCATCACCCAGCTTTGCGCCACATCCGCCATATTTGCAGCCATGACTTGAGACATGATTTGCGCTTTCACAGTGGCGTTTTTGACCTCCACCAAAGTCTCAACGCGGCGGTTGAGGTTTCGGCCCATCCAATCAGCGGAGGACATGAAGACCCGTGCTTTCTTGTTGGGCAAGTCCTGCCCGTTGGCAAAGCAAACAAGGCGGGAGTGTTCGAGGAAGCGACCAACTACGGATTTAACGCGGATGTTGTCGGACAGCCCCTTGATGCCTGGGCGCAGACAGCAGATGCCGCGCACCACCAGAGAAATTTTTACGCCAGCTTCAGAGGCAGAATAGAGCGCGTCGATGACCTCAGCCTCCACCAGAGAATTCATCTTGGCCCAGATCGCGGCGGGTTTGCCTGCGCGGGCATTTTCGGCTTCTTGTGCGATCAGCTCCAACAGCTTGGGCTTAAGGCCGATGGGTGAAATAGCGAGATTTTCCAGAGTGTCAGGTTCCACGTAGCCGGAGAGATAGTTGAACACACGGTTGGCGTCGCGCCCTAGTGCGTCGTCGCATGTGAACAGGCTGACGTCGGTATAAATTTTGGCGGTGATATGGTGGTAGTTGCCGGTGCCATAGTGGGTATAGGTCACCAGTTTGTCTCCCTCGCGACGCACCACAGTGGAGATTTTAGCGTGGGTTTTTAGGTCGAGGAAACCATAAACCACATGAGCCCCCGCGCGTTCCAAACGGCGGGACTGGCGGATGTTGGCAGCTTCGTCAAAGCGGGCTTTAAGCTCCACCAACGCGGTGACGGACTTGCCGTCTTCGGCAGCCTCACAAAGGGCTTCCACAATGGGCGAGCGTTTAGAGGTGCGATAGAGCGTCTGCTTGATCGCCACCACATTGGGGTCCCGCGCAGCTTGCTGCAGGAAGCGCACGACCATGTCGAAGGTCTCATACGGGTGGTGCAGCAGCATGTCTTTTTGGCGGATGGCGGCAAACATGTCGCCGTCAAAATCCTGTACGCGCTCCGGCACACGCGGAGTGAACGAGGGCCAAAGCAGGTCTGGGCGATCATCCAAGACCATTTCTTTGAGGTCAGCGAGGCCAATCATTCCATCGATGTCGACCACTTCGTCGCCGGTTACCTCAAGCTCTTCCATAATCAGCTTTTTAAGGCTTGCCGGAGCGTCGGCGGAGATTTTAAGGCGCACAACTTCGCCACGGCGGCGTCGTTTCAGGGCAACCTCAAATTCGCGCACGAGGTCCTCGGCCTCGTCTTCGACCTCCAGATCGCTGTCACGCAAAACGCGGAAGGCACAGTGACCTTTGGCTTTGTAACCTGGGAAGACGCTGTCCAAATGCAGGATCAGCAACTCCTCAAGGGGCAGGACGCGCAGGGTGCCGTCTGGGGAAGGCAGGAAGACAAAGCGGTCGATCTGATGCGGGATCGGCAGGAGCGCTTTGAGGCTGCGTTTGTTTTTCTTGCGCTCCAGTTGCAACGCCAAAGAGAAGCCTGCGTTGGGGATAAACGGGAACGGGTGCGCCGGGTCGATGGCCAGCGGTGAGAGCATTGGAAAGACGCGATTCATGAAGACATCCGCGAGAAATTCAAGGTCTTCCTCTGTGAGTGCGCCGCGTTGCAGAATGTGAATGTCTTGGGTTTCGAGCTCGTCCCGCAGACTGTTGAACATGCGTTGCTGTTCTTGCAGCAGATTGCGGGCATCGGCATTGATCAGGACCAATTGTTCCGCAGGGGACAGTCCGTCTTGGGCAGGGTTGTTGTGACCCTCGCGCACCAGTTCACGCAGCCCAGCGACTCGGACGGTGTAGAATTCATCCAAGTTGGTGGCTGAGATGGAGAGGAAACGCAGGCGTTCCAGAAGCGGCACGCGCGGATTTTCGCTTTCTTCCAGCACGCGCCAGTTAAAGCTGAGCCAGCTTAGTTCGCGGTTGAAGAAACGGTCCGGGCCGCTGCGGTCCAGATCAGGGAGCGTGATAGGCTCAGGGAATTCGGATTTCAGAAAGTCAGCTTGGGTCATGTCACTCTCATGCCATTGGCAGGTAACGAGAAGATGACTTTAATCGGGAATGGCCGGAGGGTCCAGAGAGGCGCACAGGGCAGGGTGTCGCGGTGTGTAGGAAACGTTTTTAGCCAAGGCCAATCGAGCAGAGCGCCGACCGCGTGTTTAGCAGGATTTTTTGCGTCACTAATTCTCGACCTCAACTGGAAATTCGGTATGCATTTGCATACATTATGAGTGTGGAATTGAGATACGAAAGGTACGAATGGAAAATCTGTTTTTTGTTTTTGTAATTGCTGCAATCGCATTTTGGATCGGCCGTAGATCTAAGCAGTCACCCAATTCCCAGTCCAATCCATTTTCCCATTCCCCAATTCAATCGACACAAGACACGTCGGAAGAACCGTCAGAGCGTATAGCAATGAATGGTCAGCGCGCCTTTACGCTCATATTCATGTGTGGATGGATCATCGCTTGGTCGGCGGGCATCTATATGGCGGCGACGGCGTTTCTTGGTTCATTTGCCGCTGGGTTCGAAACCATTTTTCTGGGCGGTTGGCTGTTAGCTGCCATAGCCGGATGGTGTTTTGCCGCTAACACCATTTTCAAGCTGGGGACTGGAAAACCAATCAAGGGCCGCGACGGAAAGTATTTCTGAACGCGTTGTGTCCACCCAATGCCGTAGCCTTAAGAGTGTTCCAGAACCCGTTTGGCGAGCGCCTTTGTGATGGGGCGTTTCTCGCTCAACGACAGCTGATCCAGGGCCTCAACCACATGGGCAAGGTTGGCAAAGCTGCGGTCCATGTGTTTGGCAATGTAGCTCAGCACGTCCGGCGTGGGCATCAATTGGCGGTCGCCAAACTGTTTGGCCATCACCGCCATGAGAAGCACGTCGTCCGGCTGATCCACCGTGGCAACGGTGGTGCCTTGCATGCGAGAGAGCAGGTCCGGTAGGGTTAGCCCCCATTGCAGCGGGACGCCAACGCCCGTGAGCAGGAGCGTGTTGCCTTCGGCCAGGGTCAGGTTGTGCAGGTGGAACAGTGCGGTTTGTGCGTCCGGATTGTCCGCGATCAGATGCACATCCTCCACAGCTACCGGCGTTTTTGCCAAAGCCGGCACATCGTCTTTTGTGAGGTCTGCGGCGGAAACAACTTGTGCGTTTGAGAGGGCGGCCCAGACCTGTGTCAGATGGGTTTTGCCTGCGCCTGCGGGGCCAGAGAGCACCAGTTTGCCGCCTGCCCAGTTGGGCCACAGGTCCACCAGGCCAAGCGCCATAGCGTTGGCCGGGCTGACAAAGAAATCATCACGCCCAAGGGCTGCCCGGACGGGCAGGTCGAAGTTCAGCTGCTCAGCCATTTGGAGTTATTCGGCGTCCTGTGCGCTTGCTTGGTCCGTCTCGCTACGCCCCTTGTAGAGCGTGGAAGACATGTATTGTCCGGTGACAAAACGTGCAAGCACTCCGAGCGCAGCGGCAACAGGCACTGCGACCAACATGCCCACAAAGCCAAAAAGCGCACCAAACACCGAGAGGGCCAGCAGCAGCCAGACCGGGTGTAGGCCGACGGATTTGCCGACCAGTTTTGGCGTGAGAACATTGCCTTCGATCATTTGGCCGGTGGCAAAGATTGCTGCAACGAGGCCAATCTGTAGCCAATCTCCCCAGAATTGGAAAAGTGCAAGGCCAATGGCCAAGGCGCCGCCAATCAGGGCGCCGAGGTAGGGTATGAAGGTCACAAGACCTGCGATAAACCCGACGACGAGGCCAAAGTTCAGACCCACAATGATCAGGGCCACGGCGTAGTAGGTGCCAAGGATTAGACAGACAGTGCCCATGCCGCGCACAAAGCTGGCCAGGGTTTTATCGATGTCTTTTGCCAGGCGACGGATGGTGGGCGCGTGGTCGCGGGGGAGAAGCGAGTCTACTTCTGCCACCATGCGATCCCAATCCAGCAGGAGATAAAAAGCCACAACAGGCACAATCACCAGAAGTACCACCACGTTGATCAACGAGGCTGCGGAGCTCAGAGCTGTTTGGACAAAATCACCACCGCGCTCCTGAAGAAAGTCGCCAACCTTTTGCAAGGATTGGTGCATCATCGAATCTGGCTGCAACAGGCTGGGGAAACGCTCAGCCACAAAGACACGTAGTTGGGCAAAGGCTTCAGGCAGAGTTTTGACCAGTTCTTCGGTCTGTTGGATCAGAGACGGGATGATCGCAAGGATCCCAACCACAAAGAGCAATACACCAAAGAGCGTGATAACCGTGGTTGAAGCTGCGCGCGAGAGGCCTTTGGCCTCCAGTCTGTCGGCCAGAGGATCCAAAAAATACGCAATGGCGCCGCCCAGGACAAACGGCAAGAGGACATCACCAAGCGCCCAAAGCACTATGGCAAAAACAACTACAAAAATTCCCCAGAACTGAAACTGTTTGTGGGCGGGAAGGGCCATAAGCGCTGAACTCCGGTCTGTCGCGTTGCGCACAGTGATCGCGCAACCGGGCTGGGGTTGCAAGTCTTTGAGAGCGCTGACGGCTTAGCGTGTTGTCAATGCGCAGAGATCCGCGCGCCGGATCGGTTTTGCCAAACAGTGATCAAATCCCGCATCAAGATAGCTGGCGATATGTTTGGGGAAGACGTTTGCCGTGACCGCGATCATTTTGGGTAACGCGCCTTCCGTGTCTTCAGAGTGCAGCGTGCGGGCGATCTGATCTCCGGTCATGTCGGGCATGCGAATGTCGATGAAAAGCGTGTCAAACACCTGCGATTGAGCCGCTTGCAGGGCGGTCGTGCCATTTGTGGCGCAGATCACCTCCGCGCCCATGCTCTCCAACATGCGGGACAGGACGAGGCGGTTGACGGGGCTATCGTCCGCCACCAAGACACGTTGCCCGGCGAAAGCATTGGCCATTTTGGCGATGCGCAAATCTCTTTCTTCCACTTCGGAGGCCACCGGCATTGGTACACAAGTTGTGAAGGATGTACCCTCGCCAGGAGCGCTGTTTACTGAAATCTGCCCCTCCATGAGGGTGACCAGGCGCTTCACAATTGGCAGGCCGAGGCCCGTACCGCCTTTGCGGCGGGCGATGGTGGTGTCACCTTGGGCGTAAGCGGAAAAGATTTCGGCCAGTTGATCTGAATCCATGCCGCAGCCAGAATCTGTGACTGTTGCGCTAATAGTGTCGGGGAGCGCTTCTAGCGTGACGTGAATTGTACCTGAGTCAGTGAATTTCACCGCGTTGCTTAGCAAGTTTCCCAGAACCTGACGCATGCGAAACTCGTCCCCAAGGCGGGGAGCGCCGTTCTCGGTATCGGTTGTCTCAACAACCAGCTTAACACCTTTGCATTCGGCGGAGGCACGGTGCAACGCAATGACATCGGAGATCGCGGCGCGCAGGTTAAATGGGCGTCGTTCCAGATCCATTTTCCCGGCGTCGATCTTACTGAGGTCCAACGAATCGTTCAGGGTGCGCAGCAGGCCTTGTGTGGAGCTGTCCATGATGCGGAGAAGACCTGGCACCTTTTCGCTGAGTGCGTTGTCTTCCAGCTCTGCGGCCAAGAGATCAACGGATCCGATTATGCCGTTGAGCGGCGTGCGGATCTCATGCGCCATATGCGCAAGAAAATCCTCGCGCGCACGGGCGGCATTCTGGGCGTCGGACTTTGCCTGTTCAGCGGTGCGCAGGGCCTGTTTGAGGGCAATCTGTTCGTTCACACATAGGGCAAGTTGGCTGATTTTTGCTGGTCTTCATCGGCCCAAATACGGGGATTGTCGTCAATGGCGCAAAGGGCACCGATACAGGTGCCGTCTGGCAGGTGAATGGGCATGCCTAGGTAAGCAATGACATTTAGGTCTGCCACTGCGCCATTATACTTGAGCACCGGATGTTCGCGAGAGTTGGGGACAATCAAAGGCTGGTTGCTGGCGCGCACGTGTTGGCAAAACGAATGGCTTAATGGGGTTTGGCCTGCTTTGGCCCAGTTAGCAGGTAAGCCGAGCTGACTTTTGAAATATTGGCGATCGAGGCTGGGCTGAACGATGGACACAAGTGCAACCGGCACATTCATAACAGTGCGGGTCAGTGACGTGATGTTGTCGAATGCGGCGTCAGACTGGGCATCGACAAGCTCCAGGTCGGCCAGCACGCGGTCATCCGCAGGTTTGATATCCATTCTTGAGCACACGGAAGTGTTCATCATCTAGCTCACTTGTTACCAAATTGGAAAACGCGAAAATTTGATGGCGGCTTTGGTGCACGCGGCGGTCTGCCTGTCCGGCCTATGAGCGCTGCAGGGTGATCCGTTTTTCCAAAGATCGTGTTCTTCTCCACATTTGATCAAATAGAAAAAGGGTTAACATTGACCTAACGGTGATCATTTTGCCTAAAATATGTGCAAAATCTAGGGGATGTGTTTTTCCCTTGGTCGGCTTGGAAACATCGCCACGGCCTGAGCGGATGTTGCATGGCTTGCCTCGACTGTCTGATTGGGCTAGCCCAAGGCAAATGTTTTGAGATGGCCGTTCTATTTGTGTCCGGCCCAAGCCGAGAGAGTGAGTGCCGATGCGCCTGTCCCGCTATTTTCTGCCTGTGCTGAAGGAAACCCCTGCAGATGCACAGATTGTCAGCCACCGTTTGATGCTGCGTGCCGGTATGATCAAACAGTCCAGCGCGGGGATTTACTCTTGGCTTCCGCTGGGATTCAAAGTGCTGCGCAAGATTGAAAACATAGTGCACGAAGAGCAAGTGCGCGCGGGCCATATTCCAATGCAGATGCCAACCTTGCAATCAGCGGATCTGTGGAAAGAGAGTGGGCGTTACGACGCGTATGGCGAAGAGATGCTGCGCATGACAGACCGTCATGATCGTGATATGCTTTATACGCCCACGGCAGAAGAACTGATCACCGACATTTTCCGTAGCAATGTGAGTTCTTATAAGGACTTGCCTCTGACCATGTATCAGATCCAGTGGAAGTTCCGCGACGAGATTCGCCCCCGGTTTGGCGTGATGCGCGGCCGTGAGTTCTACATGAAAGACGGCTACAACTTTGATCTCTCTAAGGAAGACGCGCTGCACGCCTATAATCGCCATCTGGTGAGTTATCTGCGCACCTACGAGCGCATGGGGCTTCAGGCAATTCCGATGCGTGCGGATGGTGGTCCAATTGGGGGCGACTATACCCATGAATTTCTGGTGCTGGCCGAAACCGGCGAATCCGAGGTGTTCTACGATTCTGCAGTGACCGATCTGTCGTTTGGTGACCGTGAAATTGACTATGACAGCGTTGAGCAATGTCAGGGCGTTTTGGAGGAGTTCACTACCAAATACGCGCGCACTGATGAGACCCATGACGAGGCGGTGTTTAATGAGGTGCCAGAAGAGCGACGCCGTACGGCGCGTGGCATCGAAGTGGGCCAGATATTTTACTTTGGCACCAAGTATTCTGATGCGCTGGGCGCGCAGGTGCAGACCGCTGAAGGTGAAAAAGTTTCCGTGCACATGGGCAGTCACGGCATTGGTGTGAGCCGCTTGTTAGGGGCGATCATTGAAGCCAGCCATGACGATAACGGCATCATCTGGCCGGAAGGGGTGACCCCGTTCCACGCGGGTATTGTGAACTTGAAGCAAGGTGACGCGGAAGCGGATGCGGCCTGTGAGGCGCTGGAGAAAGCACTGGAAGCTGCGGGTCTGGAGCCGCTGTATGATGACCGCAAAGAGCGTGCGGGTGGTAAATTCGCGACGATGGATTTGATTGGCTTGCCGTGGCGCATCACTGTTGGTCCGCGTGGCCTGAAAAACGGTGTGGTCGAGCTGACCAGCCGCCGGACTGGCGAAAGCGAGGAGCTGGCGCCGGAAGCGGCCGTTGCCAAGTTG
>Ga0189290_100084_pt1 | contig 85463 bp, 71 predicted proteins | sample UW140minimetaG_FD_130318 | JGI IMG/M metagenome (GOLD analysis project Ga0189290, IMG submission 130318) | Marine microbial communities from the Costa Rica Dome - UW140 mini metaG | ecosystem: Environmental > Aquatic > Marine > Oceanic > Photic zone | place: Costa Rica: the Eastern Pacific...
AGGTCTTTGGCAAATTGCGCCCGTTCAACGACGATCTGCGTGGCGTAGTGGCTGATGGTGACAATCACCGGCACACGCCCTGCAACATGCTCCACCGACAGGCGGGCGAGTGTTTCACGCTCCGCATCCGAGATCAGAAACTGCTCAGAAAAGTTGGCAAGCACACAGATGCCATCTGCGCCTTGATCAATCAGGCAATCCAGCACTCGCTTCATGCCTTCGAAGTCAACCGTGCCGTCAGGATTGAATGGCGTGGGGGCCACCGGCCAAATGCCTGTGTACATGCTGCTCATTCCACCACCTCGAACTGATCCAAATACTTGTCCGAGATTTCAATCCCCAACCCGGGTTTGTTGTCATCCAGATCCAGATAGCCGTCAACCGCGTCCGGATCGCCATCAAAGATGTAGTAGAACAGCTCGTTGCCCACTTCGACGTCAAACACCGGGAAGTACTCGCTGATCATGCAATTGGCGTTGGCCATGGTTAGGTGGTAGTTGTGCATTTGCCCAGCATGCGGAATGACCGGCACTTGGAAAGCCTCGGCAATGGCGTTGATCTTCTGGGCCGCCGTGATGCCCCCCACCCGGTTGGTGTCATATTGCAGAACGCTCACGGCTTTCTTCTCGATCAGGTCTTTGCAGCCGATTACTGAGAACTCATGCTCGCCGCCGGAAATTGGCACGATGTTCATGGCGTTGAGTTCGCGATAGCCTTCCACATCGTCCGCGATCACCGGCTCTTCGAGCCAACGTGGCTCATATTTGGCCAGTTTGGGCATCATGCGTTTGGTGTAGTCCAGGTTCCACCCCTGATAACACTCCAGCATTAGGTCCACGTCATAGCCGACGACCTCACGCACCGCCTCGACCCGTTTCAGGTTTTCGCGCATGCCGGCCATGCCGTCTTTCGGTCCCCAGCCAAAGCGCATTTTGTAGCCTTGATAGTTGCTCTTTTTGGCTTCTTCCGCCTCGGCCTGCATCGCCTCGATGGGGCCGGAGTAGAGCTTGGAATAATAGACCGGTATCTTTTCTTTGGTGCGACCACCGAGCAGTTTAAACACCGGTTTGTTTGCCAACTTGCCCATCAGATCCCAGATCGCGAGATCCACGGCGGAAATCGCGATCATGCCGATGCCTTTGCGCCCCCAGGCGTGGGAACGACGGTACATCTTTTCCCAAAGATAGGCGTAGTCAAACGGATCTTCACCAATCACCATCGTCGCAAACCAGTCATCGATGGCTTTTTTGACCACAGTTGGCGCCAAGGCGGCATTGCCGATGCCCACGGTGCCATCTTCGGTTTCAATCTCGCAGGTCAGCCACTGGTGAAAGCGGAACGAGGCCATGGCATCGCCCTTATCCCACAGTACATCGTTGGCGTTGGTGCAGAAGTTGCCAGTGGGGGGAACGGTTTTGCCTTTCCAGTTCCAGACACGGGTACGGACGGATTTGATTTTGGTCATTGTTATTCTCCGGTCGACTTAAGCGGCGAGCGTTGTTTGAAAAGACGTCCCCAGACCATCGGGCCAAACAGGGCAAGAATGGTGAGAACAAAGAACAAAAGGGACAGCGGTCGTGTGGCCATGAGCCACCATTTTTCGTCCAGCATCACCATGGATTGCCCCAGCCGTGTTTCCAGCATGCCGCCCAGGATCAAGCCGATCGCCATGGGCACAACAGAGAACCCGTGCCGCCGCATGAAGAAGCCAACAATACCGGCGCCAATGGCGATCCAGACATCCATCATGGATTGCTCCAGCGCGTAAGCGCCCACAATCGAGAAGATGAACACAATCGGCCACAGGATCTGAATTGGGATCAGGGTAACGCGGGCGAAAATCTTGGCGCCCCACAGTCCGATGAAGAAGAACAGGATGTTCACAAACATCATCGACCAGAAGATCGCGAAGGCGAAGTCAGCCTGTTCTGTGAACATGGTTGGACCCGGGCGCAATCCGTGTACCATCAGACCTGCCAGGATCACCGCCGCAGTTGGGCTGCCGGGGATACCCAGCGCCAAGGTCGGCACCATGGCCCCGCCGGTAGCGGAGTTGTTGGCCGCTTCAGAGCCAGCGATACCTTCGAGCGAGCCGTTGCCAAACTCTTCCGGCTTTTTGGACCAGCGCTTGGCCTCGTTATAGCCAATCATGGAGGCCACGGTCGCGCCTTCGGCGGGCAGAATGCCAATGAACGTGCCTATACCGGACGAGCGCAGAATTGTTTTCCACACCCGTTTGTAGTCTTCGCGCGAAGGCAGTTTGATCTTTTTCATGATCACCGGCTTGCGCTCCACATGCAAGTTGTCGGCCTGCACCAAGAGTTCGCTAATCCCGAAGACACCAATCATGACCGGCACAAAGGGGATGCCTTCGCTGAGTTCGTTCATACCAAAGGTGAAGCGCTCGATAGAGGTCAGCAGGTCGATGCCCACAGTGGCCAGCAACACGCCAAACGCCCCGGACAGGATGTTTTTCACCGGCGAGCCGTCGCCAATGGTAGCCAACATAGAGAGGCCAAACACCGTCAAAGCAAAATACTCTGGCGGTGCAAAGTTGTAGGCGGCTCTCGCCATCAGCGGCGCAGCTGCCATCAGGCACACAACAGAAATGATCCCACCAATGGTCGAGGAGACCGCGGCCATCCCCAGCGCGCGGCCCGCCTCGCCTCGCTGCGCCAACGGGTAGCCATCAAGGCAGGTCGTGGCGCTGGCCGAGGTTCCGGGAGTGTTGATCAAAATAGCGGTGATCGCGCCCGCAAAGGTGGCGGCGCAATAAATGGTTGTCAGGATCGCGATGGCCGGTACCGGGTCCATCGTGATGGTGAAAGGCAAGAGCAAGGCAACACCAGTCGTGGCGTTGAGGCCGGGCAAAGCCCCAACCAGAACACCGCCCAGCGTGGCGGCAAAAATCAGCACCATCAGATGCGGATCTGCCAGCGCCATAAGGCCGTTAAGAGCTGCGTCCATTGTTGTTATCCGTACCAGAGGTTGGTGAGCAGGCCGCGCGGGAAACGGACCTCGAAAATGCCGTCAAACAGGAAGAAGACAGCGATCGGGGAAATCAGGCCGACGAGCACAATGGCCCAGACGCGGCGTTCTCCCCAAAGCGTCGCTAGGGACGCAGAGAACAGGGCAAGGCCCAGAAACAGGTCGACTTCTGCAATCAACAGAAAGCCGATCAACAGCCCCATGGTCACCTGCACCATCTTGCTCAAACGTGCGGGCGCTTCGCTTTTGTCGCGAAACATCAGCCACACGGCGAGCAGGATGATCAGACCGATGACAAGCTGTGGGAAATCGGATGGTTGCATGCCGCGCTTCAGAATTGGAGGAACGCGGTCAAACTGTGTCGACAGCCAGAAGGCCCAGACACAGAACGCCACAATGCCAAGCGGCACCGCAACGTTGGAAATATGCCGGCGGGCCGGCGGGGAGGAAGAATGCTCTTCGGCGTGCATTGGGGAGCCCTTGCGAAAAGTGGGGGGGCGCGGCGTCGATTGGGAGTGTGCCGCCGCGCCGAGTGGTCAGATTACTCGATGAAGCCCAGCTCTTTCAGAGCGGATTCCATGTCGGTGACCATCGTGGTGATTTGGTTACCCCATTCTTCGGAGCCAACCACAGAGGTGCTGTCCAATCCCACGGATTCTAGGAATCCCTGATAAACGCCGTGCTGCATAGACTTCATTAGCGACGCTTCGATCTTTTCAGCCACCTCATCCGGGGTGTCTTTGTGGACCACAAAGCCGCGCACGGTGGAGAAGCTTACGTCGATGCCCATCTCCTTGGCAGTTTTCACGTCTGGCAAACCGGCCATCCGCTCGTTGGCCAGAACCACAATCGGGCAAACATCACCTGCGTCGATCTGGGAGCCTGCTTCGGCGAGATTCAGAACCGCCGCGTCCACCGCGCCTGCAACCAGTTGGGTTGCCAGCTCGCCACCGCCATCAAACGGAACGATTTTTGGGGTCTGCATGCCGCCCTTTTTGGTGAACATGAAGGCAGACACATCGTCAATATTGCCCAAATGGGTCGTACCATAGCTGATGGGTGCGTCTTTTTGAGCCGCAACAAAAGTTTCTGCATCCGCATAGGCGCCGCATTTCACCATCAGGATTTGGGGGTCGTCTGTCCCGCGTGCAATCGGGCGAATGTCATCCAGCGTCATTTTGGTTTTGCCTTTGGCAACCGTTGCCGCGTGACCGATTGTAAAAGTCAGGATGGAATAACCATCCGCAGGCACAGCCAGATAGTGGTCCATCGCAACCGCGCCACCGCCACCTTTTTTGTTCACAACGACCATGTCGGCTTTCAGTTCACGACGTGCGCGCAGCATCATCATACGCGTGGTCACGTCTGTGCCACCGCCGTTACCGGCATGGGTCACCACTTCTATGGTTTTGGACGGGTATTCGTTCGCGCTCGCAATGGCACCGGCTAGGGCCATGGTGGCGAACGATACAGTGGCAAGAAACTTCTTCATTTGTCTGATCCTCCTCAGGTTTGCGACCGGACCTCCTCTTGGCCGATTCGCAATCTCACACCGCCCTTCTACAAGGTATTTGGAATTTGGTATACCAAATTTTGGATTCCGAAATTTCTACAGGATCGCCTCTTGGACAAAGGCCCCACCTCCAAAAAATGCCAAAGGGCACCCGACAGTGCCCTTTCCATTGGTCGCAAAGACCCGTGGTTATCCGTCGCTCCGGACCTCTTTGATCCAAGCTACGATCAGGGCACGACTTTCCTGATCCATCTCAATCGCATTGGGCGGCGGCATGGAGTGCGTGCGCCCCGCTTGCAGATAGATCTGCTCTGCGCGGCGCGCCACATCGGCTTCCGTTTCCAGCACCACACCCTTGGGAGCCCAGTGCAAGCCCTCCCAGGAAGGCTCGCGGGCGTGGCACATAGAGCAATTGCCAAGCACCGCATAGTAAGCGTCTTCAAACCCTTCAGCAGAGGCGAACTTCTGCTCGTAGGCGGTCAATTCGCGGGCTTCGGATTCCTCATAGGTCTCGCCAGTCTGTACTGTGGAGAGCCAAGCGATGATAACCATCAGCAACGCAGTTATCAGCCAAGTCCAGAGCGGGCCTTTGCCGGTGCGGTGCATGGTATTGAAGTAGTGACGGATGGTAACGCCGGTCAGGAAGATCAGGCTGGCGATGATCCAAGCATACTCGGTGGCAAAGGCCAGCGGGTAGTGGTTGGACAGCATCAAGAACACTACCGGCAACGTCAGGTAGTTGTTGTGGGTGGAACGCACCTTGGCGATCTTGCCGTATTTGGCATCCGGCGTACGGCCGTTCTTGAGATCGTCCACAACAATGCGCTGGTTCGGCATGATCTGGAAAAACACATTTGCGGTCATGATGGTGGCGGTGAAAGCCCCAAGGTGCAGCAGCGCGGCACGGCCAGTGAATATCTGGTTATAGCCCCAGGACATTACTACAAGGATGGCAAACAAGAGCAACATCAGCAGGGTTGGCTGCTCGCTGAGCTTGGATTTGCACAAAAAATCATAAGCCAGCCAGCCAATGGTCAGGGAGCCTCCGGAAATCAGGATGCCCTGAAACAGGCTCAAATCCGCTTTGGTTGGGTCCAGTAGGAATAGTTCACCGCCCACCCAGTAGACAATCATCAACAGCGCCGCACCGGAGAGCCAAGTGGTGTAGCTCTGCCATTTGTGCCAGGTCAGGTGCTCTGGCATTTCGGATGGGGCCACGAGGTATTTCACCGTGTGGTAAAAACCTCCGCCGTGCACTTCCCATTCTTCGCCATAGGCGCCCTCGGGTAGGTGTTTGGCTGGCTTCAACATCAGGTCCAACGCGATGAAATAAAACGATGCGCCAATCCACGCCATGGCTGTGATGACGTGTAGCCAGCGGACGGAAAATGCGATCCAGTCCCACAGAATGGCTATATCGTACATGGCGGTCTCCCCTAGATTCGTATTTGGTTCAGTCTATGCGACCGGGCCTTTGTTCGTAATTCCCTCTAAATGCCAAGCAGTATCAAAATTTTCAGAACAATGAAAATCCACCACGTTGGAACAAGTCGCATAGAAAAAAGGCGCGTCCGAAACCGGAGCGCGCCCTTTCAAACTGTTTTAACCTCGGGCCCTAGCTGCCACGATAGGTGGAATAGCCAAACGGGGAAAGCAGCAGCGGCACGTGGTAGTGCGAGGCCTCCGACATGCCAAAGCGGATCGGCACCACATCGAGGAAACGCGGCTGTTCTGGCGGTGTACCACAGGCGTCCAGATAAGCTCCGGCGTGGAAGATCAGCTCATATTCACTAATGGCGAACTCTGCGGCGGGCAGAATTTGCTCATTAGTGCGGCCATCATCATTGGTGACCAGAGATTTGAGCTTGGTGCGCGTCTCGCCTTCGATCCGGTAGAGATCAATTTTCAACCCCTCAGCGGGGCAGCCACGGGCAGTGTCCAGAACATGGGTGGTCAGATAGCCGGTCATGGATGTGTCTCCTGATTGTTTGAGATATGTCTAATCCGGCGCAGGGTCCGGTGGCAAAGCCTGTCTGTCGGAAGGCTCTTTTAAGAAGAATTTGAAAACGGATGTTCACGCGGGCTGCAGAACCCTTGGATTTGTTACGGCCGCGCTGTCCTATGCGCCGTTTTTCTGCGCCACGCCAGCAACGTAAGTCTCGGCCACGGCACGGTCATCGCCCAGAGTTTGCAGAATGAACAGCTCTTCCGGCAGGCTTTCAGCCCACTGCATGCGCAGGTCCATGGCGTGGGTCGCGTGGGAATCCAGCACCACCACGTCTGCATCTGATCCTACCGCCAGCGTGCCGATCTTATCAGAAAGGCCAAGCACCTCGGCGTTGCCTCGGGTGATCCAATCAAAGGCCCGTAGAGGGTGCAGTTTCTGCTTCTGCAGTTGAAGGATTTTGTAGCCCTCATTGAGAGTTTGCAGCATCGAATAACTGGTCCCTGCCCCGATGTCGGTGGCAATTGCGTTCTGAATGCCACGGGTGCGCAGCCCGCCGTCGTCAAACAGACCACTGCCAAGGAAAAGATTTGAGGTTGGGCAGAACACCGGTTTCGCTTGCGTTTCGGCCAGCACATCAATTTCACGCCGGGTCAGGTGAATGGAATGGCCCAGCAAGGTCTTGGGCGTCAGCAGACCGTAGCCCTCATACACACCCAGGTAATCCGGCGCGTCGGGGTAGAGTTCCTTGGTGAAAGCGATCTCGTCGTGGTTTTCGCTCAGGTGGGTCTGCACAAAACACTCTGGGTGCTCCGCCACCAACGCCTGCGCCATCTGCATTTGCTCTGGCGTTGAGGTGATCGCAAAGCGCGGCGTGATGGCGTAATGCGCACGGCCTTTGCCATGCCATTTGGCCATCATCTTTTTGCTGTCGTCATAACTGGATTGCGGCGTGTCCCGAAGCGCATCCGGCGCGTTGCGGTCCATCATCACCTTGCCGCCAATCATGCACATATTACGCCGTTCGGCCTCGGTAAAATAGGCGTCCACCGACGCCGTGTGCACCGAGCAGTAAGACACAGCCGTGGTGGTGCCGTGGCTGGTCAGCAGATCGTAGAAATGCCCCGCCATCGCCGTGCTGTGTTTTGGGTCTTCGAAGCGGGTCTCTTCAGGGAAGGTGTAGTTGTTGAGCCAATCCAGAAGCTGCTCGCCCCAAGAGGCAATCACCTGCACCTGCGGGAAATGCACATGGGTGTCGATGAAGCCGGGCAGCAGCAGGTTTGGACGGTGGTCTTTGACCGTGGCCTGCGGCGCCTGGGTCGCGATGTCTTGATAGACACCGGTGGCTTTGATCTTGCCGCCTTCGATCAGGATCGCGCCGTCCTTGATGTAGGTATAGGCGTCGGTGTCCTTCTCATCCGCTGGGGCGGCGTGGAAATCCAGAATACGGCCCCGCAGGAGCGTTTGGGTCTCTGTGTGTGACATGGTCGGGTCCAATGTGGCGAAATGAAAAGGTGCGGGCCGCCGAAGGACAAGGCTGGCCCGCACAAGGGCGTCCGGGGAAGTGGACGTTATTCAGCGGGCGCCGGGGCCTCGTCCACTACCGCGTTTGCGTTCACCAGTTCATCCTCTTTGTGAAACAGCGGGTAGATGTAGAGGAAGGCGGCCGCGATCAGGTAGCCGGAGGTCACACCGTTAAGCACGGGCCACTGCAGGCTGGCACCATGGATGATACCAAAGGCAGACATCACGGCAGCTGCAAGGGCAAAACCACCGGCGTTGCGGAAGCGGCCATCAATGACGCTGGCCACAATCGCACCCCAGATGAGACCGGTCAGGATGGCCCCTTGCGAGAGGGCCAGATGACCCTCGAAATGTGCGCCTTGCTGCAACAGCGCTGCGGTAAGGGCCTCGTCACCCAGTTTGGGCAGACCGGCTACGCCGACAGCGCCAAGAGCACCAACCAGAGCCCCCCACTTGATCATCAGGAAGGCCGAGACATGTGGCATCATCGCGATGGTCACAGCCGCCATGTGATCGGTTTTCACCGAATGCGCGGTGTTGGTGATCAGGCTCAGCGCGACAAACACCAATACTGGGGCCGCAGCTGCGGTCGGGATCAGGTTGTTGAGGAAGGCCAGCAGACCAAAGAAGGCCGCCAGCGGGATCACCGCGCCCACGCCAATGATGTAGCCTGCATGCGCGCCCATGCGCTTATACGCCGGGTGACCGATGTAGGCGGTGGTTGGGAAAGGTGAGCCAAAGACCGCACCAACCATTGTGCCCACACCATCGGTGATCTGACAAGTGGCCACAGGGTAATGATCGCCCGCTGCGTCCGCGCTTTCCACGTTGTTCATGGTCTCGATGAAGTTGTAGATCTGCACCGGCACCAGCACGAGGAACAGCTCCGGATTGGCAAACAGGTACTGGATGCCCGCGATCAGGTCACCGAAGTAGGGCAGCGGTGGGTAGAAGCCAACGCCATCCAGGCTCAACTTGGCTTCGCCAATGCCGAAGGCCACCACGGTGCCGACGATCAGCGCGAGCAGACCGGCGGGGATGTTGAATGGCAGGCGGAAGCGGCCAACGAGGCCCCAAAGGATGATGATCATCGAGGCAAAGCCAATGAACGGGTTTTCAAACACAGTGGCCAACGGCACGGTGCCGATGAAGACCAGCGCGATGCCACAGAGCGTGCCAAGCATGCCCGCACGAGGGGTCACACGTTTGAGCCATGGGCCAATCACCGCGCCCAGCGCGGCGACGATGCCCCCCATGAAACCTGCCCCGATGCCGACCTGCCAGGCCAGCACTGGGTCGTTGGTGGACCAGTAAATCGGTCCGATCACGCCAAACAGATAGACAAACATCACTGGCGTCGAGATGCCGTACGGCAGCGCGGTCACGTCGCGGCCGTGTCGGGCTGCTGCTCGTTTGGCGAGGCCCACATAGACGGCGATCCCGGCCAAAATGGCCACGGCCGCGCCGGGCACGATGCGACCGTAGACGATCTCGGCAGGCATCTGGAACACAAACTGACAGACGCCAGCCAGCACCATCAGGTTGATCAGGTTGTCAGTAAACAGCGCCCAAAAGGCACTAAAATCGCTGCGGTCAAACAGCTTGTAGGTATAGCTACCATCCCTCATGTGGGACCTCCATTTGCTAACCGAAGGGATGCCACCCTCTCCTCAAAGTGACATCTCCCGGCGTGAACTCACTGGGCTGCGATTTGCGGTCCAATACCCCGAAGTTGGGGAGTTGCGGCAGGTTCAGAGGTCAGCGCTGGGGCCACTTCAGTCACGCAGCGCGTGACGACCACAGCAGGCCGCAGTGTGCGGCTACCGCCTGCCCACGAGGGGCAGATCAAGGGCGCGACGGACAGGCCGTCGCGGTATTGGGTGCGTGGGGGAACCATGGATACATCAGGGTCAGACCGCGCCGGGGCGCTGTCTATCTGAGCTGTTTTATCCAAGCGATGCGCCATCTGGCCTCCCCAATCGCGCTAGTATCGCGCGCGTGTGACACCAGTTTTATCGACTGTGACTACGGGGAAAAACGGCGTAAATCGGGAGATACTTTCAATGAATTTTTGAATAAAACGTCGCGTAAGCCTTCTCCACTGAAAGCGCAAAAAGAAGCCTCCGTAGCCAGTAAGGCAACGGAGGCACGTGATTTCAAACTGTTAGAGGAAGTGCTTAAAAATCGACTTCTATGGCGATGCCTTTTTCGACAGCCAGATCGACCACAGCGGCGGCCACCGCGAGATCCTGCAAGCCAACGCCAGTGCCATCAAACAGGGTGATTTGCTCCGCCGATGTGCGGCCCGGGTTGGTGCCGTTGATCGCCGCGCCGATTTCGGCCACGTCGCTTTCCTTGATCAGCCCCTCGGCCACGGCGTGTTGCGCCTCACCAATGGAGATTGACTGCGCGACCTCGTCGGTGAAGACAGAAGATTTTGCCAGCAGCGCGCTTTCGACCTCCTGCTTGCCTTTGGTGTCGGTGCCCATGCAGGCGATATGCGTGCCGGGGGAGACGTGATCTGCCATCAGGGACGGCGCGAAGGCGGAAGTTATGGAGATGATCACGTCAGCCTCTTTCATGCCGTCCAGCCCAACTGGCTCAAACGGCAGCCCAGCTTCGGTGGCAACTTTCTCGATGTTGGGCAGCATATCCGGGTGGTAGTTCCAGCCGATGACCTTCTCAAAGCCGCGTTGTTCCAAAGCAGCGCGCAACTGGAACGTTGCCTGATGGCCTGCACCAATCATGCCGATGACTTTGGCATCATCACGCGCCAGATGTTTGATCGACACAGACGACGCGGCAGCGGTGCGCAGCGCGGTCAAGAGGTTGCCGCCGACCATGGCTTTGGCTTTGCCGGTGTCCGGATCAAACAGGAACACGGTGGATTGGTGGTTGATCAGTCCACGTTTTTCCAGGTTGTTTGGCCAGTAGCCGCCCGCCTTAAGACCAAGCGTCAAGCCAGCCTGATCAAAGCCACCTTTGAACCCATAAAGCGCGTCTTCGTGGCCGATGGCCTCACGCACCACCGGAAAGTTATAGGCGTCGCGCGCGGCCATGGCGGCAAAGACTTTTTCAACCGCATCAAAGGCCGCCTCGCGGGTCATCAAATCGGCAATTTCGCGTTCAGGTACAATCAGCATGGGCTCTCTCATCAGAAATTTGCGTGCCCGCGTGTCACTGCCGGAAGGGAAAGCAGACACACGGGCACCGGTCCGGCGCGCCAGACGCCTGAGGTGGTTTTTGGTGACGGGATCAGTAGGCGCGGCCGCGCGCGGACACAGGCCAAACCGTTTCCACTTTGCCGTCCCGCACACCGACGTACCAATCGTGCACGTTGGCGGTTGGGTCACAGTGGCCGGGCACCAGCTTCAGCTTGTCATTGACCTTCAGCACCCCGGCTGGGTCCATGATCACACCGTGCTCATCAGAACATTTGATGTATTCCACATCGTCACGCCCAAAGATCACCGGCAGGCCACTGTCAACGGATTGCGCTTTCAGCCCCGCGTCGACGATGGCCTTATCCGCTTTTGCATGGCTCATGACGCTGGTCAGGATGAAGAAGGCGTTTTCCCACTCCCCTTGGTCGATGCGGTTGCCGTCTTTGTCCAGAATGCGGCCGTAGTCCGCGTCCATGAAAGCGTAGGAGCCACATTGCAGCTCGTTGTACACACCGGAGTTACTCTCAAAATAGTAGGAGCCCGTGCCACCGCCGGAGACCAATTCACAGGCGATGCCTTCGGCTTTGAGGCCGTCCACCGCTTCCTGCACCTGCGCAATCGCCACGTTGAGCTTGGCCTTGCGGTCCTCATAGCTGTCCATGTGCTGCATCGCACCCTGATAGGCCTGAATGCCGGTGAACTTTAAGTTGTCAGCGGCTTCAACAGCCTTGGCAATCTCCACAACCGCCTCAGTTGTGGTCACGCCGCATCGCCCCGCGCCACAGTCGATCTCGACAAGAACTTCCAGTTCGGTGCCATGCTGCACGGCTGCGGCAGAGAGGTCCGCCACATTGGCGACGTCATCCACACAAACAATGGTGCGACTGCCAAACTTAGGCAGACGTGCCAGACGGTCGATCTTGGCCGGGTCACGCACCTGGTTGGACACCAGCACGTCCTTGATGCCGCCCCGGGCAAAGACTTCGGCCTCCGACACCTTCTGACAGCAGACGCCTACGGCACCACCGAGTTTTTCCTGCAGCTTGGCCACATCCACGGATTTGTGCATCTTGCCGTGCACGCGGTGGCGCATACCATGGGCTTTGGCATAGTCGCCCATCTTCTTGATGTTGCGCTCCAGCGCATCAAGGTCCAACACCAGCGCCGGGGTTTGAATGTCGGCAGCATCCATGCCCGGCTTGGCCGGAATGTCAAAGCCGACTTCGAAGGTGTCGAGATTGGTTATGTCTTTCATGTCCTTATCCTCTGTCGGAAATCGTATTGTTTTTGTTTCAGGCGGTTGCCAGCCAAGGCAGCCTGTCGAGATCGACATTTCCGCCGGTGATGATCATCCCCACGCGCTTGCCTTTGAAAGCGTCGGGATTCTTTAGAACCGTCGCCAAAGGCACGGCAGAGGAAGGCTCCATCACAATGCGCAGATGCTTCCATGTGAGTTTCATCGCATCGATGATTTCCTGCTCGGAGGCCGTGTAAATCTCGCGCACGTGGTTGGAGACAAAATGCCAAGTGCGCTCTTTGAGCGGCACTAACAGCCCGTCGGCGATGGTCTTGGGCGCATCATCGGCAATGATCTGACCGGCCTTGAAGCTGCGATAGGCGTCATCCGCTTGCTCCGGTTCTGCGGCAATTACCTGTGTTTCAGGCGCCAAGGTGGAGAGCGTCAGGCAGGTGCCAGAGATCATGCCGCCGCCGCCAATAGGCGCGACCACCATGTCCAGACCGTCGGTCTGCTCAATGAACTCCTTGGAACAAGTCCCCTGCCCCGCAATTACGCGATGATCGTTGTAAGGATGCACAAAATCGCCGCCGGTGACAGCCTGTACTTCGGCAAAAGTCGCCTCACGCGAAGTGGTGGACGGCTCACATTCGGTGATCTTGCCCCCATAGCGCCGCACCGTGTCTTTCTTGGCCTGCGGTGCGGTACGCGGCATGACCACGTTACACGGGATGCCGCGTTTCATGGCCGCATAACTCAGACAGGACGCGTGGTTCCCCGACGAATGTGTCGCCACGCCACGCTTCGCTTGTTCCTCATCCAGTCCAAAGACCGCATTGGCCGCGCCACGCACTTTGAACGCGCCCGGCTCCTGAAAGTTCTCACATTTGAAGAACAGCTCTGCGCCCGTCAGCTCGTTGAGGTAATCCGACACACGCACCGGTGTGCGGCGGATGTGGGGCTGGATGCGCGTGTGCGCCTCCAGCATGTCTTCATAGGTTGGGATATACATATCGCTGTCCAGCATCAGGCCGCGTCCCTTTGTGCCGTGGCGGTGTTGCCACGGTAGTAGTCCTGCGCAGCCGCAACGCCGCTGCCCAGTTTGATGCCCAGGCCAAGGTCAACCATGCACATCTCTGCGGTAGCGATGCCCGAGAGTGCCATCACGTCAGTCAGGCTGCCCAGGTGGCCGATGCGGAACACTGTGCCAGCCACTTCGCCAAGGCCCACACCGAAGGCCACGCCGTATTTCTCCGCAGCATGGGTCACGATGTCGGTGGCGTTAAACCCTTTGGGTGTTTTGACCGCACTTACAGTGTCAGAGTAAACCGATGGATTAGCGGCGCAGAGCTCCAACCCCCAAGCCCCCACTGCGGCGCGCACGCCTTCGGCAATGCGGGTGTGACGGGCGAAGACGTTGTCCAGACCTTCGTTCAGCAGCATGTTGCAGGCTTCACTCAAGCCGTTCAGCAGGCCAACGGCAGGCGTGTATGGATAGGCGTTGGCGGCGTAGCCTTTGGCCATGTCGTGCACGTCAAAGAAGGTGCGCGGTAGTTTGGCGGTCTCAGTCGCTGCCATGGCTTTGGCGCTAAAGCCCACAATCGCCAGACCAGCGGTCAGCATGAAGCCTTTTTGCGAACCGGTCACGGCCACGTCTACTCCCCATTCATCCATGCGAAAATCCATCGAGGCAATCGAGGAAACACCATCGACAAACAGCAGCGCCGGGTGGCCTGCGGCGTCCAAAGCGCGGCGCACGGCGGCGATGTCGGATTTCACACCGGTTGCGGTCTCGTTGTGCGTGGCCAAAACGGCTTTGATGTCATGGTTGGTGTCTGCGGTGAGGATTTCCTCGTAGCGGTCCACTGGAAGGCCTTCACCCCAAGATGTTTCCACAACCTGCACGTCGAGATCATGACGCTGACACATGTCGATCCAGCGATGGCTGAACATTCCATTGCGCGCGGCAAGGATTTTGTCGCCGGCAGACAGCGTGTTGGTGAGCGCAGTCTCCCAACCGCCAGTGCCGGTGGAAGGGAAGATGAAAATCTCCGCGCTCTCACTTTTCAGCACTTTGCGCACACCTTCACGGGCCGGGTGTAGGATTTGACCAAACAGCGGTGAGCGGTGGTCGATGGTGGGCATGTCACAAGCCTTACGCAGGCTCTCCGGGATGTTGGTTGGACCGGGAATGAAAACAGGGTTTTGGAAGCTCATGGCAGGTCTCCTTCAAGCGTTGAGACGACCATAGCGGCGCAAATTGCGGCGGGAAATTTTTTTGAAAAATGATTTCAGAAAGAGAAATACCGAAATTATTCAATATTGTCATATGCTTGATTTTTTCATATTGTGAATGTGCTTTTCAAAAAATTCGAAGGGGCAGTTTATGGTTTCGCAAAAGAATACAGAAAACGACACCCCAAAGGCCCGCGGACGGCCACGTGACTGGCATGACAAGACCGCGCAGAACACCATCAAATCACTCGATCGCGCGATGGAGGTGTTTGAATTCTTGAGTGAGGAACAGGGCAAGACACTCTCACAAATTGCTGACGAGATGGGACAGTCTCCAGCCACGGTGTATCGCATTTTGGTGACGCTGGAGACCCGTGGGCTGGTCGAATTTGAGGGCCGCGAGCAGCTTTGGCACATTGGGCCGCGGGCATTCATCATCGGTGCACGCTTTCTGCGGCGCACCAGTCTGGTAGATCGCGCTCGGCCAGTGATGCGCAAGCTGATGGAACTGACCGGGGAGACCGCCAACCTTGGGGTGGAGCGCGAAGGACAGGTGCTTTTCCTCAGCCAGGTTGAAACCCACGCCAGCATCAGGGCGTTTTTCCCGCCCGGCACGCTGTCACAAATGCACGCCTCTGGCATTGGAAAAGCACTGCTGGCACATATGGAAGCCGGTCGGCGCAATCGGCTTTTGGCAAACGAACGGCTCACAGAGTTTACCGAGCGCACCATCACCGATTTGGATGCGCTTCTTGAAGATCTGCTCGCCATTCGGGACCGTGGCTATTCTGTGGATGACGAGGAACGAAACATGGGCATGCGCTGTATCGCAGCGCCGGTGTTTGACTTCAACGGAGAGGCCGTGGCCGGCATTTCCGTCTCCGGCCCTGCCAGCCGTGTGAGCGGTGAGGAAACCGAAAGGCTGGCCCGAGCCGTAACCTCAGCGGCAAAAGAACTGACCCTCGCGATTGGAGGAGAGGCAACGACTCCTTGATTTGTGTTTGCGCCACCATTTAAGTGAACTCAGAGCGGGAGGAGCAGCTTGACCAACGCAGCAACAGGCAAGGCGATTATTGTGATGGGTGTGAGCGGCGTCGGTAAAACGACGTTAGCGCAAGCCTTGGCGGATCGGCTCAGCGGCTGCTATATTGAGGCTGACGATTTCCATCCCCCGGAAAACATCTCGGCCATGGCCAAAAGTATCGCGCTGACAGACGCAATGCGACAGCCTTGGCTGGAGGCGCTGTCAGAGGCTATGTATCAGGCGCGGACCACTGAGCCAGAGACACCAGTTGTGGTGGCCTGCTCTGCATTGAAGCGCCGGTATCGGGACATTTTACGAGCGCAAAACCCGGACGCCATTGTCGTTTACTTGGCGGCAGACCCAGCGCTAATCCGCGCGCGGATGGCCGCGCGGCAGGATCATTTTATGCCAACCAGTCTGCTTGACAGCCAACTGGAAACGCTCGAGCGCCCCTCTTCGGAAGAGGCCTGTGTGACTATCGATGCTAGCCTACCGCCGGACGAAACTGTGGCTCAAGCATATGATAGGCTGACCGCCAGTGGCGGCACCGATGGATTGACTTCTTTCTGTTAGCGCAGGACATAGAGGATAGCGCACCGCGGTTTCAGGCGGCACGGCCAGCTGATTTCTCTCTTTGAAGACAAGGACCCATCCGATGACGCTTGCAAATTTTGGCCTTTATGGGCTGGGAACCATGGGCACGGCCTTAGCGCATAACATTGCCGAAAACGGCTTTGACTTGCATGTGACCTCTTACAAAAAAGAGGACATGGATAGCTTCGTTGCAGCAGCTCCGACGTTCAAGGGAGATTTTACGGGCCATGACAGTCTGGCCAACATGATGCGCGACATGCCCGCACCGCGTGCGATCATCTTTCTGATCCCAGCCGGACAGGCGATCGACGACGCCATAGCCGCAGCAAAGCCCCATATGTTGCCCGGTGACGTTCTGATTGATGCCGGCAATTCAGATTTTCAAGACACCCGCCGCCGCGCTGCCGACCTTGAGGCGAGTGGACTGGCCTATATGGGCATGGGCGTGTCCGGCGGCGAGTTTGGCGCGCGCACCGGCCCGTCAATGATGGTTGGTGGCACGGCCTCCGTCTGGGAGGCGATGCGCCCGATGCTGGAAGCGATCTCGGCCAAGTTTGAGGGTGCGCCCTGTGTCGATCATGTTGGGCCGGACGGCGCAGGGCATTTCGTGAAAACCGTGCACAATGGCATCGAATATGCCGACATGCAGCTTTTGGCGGAGAGCTACGGCCTGATGCGCCGTGGCTTGGGGATGACCACGGCCGAGATTGGCGCAGTGTTTGTGCGTTGGAACGATGGGCCAATGCGCAGCTATTTGGTGGAGATTTCCGCCGAAGTTTTACAGACCGTTGATCCAAAGACGGACAAGCCGCTAGTGGATGTGATTGTCGACACAGCTGGCCAGAAAGGCACTGGCCGCTGGACCGCGATTGAAGCGCAGAAGCTGGGTGTTGCCGCCGGTACAGTTGAGGCGGCTGTCGGCGCACGCGTGTGGTCCGCCGGACGTGAGGCGCGCGAAGTTGGAGAAGAGATTTTTGCGCCTGCGCGTGGTGCGGTCGACTTGACTCCAGCGCAGATGGAACAGGCGGCTTTGGCCGCGCGCATCATTGGCCACAGTCAAGGGTTTGACCTCTTGGCCAGCGCGTCAGAGGAGTTTGACTGGCATCTGGACCTGTCGCGTTGTGCCGAGATTTGGCGGGCGGGGTGTATCATTCGGTCTGACCTGCTTAGCGGCATTGCAGAGGCCTTCCGCAACGCTCCACCGGCTGACCTTCTGGCCTTCGCACCAGAGATGGCGGCAACGCTCAAAGACACCGTTCCGGTTTTGCGCGCGGTCGTGAGCGCGGCCATTTCTGCGGGGCATCCGGTGCCAGTAATGACCGCAGCTCTGGCTTGGTTTGATGGCATGACGCAAGCTCGCGGCACCGCCGATCTGATCCAAGGACAGCGCGATTTCTTTGGCCGTCATGGCTTTGCGCGTTTGGATGGTGGCACGGGCCATCACGGGCCCTGGGCGGATTGACGTCCCGCTCAAACAAAAGGGCCGCCAAAGCGACCCTTCCCTCTCATCTGCCCAACAGCCTTAAGCCGTCAGACCTTCCGGCTCTGCCAGACCGTTGGCGCGGCAGCAGGCAGTCACGGTGTTGGCCAGCAAGCAGGCGATGGTCATGGGGCCAACGCCACCCGGTACCGGCGTGATTGCACCGGCCACAGCAGCGGCGCTTTCAAAGTGCACGTCACCCACAAGGCGGGTTTTACCCTCGCCTTTTTCCGGCGCATCGATGCGGTTAATGCCCACGTCAATCACGGTCGCGCCCTCTTTGATCCAGTCGCCCGGCACCATTTCAGGACGGCCCACGGCGGCCACCACGATGTCAGCGCGCTTAACCACTTCAGGCAGGTCTTTGGTGCGGCTGTGCGCGATGGTCACAGTGCAGCTATCGCCCAGTAGAAGCTGCGCCATTGGCTTGCCCACGATATTGGAGCGGCCAATCACCACCGCATCCATGCCAGACAACGAGCCGTGATGGTCACGCAACATCATCAGACAGCCCAGCGGCGTGCACGGCACCATGGATTTTTGACCGGTGCCCAGAAGGCCCACGTTGGAAATGTGGAAGCCATCCACGTCTTTGGCCGGATCAATCGAGTTGATCACCAGATCTTCGTTCAAATGGCCCGGCAGTGGCAATTGCACCAATATGCCATGCACCGCAGGATCGTTGTTAAGATTGTCGATCAGCGCCAGCAGATCTACCTCAGACGTATCTACATCAAGCTTATGCTCATAAGAGTTCATGCCAACTTCAACGGTCTGCTTGCCTTTGGAGCGCACATAGACCTGCGAAGCCGGGTCTTCGCCCACCAGTACCACGGCCAGACCCGGCGTGATGTCGTTTTCTTCCTTCAAACGTGCCACATGGCCCGCCACTTTCTCACGAACTGTGGCCGCAAAGGCTTTGCCGTCAATGATCTGTGCGCTCATCACGCTCCCCTTTATGATCTGCCCGGGGCGCCCCCCGGTGGGTGCTTTCATACGCGCCGCTCCTTGCGCGTCAGTCTAACTTGATGGTTTTGGCTTCCCGAGCAATGGACCAGTCAATCAACTGCCGCCATAAGGTCTCGGCAATCTCGGTGTCCAACCCCTCTTGCGCAGCGGTCTCTTTGACCTTGGCCACAACGTCTTCAACGCGAGCTGGAATGTTGGCAGGCAGGCCTACGTCGGTTTTGATTTCTACAGCGCGGTCAATGTAGGTAGTGCGCAGCGACAAGAGGCGGACCAATTCTCGGTCCAGCGTATCAATCTGCGCACGCAGGGTTGGCATATCAGGACAATCGGCGGGGCTCAGCATGGCATCCTCTCGCAAGTGTTGCGCATGCCCTACCCCGCCTAAGTCCAAACCGCAATGCGTCAGAACAGTCCCTCGACCAGACCTTCATCATTGATGCGGATATTCTCCGCCGCCGGGTGCCGTGGCAGGCCCGGCATGGTCATGATCTCACCACAGATCACCACAATAAACCCGGCACCAGCACTCAGCCGTACTTCACGCACCGGCACGGAGTGACCTGTTGGTGCGCCGCGCAGGTTAGGATCGGTCGAGAAGCTGTATTGGGTCTTCGCCATACACACCGGCAGGTGACCGTAGCCGGCATCTTCCCAGGTTTTCAGCTGATCGCGGATTTTCTTATCCGCCAGCACCTCATCCGCACGGTAGATCGAGGTTGCGATGCGTTCGATTTTCTCAAACAGAGGCATGTCGTCTTTGTAGAGTGGCGCAAACTGGCTCACACCCGCATCGGCAATCTCGGCAATGCGGGTTGCTAGCACTTTGGTGCCCTCAGAGCCTTTTTCCCAATGCTGGCACAGGATCGCTTCAGAGCCTTGACCTTCGACGTAGTCCATCACCGCCTGCACTTCGGCGTCGGTGTCGGTGACAAAGTGGTTGATCGCCACAACAACCGGCACGCCAAACTGCTTAAGGTTGCCAATGTGACGGCCAAGGTTGGCGCAGCCTTCGTTCACTGCATCGACGTTTTCTGCGCCAAGGTCAGCTTTCGCCACGCCGCCGTTCATTTTCATCGCGCGGATGGTGGCCACCAGCACAACCGCATCCGGCGCGAGGCCCGCTTTGCGGCATTTGATGTTCATGAACTTCTCGGCACCAAGGTCCGCACCAAAGCCAGCTTCGGTCACCACATAGTCCGCCACTTTCAACGCGGTGGTGGTGGCGATCACAGAGTTACAGCCGTGGGCGATGTTGGCAAAGGGGCCGCCATGCACAAAGGCCGGGTTGTTTTCCAGCGTCTGCACCAGGTTTGGCTGCATCGCGTCTTTCAGAAGCACAGTCATCGCACCATCGGCTTTGATGTCACGCGCATAGATCGGACTGCGGTCACGACGATAAGCCACAATCATATCACCCAGACGTTTTTGCAGGTCCGCCAAGTTGTTGGCGAGACATAGGATCGCCATCACCTCGGAGGCCACGGTGATGTCAAAGCCGGTCTGACGTGGGAAGCCGTTGGCCACACCGCCAAGCGAGGTCACGGTGTCACGCAGTGCGCGGTCATTCATGTCCAGAACACGGCGCCAGGTAACACGACGCTCGTCAATTTCCAGCTCGTTGCCCCAGTAGATGTGGTTGTCAATCATCGCCGACAGCAGGTTGTGCGCGGAAGTGATCGCGTGGAAGTCACCTGTGAAGTGCAGGTTCATCTCTTCCATCGGCACGATTTGTGCGTAGCCACCGCCCGCGGCACCGCCCTTCATGCCGAAGTTTGGCCCCAAGGACGCTTCGCGGATACACACAGCAGCTTTTTTGCCGATCGCGTTCAGACCGTCGCCCAGACCCACGGTGGTGGTGGTTTTGCCTTCGCCCGCAGGGGTTGGGTTGATCGCAGTCACCAGAATCAGCTTGCCGTTTTCACGGTCCTGTACGGAGTTGATAAATTCCTGGCTAATCTTAGCTTTGTCGTGGCCGTAAGGCAGCAGGTCATCACTGCCAATACCCAGCTTTGCGCCAATCTCCTGGATAGGTTGTTTCTTTGCCTCACGGGCGATTTCAATATCAGTTTTGAAGCTCATGGTGGTCCCTGTCATAAAATTTGACGCTCTCTCACCTCATTTGTAGCGCCGAAAAAACGGCAAAGAGATGCGTTTCCGACATATCCGACGCTTCTAGCGTCGACATAAGAGGCGCCTGTTTCGTTTTGGAAACGTTACGTCAGGATCGGGGACAAGGACCACCCTTAATGGAATGCCTGCACGGTCAGGATTTACGCGCGCGCTCCAGATGGCTCCAGACCGGTTGATCCGGCACAAACAGGCGCATGGTATCACCCACGGACAGCGTGCCTGCACGTTCCACCCAAGCTGTCACACCGCGCTTGCCAGAGGCGGCTGTTTTGAATTTAGGGCCGTATCCCAGGTGCGCCCTTTCGATCACCCGACCGGGCAACACGCAGGGGCGGTTTTCCATATCTACCGTGATGGTCACCCCGTCCGGCCCTTGCAGCCGGGCATTTGGCGGCACATGGGTAAAATCCGGTATGCCCTTCACCACAAGGGAAGCGCCGACCCAAGCCGGATCCACGGCCTCAAGCCCCATCTCCTTGGCGATCATGTCCAACTCTTCCTGAGACAAAACCGACAACTGGCGCACGTTCATGATCTCGGTACCGCGCTCATAAAGCGCCTTCACACGGACGCAGGATGGGCGTGTGATCCCAGAATGAAATTCGCCAACATCGCCGCCAAGCGCGAGTTTCAGCGACGGCACCGACGCGGCGCTTAGGTTTTCTTCCGAATTGGCCACGCGGCCAAGCCAGACCACTTCGGCCTCAAAGGTAGTTGGTTTTAATGCAGGCATGTTGCGTTTCCTCGTAACAGTTCTGCGCGGAACCTAGAGCTAGTGCCATGATCAGACAATCAAAGATGGCTGATTGAGATGTTCACCATTTGTGACCAGTACCTTGGTGGCAAAAGAAAACCCCGAAGCGCCCTCACGCTCCGGGGTTTCATGGTCTTGGGCCTGTCCCTCAGGTTAGGCCGTGGGTTCCGGCTCCAGTCCGCCGTCCCCATCTGGTTTATTACGCGGCTTTGTTTTCGGGATTGCGGTCACGCTTGGCGCGTTGCCTTCATCCGCATCATCGCCTTTGTTGTCATCGGAATGAGGTGGCTCACCATTCATCACCCGTTTGATTTCATCTCCGGTCAGTGTCTCATATTCCAACAAACCCTGCGCCAATCGTTCCCATTCCTCATTTTTTTCGGTTAGGATTTTCATCGCGCGATCATAACCCTCTTGGATCAGACGCTTGACCTCTTCTTCAATGAGTTCCTTGGTATGCGCTGACACCGAGAACCCGCCCGCGCCGCCGTTGGCCTGATACCCTGCCGCGGCTTCCTGGTAATCAATGTTGCCCACTTTGTCGGACATGCCCCACTGCATCACCATCGCCCGTGCTAGCGCACTCGCCTGCTGGATATCGCCAGCTGGACCGTTGGACACGGAATCTTCCCCCCATTTGATCACCTCGGCAGCTTTGCCCGCCATTGTCATCGCCAGGTTTTGTTCGCATTGGTCACGATGCCAGTTCAAACGGTCCATTTCCGGCAAGCTGACCACCATGCCCAATGCTCCGCCACGTGGAATGATGGTGGCCTTATACACCGGGTCGCACTTTTCCAAAGCCAGCCCCACCACGGCGTGGCCCGATTCATGGTACGCTGTGTGCTCTTTCTGTTCTTTAGTGAGCACCATAGAGCGGCGTTCTGCGCCCATCATAACCTTGTCTTTGGCGGACTCAAAATCCTCCATGGTGACAAAGCGACGCCCCACACGCGCGGCCATCAGCGCAGCCTCGTTCACGAGGTTTGCCAGATCCGCACCGGAGAAACCCGGTGTACCACGCGCGATAATGCGCAGGTCGACATCTGGACCCAGCGGGGTCTTGCGGGCGTGCACGCCCAATATCTTCTCGCGGCCTTTGATGTCGGGGTTGCCCACGGTCACGTTGCGGTCAAAACGGCCCGGACGTAGCAGCGCAGGGTCCAGCACGTCACGACGGTTGGTCGCCGCGAGGATGATCACACCTTCGTTGGCTTCGAAACCGTCCATTTCCACCAGCAACTGGTTGAGGGTCTGTTCACGTTCGTCGTTACCACCGCCGTAGCCAGCGCCACGATGACGGCCGACCGCGTCGATTTCGTCGATGAACACAATACAAGGTGCGTTTTTCTTGGCCTGCTCAAACATGTCACGAACACGAGAAGCACCCACACCCACAAACATTTCGACGAAGTCGGACCCGGAGATTGTGAAGAACGGAACACCCGCTTCGCCTGCAATCGCACGAGCAAGAAGAGTTTTACCGGTACCTGGAGGGCCAACAAGCAGTGCGCCTTTTGGGATTTTGCCGCCAAGGCGGGAAAATTTCTGCGGGTTGCGCAGGAATTCTACGATCTCTTCTAGCTCTTCCTTGGCCTCATCAATGCCAGCAACATCGTCAAAGGTCACACGCCCATGCTTTTCAGTCAGCATCTTGGCCTTGGATTTGCCAAAACCCATTGCGCCGCCTTTACCGCCACCCTGCATGCGGTTCATGAAGTAGATCCAGACACCTATCAGAAGCAAGAAAGGCAGAAGGCTAACCAGAAAGGCTTGCAGACCAGACGTCTGTTGGCTCTCAGCGCGCACGTCGATGCCTTTGTCAGTCAAAAGCTGGGTGACTTCAGCATCAGGAGGCAGAATGGTAGAACTCGTCGAGCCATCCTGTGACTGATAGCGCAGCGTCTCGCCGTCAATGACCACATTCTGAACCTGGCCTGCCTCAACTGAGGCGACAAAGTCTGAATAGCTGGTTTCACGGCTTTGCAGCGAACTGCTATCTCCGCTGAACAAGTTGAACAAGGCCAGGATCAGCAAAAACAGCACGACCCAGAAAGCTACATTTCTCGCATTGCCCAAGGCAAGTCTCCCTTTCAGAACGCCCGTGGCCTATCACGAGCGCGTACAGAGTTAAATAGAGATCGCGGGGCCGTAATCAATGCGATAGTGTTCAATTTCAGGCGTAAGGCGCGGCTAGTGTTGCTTATGTGCGCAGAAGCTGTGCGGTCCAACCTTCTGCGAGCCCGGCCAATGGCGCGGCGATCAACCTGTCACCCTGCCAAATCGCGGGGGTAGCCCAGAGACTTTGACGGGTGTGGCCAGTATCGCGCCAATCAGAAATTTTTGCGAGTCCTTCTTGGCCAAGCGCCTCGATGTGCACTGTTTGCGGTGCAAGTTCTGAACCATAAGACAGACGCCACCGACCATCCCAGATCGCGTCGACGGTTGCCACTTCGTCGCGCACAGCAGCCCATTCACGGGTCACGCGGATTGTGGTTTTTTGTGGTAGGATCAAACAGCCGTGTAGGGACGTTGGCGTGTCTGTGTTCATAACGTCTTGCAACGGCCTAAAACGTGGGCGGTAGCTTTGTCCGGAAACCTGACACAGCGCATCTGCCAGCGCCTTGCTGCGCAGCGCCTCAGGCGCGACATCAAAGCTAGCACGATTGGCGACCATATCACCCACCTTATCCTGCTCAAACAGCCTCCCTGTTTGGGTCTCAGCCCACTGCAACACCTCTTGTTGGCGGCGCATATGCGCCGCCGTTTGCGCCAACCGGTCCACAGAGAGGCCCAAAGGCGTAAGTGTCTCAAACATAAGCCGAGCCTTCACCCGGTCAAAACGCGGATCTTCATTGCTTGGATCATCGGCCCACGAAATTGCACCGCTGCGCAGATGCTGGCGCAAGTCGTCGCGAGACACGTCCATTAACGGGCGTAGCCAAGTCAGGCCGTCGACTTCCCGGGCTTCCGACATGCAGGCTAACCCATCCACACCAGACCCGCGCGCCAGACGCATCAGAAAGGTCTCCGCCTGATCATCTTTGGTATGCCCCAGAGCCACATGGCGTAGGCTCTTTTCCCTAGCCCACGCGGCAATCGCCTCTCGTCGACCATCTCGCGCAGCGTTTTGGAGATTGCCGGTACCGTTCCAGTGCCATTGCAAAATGTCGTGTGAGAGGCCGTACTGCGCGGCGACTTCAGTCACCAAAGCCAATTCCTCAACGGCCTCAGCGCGCAATCCGTGGTTCACGCTGACAACTGCCACCTCCGCCTTTCCCCATTGGCGCAGCAAATCCAGCAAGGCCATAGAGTCGCCACCACCGCTGACCGCGACGCCGATTTTTTTTGGAACATCTGAGCCAAATGCCCGATCAAGACAGTCTGAAAGTCGTGTCAGGAGCACTGCAAGCTGACCATTTCGGCCTGTGCTTCAGCCACAAAGGCTCCGCCTGGATAGCGTACGCCAACTTCGTTCAACGTCACACAGGCCTCATTGGTCTGCCCCAATGCGCCGAGCGATCTGCCCAGCCGGAACAATGCCTCTGGCGCTGTACCGGATTGAGGCCCCCCCGAATAGGCTTCAAGGAAGGCCCGGGCTGCACCGGTCAGATCAGTTTTGCCTTCAAGCGCTTGACCACGGCGAAGATGCGCCTCGGCCTCAAGCGGGCTGCCAGGATAAGTTTGCACAAATGTCGAAAATTGATCTGCTGCCGCGCCGAATTCACCGGCGTCCAATGCAGTCATCGCGCGATTGAAATCAGTTTCTTCGCCCACAGCCAGTTCGGTTGGCGCCCCATCACCCGAACCAGTGTCTTCGCCACTGCTAGACGGCAGGGTTTCAACATCCCCTCCCAAGGTGGTGGTTTCACCCAACTGGCTTAGATCGCCACCTTCCAACTCCACCAGCCGGAATTCCAAATCGCCAATTCGGTTGGTGCCGTCTGTGACAATACGCTCTACACGGTATTGCAACTCTTCGGTTTTGCCCGTCAGCACACGCAACTGCTGCTCAATCACATCCACGCGCTCCAAGGTCGTTGCACCAGTTACAATGGTGCCAACCGAACCAGTGGTGGACAGCTCCCGCTTCAAGTTTTGCATTTCGACATACAAAACTGAGAGCTGCTGACGAATATCCGCCAGCGTTTCTTCACGTGTCTGGGCAGCGCCCATCATCGGCGCTGCCACAAGCGCAAGCGCGCTCAAGGAAGCAAATACTTGCGCTCGCATCATGTCTTACCCCGACAGGTTGGCGGTCAACACAGTCACCGCACGACGGTTTTGTGCATAACAGCTTTCTTCCGAACAAATCTCAATCGGCCGTTCCTTGCCATAGCTCACGGTGCGGATGCGGTTGGAAGCCACACCTTGAGACACCAAAAGCTCCTGCACGGCGCTGGCGCGGCGGGCGCCAAGCGCAAGGTTGTATTCCCGCGTACCCTGTTCGTCGGCGTGACCTTCGATCACCGCTACATAATCCGGGTTCTCCATCAGCCAATTGGCCTGAGCCAAAACTGTCAAACGACCCTGCTCACTGAGCGTTGACTGATCAACGAGAAACAACACACGGTCGCCAACAGCCTCCTGGAAATAGGCGATTGATCCGGGATCAGCGCTGCTGCCCAACCCGCTATCCGCGCCAGTACCGGTGCCATAATCGTCGCCAGCGCCGAAACTGCCCGGATCGGTACAAGCCGCCAAAGATAGTGCAGCCACTGTCAGCACTGCTTTTGTCCATGTTTTCATGAGTATTGCCTCGTTCCTATATCCGTCGCCTCAAATGCATTTTGTGCTCTTCTTATGAAGCTGTCTTATCACAAGCTGGTGTGCAAGCAAAACGCAGGGGGGCTTACCTTATTGCAGGGGGGACCAGGCAGGGTCAGAGCCGCCGCCGTTGATCTTCACCGGTTTCAAATTGCGCCCTGACACGTCTACCGAATACAGCGATGCCGCGCCGCCTGCTCCACGGGTTTCGCGGGTGAACATGATCACGCGTCCGTTAGGGGACCAGGTTGGACCTTCGTCCAGGAACGACGCGGTCAACAAGCGCTCTTCACTGCCATCGGTGCGCATCACACCAATGTGGAAGCGGCCTTTGTTCTGTTTGGTGAAAGCAATCAAATCGCCGCGCGGCGACCAGACGGGTGTGCCATAGCGACCTTTGCCAAAACTGATCCGCGTTGCCTCGCCACCACCCGCTGACATCACATAGAGCTGTTGGGTGCCGGAACGATCGCTCTCGAAGACAATCTTACTGCCATCGGGGCTATAGCTTGGAGCGGTTTCAATCGACGGTGTCGATGTAAGACGCTGTCGTTTGCCCGAAGCGATGTCCATTTTGTAAAGGTCGGTGTTGCCACCTTCGGTCACCGACATCACCACGCTTTTGCCATCGGGGCTGAACCGCGGCGCAAAGCTCATGGTGCCGCTTTCATTAGACAGAACCTTGCGGCGCACAGACCCAACGTCGAGTACAAAGACCTGTGGAAAGCCGGTTTCATAGCTGGTGTAAAGCACACGGTCGCCGGTTGGCGAGAAGCGTGGCGCCAACACAATGGAACTGCTGTCCGTCAGGTATTGCAGGTTTGCGCCGTCATAATCCATCACCGCGAGACGTTTCTTGCGGTCGTTTTTAGGTCCGGTCTCCGCCACGTAGACCACGCGACTGTCGAAGTAACCGCCCTCGCCTGTGATCCGTGCGTAAACCGCATCCGCCACCTTATGCGCCATGCGGCGCCAGCCGTCCGTGGTGCCTTTGAAACGCAGACCGTTGCCAAGCTCTGTTCCCGCAAAGACATCGTAGACGCGGAACTTCACCTCAAGCTGGTTGCCGCTCACTGACACGCCGCCAGTGATCAGCGCTTGGGCGTTCACCGCTTTCCAGTCGGCAAATTGCACCGGGCTGCCAAAGTTGGTGATCGAGGAGATATGCGCCTTTGCCGGGATTTCCCGGAACAGCCCAGTACCGTTGAGATCTGCCGCAATCACCCGGCTGATGTCTTTAGACACCTGATTGGAGCCTTGGGTTTCCGCCACGAAATCCGGCACCGCATAAGGCATCGGCTCAATCACACCGTCGGTGATTTCGATGCGCAGTGGGGTGCCTTGGGCCGAAACAGGATGGGCAACCTGGCCCACCGTCAGGATCCCGATCACTAGGGTCGCAAAAAGTCTCATCATCTGGACCTCATTTTCTCCGGGTTAAATGTAATCTCAACATCCCGCCAATGGTCATATTTTTCTGCGGGGAGGTCGTATCCGTTTTTTTGGCACCGCAACACAGCACGGCGTGCAGCGGCAAAAGCGGTTTTGGCGGCGGCTTCGTCGCCGCCCTCATAACTCAACATGCGAATATCGTCTTGAACTTTTCCGTTCTGATCCAGGCTCAGCCCCACCACCACAGTCACGTCAGCGGCGCGGGAGCCAACATCCACAACCCAGCATTGCTGCACCGACACGCGCAACCCGTCTTTCTCTCCCCGGGTGAGTGGCGGCCCGACGGGGGCGGAAGATGTGGACTCGGTTGGGGCCGCCGCTTCCGCCAAGGCAGCCGCGATAGCGTCTTCAGCCGGGGTCGGTTGCGGCTCAGCCACCGCATTTGGACGGATACGCGGACGCAAGGAGCGCGTCGGTGCGGCGCTCGCGACTTCTTCCTGTTTTGGTTCCGTGGCAATTTCGGTGGAGGCCGCTTCCGGTGCAGTGTCTTCCCTAACCTCTTCCGCCGCTTCGCCGGCCTCATCCGGTTTGGTGGCCTCTTGCAAGGCGTCGGCGATGGTGGTGTCCGGATCTGGTTGCGCGACGGGTTCTGGTGCAACACGTTCCACCGGGGCGGGCACAGGCTCCACCGGCGCATCTGGAATAATCACAGCCGTGTCAGTCTCTGGCGTCGGCAGCTGTGGCATAGGCTCCGGCGCGACTTCTGGTTCCGGCGGTGTGGGATCGGCAATCTCGGCCACATCTGGCGCAACCTCCGGCTCCGCCTCAATCGGCTCGATGGGTTCCGGCTGCGGCACCACCGCATCTTCCGGAGCAACCACCTCCGGCGCAGGCTCGGTTTCCTCGGGCGGCTGCGGCAAGGCAATCTCGGTCGAAGTTTCCGGCGCGATCTGGCTTTGGGTCAGCGCATCAAACTCGGCAGACGAGATCATCGCGATGTCCACCACCTCCATGGGTGGCGGATCGGAGTCAAACACCCCGCCCAACAACACCCAGCTGATTAGACCGGTGTGGGCAACGCCCGAGATATAATGCCCGATATGCACGCGCGCGCCCTAGTTGTCCGTCCCGCTAGGGTCAGTGCCATCCAGCGCCGGACCGCCCAGGTCGGTCACAAGCCCCACATCGCTAAAGCCACCCGCGTTCAAGGCGCCCATGACTTGCACCACCGCTTCATAGGGAATGGCCCCATCCGCACGCAGATACACCCGATCGGACTCCCGCTCTGCCGCCACCGCGCGCAGTTTCGGGATCAGATCTTCAGCGGCAACCGGGGTGGTCATTATGGTGATGCCCAGATTGGCATCAATGGTGATGGTCAACGGCTCTTCCTGCTCACCCGGCAATGGATTGGCCGCGGTTTTGGGAAGCTCAACCGGCACACCAACGGTCATCAGCGGCGCGGCAACCATAAAGATAATCAGCAACACCAGCATCACATCCACAAACGGTGTGACGTTAATCTCACTCATTGGCTGACTGCTGCGGCGATTGCGGCGACGACGTTTGCCGCCTCCTCCGCCAGATTTCATGACACCCGCGCCCATGACTTAGGCGTCCAACTGACGGCTAAGGATCGTGGCAAACTCATCGGCGAAGGCTTCGTAGCCTGACACGATGCGATCGCTGTCCGCGCTGAGTTTATTGTAAAAAATCACGGCGGGGATGGCGGCCAAGAGACCCAGACCGGTGGCGAGCAATGCTTCGGCAATACCCGGTGCAACAACCGCGAGGTTGGTATTCTGCTGCGCGGCAATCTCGATAAAGGCATTCATGATGCCCCAAACGGTCCCAAACAACCCAACAAACGGTGCGGTGGACCCAACGGTGGCAAGTATCGGCAAACCATGTTGCAACTCATCCGCCTCTTTGGCGATGGCCACATCCATGGACCGGTCAATCCTGCTGGTGGCATTCGCAATTAACCCACCATCCTGTCGATGGCTGCGTTGCCACTCAACCATTCCCGCGGCAAACACCCGAGCCGATCGCCCTTTTGGTTCCGGTCCTAATTCTTCAAATAGCTGATCCAGCGGCTCGCCAGACCAGAAAGATCGATCAAACCGGGCCGACTCGCGCCGCGCCTTGCGGTACATAATGTGTTTTTGCACAATCACCGACCAAGACCAGAAGGATGCCACGATCAGCATCACCATTACCAGTTTTACTGTTAAAGTAGCGCGCGCAAAAAGCGCCCACATCGAGAAATCGACTGCTGCGTGTTCCATATAGCCTGCTCTGCTCTGTGGCCCTCTGTCGGGGCCTTGTTTGAAAGCAAACGTAACGGGTTTCTACGGGGAAAGCCAATAAATTGGCATCGCTCGCGGGAAATCGCCCGCTTTAGTGCACCATTTGGCGGATATTTGCCGGTAAACGCACCGGTTGGCCTTGTTCGTTCATACACACAACCGTGACCATGGCGTGAAACAACACTTCTTCGCCGCGTTTCACCCGCTGCTCCATGACAAGCCGCGCGGCGGTGACATTGGCCACTTCGGTTTCCACGGTCAGCAGATCGTCAAGCACGGCGCTGCCAAGATAGTCACATTCCACCCTGCGCACTGCAAAAACAATGCCCTCGGCCTTCATTTCATGCTGATCCATGCCAATCTCACGCACCCATTCACTGCGGCCACGTTCAATGAATTTGAGGTAGTTAGCGTAGTAGACAATGCCCGCCATGTCGGTGTCTTCGTAGTAGACGCGGATCGGCAAGGTGTAGGACATTGGCGGCTCTCCTGAAATCGGCTTGCGAAAGGCGTAGGGCGAAAAGAGACGTGGGGCAACACCCGTTTTGGGTCAGTTATCCACCGGGATCAAATGCACATCGCGCTGAGGGAAAGGGATCGAGATTCCCTCCACGTCAAAACGCTCTTTGACCTGTCCCGTGAGCCCCCAATACATATCCCAATAATCCTCGGTGACAACCCACGGGCGGCAGAACAGATTGACCGAGCTGTCCCCCAACTCGCCCACAAAAATCTCCGGCGCCGGATCTTGCAGACAACGCGGATCGGCGGCCACCAAGGCTTTGAGCACTTCAACAGCAGCAGGCGCATTGTCCGAGTAAGCAATGCCAAACACCAGATCGACCCGCCGGGTCTTTGCTGCGCTGACATTGGTGATCACATCCCCCCAAATTTTTGAATTTGGCACCACAACGATCTGATTGTCGAAAGTGCGGATTTGGGTCGAAACCACCGACATGTCATCAACCACCCCGCTGGCGCCCGAGACCTCAATGTAGTCGCCGGTGTCAAACGGCTTAAGCACCATAATCATCAACCCGCTCGCCAGATTGCCCAAAGTATCCTGCAAGGCAAAGCCAAGGATAAAGCTCAGGCCGCCAAATACCGCAAACAACGGCGTAACGTTCACGCCCGCAACACCCAGAGCCACCATCAGCCCGACAACAATTGTGATCCAGTAGACCACTGTGAGAACAAACCCCTGTAGGAGCTTGGACATTGCCGGCAGACGACCTAGCCCACGTGCCGCAAGTTTGCGTACGAAACGGGCAATGAACAGCAATACAAACAGCGCAATCAGGAATACCCCTACCTGCATCAACAATCCTATTCCGCCGTCACGAGACCCGAGCCACCCGACAACAATAGCTGCTAGTGTGCGCGCATCGGTGGCTTTGAGCGTTGCGGTGGTCATGGCGTTCAGAAACTTCTGATGTGGGGCGATGTCTTCCACCGCACCGCCTTTGGCAGACCAATTGGACAAAACGGCTTTATAGTTAGCGGCCACCCGCGACTGTTCCTCGGAAACCGCGGCGACTTGACGCCGACCGGCCTCCACAGCCTCCCCAGATAAGCCCTCCAGAGTTTCGTTCAAATCAATGAAGGTCGCCATTGTGTTGGACGTATGGCCTTGCCAGACATCGGCCAACTCGGCCAATTGGGCGGTGGTCAAGGGCACGACATAAAGCTCAAGACTGGCGGTCGACACCTCAAGCGCGCTGGCTTTGACCATCATCTCATCAGAGGAAGCCTGCGCTCTCGCCGCCCAGAGGCCGAGCACGCAGCAAACGGCCAGACGGGTCATCCATGAAAGGGATTTCTGCAAAGGAGTCATATCAAAAGCCTCTTCAAATGCGGGAAGCTTTGGGTACTGTTCCTGCAAGCGGCCAAAAACTCAAGGTTTTTGGCCGCTCACTTTTTGATCAAAGTTCACCAAGTTAACGTCCCACGCCGGCAAAACGGACGCCGCTCAGGTCCGCCATCTCGCGTTTCCATGTGGTGATGTCATCTGCATTGAGATCCGTCAGGCGGCTGTGTCCACAGGCCCGCGCCAGCACCTGCATCAGCTCGACACTGGCCCCAAAATAACGCGCGAGCTTCTCGGCCCCGATCTGCACATCCAGCTTCTTACGCAGTTCTGGCTTTTGCGTCGCAATGCCCACCGGGCAGTTGTTGGAGTTACACATGCGCGCCGCAATGCAACCCACCGCCTGCATGGCCGAATTGGACACCGCTACCGCATCCGCGCCCAGCGCCATGGCTTTCACAAAATCCTCCGCCACACGCAGACCGCCGGTGATCACCAGAGAGACTTCGCCACCGGTTTTGGCATCCAGATGCCGCCGCGCCCGAGCAAGAGCCGGAATAGTGGGCACCGAAATGTGGTCCCGGAAGATCAGCGGCGCTGCCCCCGTGCCGCCACCACGGCCATCGAGGATGATGTAGTCCGCGCCTGCTTCCAGCGCGAAATCGATGTCTGCTTCGATGTGGTTGGCAGAAAGTTTGAAGCCAATCGGAATGCCGCCGGAGCGTTCCCGCACCTCATCGGCGATACGGGCAAAATCCTGCGGCGTATGCAATTCCGGGAACGTTGACGGCGACACGGCACTTTGACCTGGCTCCAGCCCGCGCACCTCCGCAATCTTGCCCTGCACCTTCTCGCCGGGCAAGTGCCCGCCAGTGCCGGTTTTTGCACCCTGCCCGCCTTTGAAGTGGAAGGCCTGCACCCGCTCTACCAGTTCCGGCTTCCAGCCAAACTGCGCTGACGCCAGCTCGTAGAAATAGCGCGAGTTCTCCGCCTGCTCTTCCGGCAACATACCGCCTTCGCCAGAGCAAATCCCAGTGCCTGCCAGTTCCGCGCCGCGGGCCAGCGCGGTTTTGGCTTCTTCCGATAACGCGCCATAGCTCATGTCCGAGACAAACAGCGGAATATCCAACTGCAAAGGTTTGGCCGCACGTGGGCCAATCACCACGGAGGTGTCCACCAGAGCGTCATCTAACAACGGCTTTCGTGCCACTTGCGCAGGTAAAACCTGAATGTCATCCCACTGCGGCAGGTCTTTGCGCGGCACGCCCATGGATCCCATCTCACCGTGGTGCCCCAGCTTGCTTAACCCGTCGCGCGCCAGTTCGTGAATGCGCGCCACGGTAGGCTCTTCCGGTGTGGCCACGGCCTGCGGCACATCCGATTGCGGTTTCGGCGCAGGGTCGCCCGCCTTGGCCTCCCCCATGCGCGCATGGGTCCCATCACAAAACGGCGCATTGGCACTGGCTTTACACTGACACAAAAACGCATCACCGCTTTTCTCAGCGGTGAATTTCTGCGGCTTCATCTCTGTTCCCGCGTGGCTGCCGTCACAAAACGGCTGATTTTTGGATTTCCCGCAACTGCACCAGAAATAGGTTTTGCCTTCTTCCAGCTCCACTTTGACGGGTCGGGGCGCCGCAATAATGGGCACATCACCTGCCATGTCACACTCCTTGTTCGCGTTTCGCTACACAAACAGAGTGCCTCAAATGGCGGGTTCACAAAACAGGTGTCACTGCACAGACAACACAGCACAAGCGCACATGAGAGCAGAAAGGGCCGGACTAAAGTGCGAAACTGTGAGAATTAATCGAGTCGCAACCGCGCAAACAGGCGTAACGCGTGGCTCGCATCTTCGGCCGCCACCGGCATCATTCGGTCATAGGCGGCGGCAATCACAGCGGCGATCTCCGGCCGCAGCACAGTTGCGCCACTTTCCGGTACCACAGCCAAGGGGGATTGTTCCGCAAAGGCCTGCGGCCCCCAAGTGACAATGGTTTGCACGGCCTCACCCAGCGCCAAAGCTTCAGCTGGGATTTTGGCCATCTCATCATTCATGCGCAGAAAGAAAAACGCCGCCTGAATGCTACCGTCGTTTTCGAAACGGAAGGCGCGGTACTGCGTTGCATCCGCCTCTTGCAAGCGGCCAACAAGCACTTTCAGGCCCGGGATCAAACGTTCCAAATCCGGCACCTCCAGAAGCTCGTCCCACTCCCGGAAGAAAAACATCATCAAGTTGCTGCCAAGCTCCGGATCGGTCTCCGCCATATGATGGCCAACCAAAGTGGCCACCGCCTCCAGCGCGCCTTTCACAGTTTGCAGCGTAGCCTCTTCCACCCCAAAAACCACCGGCGCAATCGGGCGGCTCCAGCGGGCAAAACCATAGCTGCCGTCGGGGCGAGTAAAAAGGGCTTCAACGTCCTGCGGTGTCATGTGCGGCTCCTGTCAGATCGCCCGCTATGTGCCGATCTGACGCCAATAAAGCAAGCCCTTAGGTCAGCTCGCTGGACCAGGGAGGGTTGGCCCCCGCCCGCGCGACTGTCACCCCCGCCACCTTGGCACCAAAGGACAACGCGAGGGCGGCGTCTTCCAAAGACAGGTTTCGCACTTTGGCTTTGGTCAGCACGCCAAGCTCGGCCAGCTTCGCCAGAACACCTGCGTTGAACGTATCGCCTGCGCCAACCGTATCAACCACTTCTGCCTTTTCAGCCGCCACAGACAGCTTATGTCCGCTAGTCACATAGGCATCCACACCTTCCCCACCACGGGTCACCAACACCAGCGCCGGGCCTTGATCGATCAGCTTCATAGCCCGCTCATCCATTGTGTCATCACCCGGAACCAGCCACTCCAGATCCTCATCCGATACCTTCACAATATCCGCCTTGGCAAACATAGTTGCCAGTCGGGCACGGTAGGTCGCTTCATTGGCAATAAAACCGGGACGAATATTGGGGTCCACCATCACCGCACGACCAGCGCCTTCACGCTCCAGCAACTCAGCATAGGTGTCGGCACATGGCTCGACAGCCAAACTGATCCCGCCAAAAAATAGCGCCTTCACTTTCGGTTCGACTGAAACCAAATCAGAGGGCTGGATCATGCGACCTGCCGTGTTTTCATCATAAAAGGAATAAGTTGCGTGCCCGCTGCTCAAATGCACAAAGGCCATGGTGGACGGGCGTTTGGCACGAATTAGGGCCGTGGTGCTCACGTTGCTTGCCACCAGTTCGGTCATCAGAATGTCCCCAAAACTGTCGGTGGAGATGCCACTGACCAAACCCACCCGCGCGCCCAAACGGCCCAGCGCCACAGCGGTATTGAACACTGCTCCGCCTGCATGGGGCACAAATCCCGTGCCTCCATCAGTGGTCGGACGCGGAATCATATCAATCAGTGCTTCGCCGCAACAAAGAATCATTTTTGCCTCCTCAGGCCAGCCATTTGGCGTAGTCACTCACCAACAAATGGGTTGGCGCGACATCTTCTTGGATCTCGGCAAACCGGCCAATCGGCTCACGGAAGACATTGTCTGTTTCATCATCATTCACGGTGGAGACCTCGCCAATCAACACATCGCCACCTTCGCCCCAGAATGCATGCCAGTCACCCGGCATCAGGGTCAGGCTCTCGCCCGGTGCGAACTTCAGTTTTTCGCCCGGGGCAAATGCACGGGGAATGCCATCACACATCACCATGCCACCCCGGTTATCAGCAAAGTTCCCGTCGTCGTCAGAGCCGAAAAGCTCCACCACCATAGTGGCCCCACCCCGGTTAATAATGTCTTCCGCCTTAATAACATGGGTGTGCATAGGCGATAGCTGATCCTGACGCGAGATCAGAAGCTTTTCCGCATAACACATGCCACCACCACGCTGAAGATCAGACAGGCGGCCATTTCGCAGCGTGAACAAAAAAAGACCCATCTCGTCAAATTGGCCCGCACCGTAGTCCGTTATGTCCCAACCACACCGCGCCTGAATAAGCGCCTCTGCCTCACTGGCCCGCGCCTTGAACTCTCCAGGTGTCCAATAGGCAAAAGGCGGCAGTTTAAAACCAAAAGACCGGATCATGTCATCCGCAGACGCCATGATGGCGTTGATGGTAGAGCGTTTCATGTCATCCTCCGAAAATCGCCAAAGTTTTCTCTGACTTTAGCGCTAACATGCGTATCTCTTCCCTAAGCCACCTGATGGCTTTTCGGCAATGATAAATTCCAAAGGGATAGCAAAAATGTGCGTCTTCCGCACAATGTGCAAAGGCCCCCGCAAACTGTGCGAGGGCCTTACTGTCTTAGAACGTCCGCACGTCGGTGATACTCTCCGCGCCAAATCGATCGCTTAGGATGTGACCACAAATTTTCGCCGCCGTATCCTCGGCTTTGGCCAAGCCACCTTCGGCTTTCATCGATTTGAACTGATCCAGCAGTGCGAAATCTTCTTCTGGTGCAGAACGAATGGTCGCCTGCATTCCAGTGTCAATCACACCTGGCGCGATGCTCTCCGCCTTCAGGCCCGCTACCGCATCCTCGACCATTGCCCTCACATGCATGTCCATCGCCGCTTTCGTGGAACAGTACACACTCCATCCAGTGTAGGCATTGCGCCCTGCACCGCTGGAAATATGCACCACCCGACGGTCTGCACCTCCGGTGGCAGCCACAAAAGCGTCACTAAGGATCAGTGCTGCTGTCACATTCACCGCCACCGACTGTGCAATCTTGCCCGCGTCCTGACGACCAATCGGAGCAATAGGTTCCACAATCCCCGCATTGTTGATCAACACGGCTTCGCTTGCACCGTCCAGGAAGGATGCGAACTCCGCACCTGTTGCGAACGCGCTCACCGCCGACGTGTCCCCCAGATCCAACGCGACTTCGGTCAACCCTGAAATCTCTGCTCCAATGCCAGAGCGGGACAGGCCCAAAACCTCATAGCCAGCCTCGATCATGCAGGTCACCATCCCCGCACCAAGCCCTTTGGAATGGCCTGTGATAATCGCCTTTTTCATCATCTTGCTCCCACAAGTTCATTTGTGAACCATCTCTACGCGTGTTTGCCTGAGCGGCGCAATTACCTGGATATCAGAATGGCCCGGAAATCATTCACATTTGTGAGCGTCGGTCCCGGCACCACCTGCGCGTCAATCTTTGCAAAGAAACTATGCGCGTCGTTTTCGGCCAATGCCAATGCTGCGTCCACGCCTTTCGCCTGTGCGGTCGCCAACGTATGCGGCCCAATCACCGCGCCGGCCACGTCGGCAGCGCCATCCACACCATCGGTGTCGCAGGCGATTGCTTGAATCCCTTCCGTGCCCTCCAGCGCCAGCGCCAAGGCCAGCGCGAACTCGGCATTTGGCCCACCCACGCCGTCGCCACGCCGCGTTACGGTCAGCTCACCCCCCGACAGAAGCACACGCGGTCCACGCCCCACTTTAGCTTTGGCCAAGTCCGCTTGTTCTCGCGCCACATCCCGCGCTTCGCCTTCCAGCGCATCGCCAAGGATTTCCACCCGCAGCCCCGCCGCTTCTGCCACCTCCTGCGCTGCTTTGAGCGATTGCAGCGGAGACGCAAAAAGGATGTTTTCCGTGGTGGACAAGCGTTCGTCACCTGGCATCACCACACCGGCGAGGGCCCGCGCAGCCGCCTCGACATGCGCGGGCAGGGAAACGCCATACGGTGCCAAAACGGCCAGTGCGCTGTCTAAGCTCTTTGGTTCTGCAACTGTCGGACCTGAGCCGATCATCCCAGGATCATCGCCCGGTACGTCTGAGATCAAATAGCTCACCACTTTGGCTGGATAGGCCGCTGCCGCCAGCTGTCCGCCTTTGGCCTGGCACAGATGTTTGCGCAACGCATTCATTGCGGAAATCGGCGCGCCAGAGGCCAACAAATCGGCATTCACCTGTTTCAGTTCGTCCAGCGTCACCCCAGGTACCGGAGCTGTCAACAAAGACGACGCTCCGCCGGAAATCAAACACACCACGGTGTCATCTGCTCCAAGCCCACGCATGAGGTCTAGCATTTCCAGCGTCGCGGCTTCCCCTGCTGCATCCGGCACCGGGTGTGCTGCGGATTTGATGTTGATGCCTGCGCAGGAGCGTTCATAGCCATACCGCGTGATCACCAGCCCCTCGCAAGGTCCCCAAGCGCTTTCCAGCGCCTCCGCCATACGGGCACTCGCCTTGCCTGCGCCAACCACAATCAAACGGCCGTCGGGTTTCTCACCCAAAACCTCTGGCAAGGCGGCCATCGGATCCGCCACGGCCACCGCCCGATCAAACAACTCTCTCAAGAACTTTTCCGGATTGATCATCATACTCACACTCCCCCACTGCGCATGCATTCACTCCTCTTTGGCACCCGACCACATGCAACCAGAACCTATGCCAAAGAATGTTTCCGCTAACATGCACAGAATTTCTATCTGAGCAAGGTCACACGCCTGTGCCCCCCAAAGCCCACCTTTCCAACCTTGAAAACCTGCCCTAGTGTGCCGCGACCTTCATTACCCGCGAGCGCCCATGGCCCAGATCAGCCTGAAACAGCTTCAAGCCTTTGTGGCCGTTGCCGACATGCACAGTTTTCGCCGCGCGGCGGACCGGCTGAACACCACTCAGCCCAATATCTCGACCCGTATCGCCGCACTTGAAGGACAAATTGGACATTCCCTGATGACCCGCGATGCGGGCTCTGTCCGGCTGACGCCCATGGGGGAGAAGCTGCTGTCAGAGGCGCGCAATGTGCTTTTGGCAATGGATCGCTTCCTGCTCACCGCCGCAGATGACAGCCTGTTTGACGGCACCCTACGCATAGGTGTGACCGAGATGATCGTGCACACCTGGCTGGGGGAGTTCTTTTCCGTCCTAAAAGAACGCTTTCCAAATATCGACATGGACCTGACCGTTGATCTGTCGGTGAATCTATCCCGCGCGTTGACAGAACGACGGATTGATCTGGCTTTGCAAAGCGCGCCGTTTGAACGCCAAAGCAGCGGCAGTGCGGATCTTGGTCCCTTACCGATGCTGTGGGTCGGCAGCCCTCGACTAGGCCTTTCCAACAGGGTGCTAAGCCTGCACGAGCTGGCCAAGCACCCGATACTGACGCACGCGCGCGGCACGATTCCGTACAACCAGATGCAAGATCACTTCGCCGCCTTCTCAGACATTTCTGTACGGCATGTCTCCTCCTCTAATCTGGCGGCCTGCCACCAGATGACCCGCGACGGCCTAGGTGTAGCTTGTCTACCAGAAGCCATGGTGCGCGACGACCTTGTTGGCGGATCTCTGGCCCCCTTACGCTATCTTTGGGTGCCTGATGCTCTGCAGTTTTACGCGCGGTACGACGCCGACACCTGCCCAAGTTTTGTAAAGGCAGCGGCGGAGTTGGCTCAACAGATTGCACAGGCTCGCGCCGCACGATAAATTTTCCCAATCTATTTCATGAATTCTAATAATTGGATTTCATGAGGCGCGCCCTCTACCTTGCTCATCAAGATACAAGGAGGCGTTTACAGATGCCATCACCCAGGGCCCGTTTGGGCGTCGATATTGGCGGAACTTTCACCGATGTGGTGTTGGAGATCGACAAAAAGCGCTTTTCCACCAAAGTATTGACCACATACGCCGCGCCTGAGAACGCCATTGTCGACGGCATGCATCAAGTGTGCGCCAAGGCTGGTGTAACGCCCGCCGCCATTGACCAAATCATCCACGGCACGACGTTGGCGACAAACGCGCTGATTGAGCGGCGCGGCGCCAAAACCGCGTTGATCACCACCGAAGGCTTCCGTGATGTCATCGAAATGCGCACGGAAAGCCGGTTTGAGCAGTACGACTTGAACCTTACGCTGCCGGAGCCACTATTGCCGCGCAACCGCCGCTATGTGCTGCGCGAACGCATGGACGCCACAGGTGCGGCCCTGATCCCGCTGGAACGCGCCGATATCGAAGCGCTAGCGGAGGAACTGGCCGAAGCAAACTACGAAAGCATCGCCGTCGGACTACTGCATTCCTATGTGAATGACACCCACGAGCGCCTAATCGCCGAGGTTCTATCGGAAAAGCTGCCGGGTGTGATGGTCTCACTGTCCTGTGAGGTTTCCCCGCAAATGCGCGAGTATGAGCGGTTCAACACCACCATTGCCAACGCCTATATCAAGCCTCTGATCAAATCCTATCTGGGCCGTCTGAAAGATCGACTGGCCGAAGAAGGCGCCGCGTGCCCCGTGTTCCTGATGCACTCTGGCGGCGGAATAATGTCCTTGGAAAGCGCCGCGGATTTCCCGGTGCGTTTGGTAGAGAGCGGCCCGGCAGGCGGCGCCATTTTTGCGGCCGACATTGCCGCCCAACACGGCCTCAACAAAGTGCTCAGCTTTGACATGGGCGGCACAACCGCCAAAATCTGCCTTATCAAAGATCAAACCCCCAAAACCGCGCGTGTGTTTGAGGTTGCCCGCACCTATCGCTTCAAAAAAGGCTCCGGTATGCCGATCTCGATCCCGGTGATCGACATGGTTGAAATTGGCGCGGGCGGCGGCTCACTGGCCCATGTGGATGCGATGAACCAGATCCGCGTTGGTCCCGAAAGTGCGGGGTCCGAACCCGGCCCGGCGTGCTATGGCCGTGGCGGCGACACCCCCGCTGTAACAGACGCTGACCTGATCCTTGGCAAGCTAGACCCCAACAACTTCGCGGGCGGCTCCATTCTTCTACACCCAGACAATTCTGCAATAGCGCTCGACGCGGCCATTGGTCAAACCCTCGACATGGACGCCACCGAAGCAGCCTTTGGCCTGGCAGAAGTTGTAGATGAAAACATGGCCAATGCTGCCCGCGTGCACGCCGTGGAGAACGGTGAAGACCTTTCCGAATACACGATGATTGCCTTTGGCGGCGCAGCCCCACTGCATGCCGCCCGACTTTGCGAAAAACTCGGTGTCTCCCGCTGCCTCGTGCCTCAAGGTGCCGGCGTCGGGTCGGCCATCGGCTTCCTGCGCGCACCGTTCAGCTTTGAGGCCAACCGCTCCGTCTTCATGCGCCTTGGTGACTTTAATCCAGAGAGGGTAAAGGCCCTGTTTGCGGATATGTCCGACGAGGCCACCTGCTTTGTGCGTTCCTGTGACGCGGAGGCCGAAATCCTGCGAGATCACAAGATCTACATGCGCTACGCCGGACAGGGTTGGGAAATCCCCATCGCCTTGACCGCAGAACAAGCGGCCACGCCAGATGCCGACACGTTCCTGCAGCTGTTTGAGACAGATTACAAAGCGCTCTTTGGCCGTGCCGTTGAAGGCATGGATGTCGAAATCACCGTGTGGAGCGTGAACGCCTACACCGCACAGGCCGCCGCCACCCCACTCAACGACACCAGCGCGCTGACGCCGCTCGTGCCGACCACGACACGCCCCCTGTTTGATCCGGCCTTGGCCAAAACCGTGGACGCCGCCGTCGTTGCCCGCACCGACCTGCCAAACGGCCATATCGCCCAAGGCCCCGCCGTGGTGACTGAGGATGAAACCACCGTCGTCGTCCCTGCCAGCCGCGAGGTGCTGACCCACGCAGACGGCACGCTCGACGTGCGCACAAAGGAGACCATCCAATGACCGAGCACAGCAAAGTTGCCTATCAGGTCATGTGGAACCGCATGATCTCCGTTGTGGAAGAACAGGCACAAGCGCTTGTCCGCACAGCCTTTTCCACCTCCGTGCGCGAGGCAGGAGACCTCTCCGCCGGGGTCTACAACCAAGCCGGGGAAATGTTGGCGCAAGCAGTGACCGGCACGCCAGGACACGTGAACGCCATGGCGGATGCCGTCGGGCATTTCATCCGCCGCATCGGGCGCGAGAACATGTTTGAGGGCGACGTCTATCTGACCAATGACCCGTGGGAAGGCACCGGCCACAAACATGACATCACTGTTGTGACACCCTCTTTCCACAACGGCCAGTTGATCGGCTTCTTCGCCTGCACAGCGCATGTAACGGATATCGGTGGGCGCGGTTTTGGTGCGGATGCCAATGACGTGCACGAAGAAGGACTTTACTTACCGATCATGAAATTTGCTGATCGCGGCACGGTGGATCAAACCCTGCTTGCCCTGATCCGGGGTAACGTACGCGAACCAGATCAGCTTGTTGGCGACATCTACGCGCTGGCAAACAGCAATGAGATTGGTCACAATCGCCTGATCGACATGGTGGAAGAGTTTGGTCTGTCCGACCTGTCCGGCATCTCCGATTTCATCCTGACCAACTCCCACAAAGCCACCTTGACGCGTATCAATGCGCTCACACCCGGTGAAGCCGAAGGCCACCTACGCATCGATGGCTACGACACCCCCATCGACCTGCACGTCAAACTGACCATCGAGAAAGACCGCATCCTGAGTGACTGGGACGGCACGTCTGGCTTGGACAAGAAAGGCATCAACGTGCCGCTGGTCTACACCAAGGCCTATGCCTGCTACGCGCTGAAATGCGCCATCGCGCCGGAGATCCCCAACAACGCCGCCTCTCTGGCCTCGTTTGAGATCACCGCGCCGGACAACAGCATCGTGAATGCCAAATTCCCGGCCCCCGTCGCCCTGCGTCATGTGATTGGCCACATGGTGCCCGACACGGTCTACAACGCGCTCGACAAACTGCTACCGAACACTGTGCCTGCCGAGGGCGCAGGCTGTCTATGTAACTTCCAGGTCTCTGTGCGTCCGAGAATGGACGGCGAAGCTCCAGCGGATGCGGTACGTGCCGAGGTACTGACGTTTAACTCCGGCGGCTCCGGCGCTCGGCCGACACTGGACGGCATGAGCGCAACCGCCTTCCCCTCTGGCGTGATGACCATGCCGGTGGAAGCCACCGAACAGGTTGGCCCGGTGCTGATCTGGCGCAAAGAGCTGCGCCCGGACAGCGGCGGTGCAGGTGAATTCCGCGGTGGTTTGGGTCAATACATGGACGTTGGCGCGCGTGCGGGCCATGAGTTCGACATCTCTCTAATGCTGGACCGTGTGAACCACCCGGCTCAAGGCCGCCGCGATGGCGGCGCTGGTGGCGCCACCCGCCTGGCCCGCTCTGACGGTGCGGCTATTCGGGGCAAAGGCAAACAATTCATTCCCCACGGCACAGTGGTGCAAATGGGCTTCCCCGGCGGCGCTGGCTACGGTAACCCAAACCGCCGTGATCCGGAGCGTGTAAAACGCGATGTTGCGCTTGGCTACATCACCCCGGAACACGCTGCAGAGCATTACAACATATCGGCAGACGACATTGCCGAGGCCCTCACGAGGGCCAAACGGGGGGAGATTGTCTAATGGCAGCAGGCGCAATGGCGACCAAGCCAACCAAAACATCTTACGACGTGGTTATCATCGGTGGGGCGATCATGGGATCCTCTACCGCTTGGTTTTTGTCCGACAACCCGGATTTTAGTGGATCGGTTCTGGTGGTTGAGAAAGACCCGACCTACGAGTTCAGCTCCACCGCACATACCAACTCCTGTATTCGGCAACAGTTTTCCAACACGCTAAACGTTCAGATTTCCCAGTTCGCCGCCGACTTTGTAAAAAGCCTGCGCGCGCGGATGGGCGGTGACGAGCGGGTGCCCAATGTGGACATCCAGAACTACGGTTACCTCTATCTGGCGGACAAAGAGAGCTTTGCCCAAACTCTACGCGACAACCAAAAGATTCAGCTAGCTGCCGGTGCCGCAACAGAACTCCTGACCTCCGAAGAAATCGCCGCCCGCTACCCGTTCTACAATGTGGACGACATCCTTCTGGGCTCGATCAACACCAGAGACGAAGGCTATTGGGATGGCGGCGTTGTGTTTGACTGGTTCCGCCGCTCCGCCCGCGAACGCGGTATGGAGTATGTGCAGGGCGAAGTGGTCGCCATGGCGCGCGACGACGGCAAGATCACATCTGTCACCTTGGCGTCTGGCGATGTGGTTTCCTGCGGTCAGGTGGTGAACGCCTCCGGTCCCCGCGCCGCGCGCACCTCGGAAATGGCAGGTATCCAGATGCCGGTGGAACCACGCAAGCGCTTCACTTGGATTTTCTCTGCGGAACAGCCACTGCCGATGGACCTGCCGCTGACCATCGACCCGTCCGGCGTACATGTCCGACAGGATGGTCCCACCACCTACCTTGCAGGTGCCGCACCTGATCCGGACCCAGCAGTGGCCTTTGATGATTTCCACATGGATCACAACCGCTGGCAGGATCATGTTTGGCCAATCATCGCTACCCGTATTCCGCAGTTTGAAGCCATCAAAGTAGGGGCCGAATGGGCCGGGCACTATGCCTATAACACCCTCGATCAAAACGCTATTTTGGGCCCCCATCCTGAAATCCAAAACTTCATTTTCCAGAACGGTTTCTCCGGCCACGGGCTACAACAAAGTCCCGCTATGGGCCGCGCCGTGGCAGAATTACTGACCTACGGGGAATTCCGCACCCTAGACATGGCGCCCTTTACGTTTGAACGTGTTCTCAACAATGACCCTATAGTTGAGAAGGCCGTAATCTGATGGTGCAATCCAACCCGTTCCTGACCGCAATCCGCGCAGGCAAACCACAAATTGGCCTATGGGTCTCACTTGGCGATCCGCTGACAACCGAGGTCGTGGCAGGTGCGGGCTATGACTGGCTGCTGCTGGACATGGAACACGGCGCAGGGGAGCTCGCTGACGTACAGGCGCAGCTGCAGATGATCAAAGGCTATAACAGCACCGCAATTGTGCGCCCGGACTGGACCGATCCCGCGAAAATCAAACGCCTGATGGACATGGGCGCGCCGGGCCTGCTGTTTCCGATGGTGCAAAACGCCGACGAAGCCGCCGCCGCGGTGGCTGCCACGCGCTACCCGCCCAAGGGCACCCGCGGCTTTGGAGGCACCACCCGTGCTACGGGCTTTGGCCGCGATAAAGGTTACACCACCACCGTGGAGGACAACACCGCCGTGCTGGTTCAGGTGGAGTCTCTGCAAGCTTTGGAAAATGTAGACGCCATTGCCTCGGTGGACGGCGTTGATGGCGTCTTTTTTGGCCCCGCCGATATTGCCGCAGACATGGGCTACCTCGGTCAGGCCATGCATGATGACGTATGGTCAAAAATCCTGCCCGCCGCGATGCGACTGATTTCCAAGAAAATTCCTGTTGGCACTCTTGTCCGTGACGTGGCCTTTGCCCGCCGCCTGTTGAGCGCGGGGTTCACCTTTGTCGCCTGCGGCTCGGATGCCGGACTTCTGGCCAATGCCGCAGATAGTTTACTAGAAGACGTGAAAGCTCCCTGACTATGAAAAAACTTGTCCTCACCGGCGCCGCTGGCCGCCTTGGCTCTTACCTGCGCGAGCCGCTGACCAAACTGGCAGACGAACTGGTCTCCACCGACATCGCAGAGGACATCGGCACGCTCTACCCGGGTGAAGGCTACGTACAGGCCGATCTGGTCGATTTGGAAGCCATGATCGACGTGCTCAAAGACGCGGATATGGTGGTGCACTTTGGTGCCATTGGCGATGAAGCCCCGTTTGAGGAAATCCTTGGCCCCAACATCATCGGAGCGCATAACGTCTGGGAGGCGGCCTACCGCAACGGCGTGAAACGGGTTGTATACGCCAGTTCCGTGCACGCCGTAGGCATGCACAAGGTCGCCGACAACATCGGCATCGACGCGCCGCACCGCCCCGACACCTTCTACGGCCTCGCCAAGTGCTTTGCCGAAGATCTCGGCCGCATGTATTGGGACAAACGCGGCGTGGAAAGCGTGCATATGCGGATTTTCTCCTGCGCACAGGTTGTGGCCCCGCGCTCGCTCTCCACATGGCTCAGCTATGACGACCTGATCCGCATGGTTACTGCCGCTATCACCGCGCAAACCACTGGCTTTTCAATTGTCTACGGCATTTCCAACAATGACCGCGCCCCGGTGCACAACACCGGCGCAGGCCACTTAGGTTACAAACCGCAAGACAATGCGGAACAGTTTGCCGAGGCCATCCTTGCCGATGCTCCTCCTGCCGACCCCACTGATCTGGCGCAGATGACCATTGGCGGGCCTTTTGCCACCATTCCACTAGGTGAGAGCGGCTTGGCAAAAATGACCATCGTGGACGACAGCAAAAAAGCCTAGGCGCTATTCCCATCGACTCGGGGGGCAATCGCCATCGGGTAAATCGCGACCAGGAACAACACCATCGCCGCCACCCAAAGCCCCCCGGACATCAGCAACAAAACGTCATAACCAACCGTCGAAAAACTCTGACCAATCCAGCGTATAAGCGCCGCACAAGCCATCACACCATAGGCCCAGGCCATGGGCGCGGGTGCAATCAGGGCACGTCCCGTATGCCCCAGTGCCGCACGGCTCATCACCGCCAAGGTCATGCCCCCCACACAGCCAATGCCCAACACGTGAATCGCTGCCAATTCCTGCCCAATGCCAAACTCAGCCAGCCCCCACAGGATCAGCCCCAGCGCCAGAAACGCCATGCTGCTATGCAGCGACCACAGGATGGGCTGACTGGCAGTCCACAAGCTTTTCCACCCGGCAAGCCGCACCAATTGCACAGCGCCGGCAACCAAGGCGACAATTGCCAAAAGCACATCCACACCACTCATAGCCGCCCAGGGCAGTGCCAGAGATGTCACAATCGCGGCCTTGTTGAGCCCATCCGGTGTGTTTGGCCAGTCCGCTTCCGCCACGCCCACACGTTTCATCGCATTGCGCGTAAACGCCGGAGTGACCCGGCCGCCCAACACGCCGATCAAACCAACCAAGGTCATCAGACCGCCCAATATACCCTGCCGTGCAGTGTCATCGGTCAGGCCAGCCCATTCCAGGTGCGTCAACAGATTGCTCACCCAAAGGGCCACCAACATTGAGAGCAAGATCATGTTCTGCGGTTTCGGCCGCTTCAGCAACTGGCTGAGAATTTTCAAGGCAAGAACCGGCACAAAAAGCAGATCCACTGCCATCGCGATCATTGGCGGTACCAGCCCCAAAGGCCAAAGTACCATCCGCCCCAGCAACCAGAGCGCAAACACACCGGCGATATAGCCCACGCGCGCGCCTTTGGTGCCCGTCCAGTTTGGCACAGCGGTCAGGAAAAAACCGCCAATCGCCGCTGCACCATAGCCAAAAATCATCTCATGAGCGTGCCACTGACTAGGCGGCATGGGCAGGGCTTCCATGCCCGCTCCGCCAGCCCACAAAGATAGCGTCCAAAGAATGCCAGTGCCGGCACCAAAAACACCGGCAGCAAGAAAGAAAATCCGAAACCCTTCTGAAAACAAACGCAGAATCGCGGGCATAAATCACCTGTCTTTTGTCCTGTTCAGGAGCAGTCTACGCCGGTGCAGCCATGCGTGACTTGACCGAACCCAAGTCATGCCCTCTATCTTCAAAAACCCTGAAGCGCCCTCAACATCCAATTCGCTTTGAAATGAAAATTATTTGTTAACCATTTGTTAAGTTTTCAGATGCGCCCCCGACAAAAAATACCGACAAAGACACCACGCAGGCCAAAACGGCCAACGCGAGGTGTCTGGGCCCGTGAGGCCCGGCACCGACGAGTTTGCCCCTACACCTATCGGCCTTCGGCCGTTTTTTTGGCCCCAACACCTAAAATTTTAGGAGTATTTTGGATGAATGCGCGCTTTGTGATGACCGAGACTGCTGTCCAGTATCAGGGTCTTGCCTCCTTTGGCGCAGGCGCACGCAATGTCATTCAATCCGTGGACCAAATGGGCGATGCCTTTGTCAGCCTGCACGTCACCGGCTCTGGTGCAAACAAGCGCGCAGTGATCAGCCTGTTTGAAAATGCCAATGCAGATGGCTCACAAGAAACCGCAGACCGCGTGACCAAAACCGCCATGGCAGATATCGGGCATCAAGGCCTAAGCTTTGAAAAAACCGTCTATCGGATGAATGATATCACCGGTGAGGAAGAAGCCTTTCACGTATTTTGGTCCTCAAAAATGGGCGACGCGGACAGCGTATTGCGCTTTGAACTGTCTGCTGACCCAAGCGATCCAACCGGGCTGCTTGTCGGCAACATCCAGGAACTTCAAGTCTGGCCAGAAACAGGCCGTTCGGGCTCCGCCTCCCCAACAATTTCCGCAGACGGCCAATTTCTGATCGTGGAATCCAACAACACCCTCGACATGCTGCGTGTGTTCCGCATGAGCGACATTACGGGCGGGACCGAAGCGCTTACAGAGGCGCAACCGCTCTATGAGTTTGACGCGCCTGAAGAGCTCGGCACAAGCTACAAAGGTCAATCAAACCCGCTGCAAGCGCTGGCGAGCGACGGCACCTTTATCTACGCAATCACCGGATATGACGAACCTGACGCGGTCAAAAAGTTTGTGCAAATGACAATGGACGGCACTGTGGTGTCCGCCTCTGACTTTGTAGTCAAACACCCGTCTGTAGACCGCACCGGCTTGCTGGAGCCGGAAGGCCTGTTCTTCACTGATGACGGGCAACTGGCCGTATCCGTTGCCACCGGCAACCCAGGCCAACGCACCAACACCGTGTTCCTGATCGGCGAAACGCAAGGCGCAGTGGACTCCGACTTTCTTTTTGGCGGCGACAGCGCCGACCATCTTTACAGCCGAGACGGTGATGACCTCCTGCATGGCGGCTCGGGCGAAGACCGTCTCTATGGTGGCCATGGCGATGACACCATGATCGGGGGCGACGGCGACGACTATCTGCGGGACAGTTCCGGACGGGACGTTTTCATCGGCGGCGCTGGCACGGATACGTTGTCTTATTGGGGCCATAAGGCAGGCATGTATGTAAACCTCGCCACAGGTCGGAATTCCGGCGGCGACCGTTACGAAAGCATCGAAAACATTCTTGGCAGCAACATCGCCAACGACCGCCTCTGGGGTGACGCAGGTGACAATGTGCTCAACGGTGCGGGAGGTGATGATCGCCTCTATGGCCGCGCAGGCAACGACACGCTGCTGGGCGGTGCGGGCGACGACTATTTGCGCGATGATGAAGGCCAAGACGTGATCGACGGTGGCGCGGGCATCGACACAGCCTCTTATTGGGGCGCCACTTCCGGCGTGGTGGTCAGCCTGTCCACCGGTACCGGTGCGGGCGGCGATCAACTTATCAATATCGAAAACCTGCTGGGGTCCAACATTGGCGACGACCATCTCACCGGGGACGCCCAAGCCAATTTCATCCGCGGCGCAGGTGGCAACGACACGCTTTATGGCCTGGACGGCAACGACACACTGCACGGCGGCCACGGTCGGGATCACCTGATCGGTGGCGCGGGCGACGATGTCCTGTGGGACAGCTCCGGGCGTGATGTCTTTGACGGTGGTGAAGGTACGGACACCCTGTCCTATTGGGGACACCGTATCGGCATGACCGTCAATCTTGAAACTGGCGCAAATTCCGGCGGCGACACGTATCTCAGCATTGAGAACATTCTGGGATCCAACTACGCCAACGACTCCCTGACTGGCAGTGCAGGCGCCAACCGCCTCAATGGTGCGGGGGGAAACGACACGCTCAATGGCGGCGCAGGCAACGACACGCTTGAAGGCGGCCTAGGAGCGGACACCTTCGTGTTCACAGAAGGTTTTGGCAACGATCGCATTACCGACTTTGACACCGCCCAAAATGGCGACGTCCTCGATCTGAGTGCAATTGGCGAAATCGACAGCTTTGACGATCTGCTTTCAAACCACCTTTCGTCGACAGCAGACGGTGCCTTCATCTCCGACGGACAGGGCAACGATATCCTTCTAGAAAACGTTGCCCTCGCAGATTTGTCGGTGGATCACTTCGTGTTCTAACCCACCGAGCCTGTTCAGGTTGATCTCATTTATGCCGCATATTGCGCATCCGTTTGTTCAGAGATCATGTCGCGCATCTCACTGTCAGCCAAATCAAACTCACCGACGAGCACTGCCATGGAAGTGGTATCCTTCTGCATTGACCCAACTGCAGCGGCGGTTTGTTCCACCATGGCGGCATTTTGTTGGGTCACACTGTCAAGTTGCGACAGACTGCTGGAAATCTGGCTCAACCCTTCGGACTGTTCTTTGGAGGAATTGGCCACTTGTGAAGTCAAACTCGTTACCTCCTCGACCTTGTTGACGATATCACCAAGCACACGACCGGCTTGATCTACCATTTCAACGCCGGTCTCAACCAACTCCGTTGATGCCTGAATCAACTCACTGATCTCTGCCGCCGAGGAGGCCGCGCGCTGTGCCAAACCCCGCACCTCAGATGCCACAACCGCAAATCCACGCCCGGCATCACCGGCCCGCGCGGCTTCCACGCCCGCGTTAAGCGCCAGCAAATTGGTCTGAAAGGCAATCTCGTCAATCACTCCTGTAATTTGGGAGATTTGCGCTGAAGACTCTGCAATTTCGCGCATCTTGGCTTCTGTATCCCGCATCACGTCTTGACCTGTCTGGGTCTTTCGGTGGGTTTGGGACATCATGGCATCCGTTTCCTGTGTTGCGCTTGAAGAGGAATGCACGCTCTTAGTAATCTCCTCCACCGATTGCGTGGTTTGCTCTAGCGTTGCCGCCTGCGTTTCCGTGCGTCTTGCGAGGTCATCCGCCCCGGAATTCACCTCCGCTGCAGTGAGATCCAGATCCTCCGTTGCAGACTTAATTGTTTGCATGACATCCCCCATTTCGCTTTGCAAATGATTGAAGCTCTGCCGAATACCCTCATACCGCGCCGGGAAGTCACTGGTCTCTGGTCCGGGAATTCCCTGCGACAAATCCTTTTGCGCGATGCGCTGCATGCCATTCTGCAGATGCCTGAATGCGCGCGTTTGTTCAGCCTGTTGCGCATTGAAATACGCATCGATCACCAGGTTCATGTCCAAAGTAAACGCCCGGTCCAATACAGAAAGCTGCCGCGCCAGCCGGGCCTTGCCAACTGGCCCGATTACTTTGCCACTACGCTCAACCAATGATCCTTGGATAAATGACGTCGCCCGCGCATACCCTGCCAGAAAGAGCTCAAACGGCAGCTCAATGCGAAAGTGCACTTCGCCAATCGTTTTTGCTGCTTCGCCAAACTCTTCGTCAAACTCTCCATTGAGGAGCTTGGCCCAATGTTTCTTCTGCTGGCTACGCGCATGCGCCAACATCTCCTCTGATTTAAAGAAACGCGCCGCCTGATCCTGCGCCTTCGCATAATCGTAAAAGTGGTCCAGAACCTCGTCCAACCATCCAATTACCTTGGTCCCGGCCTGTCGCAGCGTTGTGTGGTCTTTCCCGTCCAAGCGGAATTGCACCACAGTGGCAGCCAAACTCTGTGTCATCGTTAAAAGTACCTTCGATTTCTGGTATTTAAATTTAGGACCAATCTAAAAAATAAGGCCTTAACAGAACCCTTACAGAATTGAAGACACTCACTCATCGTGGACAAGTTGGTAAATTTTACTCTTTAAATTAATGCATTTAGAAATGAACTCTGCGCGACAGATCATCCGTGCGCGTCTAGAATTCGGACAAGCCCAATAACGCGCAAAACAGGAAAATCGCCCAGCAAAACAACCCAAAACTGAATAAAAAGCCCCCCCCGCACATCGGTGCGAGAGGCTCAAATTCTTCAGGAAAATTGCCGTGTGGCTTAGGCCAGCGCCTCGATACGCGCACCGGCAAACTGATCCACCATCGCGCGACCGGCGGCCTCATCCATCAGGCACAGCGCCGTAGACAGCGCATCCGCGACAGCCGCCTTAGGTGCGGACACAGAGGCCAGCGCCTGAACACTCGCAGTGCCGTTTGGCAGGAAGATGTGGCCTTCGGTGCCAGACAGCACGGTGGCCGATGGCGCGGAGGTTGCCAGCGCACGATCGGTCAGGGTCACGCGCGCAACGATGTCACCTTCAGGCGTGGTCACGCCTGCTGTCCAGCCAGCGCCATCCGCTTTGGTGCCCAGCGCGGCAACTTCGCCCATGTCCATCAGCACGTTGGTCAGGCCTGCGTCCTTCATAAGCGCGACAACGCGGTCGGTCACGTAGCCCTGCGCGATACCGTTCAGGGTCAGCGCCATGCCGTCGGTGTCAAACTTCACAGCAGCGGTGTCAAATTGAACATTTTTCCAGCCCACAAGACCCTGCGCGTCGGAAACATCGCCCTTGCCGCCTTTGGCCAGCCACAGCGGCTGCACGGATGGGTCAAACGCGCCACCGCTGGCTTTGTTGATGCTGTCGCTCAGGCTCAGCACTTCAAGCAGCTCAGGCGCTGGTGTGGACAGAACGCCGTCCCGGTTCAGCGTGGTCAATGCGCTGTCGCGGTACAGGGAGAAGATGCCTTCCAGACGGGACAGCTCAGCTTCTACCGCTGCAAAGATCGGCGCCGCCTCGGAGGCACTCATGCCGGCAATCTTCATCTGTGCCGGTGCGCCCAGCGCAATGCCGTTCCAGGAGGCTGTATCAGTTGCGGCCACGGCCATGCCAGCCGGCACAGCGGCGCTGGCTGCGGCGATGGTCAGAAAACAGCGGCGGTTCAAACGGGTCATGACGGGGTCTCCAACGTCTGATCAAAATCTATGGGTCCAAGGACTGCTTCGGGGGAATAGCATCGATTTGCATTATTTGCCCACCCCATTGATCAGCAAAATTTGCCGCTTCTTGCAGTTCTTTGAACGGAACCACCTCCTGAGCGCCCATTCCACCGACCACTTTGGCTCCAACAACAAAATGCGCATCGCTTGCCAAGATCCAATTGGTGATTCCCGGCTGTTCCCAACTTGGCGCCACGCCCATGTCGCTCACATAGACACCAATAATCATGGCATCCCGTTCCGGGCTTTTCAGGTAAGCCACCATGTCGCGGGTTTGTGCAAAGAACAGCGGCGCGGGATAGCCCTCCAAGTGGATCTGGCCCTTGGGGCCGCCATGCTCCGCCACATTCATCTGACAAAAGAAGCTCAGCGCCTCTTCTGTCAATGGCACAGGATCGGGCGGAGCCACTGAGACCTCTTCTTTACAGGCGGCCAATGCCAATAGCGCGGCCGCAATGAAGGGTAGTCTCATGGCTCAACACTCCGGAAGGCCAGCCGCGCGAACGCAAAGCCAAGCAACGGCCAAAGCAACAATGAAAGAGGCGCCGCCCAGACAGGCAAGGCGGATGCAGCGCCAACCATACCACTGGCCAAGGCCACGCTCTCGGAACTGGCAATGTTCCACAGACGGAAGGCGTCCGCCGGATTGGCCACCATCAGCCATGGGAACAGGGTCTCGGTGAACCAGCCACCACTGTCCATCACCACTGCGCCCAACAGGCCCAGATCGTACAACACTACGAAGATCAGCCAAAGGCCAGCTGCCATGCCAGCGGCCGCCGTGGCGGATTTCGCAAGCGAAGACACCATATAGCCTAAGGTCAGGAACACGCCGCCGAGCAAAACCGAGGTGCCAATCAAGCGTAGAAGCGCCAAAACGCTCTCTTGCCCCGCGCCGCCCATATAGACAGCGATGGCCCCTGCCGTGCCAAAGCCAATAGTCATAGCGATGGTCAGTGCCGCCAGGTGCGCCGCAAATTTGCCCAGCAGGATTTCTCCGCGCCCCGCAGGATAGCTCAGCAGCAACCCCAACGAACCGCGCTCTGCATCGCCCGCTACGGCATCAAAGGACATCATCAGCGCCAACAAAGGCGCGAGATAGACGGACAGGGTTGTCATCGACGTGACGGATACGGTCAGCATATCCACGCCCAAGGTACCTGTAGGCGCGCTGCCTGCGAAGGTCAGCGCCAGCGCAAACAGCACCATGATTAGGGTTGCCATAAAGAGCCAACGGTTGCGCGCCAGAATGCGTATTTCCGCCTGTGCAATAGCCAAGAACCTCATCAGTGCATCTCCTCTTTGGCGTAATGACGATAGAGATCCTCAAGCCCGGGCGGGGTGATGTCCACATCAGCAACCGCGCCCCCCATGGCCGCGATTTTCTGAAGCATTTCCATCTTGCCTGCCGCATCAATCTCTACCTCCACCGAGGCGCCATTCATGCGCCGTCCCCCCACGACCTTAACAAGGTCGTCCGCATCCGAGGTCGCTCGCACCCGCATTTTGGTGCGCAATCCAGCTTTCGCAGATAGACCTGCAAGCGTGTCATCCGCCACCAGATGACCTTTGCCCATGATGGCAATCCTATCTGTGCGCGCTTCCACTTCAGTCAGCGCGTGGCTGGCGATCAGCACCGCACAACCGCCCGCCGCCAGCTCATCAATGATGGCATAGAGATCTTGGCGCGAAATCGGGTCCAACCCACTGGTCGGCTCATCAAGTAGCGCTAGCTTGGGCTTACCGAGCAGCACTTGCGCCAGTCCAAGCCGTTGCCGCATGCCTTTGGAATAGGTGCCAATGCGCCGGTCCAGCGCATCCGCCAGCCCCACGCGCTCCAGCAGACCGGGAATATCCGCCTTCTGCCCCGCAAGCCGCGCGAACAGTGTCAGTTGCTCGCGCCCTGTCAGAGCTGGGTGAAAGCTCACAGCTTCCGGCAAAAATGCCGTATCCGCACGCGCCGCACCACTGCCCGGCGCATGGCCTGCGATCTTCACGCTGCCGCCGCCCATCTTGGTCAGGCCCAACACCGTTTTGATCAGCGTGGACTTGCCCGCACCATTGTGGCCGAGCAGCGCCACCCGTTCGCCAGAGGAAACCGTCAGGTCCACCCCATGCAACACGCGCATTTTACCCCGGTCTTTCACGAGGCCTCGGATTTCTAGGATTTTATCCATCTTGGTCCACCTTCTCGGCCGCCATTTTTCCAGCTGGGGGCCGACTGGGTTTCATCAAAGGGTGGCTGTCCACCACGCCGCCCGGCAACAAAGCCGGAAAGGCCGATTGCGACCACCGCACCATCTGCACCGCAGGTGAGCCGAGCAGTATTTTTGCCGCTGGCTGGCTCCAGAGCACATGGTCCATCGAGTCGTTGGGTCGATAGGGGCTGTCGGCCAATCCATCGCCATTTACGTCAAAGGCTGCATTGTCGCTCCAGTAATTGCCGCGGCCCCCTTCGGACCATTCATGCCACTTGGTAGAGACAAGTTTCACCTGCGTGCGATTGCCTACAAAGGCATTGCCAACAATCCGGTTGTCCTGCGAGCCAGCGGTGAAATGGATGCCAATGCCACAGCCTTCAAACCAGTTGTCGGAGAAGTCGTTTTTGTTGGAATTATAGAGGAAGGTGCATTTTTCTTTGGCGCCCTTCACATAATTCCCGGTGATCTCGCTGCGGTTCGCGTAGTTCAGCATCACGCCATGTTCACGGTCATTTATCGACACATTGTCTTTGACCTTCACATGGGTGGTGAACATCACCGCATAGCCCAGATCGTTGCCGATACTCACGTTACCGGTCACCTCGGAGCGATCCGCATACATATAGTGCACCGCAAAGCGCAGCTCGCGAAACAAGTTGTCGCGGAAAATGTTGCGCTTGGACGAGTTCACAAAAATTCCGTCACGGCCCCATTTCACATCGTTCCTCTCAACCACAGCTCCGGGCGCGTTCCAGACATAAATCCCGTTGCCGCGCCGGTTCATCAACCGGTCCTGCCGTCCCTCAATTCGGTTACCCGCCACCAGCGCGTCCTTCGCGCCGTGAATGTCGATCCCATAAAGGTTGCCCAGCAGCACATTGTCCAAAATCTGCGGCGCATAGGCGGTTTTCTTCAACTGAATACCGCTGTCGATGTCTTCGTGCCGGTCGCCTGAGCCAACCACCGTCAGCCCACGCACCACCACATCGTCGCCCGTCACCGTGATCACAGACCCGTTGCCCTGCCCATCAATCGTAGCATGGCCCTGCCCGTCCAGCGTCACGGATTTCTCCAGCACCACCGTCTCATTGTAAGTGCCAGCAGCGAGGCGAAGCACGTCACCGTCCTCCGCCTGCGCCAGTATCTCGGAAATGGCCCCGTCCCGCAGCGGCACGTCCCAATCAGCCGCCGAAACGACGGAGGCCAACGCAACAAACACAGCAGAAAGGGACCATTTCATCATGACTTACGCCCCTTTTGGCTCAACAAACATCCGGCCGCGCATCTCCATGTGCAGCGCGTGGCAGAACCACTGGCAATAGAACCAGTGCACACCGGCCCGGGCGGCGGTGAAGGTCACAGAAGCGGTCGCCTGAGGACCAACTTCCATCGCGACACCAAAGTTCGCCATGCAGAAGCCGTGGGTCAGATCGTCAATGTCATCCAGGTTTGTGACAATCACAGTGACCTCATCGCCTTCGGTGACAGTGAAGTCCTCGATGGCAAAGTTTGGCGCTTGGCTCGACATGTAGACGCGCACCTTGTTGCCGTCCCGGATAATCTGATCCTGCCAGTCGTCCAGGTCCACGCCATCCGCTTCCGCTTGTTTGCGGGTGTCTTCCCAAAGTGGGTCGTTGCGGTCATAGGCGTTTTTCGGGTTCACGATGTCACGGCGTACGATGATGCTGTCATGCGGTTCGGCAAAAGTTGGCCCATCATGCACCACTTTCATCTCGCTGCCTGTGATGTCGATCAACTGCTCGTTCTCAGGCTTCAAGGGACCGGTGTTCGGGAAACGGTCTTTGGAGAACTTGTTCATCGAGATCAGCCATTTGCCATCGGCCTCTTTGGTTTCCCCCATGGAGGTCGAGTTGTGGCCAGGTTGATAGTGGACATCCACTTTCTCAAGGATCGGATCCACATCTTCACCGGCATACTGTTTCACAGCCGCTTCGAGGTTCCATTTCACAACTTGGCTATCAAGGAATAGAGTGGTGAAGCAGTTGCCCTGACCGTCGTACGCGGTGTGAAGTGGGCCAAGACCCAACTGTGGTTCTGCCACAATTGCGGACCGTGGATCAGCGTCTTTGTAGAACACATCGTCCAGCTTGGTCACATCCATCACGGACACAGTTGGGGACAGCTTACCAGCAATACAGACGTGCTTGCCGTCTGGCGCGGTGTTGATGCCGTGTGGCGAGTTTGGAATTGGCACGTAGCGGGTGTAGTTCTTGTTGGAGCCCTTGCCTGCGGCGACAGCAGGGCTTGCGCCGCCAACTAGAGAGCCAACACCTGTACCGGCAAGAACCGCACCAGTGGCAGTGGCGCCCAGAACGCCGCGACGGGAGACTTTCATTTCATTGAGTTCGTCAGACATTGTTCCCTCCTCAGGGTTTATGCAGTCTTTGCATTTGGATGATTGGCTGGCGCCGACTTCTTCGGAATTTGGACATCAGCCGAGCCTGTTTTGGCGCGCCGTTTCAGTTGACGGATCACAACAGGACATTTGGTTTCGCTCTGATAGAGCACCTGACAATGCAGGCAGTTCACGCATTCATTGGGGTTGATTTCCCCGGTTGGGTGAATGGCCTGTACCGGGCATTCATTGGCACAGGTCTGGCACGGAGTGCCGCATTCCTTGTACCGCTTCAGCCAGTCAAACATGCGCATCCGCGCCGGGATCGCGAGCGCCCCACCCAGTGGGCACAAATAGCGGCAATAGAAGCGTTCAATGAACAGCCCCACCATCAAAAGCGATCCGGCAAAGACCACGAAGGGCCAGTCACGTACAAATTTCAGAATGATCGCGGTTTTGAACGGCTCGACTTCGGCCAGTTGCTCCGCAGTTTCCAAAGACGCCAGCGACACGCCAAACAGTCCAAGGAAGATCATGTATTTGATCGGCCACAGGCGCTCATGCAGCCCCCACGGCAAGGTCCATTGCGGCACCTTGAAATACCGCGCAATTTGGTTGGTCAGCTCTTGCAGCGCGCCAAACGGGCACAGCCAGCCACAGTAGGCCCCACGCCCCCAGAACAGCAACGCCGCAGCAATCGCAAACCATTGAATGAACACCAGAGGGTCCATCAGGAAGGCATCCCAGGTGAAGCCCGAGCGCATGGAGTTCACCAGCGCCATAATGTTCACCACCGACAGCTGCGCATTGGCGTACCAACCAACGAAGAACAGGGTGAAGGTTAGATACCCAATCCGGAACCAGTAGAACCGGCGCGTTTTCCAAGTCGCTTGGAACTGGAAGAAGAAGACGGCGGTCAGAACCAGAAGCATCATACCAAGAACGGCAATCTCGGTGGTTTTGTCTTTCCAGATACGCTGCCACAGCGCCGCCTTTGCGGCCGCTTCATCCGCAGCACTGTCTACCACCGGAGCAACAGGCAGCGGCAGCAGATATTGATCCGGCAAACGATACCCGAGGTCCCAGGTTAAGAAGACACGATCCAGAGCGCCTACGCTGCGTTGCACCAAGAGTTGCAGACGGAACGGCTGCGCCGGATCAAACTCAGCTTCCGCCGGGATTTTAAACAGCTCTAGCTCTACAAAGCTTGGACTATCATCGGTGGCCAGCGCCCGCACCCGGCGGTGCTGTTTGTCAAAGAAACGCACCGAATTGTCGCCTTGGATCAGCTGGATACGGTCAAAAATCCCGCCCCGCACATAGCCAGAGCCTTTGAAGTTGTACTTGCCGCGCCCGAGCACCAGAATCGCATGCTCGCCTTCGTCCAGCCATTCCACAAGGTTTTCATATTCATTGTCGCCAAGCAGCGAGCGACCAATCGACGGCACCGATACCAGCGCCATATGCATGTCAATAAAGGTATCGCCGGGCTCGCCCTTCTCGGGCCGTTTTGCGGCGCGCGCGTCTTCCATTCCGGCAAAGGCCTGGTTCACCTGCCCAACGTCCAGCGTCATGCGCCGCACCGAGCCGTCCCCAGCCATAGTGGTCCAGTCCTGAACCGCCTCGTTGGCCATATCAAGCTCACGCTTTGGTCCTGTCTCTAGAACCGACAGACCACCCAACCCCAAGGCCCGCGCCACTTTGATGCCGCCGCGCACAAGACTGTCGTCGATCACCATAATGGTCACCGTCGCGCCGGAGATGATGTCGAGATCATGCCCTTCGCCGCCGGTCTCTGCCTCCACCTTGAGGTCCAGCCCGGCGTAGCCTTCGGTCAGCGCGACCATCTTGCTGTTGGGAATGCCGATCAGCACAATCGGCTCGCTGTGCGCCACCAGTTTCACACCGGTCAGCACCGCGTCGTCGTCAATTGCTGCCACCACATGGATAGGCTTGCCCGAATAGCCAGTGGTGCCGACAAAATCAGAGGTCAAAAACGCCCAGGCCACAGTCTCGCCGCCCTTGAGCACAGGCGCGACTTTCACGTCCTCGCGCACCGGGCCAAACGCGTCGGCCCCCTCTACCAATTCGGCAGGGTCCAAATCTGTCAGGAAAGACGCCAGGCTGTCGGCTTTGGCTTCATTTGCCATCATGAGCCCAAAGGCACAGATCAGCGCAGACACCCAGGTCAAAAATGCGCGCTTCATGATCACAGCGCACCTCCTTCTGTCGGGTTTGCTGTCATCACATGGCCCACGCGGGCCAGTGTTGTTCTATTCTGGGGCACACGCGGCGGCCCCCGGGTCATCGGGCGTTGCCAGGCTTTGCTGACAAACGCAACCGCCCCCATCATGTCGCATCTCAACGACACCGCAAAAACACCCGCGCCGATCAAAGCAACCACACCGGGATCAACCCCGGCCACACCGGCGCAGCTCACACAGGTCAAACATTTTGGGCAGGCACCATGTGTGGGTGATTGCGGAGCGCGTTTCTCAACACTGCCGTCCTTCCGCACCCGCACCAACACCGGCCCGGTATCGGCGCAAATCTCGATCCAGTCGCCACCGAAATCACCCCCCGCGTTCGCATGCGCCATCGGCGGGGCCAGCATCTGCGCCACCAACGCCACGACTGCCAACAGCCCGGTCAAAGACCGGCGCAGGCACGCACATAGGGGCGAATCAAAGGACATCAGGCGCTTTCAAGAACTATTTGCTTGCGCCCTTGCTAGACCTCCTCGCCCGCAAACCACTTGATAGTTATCAAGCCGCGCATTTCATTTCCTACAAAAAACCTCTCCGAGTGAAACACTTAGCCATCCTGCCCGCTGACGCTTACAAAAAATTAACCCTAACCCACTGCATTCAAACAAAATATCACACCAATCCAAGGCAAATTTCACATTCATGAAACTCACGTAAAAGTGCATTTTAGGACCTCGTTAAGTCGCCGCTCCTACCACCATAGACACTAGGGAGTGAGTGGAATGACAACTTTAACGGGGTGTTTGGTTAGTCTCGACGTAGGCGCAGATGGACTGGGCACCAGTGATCAAATCGACAGCAGCCCGGGTGGCAACGCAGTCTTCACACAACATGACATGCCTATTGGCACTGGCTCGGTGACCTTCCCGGAGCTGGGCGCAACAACTGGAAGTTTCTATGTACAAAGCGGCCAGGCCTATTTTGTGCCCGACGAAGCAAACTTTGATCCGGGCGACACCCTCGGCTACATCGATAGCTTCACCGAAGACCTCGACGGCAGCAGCGGCAATGACACCATCACAGGCACCGACGATGCCGATGTGATCCACGACACCGACGGCGATATCTACGACGCCACCGGTGATGACAGCATCGCTGCGGGCGGTGGCGACGACACCATTGTCTTTGGCGATGGCAATGACACCGTATCCGGTGGTGAGGGCAACGACCAAATTGGCCTCTGGGCCACCGGCAATGGTGACAACACACTCGACGGCGGCGCGGGCAGTGACGTCATCATCGGCGCCGGCGGTAATGACCAGATTTGCGGCGGGACCGGTGACGACACCATGTATGGCGCTGGCGGCGATGACACTTTTGCCGGTGGCGATGGCTCCGATCAGGTCTGGGTGACCGACAATCAGCACAACGCCGTCATCGACGGTGGCGATGACGCCAGCGGCTGGGACCTAGTTGGCTTTTCCAGTTCGGACACGACAAACGGCGTGGACGTCACTTTCACCGATGACAAGTCCGGCACCTATGATTTCCAGGGCACCGATGGCTCCGGCAGCTTTGACGGCATTGAACACATCGCAGCCACCAGCAACGGCGACAACATCGATGCCTCCACCGTGACCACCTTCCAAACACTAGAAGGCTTTGGCGGCGACGACTCCATCATAGGTGGCAGCGGCGACAGCTACATCTACGGGGGCGATGGCAACGACACCATTGATGGCGGCGACGGCAGCGACAATATCTATGGCGGCAGTGGCAATGATGAGCTGAAGGGCGGTAGCGGCAACGACAACTTCTACATTGACGAATCCGACGATGTCACAAATGTCGACGGCGAGGGCTGGTGGTACGAGGTCTATTTTGACGCCGAAAACACCAATGCGGGCGTAAATGTCACCTACTCCAGCGACAACGCTGGTTCCTACTCTTTGGGCGAAGCTTCCGGCACCTTCGCCAATGTGGAGATGCTCAACACCACGTCCAACGACGACCATATCGACGCCAGCGCCTCTACCGACGGCGAGTTGGCCTCCTTGGTTGGCGGCAACGATACGTATATCGGCGGCAGTGGCGACGATGAAATCTGGGCTGGTACCGGCGATGACAGTATCGAAGGCGGCGATGGCAACGACGAGCTTTATGGCGAGTGGGGCAACGACGTACTGGACGGCGGCGCAGGTGATGACACAATCTATGGCGGCGACGGCGATGACACCATCACCGGCGGCACTGGCGATGACGAGTTACACGGCGGTGACGGCAACGACACGTTTAACGTCACGGCCACCGCTGACGCTGCAAGTGACGACGATGATGATGACATCATCACTCCAGCAGTGCTCAATCTCGGCGGCTTTGGCGGCTTTGGCGCGGTCAAACCGGCCATTGCCGAAATTGGTGAGATCGACGTCTATGATCCGCCACCGGAAGATGACGCGCCAGATGATGACGGCGAGGTCGAAGCCGCCGTCCTGCCAGGCGCAAGCGGAGACAAGGGCGACGATGACTATGATAGCGACGACGACAACGAAGTCGAGATAGACGGCGACAGCGGTTGGGACACCATCAGCTTTGATGCGGGCGACTATGACACAGGCGTCACCGTCGAGTACGAAGACGATGGCGAAGGTGAATTTGAAATTGGCGGCGTCGAAGGCGACTTTACCAGCATTGAGGAAATCCACTCCACCGCCAACGCGGACTACATCAACGCGTCAGGGGCCAGCCAAGGGGCAACATTTGTTACCGGCGATGGCGACGACACGGTACTCGGTACGCAGGGTGAAGATACGATTGATGCTGGCGATGGAGAAGACTCTGTCGACGCAGGCGCAGGCAATGACAGCGTCGCCGGCGGCGATGGCAACGACACGCTCGAAGGTGGCGCGGGCGATGACACCTTGTCCGGCGGGGCCGGCAACGACAACCTCGCGGGCGGCGATGACAGTGACACCTTTGTGCTTGAGGATGACGGCGGCTTTGACAAAATCGCCGACTTCCAAATTGGCGGCGAAGAGTTTGACCAGTTCGACGTCTCGGATCTGCACAACGCGGATGGAGAGCCGGTCACCGTAAACGATGTTAAAGTCACGGATGATGGTTATGGCAACGCGGTGCTCAGCTTTCCCAACGGCGAAGGCGTGCGCCTTATGGGGATCGATCACGAAATCCCCGACAAACCCATGCTCAACGCCATGGGTATCCCCTGTTTCACAACCGGCGCGATGATCACCGTCCCCAACGGCACTGTTCCGATTGAGCGACTGCGCGTTGGCGATATGGTACAGACACTCGATCACGGACCGCAACCAATTGCATGGATTGGAACACGCCACCTAACGTACGCCGATCTACTTGCCTTTCCAAAACTGCGCCCTATACACATCCGCGCCGGAGCACTTGGCAACAGTCACGACATGCTGGTCTCCCCGCAACACGGTATGATGGTCACGCAAAACACTGAGGCGCCTCAATTGGCCCGCGCCATTCATTTGGCCCGCAACGGCGGCCCCGGTTTCCGCATTGCACAGGGCGTGCGGCAAGTGACCTACTATCACCTGATGTTTGAACGCCATGAAGTTATCATCGCCGACGGCGCGCCTTCGGAAAGTTTCTATCCCGGCCCTATGGCCTTGGGCGCACTTGGTAAGGCGGAACAGTGCGAGATTGCACATATCTTCCCCGCGCTTCTGACCACCGAGCGCACAGCCACTTACGGCCCCACGGCCCGAGAGTTCCGCAAACGCCGCGAGTTGTCCCGTGATACCGCCGCACAGTTTGAGCCCAAACGCGCCTTTGCGTGACACCAACAAGGCCCGCAGCGATCCCCGCTGCGGGCCTTGTTAAGACACAGGTTAACAAAAAAACGCACCTCCGCGAAACAGTCGCTATACCGACGTACAAAATCGCCAAAAGTTACCCGTTAACTTTCAAGCCGCAGCCCGTCTTTGTCAAAGAAATGCGTGCGCTCTTCAGGGAAGGCCAAACCCACGGTATCACCTTCGGTGAAGACCTCCTGATCCCCGTCCACACGCACCACAACCTTGTCGTCCTGACCAACATCGACAATCAGGAAGGTATCCGCGCCAAGGTACTCAATAACCTCGATTTTTCCGTCGCATTGCCCAGCACCAGCCGCGCAAGTCCGGATATGCTCCGGCCGCACTCCAACCTTGCTGGCAACACCATTCACCCCAAAGGCTCCATTGCCTCCAACGCCCAGTGTATACTGCGAATCTCCTGTGTTTGCGGAACACTCCAGGATGTTCATCTTCGGGCTGCCAATAAACTGCGCCACAAATAAATTCGCTGGCTTTTCATAGAGTTGCCGTGGCGTCCCCACCTGCGCAATAGTGCCAAACTCCAGCACCACAATCCGATCCGCTAGCGTCATCGCCTCGACCTGATCGTGCGTCACATAGATCATCGTGCGCTTCAGGTCTTGATGTAGCTTGGCAATTTCATAGCGCGTCTCAACCCGCAACGCGGCATCAAGGTTAGAGAGCGGTTCATCAAACAAAAACGCCGTGGGATCGCGCACAATCGAGCGCCCAATCGCCACCCGTTGCCGCTGCCCACCGGACAGATCTTTGGGTCGCCGATCCAGATACTCGGTGAGTTTCAAAACCTCCGCCGCCTGCGCCACCTGCCGGTCTATCTCGTCTTTCTTAACCCCCGCTACTTTCAGGGAAAAACCCATGTTCTCCGCCACCGTCAGATGCGGATACAGCGCGTAGGATTGGAACACCATGGTCAACCCACGCTTGCTTGGCGGATGGTCGGTAACGTCGCTTCCGTCGATCTCAATCGCGCCACAAGAGATGTCTTCGAGGCCGCCAATCATGCGCAGCAAAGTCGATTTGCCACAGCCCGACGGCCCCACAAAAACAACAAACTCGCCGTCCTGAATATCCAGGTCGACGCCTTTGATGACCTGCGCATTGCCAAACCACTTCTCTACTGCCTTGAGTGATATCGCCCCCATCAGTTTCCTCCCGCCCAAGCCAGCCACACAGCCGCGGTCCAAGTGAAGGTCCCTCCGCCTGCCGCGCTACCGGTAAATGGGTCAAAATATTCAGCAAATCCGTGTTCGGCGATCAAATCCCCGGTCTTCTTTGCTAGTGTTTTGGCCTCGTCTTTGTGGCCCATATCCGCAAGCCCCATGCCGATCAGCATATTCACAATCGCCCATGTCGGACCACGCCAATAGCGCCGTGCATCGAAGGTCTCCGCCGCCGGATCATTGCTCGGCACCGGGTATTTCGCCCGTTCCATCACATCCCGCAATCGCGCCAACATGTCCTTGTTTTCAACACCAGCAAACCAACACAGGTAGGATGCATTGGACACACATCCGGCCCATTCTCCACTCAACACATCCCGGCTGTCATAGCTGCCCAGCACCGAGTTCCACAGGGTTGCCGCCCCCGCCTCCAGCCGCTTGATATCCGCCTCAAGTGTTGCGGTATCTTCGCCCAAAGCCTGCCCCACCGCACGCAGGTCACGGGCAGAACGCAACGTTGTGAAAGTCATGGTAGGATCAGCTACACGGAAGGGACTCTCGGCCAGCATTGCGGCCTGATCCCATTTCAACCGTCGGCCAATCTGCACCAATTTGATGTAGCGGTCGTAGTCAAACTTTGTTGGACGGTCGGCGCTGTCCACATGCTGTGTGTCCCGGCGGGTGTATTCGCCAACATCAGAGGCATCCATGCGCTGCATCGTGTTGTCCCAATCGGGCGCATTGTCTCGGCCCGTTTCCCACGGGTGCGTGGTACACACCGCGCCCCGATGCAAGCGCCAGCGCATGATCCAGCTGTGCCATTTCAGCATCTTGGGATAGAGCGCGGCAATCCGCGCGCGGCCAGCCTCTTCATCCTGCGCCCAGATCAGCCGCGCCATGGTGGCGGCAATTGGCGGCTGAATGATCCCGGACGAGGGAATTGGACCTTCGCAGCCCCATACCTCCGGCCCAGGAAAATACCCGGGATCGCTTTTGTGAAACAAGATATGAGGCACCATGCCGTCATTCCATTGCCCGAGAAACAAGGTCTCGATTTCCACCCACGCGCGATCCACATCAAACTGTGCAAATCCAAGCGCTGCCACAGCGCTGTCCCAGTTCCACTGGTAAGGGTAGAGCCCGGCCGTCGGCACGGTATAGCCGCCCCGGTCATTGTTGATGAGGACCTGTTTGGCCTCTGCGCTAATTTTCTGAGAAGATGTCATTTTCTTATCCTTTGACGGAGCCTGCGGTCAGGCCTTTGGTCATGAAACGTTCAAGCCCAAGGAACAGCATCATGATCGGCACGGTTGCGATCACCGCGCCCGCCATCAGGTGTTGTCTTGGAATTTCGGAGGAGTTGAGCATCGCCACCCCGCGGGTGAGCGTGAATTTGGAAGGGTCATCCAGCAGCATGAAGGCCAGTAGGAACTCGTTCCACGCGATCATGAAAACGTAGAGCGAAACCGAGGCTAGCGCAGGCAAGCTGAGGGGCAAGGTGATTTTCCAAATCACCACCAGCCGCGATAACCCATCCATCAAGCCAGCTTCTTCGACTTCGGTTGGCAGCCCTCGGAAGTAGCCCTGCAGCATGTAGAGCGCCACCGGAATGGTCGTAACCGGATAGATCAGCACGATGCCAAGGATTGAGTTGCGCAAGCCGGTCATCGAAAACGCGATGTAGATAGGCAGCGCCAAGACGATCATAGGCACCATATAAATCAACAGGATGGAACGCGAAAACGCCTTCTGTCCTTTGAAGCGGAACCGCGCAATGGCATAAGCACCGGGCACGCTGAACGCCAAAGTGATGAAGACCGTCAACACAGACACAAAGAACGATGTCCACATGTAGGTGCCAAAGTTGAAGTCGCGAAACAACTCCACATAGCTGCGGAACAGGCCAATCCCCTTGCTGATCTCAATGGAGAAATCGAGTGGGTTTTGTAACAGCGCCTGTTGCGATTTCAGGCTTGTCATCACCATGACGTAGAACGGGATCACGACAATCGCGGTGAAGAAGATGTAGCCGAAACCTGTGAGGAACCGAATAATCGCCTCCTCGTACTCGTGCCGGGTAAGCTCACCAAATGGCAACTCTTTCAGGATCTTGGCCAATCCAAAGTACACGCCAGAAGCAAGCAGAAGCAGAGCCATAGCCTGTGCCGAGCCAGACACGCCTTCGCCAATGCGCATCACACCAACCGGAAAAAGGCACAGAAATGCAACCAGAGCCGCCACACCGATTTGCGACGAAAGTTTCAGCATACGCACATAGGCAACACCAGCGACCGAGCCCCAAATCAAACACCAAAGGATTTGTGGTCTAAAGGCAGAACCCGTCGCAAAGCTCATGGCCACCGCAATCGTCGTCGCCATCACGATCATCCAAAAGGCGCCCAAAACCGGACCAATGACAAAACCATTGCGCATCACAGGCCCTCCTCGCGGCTGATGTATTTGAAGAAGACAAAGGAAAAGGACAGCAGGCACAGCAGGATCACCACGGCCACTGCCGCGCCTGCCCCGATGTTGGAAATGGCAAAGGCCTGTTCATAGACGTTCACGGTTAAGGTCCGAGTACCCGCGTTGCCGCCAGTCAGCAGGAAGATGTCGTCAAACTTGTTAAACGTCCAAATAAAGCGCAGCAGGAAAAGAACCGACAAGATTCCCAGAAGCTGCGGCAGGCTAAGCAGCCAGAATTTCTGAAATGGTGACGCGCCATCCATGTCCGCGGCTTCATACATCGAACTGTCGATCGACTGCATGCGCGCCAGAATGAAGAGGAACGAGAGCGGGAAATAACGCCAAATCTCAAAGACGGTGACCATAATCAGCGCCAGAGGCCGATCGCCAAAAAAGTTGATGGCCTCATTAGTCACGCCCATTTGCAAAAGCAGCGCGTTGGCGGAACCAGAAAACGGATCAAATAGGGTCACCCAAGTGAAAGCGACTGCGATGACAGGGGCCACATAAGGAAAGAGATACAATCCGCGAATAAAGCCCTGTCCTCGGAAAGATTTGTTGAGCAGTAAGGCCGCAAACAACCCCATCAACAATGCGCCAATAGTGCCAAACACCGTGTAAAACAACGTCACCCAAAGAACGGTCCAAAACTCTCCGCCGTCAAACAGCTGCGCGTAATTCTTCAGGCTCAAACCACCACTGGTCAGAACAGACTTGCCGCCACCAGTAACGTCGGGCTCACTATCTTCAACCGCAGCCTCCGCAGCATCAGGATCGCCCGAGACGTCCACAGGCAGGCGCAACCGTTCCCGCGCGCCACCGTCCATGTCTCCAAAGTCGCAGAATAACTCGCGGCCAGAAAACGTACAGGGCTCGGGGACAGCTTCACGCAACGTGACAGTGTCCGGAATTCGATCCGAAAAGGTCACACCACCGATCGCTTCGCCCTGAGAAGAGTTGCGAATGCGGTATTCGATGCGCAGATCGTCCCCTGATCCACGCAGGCTTTCCCGCACAATCGGTGCTGGCGGGCGCATGTCCGACAGGGTGAAGGGTTTGAAACTGATCCAGATAACCGCCAGCAAAGGCAGGACCACAACCAGCGCGACACTGATCACGGTCGGCGCAAGGAGCCCCCAAGCCAAACGCGCTTCGCGTTTGGCCAGAGCCCCCGTGCCGGTCGGCGGGTGAGCCGTAGACATGAGAAACCTCTAAACGTAAAGTACATTGCGGCCCACCCACACGATGGACAGGCCGCAATGGTCAAGCCAAGTTACTGAATTTTCGACAATTCGTCGTTCATTGCAGCCACAGCAGCAGCCGCATCGATTTCATCATCAATGTATTGGCGCACCACACGGTTGATGGCTTGGCTATTGATCATCTTTGAGGCCAAAGACAACTGCCCCTCGGTCACGCCCCAGCGTTTTGCAACGTCCAAACCACCGACAATTTCATCAATCATCGCTTGCTCATAGAGCTCACCCAAAGGTGCTTTGCGATCCACGCCAACTGGAAGTTTGGACCATGCATCGGAGAACGCTGACGCGTTTTCCAAGGTACCACGACGGACAGGGAACTTACCTTCCGGCGCAATCGATAGCGTCTGGGTGTAACCATCATCCATTGCAAACTTCACAAAATCCATGGCTGCATCAGTATCTGCATCGGACGTGATACCGAAGTAGCGCACGTCGCCCCATGCTGCGCCGTCCGGATTGGATGGGCCGGAGAAGTTGGTCACGATACCGGTCAAAGACGCCAACTCGCCAGAGGTTGGATCGTCGTTGATGGTGGGCGGAGCGCTGTCACGCAGGCCAGCTAACTCGTCAAGGATGAACGGCGACCAAATGATCATCGCCGCTTGGCCTGCAAAGTAAAGCTCGCGCGACTGCTTCCAGTACAACTCACCCGGAGGTGACGCTTTGGAGATGGCCTTGTAGAAATTGAGAACTTCAGTCGTGGCTGTCTCATCCAGTGGCTGGAAGCCATCGGGACCAACTGGGCTTACACCGTTGGCCAAGAAAACGTGCTCAAGCACCTGGCTCATGAAATTTTCGTCAACCTTAGTGGCTGCGACAAAACCGTACATCTCTGGTGGATTGTGAAGTTTCTCCAATGCGGCCAATACGTTATCAAAGCTGTTTGGCGCTTCCAAGCCGTTGGCTTCAAATAGGTCTTTCCGGTAAACCACCATCTGCGTCCAACCGTCGACCGGAACGGACGCGGTTTCGCCGTTGAAGTCCGCCATGGCAATAGCACCCGGCGCAAAGGTCTTTTCGCCCAGTTCTAGCACAATTTCTGTGGCCGCTTCGGTATCCAGAATGCCCGCTTCAGCCCAAGGCAGCGCGTATTGCAAGGTGTGGTAGATGACGTCCGGCAAGTCACCTGCGGCAAATGCCGCAGTTGCACGGGTCCCGAGGTCGCTTTCGCTGACTGGGATGACTTCGACAGTCACGCCGTTAGACGCTTTGAACTGCTCCGCCATTTCTTGTTGTTTTGCAAGGCGTTCTGGTTGTTCCTCGGTTGTCCAGAAACGGATGGTGTCCGCCTGTGCCGCCGCCGTCAGGCAAACAGTAAGCGCAGTGCTCATCAGTAGTTTCGTTGAGATGTGACGTGACATGATAGTCATCCCCTATATCGGATCACGGTTTTTGATTTTGAGCGCGAGTTGCGCAGAGGTCTGCGCCGGAGGGCCATCGGACTGACGTTCAATGAGCTTGGCTTCCGAAACTTCGCGCAAAGCTTCGGCCGTTTCCCCCCGTATTTGTCGAATGAGTAATTCCGCGAGACGGCCACCGGCGCGTTGGGTGTCGACCCAGTAGGTAGTCAGGCTAGGACGGGCATACTCCGCTTCTGGCACGCCGTCATAGCCAATGATGGAAATGTCTCGGCCAACTTCCAGGCCCAAGTCAGAGACCGCGCTGTAAGCGCCCAAGGCGGCCATGTCAGTGGCAAAAACAATGCTTGTGGGCGGCTCGGAATGTAGCAAAAGTTGCCGGGCTTGTGCAGCGCCTTCCTCGCGGGTGCGGGCGCCGGATTTGATCAGATCGGGGTCGTACGCCAGGCCCGCAGCGGCGAGCCCAGCCTTGTAGCCATCACGGCGTAAGTGACTGTAATTAAAGTTAGATGTACTTCCAACATAGGCGATGCGCTCATGACCGAGGCCCGCCAATCGGGTGACAGCGCTGCACATGGCGGCTTCGCCTAGAATATCGACCCAGGAGCCTTCTTGCTGTGCGGGCGGCACGCCGTGACTGGTGCGACCATACATAATGTAAGGCACAGACTTTGAACGTAATAAATCTACCCGCGCGTCCTGCACTTCGGTGCGCGGCAGGATAAAGCCGTCCGCCTTGTGCTCATCAATCAAGCGGTCCAGCACCGTCAAGGTGTCTGCGTCCGATGTCGCAGTGGCAATGGTCACGGTCCAGCCATGCGCGCTGGCAGCTTCGCAGGCGCCCATGAGAAACTCCTGCAAGAACGGGTTATGGCGATCCGGCTCGTCGGTTTGCAGCACCAAGGCCAAAGCGCGGACCCGACCGGTGCGGATCGCTTGTGCGTGGCTGAGCGGCTGATAGCCGATCTTCTTTGCCATGCTGGACACGCGCAGGCGGGTGGCCTCAAAAATGTCGGGATAGCCGTTGAGTGCGCGCGAAACGGTGCTCTTGGACATGCCAAGACGCTCTGCCAGGTCATTGATGGTGACCCTGCCCCGACGCGGGGATGACCCGGTGTTGCCGGACTGTTTCGTAAGGTTTCGAATCGCGTTCATACATCCACGATTTGCTCCGAAACCGGTTTCGGCAAATGTTTTCTACTCCGTGCTGACTTGGACGGCAGTTGTTTTGGCTGTCTGCTTAAATTTCTTGCGTGGTTGGTTTTGGTGGCGTCGATGTGGAAAGAGGCTGCGGCAAACCCTCAATAAGGCGTCATTCTGCAAAAGACGCAAAAGGACCGTGCGTAGACTGTTGCGCGAAACCAGTCCCCATGCACAAGCCCCTACAACTTTCCAAATTTTGTCATATACTTAACTACATAGCCACTCAGTGGCACCACCCTCTTTCCACCCCAATTTTTCTGGTGCACTTTAAGGCCGAAACCCAAAGCAACAACGCCAAGACGGTAGGGTAAGACCTCCCAACGGCTCGTGTAAAACAACGTCAGTATTACGTCGGTATCGCGACTGTTTCACGGAGGTGCAGATTTTCTTAACGCCTAAATTTTTTGCGCACGCGCCCCGCAACAATGGCCGCTGCACGATATTCTGGGCGGTTCCGGAATCGGGAAACAGCGCTTACTCGGTTTCGTATTTGTCGCGACACGCCTGAATACTGCGGAGGCCTTTCATGCTGCCGGTGAGGTCGATTTCCTCAGAGCTCCCTGCCCCGCCTTGCACCAGAACCGAAGTCCGCTTGCCAAACTCCTTGGCAAATTCCGGGTTGTCAAAAAACGCATAACCTCCCGGCACGTCATTGTGGAACGCACCTTTGGCTGCGCCTTGAAAACGGCTGTCCCCAAAGTCAAAGAGCACAGTGCCTTCCGCCCCCTCCTCCACTCCGTCAAAGGCCGCGTTATAGGCTGCAAAGAAAGCGCCGTTTTGATCCGGCACCACACCAATTTGCACCAGTGTGCCACTGTCAAAGGTTTTTTCCATATAACAGCCGTTGTCATTGGTGGGGTTGGTTCGGACAGTCCAACCGCCAAATGTGTCAAACTCCGGGTGGTTTTGCGCCAGCGCGGCGGTCGGAAGCAGGAGGGCGGCGAAAATCCAAAGGCGTGTCATGGGTCACTCCGATGCTTGTTCAAGTTGGAAAATATCAGGTGTGCAGGGTTTGCGATTTGCGGGCATCTGATCCGCCCCATCAGCACGGCGGCTGCGAGAGCCGCCAACCTGAAGTTTGAATTGAGGATCAGACAGCTTGCCGTTGACCTCAAACGGCCATGCGCTGCGCGCTAAGGGCTGGCCGACACGGCGCGGTTCGGCACGGATGGCAATGGCGTCTTTCACCCAATCCACCATGCCGCGCACCACCATTTGCACGCTGCGGGTTTCTGCCACCACCTGTGTGAAGGAAACTTTGCCAGCATTGATATTCACCGGAGCTTTCACGCAAACAATTTCAGTTTCACCGGCCGCAAACTCCTGGGAAAACAGCCAAGGGAAGATGCCGAGACCAGCCAACTCCAGAAGGCTGGTGGCAATGGCACCGTCACGCATGTCAAGCGACGCCGCGCCAGCCATCGAATTCAGGAAGGCTTTGCCGGAGGTGATATTGCCGGTGACATCGACATTGGCGGAGAGTTTGCCGCGCGCGGGGATGTCAACCTCTAAAGCCTTGAGGATCTCACCAAAGTCCCAACCGCTGGTGGACCCTTGAATGCGCACACTTTCGGGGTTTTCGATCGCGTCCATGGAGGCGGTGACCTTGAAGAACCCGGGACCGTAGTAGAGCGCAAATGGGCCCGCCTGAATTTGCCCCTCTTTGGCGATCAACTCGCTGCTCATGGACGACGTACCTGCGTCGCCGACAAATTCTGCCCGCTCCAGAGTTATGGCCAGATCAGTTTCTGTCAGAATGCGCTTGAGGCTAAAGACTTTGCTTTTCTTCTCTAACACCAAGGGCTGGATCGGCGGGCGGCCATCGTCCACGGTTCCGGCCTCGTCCTCTTTCGCCGCTTTGACTGATTTGGCGCGCTGGTCGAGTTGTACCAGAATTTTGCCACCCTCACGTAGATCGCGCAGACGCATCCGCTGGCTGCGAATGCCGCCGCGGACAACGTTGATTTCCTGGCTGAGATCAAAGTTAATGTCAGAGGTCAGATCGGTGCCGTCCGCGCGAAAATCAAAGCCGATCTGCGCCTCCTTGGCAGCGCTCCTCAGTGAGAACTTTGTGCTTAGCGATGAAATGCCAACGGGTTTCAACCCCAAAGCGGTGAGGAAGGGTGCCGTGTCCGTGACGTCAAATTGCAAGCCCAAATCCATGCCAGCCAATTCTTCGAGGCTTGCGACCACAAGTCCGGCATTCAGGGTCCAAAGGTCGGTGTCGACGGTTCGGGCCTCCAATTGGCGCAGGCTGAGTGCGCCGTCCTTGTCCTCGATGATAAATTTGGCCTCGACACGTCCGAATTTTGCTACCTCTTCCGGCGGCAGGTTCTTCAGGAGCAGATCTGCGGAGCCATTGAGCTGGCCGGTCAGATCAACAAGCCCCAGGTTAAACACATCGCCAATGTCACCCCTGGCCGTGAGATAAGGTGCGTCCTCTGGCCCTGCCTGCAAGGCGATGTCGCGCAGGCCCAAGGTCTTCTGCTCTGAGCGGTAGATGTGACCAATCGAGATTGGACCGACCCGATCCAAGCCTTGGTCAAACGCGTTGGTTTGAATGAGCAACTCCTCAAAGGTCAACTTGTCGTCTGTGTTGAGCACGTGAGCGTGAATTTCGGTCAGCTTGATGTCTTTCAGACTGGTCGCCTCCGCCGGTGGTTGCCCTTCCGGGTGCAGGCGCGCATCCATGCGGATGTCCAACCCAGTCCGCGTCAAGAGGTTGCCCACCTCTCCGGTGACGGTCACGTTTTGGCCTTTGCTGAGGTCCAATGAGGTTTGCAGGTTCTCCAAGGTCAGCAGTTGCGGCGCGCTGATGACATCCACCGACAGGACTCCGGTTCCTTCCAGGCTTCGGGCAAGGCCAAGGACCTCAAACACATCGCCGATCTGACCGGTTGAGAGCTCCAGACGTGCGGAGTAGCCCTGTGACTGTTCTGGCAGACGAGCGCCATTGTAGCTTAGTGAAATTTCGCCAAATTCTAGCAGATTGGTGAATGGGGCGCTGTCCGGGAACTTGCCGTCCCAAGTAAACGCCTCACCGTTGAGGGTGCCTGCCCCCGTGACCGAAGCCAGTTGGCCGTCTTGTTGCTGTTCCAGCAGGATTTTTTCGAGCGCAAAAATGAACTCAAATCCGCTCTCTTCATCAATTGAGGACAGGCCGATGTTGGTGAAGGACACAGTACGGTCCGCAAGGAAAGAGAGGATGGAGGGATCCGGGGCTTCAGAGGTCGCGCCAGGCTGCTCTGCTTGCGTGGACGGGGCTGTTTCGGATGCCTCTGGAACGTCAAACCTGGTCCAGCTTGTGGTGCCGCCGGCCTTGGTGATCAGGTTCACTTGCAGCCCGTCGATGGTGAGGTTGTCAATGTCGATGCGGCGTTCAAGCAGAGCGGGCAGGTCCAGTTCCCATTCCAGAAGGTCCAGACGGGCGAGGTTTATACCCGCGATGTTTTCGCTTGGTATGCTGGCGCCGGAGACATGCACTTTTGTCGTTCCCGCCAAGACAACACGCACGTCGCCGTCGATCAGAAAGGGTTGTCCAAGTTGCTCGGTCAGAAGGTTGGCGACAAAATCTTTACGCCAGCCGCTAAAAAGTGGTGTCGCCAGAGCCAACCAAACGAGCAGGCAGAGTACCACGGTGAGAACGATAAAACCGGTCAGAAGTTTGAAAATCCAGCGTCTCAAAGCAAGTCCTTTCGCAAGGCTTTCAAAATGCAGAAGAAATTTCTACGCCCACCTTTGCACAGATCAAGGGGCTTTGAGAACAGGCGAGCTGCGTGGCAGTGGTTCGCGCAGCAACCGCAAGCCGGCACAAAAGTTGCGCGTGTTTGGGGGCGATTCTTTACGATTTGTTAAAAGGTTGGCGGGAAAGGGAAAGGTGGAAAATCCGGCTCAACCGCCACTCAAGCATATGTAAAAAAACACTTCTTATCCGAGCTCGGGTCACGCCAAGACGTGTCTTAGCCGGAAAGGCGGCGCAACAACTGTAGTCAGCTTCACCACTTATTCGCGTCAAACCTGAATGGAGTGCCACAGCGCTTACGCAGTCCTGCCACGATTGGAACACATTTCCTCCACAGCTTAGCCGTGAAGGTGAGAACTTGCTGCCGCATTTCCTCCTGGTCGGATGATAGAGAGGAAGCTGCGTAGATGGATTGCGCTGAGGAAAACGTAACTGTGCTGCCTGCGGGCACCGAGCTATTGCGCGGGCAGTACCGGATCACGCGCAGCTTGGGCCAAGGGGGATTTGGCCTGACGTATCTTGCCTCTGACAGCCTGAACCGCGTGGTGGTGATCAAAGAGTGTTTCCCCGAGCAGATTTGCCGTCGTGTCGGCGCGTTGGTGGTGCCCACGGGGCCGGAAAGCGCGCCATTCTTCGCGTCGGTATTGGAGCAGTTTCAGGCGGAGGCGCACCAGCTGGCCGGATTGGATCATCCCCGTATTGTCGGGGTGCATCAAACCTTTGCAGAAAACGGCACCGCTTATACGGCGATGGATTTTGTCGAGGGCGTGGACCTTCATGAATTGGTGGATCACGCTCCGGGACGGTTGACACCCAGATTGGTAGACACAGTTTTGCGACAGGTGTTGGACGCGTTGAGCTACCTGCATGATCGCGGCGTACTGCACCGGGATGTAGCTCCAGACAACCTCATCCTGAGTGCCAATGGTGATGTGACACTGATTGATTTTGGCGCGGCCTATTCCTCTGGCGATACGGAAGGCGGACAGAACCAGCGTATGCTGGCTGTGAAGGATGGCTATTCACCACCAGAATTTTACTGCGCCGAAGGTGTGCAAGCGGCCTATAGCGATTTGTACTCGCTCGGAGCGCTGTGTCACCTGATCTTCACGGGCGAGGCGCCGCCGGATGCACAAACCAGGCTGGAATTGGTCGATGCAGGGCGGATGGACCCCTATGTGCCGCTTGAGTCCACGGATTATGAGATCGACATTCGGCTCAAGATGGCAACCGATCGCGCATTGGCATTGGAACCGAAAGACCGGCTTCGCTGCGCTGATGACTGGCTGTCGGTGATGGACGGGGCGATCCCCAAACCGTTGGCGGTGTTCGACCCGGCGGTAATCAGTGTGATCGAAGAACTTGTAAGCAAGACCAACCGAGTGCTCACGCCAGGGCTACCAAAAGCGTTGCAAAAGCCGAAACAGGTGTTGGACACGGCACGGCAGGCACCACCGCCACCTAAACAGTATGTCGACATATTTGGCGATCCCATCGACGATGTGGAAGCCTATCTCAAAGAGCAGGATCGCCTGTGCAAGTCGCGGGCCAAGACACCTACGCGCCTGTTGCTACAAGGCGATTTCCTGCGTCGCCCCGGCGTAGACTGCCCCAACGTGGCGACGCCAAAACCAACAGGCGATACCCTGTTTCACAAAGTCCGTGATCGGTTGAAAGGTGACCAGTCTACACCGAACACCCGCCTATTCCTAATCTGAAGGGACATCTTATGCGGTTCATTCGCGATATCATTGCCGAAAAAACTCAAGCTGCCAGCCAAGAAGAGGCCACGGCGCTGCGGTATCCATTGCAGCTCAGAGAGCAGGATCGGGCGGGCACAGAAGCATCCCCGACGCCCTCCATGCATATTGAAGCGCATAGCCCGCCTGCCCCGGCGCACCCTCCCCAGCAGGTTAGCGCACCAAAGCCTCAAACCGTTTCAGAGGACACAGAAGCCACGCTGGACCTTTCGGCGATCTCGGCAGCCTTAAGTGAACCTTCCGCACCAAAAGAGCCGGAAGCCACCCTGCCTGACATCGATGCGCCGCAAGAAAAGGCCGAGGAACCTGTTGCGTTTGAAAATGGGTTTGCAGGTGGCGTCGAAGAGAGGCCTGGCGCACAGGATACATACGTAGAAAACCCTCAAGCGTCAGTATGTGGCCCAACCGCGGAAAGCCCTAAAACGTCGCCAGGCGCCGATGCGATGCCCGCTCCAGAACAGACAATCCCAGCGATGGTATCGCCGAGCGCGTCATTAGAGACGTCAAAGGATCTGTCTGACCCTGCGCCGGTTCCGCAGGTGGATTTGGCGGCTTTGCAAGCCAATATAACCCCGGCGAAACCAAATGCAGGTCGCGGATCAAAAGGCCGCGTGAAAACTCGGCTGTTGGGATTCAGTGCCCCAGCGTCGCAAGCGCACGACCCCATGGCTCAAACCCGCGACGCCCCTGCGTCTGCGCAGGCGCAATTCCCTGTAGGCTGGTTGGTTGTGGTGGACGGTCCCGGCACAGGCGCATCGTTTTCCTTGTTTGACGGGCTAACACAAGTTGGGCGGGGCGAAGGTCAGACGGTGCGGCTTGATTTTGGTGACACCACCATCTCACGGGAAAACCACGCGGCCATCGCCTTTGACGGGGAACAACGCCAGTTCTTCTTTGGACACGGTGGTAAGGCGAACCTCGTCCGCTTAAACGGGAGGCCGGTGCTGAGCACTGAGACGCTGGACAGCGGCAGCCTTATCCGAATTGGCGAAACAACTTTGCGGTTTGTAGCCTTGTGTGGGGATGACTTTGTCTGGGGTGACACCGGAGCGGGACATGAAAACCTTGGGTGAGTTTCGCTATGATGTGGCCACTGGCCTAACATTAGGTGCCCGGGAGCGCCAGGAAGACACTGTGGTGGCGGATTTCCCTCGGGGCGCAGAGGTCGGATTTGCCGTACTTTCCGATGGTATGGGCGGCCACGCCAGTGGCGATGTCGCCAGCGGCATTGTCGCCACGGAACTATTTAGCGAGTTGAAGCTTCTGTCCACGGCGCCGGTGGAAATGGAACAGGTGATTGGTGCCGCGCTTCGGGAGGCGGTCGTCGAAGCCAATCGGTGCATCGCACTTTATGAGGAGCAAAACCCCAGCGCGCGGGGGATGGGCGCGACTTTGGTCGCGCCGGTGCTGTTTGATAACAGGCTCTACTGGGTGTCGGTTGGGGATTCTCCATTGTATCTGTACCGGCAGGGAAAGCTGTTTCGCCTAAACGAAGACCATTCCTATGCGGCGCAAATCGACCGCTTACACGCCCAAGGCATCATTCCTTTGGAGGAAGCGCGTGACCATCCTGATCGCAGCGCTTTGGTATCTGTTCTTGCCGGAGGCGAGATTGCTCAAATTGATTGCCGCGCTGAGCCGATGTCGCTCAAGGATGGAGATATCATCCTAGCGGCCAGCGATGGGCTGCACAGCCTGACAGATGACACCGTGACGGACGTATTGCGGGCCCAACAGCACAACAGCGGCGGACAGATCTGTGAGGCCCTATTGCAAGCCGTGGCGGCTGAAGGCTGCCCAGAGCAAGACAACCTGTCGCTCTGCGTGATGAAGGCGAACCGTTTAGGTGAGATACAAGACCGTACAGTTTCTGGGCGCCTGCCAAGGGGCGGCGACACCGCAACTTTTGAGACAGGGCAAGTCGTACATATTGATCGCAACACCCATCAAGGTGTTGTGCGCACGGTGGTAAGCCTTACCAGAAAGGCGCGAAAATGACGCAAACTCTTCCAGATCAAATCATTGGCGGCTTACAATCCGCTGTTCAGAGCGGACAATTGCCATTCCGGCAGCGCGCCCACGGTACGGAGATCCTCGCGCATCTGACCTCCCCTGTGCAGGTCGTTGTCTTAGGGCGCCCTAACAGTGGAAAAACTACCCTGATCAATATGCTGCTTGGCGGCGAGTACCTATGTCTTCCTCCAGAGATGGAAAGTGCTGAGGTGGTGCATGGGACAGCGCCACGAGTAACGCTGCGGTTGCGGGACGGAAGATCACAAAGCTTTGGCGGCACTCAGATCCCGGCCTCGGCATTGGAAGCAGCACAGAACGCAGTAATTGAATTGCCGCTGGAGGGGCTAAAAACAACCTCGTATTGCGAAGTGTCTCTGCCGGCTGAACCGACGCAACAATACGGTGTTTTGCAGGACGCATTGGCCCATGGTCAGGTTTTTATCTGGTGTAGCGAGGCGTTTGATGCAGAGGAGCAAAGGTTGTGGCAGACCGTCCCGGACACGGTAAAGGACCACAGCTTTCTGGCTCTGACCAAAGCCGACCGCCATATTATGAAAGGCGATCTTGCCGGACGCATGCAAGCCTTGGAAAGCGCGGTGGCAGATGCCTTTTGGGGATTGCATCCGGTAGCGACGCTACACGCATTGAAGGCGCAGGTCGGTCCGGGAGAAGCTGCGCTTTGGGAAGCCTCAGGCGGGCGCAGCCTGCGTGACGCCCTGCATGCCAAGGTTCAAAAAGGTCGTGCGGCAGATTTAGATCAGGCAATGGTGTTGCTGGCGCAATTCGGCAAAGACGGACAGACCGTTGCCCACCCCCCCCAGAGATCAGACGCGCGCCCTGCGCCGGCCCTGCAGCAAGCCGCAGATAAGCCGACTCTGATGGGGCGTTTGCAGGAACAACTGCAATTGGCAGCACAAGAGATGCTGGACGATCTGGATGCAGGAAAAATCCCGGACACAGAGGGCTTGTTGACCCGCTGTTCCGCGACCCTAAACGCATTGACCAAGTCTCTGTCCAAAGAGTCTGCTCAAGACCCTGAAGCCGCCGAGGTGTTGGCAGACGCACAGGATGGTGAAGAGACACTGATGCTTTTGCAGGTCGAGCAAAGTCCGACTGCAGCAGAAGACGCCGTGGTGGTTCTGTTGCAATTGAAAAAAGAAATGGGCGCGAGGGCGTTGGCATGAACATGCAGGTCAGACAAAAGACAAAATCAGATGTGCGCACCTCGCGGCGGATAGCCAACCTGCGCACAGGGTTGGAAGGATTGAGGCACCTTGGCCAAGATCTTGAGGCCTTGGAAAACTTGCTGTCACAACTGTCGCAAGTGGCAGGTAAACACACGGCCAAAACCGTGGAACGCCTGCGAAAGGAGATGGATGGCTTTGAGCCGACAATCACGGTTCTCGGACAGGTCAAATCTGGAAAAACCACGCTGGTTAATGCGATGGCGGGTTGGTCCGATCTACTGCCGTCAGACGTGAACCCTTGGACTTCAGTGGTGACATCTTTACACTTGAAACCGTCGTCACGTCCGGCGGAGACTGGCGCAAAATTTCAATTTATGACTGAAGAAAACTGGGACCGGCTGCTGAACCAAGGTGGGCGGATAGGAGAGATGGCCAGCCGCGCAGGCGCGGAAAGTGAGCTGGCCAAAATTAGCGAGCAAATCGAAAAGGTCCGGGCCAAGGCGCAGAAGCGGCTCGGTAAGAAGTTTGATTTGTTGCTGGGAGAGACCCACAACTACGGCTATTTCGACAAGAACCTGCTGGAGCGCTACATCGTGTTGGGCGACGATTTCGGCGATGAGGACAGCGAGCAAGGACGGTTTGCCGATATCCTGTCCTCCGCCGACCTCACGTTGACCTGTGACACGGTGCCAGTGCCACTTTGCCTGCGAGACACACCAGGGGTGAACGATACTTTCATGATGCGCGAACAGGTGACCATTCAGGCCCTGCGGAGCAGTAAGATGTGTGTCGTGGTTCTGTCGGCCGGTCAGGCGCTGACCTCAGTTGACATGGGGCTGATCCGTCTGATCTCCAACCTCAAGTCGCGCAACGTGCTGATCTTTGTGAACCGGATTGATGAGTTGCCAGACCCGGCCAATCAAGTGCCCGAAATTGAAGCCAGCATACGACAGACGCTGCACAACAAGCAGGGGCCCGAGGATGCGGAAATCCTGTTTGGCAGCGCCTACTGGGCCAACAAAGCCCTAAGCGGCAATATCGAGGGAATGCCCACAGTGGCCAGCAAAGCCTTGTTTGACTGGGCGGAAGTGGCGCTTGACACGCAACATGGGCCCCTTGGACCGCAGGAAATGGTCTGGGAGTTGTCCGGCATGGGGCATCTCTATCGGGCGCTCTCGGAGCGGGTGATAGAGGAACAGGGGCAACAGCTTTTGCAAAAAACGGCAAATGCCGCGCTGACGGTGGCAACCAGCGAACTGGCTGCCGGAGCTGTGCGGATTGGCACAAAAGAGACCGGCCGCGCACCGCTTTCGACATATGATGCCCTGAAAGCTTTTCACGACATTGCCGACTTCCATCAAAAAGCTTTTGCGGAAGAACTCAATGCCGCCGTGAGCGAGTATCACACCCGCGCAGACCGCTCTCATGCGAAGTTTATTGACAGGGCCCTGCGCTCGCTTTTGTCGCATCTGGAGAACTACGGAAAGGACATTGTTTGGGACTATGATCCGGTGGGTCTTCGGATGTTGCTGCGCACCGCCTACTCCGCTTTCGCTGCCAAAGTGCGCGGGCTGGCACAAGCGCGGTTTGAGGCAGCGATGACGGACGTAGCGATGCTTTACGCCAACATTTTTGGAGCGGCCGTCGAGGGCATTCAGATGGCGCCGCCAAGCTTGCCAGACCTGCCTGCCCCCATCGCATTGGGCCAAACCATCGCGTTGGATTTTAATGATGGCTGGTGGATTTCCTGGTGGAACCGCATTCGCGGCTTCAATGCCTTTTCCAAACGGTTTCAGAATTTGATCGCACGAGAAACCGAGAATTTTATGACGCAATCCAAGGACATTCAGTCCTCTTTGGTGCGTGACATAGCACAAGACAGTCTGCGAGATTTCTTTGCGCAACACAGCGACATCCTTCAAGACATCAGCGTCACGCCGCAAAGCCAAGAGATCGAGGACCTATTTCGTGCAGGTGAAGATGGTCAGAAGCGGGCGAAGTTGGACCAGCTCACCATAGAAATTGAAGCACTTTTGGCAGCCACGTGCCCCCAGCCCGGAGGCGCCGCCATATGACCACACAAGAGGGTGCGACCATGCCAACGACACAAGACCGTAAACCGCGCATTGCCCTGATGGGGGAATTTAGCGCTGGAAAAAGTACGTTGATGAACCTGCTGTTGGGCTGTGATCCTATGCCGGTGCGCATCACTGCAACACGGGTGCCACCGGTTTGGGTGACCCATGGCGCGCGCGGGGCAACGCTTGTGCGTGAAGACGGGTCGGAAGCCGCGTACAATGGCGCAGATATCAGCGAAGCGCCGATGACCGACACAGAGTTAATTCGGTTTCGCATGGACTCCGACATACTTAACCTCTGTGACCTGATCGATATTCCTGGCATTTCTGATCCCAACCTCAATCACGAAAGCTGGCTAGCGTTGCTAGACGAGGTGGATTGTGTGATTTGGTGCACACATGCCACGCAGGCCTGGAGGCAATCTGAGGCGGCTTTGTGGGCCCAAATTCGCCATTCGATCCAAGGCCCCAATCATCTGGTCGTTACGCAGTTTGACAAACTGCGCGGTGAGCGAGACCAAGCGCGGGTCTTGGCACGACTTGAGGCAGAGGCGGGTGAGGTATTTGATAGTATCACCCCAATTGCCACTCTAGACGCCATAAATGCCGGCATGGATGAGGGCGCCTGGCAAAAGAGTGGCGGCGCGGCGCTGATTGAGCGGATGGTTGGCATGTTGGTTCAACAAGGCGAGATAGAGGCAACCGGGCAAGGTAAATTTAACTCCGTCGATCTAAAAGAACACAAGACCACCGTAAATGTCGCTGGTTTCGAAACACCATCGGCGAGCAGTGTCCCTGCTGCCATCACGCAAGACACACCAGAAAAGAAAGTCGTGCCACGCCGGGTACGCCCCACCTCGCCCAAACCAGCTCGCCCCTCCAGCGAAGAGCTACAATCCAAGACGCTTCATCCTTTTAATACTGCCGGCGAAATCTAACAGGAAAGGGCAGCACTCTGTGACACTTGAGGACCGCCTCCACACGTTACGGTCAGCACTCCCCAACTGCCAAGTGGTGGCCTTTGGGGATGCTCAGGCGCGTCTGATCTTAAAAGCGTCTCACGCAAGCCTTGTGCCGCGCGAAGTATTGGACTCTCTCTGCGCGGAAGCGGCAGAGTGTTTTGCAACAGCAGACAGGATAGGCGGCGCCCCGTCTCAGGCCAGCGAAGCCGTCGTGCTGACAGACGAGGAGAGCCGTATTTATCTACGGGCTCAAAACCGCGCGGATTTCCTATGTATCGTCAGTCAGTGGCAGAGCGATCTGGATTTGGCGGTGACACAAGGTACGCATACGCTGCAAAGGATTTCGGGGGCGGAATGATCGCACCACGCCACAAAAAGCCCACCAAAGGCCCGGTGCGATCAGACACCGCAGAGCGTGAGATGTTGCATCAGCTGGCAACAAAGCAAGCCCCAACCTATGGCGTCTGGCGCTCCGTTGCCTCTGAGGCAGAGGTCCTTAGTGAGATTGTGACCGAAATAGGTGAGACTCTCCTCGCCCGCCGTATACGCGTAACCGCGCGAAACAGTGCTGCCGTGGCTGACATGACGGTTAGCAACCGACATCTTGTCACTCTCGAAGGGATCCGAACCGGCGAGCCGCTCGATACAGCGGAGGTGGTGGTGCAAGCCTTAGCGCAGGAGTTTGTAAGTGCGGAGGCACTGAAGTTTGAAATCACCGCGCGTGCGCCTACGCTAACGCACACAGCGCGTTCGTGGTCTCATGTTGTACTGCATGAGGCAGTTCAAGCACGCGGAGCCGCTCAAGACTGTGCTAGGACCTCACTGATCCGGGAATTTCAGGACATTGCATTGTCTTGGATCAATTTAACGACCCACGAGGAAGACGGCGATGCAAATCAGCTAGCTCTTCTGAAAAAGAGCACAGTAGCGCTGCCATCTCAGGGTCATGGCACCACGCCTTTGCAGTGCAATCAACCGCGGCTGACACTTATCCCAATGGATGAGGCGATGCTATTTGTCGAAATGTGTCTAGACCACACCAGGATACAATTGACAGCCAACAGACACGATCGCGCACGGCTTGTCACACGTTGGCAGGCGCTTTCAGCTGCGTCGCAGACAGAGACCTAACTTGCTTGCCGACACACTTAGAGCGCGGATTGGCAATCTGACTACCGCTCAGCCCGTGCCGCTTTTTGATGCTTCTGCATCAGCTTACGCGTTGCAGCCGCAGTCAGTGGGTCAAAAGCGCCCAGCGCCTTTGGTCCTAGCTTTGCGAGCAGTTCTGCCGCTTGTGACCGATCCCCGTAAGTCCATGTCGACTTACCCAGGCTGGCTGGCGGATAACGGCGCCCTTTATCGATGCCAAGACACCGGATTATTGTTGCGGCAATTGGGTCAGAAACCTCTTTCGCACCCGCTGTTCTGCGCGCCAAAACTTCCTGAAGACGCCCTGCGGCTGCGCTGAGATATTCCGAGCCGCCCAGAGCAATGTAGGTACCCACTTCCTCATGCTGTAGCACCGTGGCCACTTCGAGTTCCTCTTGCCGGCTCTCAGGGTGGCGAACGTAAATCTTAAGCAGGTTTGAGGCGGCGACGAGCTCGCGATCATTGCTGGGATCTTTGTCGTTGCCCCCGATAAACAGGGACCCGAAGACTTGGACTTCGTAATGCCCCCGTTCTGCAAAGGCAAAGCCACCCGACCCAAAATTTAGCTGAATGTTATCTTCAACACATGCGCCTTGCGGCACCATGTCAAAAGTGCCCGGATCGATGTCGAAGCAGCGTTCCACGATAGGGTGAAAATGGTGGCTGTCGCCAGTGCCGCGAAGCCCATTCTTCAGTTTGCGGATAGAAATTTGCAGAAAATTTCCTTTTGGGTCAAGCAGTCGTTCGCTCATCTGGAGCGGCTGTCCGCTGGTATTGGTCAAGCGCACGGCAAGGAAGACCGGTTGCCCAAATGCAAAAGCAGTCCCGGTAGCAGGAGGCGCGATTTCAAGAGACACAATGTCCAGATTTCCCTCAGGTTGATACGGCATGCATCCCCCGCTGCCATCCGCCCAATAAGTAACGGAATGGAAAGCTGCGCCGCCGGGAATGATCTTTTTCCGTGGCGCGTGCCGCAGGAATTCCAGTTCATCCGGATCAAAACTAAAATTGAACTTTTCCCAGAACTCGCGCCGCCGGTTGCCGCCTCTGTAACGCCAGTCATAATTCATGAAAGACGTTGAGTCGGCCCGGCCAACCTCTCGCTCAAAACGATGCGCCAGATTGAGGCTGTGCCCAAGTTCATGGACTGCAGTCTGGATCACCTTGCGTTCAGTTTCATGTGGGACCCGGCGCCGGATTTCAGTGTCAAATACGGCTGTGCCTTGCCGAGGCAGTTGCGCCGAAGTGTCGAACATAACCCCCAGAAGGCCCTGACGCGTTGGTTTTCCCAGCCAGAGCAACTGCTGGTTCCAGGCCGCAGTCGACAGATCAACATTGGCCAGCTGCGCCATCAAAGCGTGGAGCTGGGTGCTTCCCCACTTTGCGTCATTTTGGGGAATTGTTGAGTGGCCACCGCGATCAACAATCTCAAACCCAGCATCGGCAAAAGCGCTTTCGATGGTTATCTCCCGGTCTTGAAAAACATAGGTGGGCGGCGGCTGTGTCCCAGTCTCCATTTCAAGCTCAACCGTGAGGCGCCGCATCATCGGCGAATGCCACTCAGCGGCCAAGTCAAACCACTGCCGCGCCGGCAGACCAGGCACTTGTGCGTCCACCCAGAGGCCCACGGAAAGCATGCCTTCAGCAGCTCCATCCAAGAGCCGTATTGCACCGTTTACAATCTCTCCCTCACGGGTCTCAAAAAGAACCGTCCACGGCTGCAGCATCCGGATTTCTGGTCTTTAACTGACTGCGCGCCTCGCAGCGCGTGAATGTCCGTTCTCGGGAAATCACCGAGACATTGCATAGGTCACAATGTGCGCATTACAGTCTTTGGCTGAACTCTGGTCAAAGCTGCGCACATGCACATCGTGTTGGGTATGAACCACTGACGAAGAATAATCATTCTTCTGATACCAGACTATCGAGACAAGCGCCGCTCCTATTACCGCGGTATCACCTTCGTGTTTCTGAACGGCCTACGCTGGCGAGACGCTTTGCCTCTGAAGTGGTCCTGCTTTTTAGGACAGGTTTGCGGCTTGGGTAAGATGCATCTGTTTTTTGTTCATGCCGCTTTTCTTGTTTCCACTTGTTCGAAGTATGC
>Ga0189290_100085_pt1 | contig 84952 bp, 83 predicted proteins | sample UW140minimetaG_FD_130318 | JGI IMG/M metagenome (GOLD analysis project Ga0189290, IMG submission 130318) | Marine microbial communities from the Costa Rica Dome - UW140 mini metaG | ecosystem: Environmental > Aquatic > Marine > Oceanic > Photic zone | place: Costa Rica: the Eastern Pacific...
AAGAACGGCACGTTGGCTTCACCCGCCACCGAGCGGGCGAGCAGCGTCTTGCCGGTTCCCGGAGGACCGACGAGCAGCACGCCGCGCGGGATCTTGCCGCCGAGGCGCTGGAACTTCTGCGGCTCGCGCAGGAATTCGACGACCTCTTCCAGATCCTGCTTGGCCTCGTCGACGCCGGCGACGTCGGCGAAGGTGACTCGGCCATGGGCCTCGGTCAGGAGCTTGGCCTTGGACTTGCCGAAGCCCATCGCCTTGCCGCCGGCACCGCCCTGCATCTGGCGCATCAGGAAGATCCAGACCGCGAGGATCAGGAGGATCGGGCCGAAGGACAGGAGCATCGACCAGATCGGATTGCTGTTGTCACCCGGAGGGCTGGCATTGATCTGGACGTTCTGGGCCTCGAGCCGCTCGACCAGCTGCGCGTCTTCCGGCGCATAGGTCTGGAAGGGCGGCGAGGAATCCGAATATTTGCCGCTGATGCGCTGGCCCTGGATCGTCACGGCCTCGACACGGCCGGACTTCACGTCGGACAGGAACTGCGAATACGGGATGTCGCGGGCGCCGGCGGTTTGCGAACCGTTCGAAAACAGCTGGAAAAGCGCGATCAGCAAGAGAGCGATGATCGCCCACAGCGCGAAGTTTCGAAAGTTCTGGTTCATCGATCTTCCTGGAATGGACGCCCGAAGTCACGAGGACGATTGGCTCGAAGATAGGTGCTGCCCCCCTTCTTGCCAACAAGGTCAGGCGGTTTTGCGGCAATTTGCACCGGTTGGCGGCGCAGGGTGGTTACCGCGGCTTTGCACTCGGCCCGGCCCGGCCGCCCGTCGGCGGCGGCAGATCGCGGGTCAGGCTCCAGCCGACGAGCGACCGGATCGCCAGCAGCGGCGTTCCCGCGGCGACCTTGCCGCCGAGCTGTGCGGGGATGGCGACAAGGCTATCGCCGGCGACGAGCACGGGCAAGGTCTTCTCGACCGGATTGCCGCGACCCAGATCCCCGAAGGCGACGATCCGCGCCCCGGAATGTGAGGGTACGGCGCCGGCATCGACCACGAAGCGGCCGTCGAAGACCTGGTCTCCCGCTGTCGCCGGCAACGCCGCGATGCCGGCCCGGCCGTATTCGCGCATCAGGATGATCGTGTCGCCGGGCACAGCCCGCACGCCCGCCAGCGTGCGGGCCGCATCCGATTCGCCGTGCAGCGCATCCAAAAGCCGGATCGTCGCCCGGCCTTCCGGGCCATGCCCCCTGCCCCCGACCGCCGCGATGGCGCGTTGCAGGAAGACGAACGCCGCGTCGTCGCCGAGGCGTCGCAGCGCATCCCGACCGATCTGCAGCGTGCCGTCGTCCGGGAGCATGAGTTCACCCGCCGCCCGCATCGCGGCGATGGCCGCGGCAAGCCCGGCCTCCAGCACATCGCGCTGCGATCGATGCTCCGCGATTCGCGCCCGCAGCGCATCCCGGTCCAGCCCGCCCGCCGCGATCTGACGGCGAAGCTGCACCCGGCGCGAGGCCGGATCGTCGTTCGTGGGATCCGCGACGGCCGGCAGGCGATGCGCCGCCACGCTTGCCTTCAGCCGGTCGCCGGCAATGTCGAGGAACGGCCGCGCCAGGACGAGATCCAGCGCCAGCGCGCGCACTGGCCGCATGCCGGCCAGCCCGACGACCCCGGCGCCGCGTTCGCGCGCCATCAAATGGGTCTCGCACTGGTCGTCCGCGTGATGGGCCGTCAGGATCACTGTCGCGCCAAAGCGCCGGGCCGCATCGGCGAGCAGCGCGTAGCGGGCCTCGCGGGCTGCCGCGGCAATGTTGCCGGTCCGGGCGGGCGCGACCCAGCGCAGCGTTTCGTGGCCCATGCCGAAGCGCGCGGCAACGCCCGCGACGTAACTTGCCTCCACCGCCGAAGCGTCGCGCAGGCCGTGGTCGACGGTGACGATGTGAAATCTGGTCTGCGGCAGCGCCGCGTTGCCCTGCAGGGCGATGGCGGCAAGAACCAGCGCCAGCGAATCGGGGCCGCCGGAAACGGCAAGGATCGCGCGGTCGCGGGAGCCTGTCAGGGCGGCCGCCTGGTGCAGCGAATGGGTCAGAAGCTCGGCAAGGGCGAGCCGGTCAAGCGGCGCGGCGTCGGGCCGGGCGCGGGGAATGCCCAGACGCAGGCCGCGGTGGTCTGCTGCAGGCGTCAGCAGTTGGCCGACTTTTCCTCGCTCGCCAGCTTCTTGCGCACGTTGCTGCTCATCTGCGGATAGCGTTTGGCCACTTCCTTGTAGGTGATGCACGCGGTTTCCCGATTGTCGAGCTTGGCCAGCGACATGCCCAGCTTCAGCATCATCTCCGGCGCCTTGCCGTTCTCCGGCGCGCTCTTCTGCGCTTCGAGGAACACCTCAGCCGCGTCGGCGAATTTCTGCTGCTGATAGAGACTCTCGCCCAGCCAGTAGCGCGCGTCCGGCGCATCTTCTGCAGTCGGATAAGTCTGGGCATACTGGCGGAAGGCCTGCTCGGCGAGCTCATAATCGCCGGCCAGGAGATAGTTGTAGGCCAGATCGTAGGTCTCGCCCTGGCCCCCCGGCGTGATCGCCGCAACGGTGTCGGAGCCGCCGGACGGCGCGCTGTCGCCAAGGCCGGGCACGCCGGTCTGCAGATTGGCCGTGTCGAGCGCGCCGGTGGCAAGCTCGCCGTCCTCCAGGAGACGACCGATGTCGTCTCCCGTGGCGGCCTGCTGGCTGTCGCCGGCCTGCTCGGGCATCGCCGAGCCGGCATCGCCGCGCTGTTCGTTGACCGAGGTGCCGGCAGCACCCGCTCCGCCGCCCTCGAGCTGCTGGAAGCGGAACTCGTTGTCCTCGAGCTGCTTGCGCATGTCTTCCTGGGTGCGCAGCAACTGGAAGCTCAGCTCCTCGACCCGGCCGTTCAACCGGCGGACCTCTTCCTCGAGCTGGTTGATGCGCACGGTGACGTCGCCCGCCTGCGCCATGCGCACGGGGGCGGTCCGCGTCTCGGCCGGAGCCTGGCGCGCCGCGCCGGATGCGGACTCGCCGAAGAGCCCGGGCAATTCGAAGGCCGACGCCCCGCCGGTCGCGGTGCCCATCAGGGCCAGCGCCGATACGGCAAGGATCGTTTGTCGAAACATCATGAACACAGTTCCTCGACGGCTGGAAACGGCAATGGCCGCCGCGGCGCGAACGCAATGGTTCGTGCAGCGACGGCGCGGTTTCCTAGCATGGAACGAGGCAGTTCGGCCAAAGTTGGGCAGCGCCGCGCTTTCGCCGTGGACGCCGCCGGCCGCAAAGCGGGCCGGCGACGATCCGTCAGGCCGATCAGCTGCCGGCGCCGCTCAGAACGGTGACGGCGCGGCGGTTCTGCGACCAGCAGGAAATGTCGTCGCACACCGCGACCGGACGTTCCTTGCCGTAGGAGATGGTGCGCATCCGGTTGGCCGGAACGCCCTGCTGAACGAGGTAGTCGCGGGTCGCGGCGGCGCGGCGTGCGCCCAGCGCCAGGTTGTATTCGCGGGTGCCGCGCTCGTCGGCATGGCCCTCGATCACGATCGAGTACTGCGAATACTGGTTCAGCCAGCGTGCCTGCTGGGTCAGCGTCTGCTGGGCGTCGGCCCGCAGCGAGGTCGAGTCGGTGTCGAAGAACACCCGGTCACCGACATTGACGGTGAAGTCCTGGGTCGAGCCCGGCGTCGCGCTGCCATAGGCGCCGTTGGCACCATTGGCCCCGTTCAGACCGAGACCTGCCGCGTTGTCCGGCAGGGCGTCCTTCTTGCTGGCGCAGCCAGCGACCGCCAGGCTGGCGACGACGGCGAATGCGATGCGGCTCTTCACCCCGAAAATGCTCCGGCGCATGGCCAGCTCCTTTGAAAACGATGCAATTGGGTTACGCGACGTTTACCCTGACGCCACTTAACGACACGTAAAAACGGCGGCGCTTCGGCGCGCCCGACGCGGCTCATCCCGTTGAATTATCGCCGGAATGAGGCCGCCGCCGGGCTAGTGCCCGGTTTCCGCCATGTTGCGGCATTTCCGCAACATTCACGCCATAATCGGACCCCGGGCTTGCCCGGGGCTGGCCTTGCGGCGGCCCTATTCGAGGGAGGGCGACCAGGCCGGGTCCGAGGCGTAGCTCGGGGTCGGGATCTTCTGCTCGTTGTAGCCGGTCAGATCGATCGAATAGAGCTGCGGTCCGCCGCCGCCCCGCTGATCGCGGAAGAACATCAGGACACGACCGTTCGGCGCCCAGGTCGGGCCCTCATTGTGGAAGCCCGAGGTCAGGATGCGCTCGCCCGAACCATCCGGCCGCATGACGCCGATCTGGAACTGGCCGCCGCTCTGCTTGGTGAAGGCGATCAGGTCGCCGCGGGGCGACCAGACCGGGGTCGAATAGGAGCCGTCACCGAACGAAATGCGCTGCTGGCCCGAGCCGTCGGCACCCATCACGTAGAGCTGCTGGCGCCCGCCGCGGTCGGATTCGAACACGATCCGGCGCCCGTCCGGCGAATAGGACGGCGAGGTGTCGATGGCCGTTGTCGAGGTCAGCCGCGTCGTCGCCCGCGAGCGCAGATCCATGGCGTAGATATTGGCGTTGCCCTCCTGCTGGAGGCTCATGATCACCTTCTGGCCGTCCGGCGAGAAGCGCGGCGAGAAGGTCATGCCCGGGAAGTTGCCGACGATCTCGCGCTGGCCGGTCTCCAGCTGCAGCAGATAGACCCGCGGCTCGCCATTGCCGAAGGACATGTAGGTGACCTCCTGGCGGCTCGGCGAGAAGCGCGGCGTCAGCACCAGCTCGCTGCCGTCGGTCAGATAGCGCAGATTGGCGCCGTCCTGGTCCATGATGGCGAGGCGCTTGACCCGCTTGTCCTTGGTGCCGCTCTCGGCGACGAAGACGATGCGGGTGTCGAAATAGCCCTTCTCGCCGGTCAGCCGCTCATAGATCGCATCGGCGATGATGTGGGCAACCCGGCGCCAGTTCTCCGGATTGGTGTAGAACTGCTGGCCGTCGAGCTGCTGGCCCGCAAACGTGTCCCACAGGCGGAACTCGACGCGCAGCCTTCCGTCGGCCTCCGGCGAGACCCGGCCGACCACCAGCGCCTGGGCGTTGATGACGGTCCAGTCCTTGAAGGACGGCGTCGTGTCGGTGGTCAGGCCGGACTGGATGAAGGCCGCCCGGTCGATCGGCGCGAACAGGCCCGAGCGCTTCAGGTCGGCCTGCACCACGTCGGAAATCTGCTTGCCGATGCCGTCGGCCGACTGGAAGTCGGTGATGGCGATCGGCAGCGGCTCGACATTGCCCTGGGTCACGTCGATCTCGACCGCCGCGGCGGCCGGTGCCAGTGCCACGAAAGCGCCGGAGATCGCCATCGCGATCACGAGCGCGCCCTTGATGATCATCTTCATGTCAGACCTTCAACTGCGGTCGGAGACCTGCGCCGGCCGGCTGGCCGCGCCTCTCCTGTTTGAACTGGTACGGAAAATCCCCCGGCAGGCTGGGCCGGGGAATCGATCTTCCCTCGTCCGCTTCCTACCATCCAATAGGGGGATTGTATGGCGTCCTGCCGCAACGGCGACCGGGCGGCTGGCGCCCGAACCGGCGATCCGGCGGCCGGATCATTGTCGAAACCGGGTCGCCGCACCGTCGCCATCAGAACATCTGGCTCGGATCGAAATTGACCACGACGTCGGCCCAGGTGTCGTACTTCTCGGCCGGCAGATTGTAGGGCGCGCAGCGCTGCACGGCGCGCAGGGCCGCCTCGCCCGCCACCCGCTCTATCATCGAGCCGCCGCCACCGCCGATGATCTGCGGCCGCGCTTCCAGTTCGCCCGACGGATCGAGCCGCATCTGGATCGAGATCCGCAGCGAACCGGCTTCCGAGACGCCCGAGGGCGGCGACCAGCAACGCTGGATCTGACCGCGCAACGCGTCGAGCTCGCTCTGTGAGAGCTTGCCGCCGGTCTGGCGATCGGTGCCCAGCGAGGCCTGCTGGTCCGAACGCCTGGCGCCGCCGCCCGCCGACTTCTCCTTGTTCAGGAGCGCGGCGATCTGGTCGGCGTCGAACTGGCTCTCTTCCGGCGTCCGCGTCTCGGCCTGCTTCGTCGGCTCCGGCTTTTTCGGCTCGACGGGCTTGGTCTCGGCAACCTTCGGCGCGGGCGCCGGCGGCTTCGGCTTGGTCGCCGGCACCGGCACGTTCTGCGGCACGGGATCGGGTTCCGGCGCGGCCTCGGCCTCGGCGATCGCCTGCTCGACCGGGTCGGGCTGCGGCGGCGTCACCTCGGCGGGCTGTTCCGGCGTCGGCTCGGGCTCAGGCTGCGGCTCCGGCGGGGTCGGCGCGGGGGCGGGCTCCGGCTCGGGCGCAGGTTCCGGCTCCGACGTCGGCGGGGTCGGCTCGGACGGCTGGGCGGCGGCCGCCTGCTCGGTCGGGGTCGGGCGCTTGATCGGCGTCGGCGGGGTGGCGAGATCGGTCTCGTTGTCGCCGACATTCTCGGCCGGCATCGGCAGCGTCTCGGGGGTCTCGGTCGGATTGGGCGCCGGCGTCTCGGTGACCGGCGCGTCCTTGGCACCGATCATCGACTGCGAGAATTCCTCGATCGGCACCAGATCCACCGGCAGCGATTCCACCGGTGCCATCTGCAGCGGCTCGGGCGCCGACAGGGACCACAGGCCCCAGGTCAGGACCGCTCCGTGCAGAAGGGTGGAAAGGACGACGCCGGACTTCATCGAAAGCTGGTTTCGCTCAAGCGTTTTCTTGATCGGTCACGAGACCGATGTTGCGGAAGCCGGCGGCCGAGATCCGCGCCATGACGCGCATCACCGTGCCGTAGTCGGCCGAACGGTCGCCGCGCACGAAGATGCGCTCCTCGTAGCCGGCCTGGGCGACGGCCTGCAGCTTGGCCACGACTTCGTCGATCGGGATCACCGTGTCGTTGAGATAGATCTCACCGTCCGAATTCACCGAGATGGTGATCGGCTGGGTGTCCGAATTCATCGCCTTGGCCTGGGTCTCCGGCAGCTCGATCGGCACGCCCACGGTCAGGAGGGGCGCCGCGACCATGAAGATGATCAGCAGCACCAGCATCACGTCGACCATCGGCGTGACGTTGATCTCGCTCATCGGCTGACGGCGACCGCGGCCCCGACCGCGTCGCGACCCGCTGGAACGCCCGGTTCCGGCAGACATGCCCATCTGTCATTCCCTTCCCGGTCGCATGGACCGGCGTTTCACGCGCTCAGCGCGAGGACAGCTTCTCGTCGATCTGCCGCGACAGGATCGCGGAGAACTCGTCGGCGAAGGATTCCAGCCGCATGCCCAGCTTGCCGGCATCGGCCGACAGCTTGTTGTAGGCGATGACGGCGGGGATGGCGGCGACGAGGCCGATCGCGGTCGCCAAAAGCGCTTCCGCGATACCCGGCGCCACGACGGCCAGGCTCGTCTGCTGCGACCCGGCGATCGCCTGGAACGAGGTCATGATGCCGATGACCGTGCCGAACAGGCCGACGAAGGGGGCCGCCGAGCCGATGGTGGCGAGGAAGCCGAGCCGCGATTCCAGTTCGTCCATCTCACGGGCCAGGGTCACGTCCATCGCCTTGTCGATCCGCGTCTGCAGACCGAGCGGCGAGCGGGCGCCCTTCTCGAACGACTTTTTCCACTCGCGCATTGCCGCGACGAACAAAGCGCCCATGCCCGACGTCTTGCGCTCGGACAGGTTGTGATAAAGGTCCTCCAGCGACTGGCCGGACCAGAAATTGCTCTCGAACTTGTTGAGCTGGCGGCGGAACCGGCCGTAGCGCATCGACTTGTCGATGATGATCGCCCAGGTCCAGACCGAAGCAGCCATCAGCCCGATCATCACCAGCTTCACGATGAAGCCGGCCTGCCAGAACAGGTCCCAGAGGGACACCGAACCGGCGGCGTGTAGCGTTCCCTGAACGACGTCAGCGTCCATTCCCAGTCATCCTCGATATTCGGAACCGTCGGCAGCCCGCAGCGGGTGCGCGCCTTTCGGCACCGTCCCGCCCATATCGGCCCCGACATGCAGCAAATTCGGCCATTCGGCCGCGTAAACCCCTGATGCCCTTTCACAAGCGAATCCGGTGAAAGAATGGCGTGGTTCGGCTCAAATCCGATTCGCGCCATTGATGCACCGGTAGGGTTAACGAGCCGTTACCGCCCGCGCCGGACCGGCTCTCGCCTCACGCCTCGGCGGCGGGCTGCAGCAGCGCCTGCATCTCTTTCGGCATGCGCATCGGCTTGCCGCCGGGCGAGATCACCGCGACCTTCACCATCGCCTCGATCAGCACCGTGTCGCCGCATGAGATACGCTGGGCAAGGACGATCCGCGCGCCGCCCAGGAGCGCCGTGCGGGTGGTCACCGTGACCACGTCGTCGATCCGCGCCGGCCGCAGGAAGTCGATGTCCATGTGCCGTACGGCAAAGGCCATCGGCGCGCCGTAGCGCCCGTCCATCAATTCGCCGTGGCCGATCCCCTTCAGCCGCAGGAAGTCGGAACGCCCCCGCTCGAGGAAGTGAAGGTAGCGTGCGTGATAGACGACGCCGGAGAAGTCGGTATCCTCGAAATAGATGCGCACGTCGAGCGCGTGGCCGTCGCCGGTCAGCCGTCCGGCCAGTCCATCGGTCATCGCCAGCTCCTTTCGCCTCACGGTCGCGGCGCGCGCCGGTCGCACGACCGTCCCGGCACTGTGTCACGCCTCTGTAACAGGCCGACCTCATAGACGCGCCATCCGCGTCAAGCAAAGGAACCGCCGCCGTGATCTCGCCGCTCCGCCTCAGCCTCGCCGCCCTTCTCGCCACCAGCGCGCTCGCCGCGCCGGCCACCGCGATGGCCGAGCCGGTGTTCCGGCGCATCGCCAGCTTCCCGGTCGCCCGCAACCTGCCGGCCGACATGCCGGCCGAGACCGAAACCTCCTCCGAGATCATCACCGCCAGCGCCGACGGCAACATCCTGATCTACTCCGACAGCCCTGCCGGCGGCATCGGCCTGATCGACATCACCGATCCGAAGGCCCCGAAGGCCGGCGGCTTCCTGGCGATGGACGGCGAGCCCACCTCCGTGGCGGTGGCAGGCGGCAATGTCCTCGTCGGGGTCAACACCTCTCCGAGCTACACCGCGCCGTCGGGCCGCCTAGCCGTGATCGACATCGCCGGAAAGGCCGAGACGGCCTCCTGCGATTTGGGCGGTCAGCCCGATTCCGTTGCGGTCTCGAAGGACGGCGCCTATGCCGCCATCGCCATCGAGAACGAGCGCGACGAGGACCTCGACGACGGCGCCCTGCCGCAGATGCCGGCCGGCTTCCTCGCCATCGTCAAGCTGGCCGACGGCGTGCCCGACTGCGCCTCCCTGACGAAGGTCGAGCTGACCGGCCTCGCCGACATCGCGCCGGAAGATCCGGAACCCGAATATGTCGACTTCAACGAGGCCGGCGAGATCGTCGTCTCGCTGCAGGAGAACAACCATTTCGCCCTCGTCGACGCGGCGACGGGCGAAGTGACCGCCGACTTTTCCGCCGGCGCCGTCGATCTCGACGGCATCGACACCGAGGACGACCGCGAACTTGCCTTCACCGGCAGCCAGGCCGGCCGCAAGCGCGAGCCCGACACCGTCCAGTGGATCGACAACGACCGCTTCGTCTCGGCCAATGAGGGCGACTATGACGGCGGCTCGCGCTCCTTCACCGTCTGGAACAGGGACGGCAGCGTTGCCTGGGAATCCGGCCGGTCCTTCGAATATGAGGTCATCCGCGCCGGCCATTATCCGGACAAGCGCTCCGACGCCAAGGGCGTCGAGCCCGAGGGCCTGGAAGTCGCGACCTTCGACGGCACGAGCTACGCCTTCGTTCTGTCCGAGCGCGGCTCGGCCGTCGGCGTCTACAGGCTCGGCGACGGCGATCCCGCCTTCACCCAGCTCCTGCCGTCTGGCATCGCACCCGAAGGCGCCATCGCCATCCCGTCGCGCAACCTGCTGGTCACCTCCAACGAGGCCGATCTCGTCGAGGATGGCGGCGCCCGCTCCCACGTGATGATCTACGAGCGCGGCGAAGGCGAGAACGCCTATCCGATGATCGTCTCTGAAGACGATGCCAACGGCCGCCCGGTCGGCTGGGGCGCCCTCTCGGGCCTTGCCGCCGACGCCGACAGCGCCACCACGCTCCATGCCGTCAGCGACAGCTTTTACACCAGCCAGCCGGCGATCTTCACCATCGACGCGTCTGAGAAGCCGGCCCGCATCACCGCCAGGATGGTCGTCACCCGTGACGGCGAGCCCGCCGAGGCACTCGACCTCGAAGGCATCACCGCCGACGGCGAAGGCGGCTTCTGGCTCGCCAGCGAGGGCAATCTCGAGAAGGACGTGCCGCACCAGCTTCTGCGCGTGGATGCCGCCGGCGCCATCACCGAGGAAGTGCCCTTCCCCGAGGCGCTCCTCGACGGCTCCACCCGTTTCGGCGCCGAGGGCGTGACCCTGGACGGCGACACGCTCTGGGTCGCCATCCAGCGCGAATGGGAGGACGATGCCAAGGGCACCGTCAAGCTCCTCGCCTACAAGCCGGCTTCCAAGGAATGGAGCGCCGTCAGCTACCCGCTGGAGAGCACCGAGAAGGGCTGGGTCGGCCTGTCGGAGATCACCGCCAGCGGCGACTGGCTCTATGTCCTCGAGCGCGACAACCAGATCGGCGACGCCGCCCGGCTGAAGAAGCTCTACCGCGTCGCCAAGGCCGATCTGAAGCCTGCCCCGCTCGGCGGCGAACTGCCGACGGTCACCAAGGAAGAGGTCCACGACTTCCTGCCCGACCTGAAGGCCACCGGCGGCTATGTCGTCGACAAGATCGAGGGCTTCACCATCGCGAGCGACGGCACCGCCTATGCGGTCACCGACAATGACGGCGTCGACGATTCCTCCGGCGAGACGCTGTTCTTCTCGATCGGCAAGCTCTAGCCCGGCATCCCGCAGTGGCTGGGGCCAGCAGCCCCGACCGAACCCTGCTCATCGAAAGGGCGCGCTCCACTCGTCGGAGCGCGCCCTTTACGTTGTTCAGCGCGCAGGCGTGTCGGACGCGGCGTCCGTCGGCGCGGAGGGCACGGCGCGCCCGGGCGGCGCGAATTGCGGTCCTTCATAGGTCTCGCACAGCCCGGTCTTGCCCTTCGGCGCGACACAGCTCGCATTCAGCATGCCCCAGACCATGTCCATCGGCAGGACCCGCATCTGGTTCGTGCCCGTGGCATAGAACCAGTCCGGGTCCGGCGCGCCGTTCACCGTCTGGCTCAGGCCGAACAGATTGAGGTCGTTGCTTGCGCCGATCCCCGGCACGCCGGGATTGCCGGTCGCGTCCGGCCCGGCCTGGGAATGGCACGTCATGCAGGAGGCCGAATTGACGAAGCCGCCCTCGGTGATCGACTGGCCGGCATGGGTCGGGATGCCCGTCGGCATGACGAACTCCGTCTGCGAGGCCTTCAGCCGGTAGCTGCGCCACGCCGGATCGGCCGCCGATGGCGTATCCGGATCCTGCGGCCCGTCACCCGTGGCAATGCCCATGGCGGCCATCAGACCGTCCAGCGCCGGGGTGATCCGCTCGCCGGTCTCCTCAGGCGTGTAGGGCGTGCCCATGTCGAAGACGATGTCCTGGGTGGCGTCCTCGGAGTTCTCGGTCTTCGGCGGAATGTAGTTCTGGCCGAAGCTCTCGCCCTCCACCGTCACGCCGACGGCGCTGTAGCCGTAGGAATCGTTGCAGCCGGTGAAGTCGCAGCGGCCGAGATTGCCGACATGCTCCATGGCGTACCAGTGCCAGGTCGGGATCGCCTTCGACGCCGCCGTCACCGCGACGAGATAGTAGAGTTCCGGTTCCTCGTCGCCCGGCGCCAGCGTCTCCTCGATCAGCATCGTGATATAGGGCGCATCGGGATCGTTCGGCGGATCGAGCGTTCGCCCGGCATCGTCCTCGCGCCAGATCAGGCCGTTCTCCAGCATCTGCGACTGGCTGAGGAAGTCGACCTTGAACATCACCGCATCGGTCGGATAATCGATCGCCAGCGCCGCGTTGTTGTAGGGTGCATTGACGTTCACCCAGTCCTGCATCGCGGTGAAGCGGGCGCCCAGGCTCTCCTTGTTGTAGAGGTTCTGCGCGAAGGTGTAGCGCACGAACGACCGGTTGCGGAACACGATCTCCGCCTCCTCCTGGCGCAGCACCCGCGCCGGATCGAGCCGTTCGAGGAAGTCGTGGGTGTGGCTGGGGCTCGGCCGCGCCACGGTGATCGGCGGCGGATTGGTCCAGTCCGGCGGATAGAACGGGCAGCCGGCCGGCGGTGCCTCACCCAGCGGCGGCGTCTCTTCGAACACCGCCGGGTCGCAGCAATCCTCCGGCGAGCCCTCGCGTCCGCAGATCGCCTTCGGGTCGTCGATCCAGATCGTCTGGTCGGTGCCCCAGGTCCAGAACGCCTGCTCGACCGTCGTCAGGAACGAGGTCCAGCCGAAGGCATCGGGACAGCTCACCGCCGGATTGCCGATCGCCTCGGGCCAGCTCACCGTGCCGTTCGTGGCGGTGGGCTCGCAGCCCGGCCGGTCCCGCACATCGGCCCGGAACAGGCTCGCCTGCTGGATCTGGTTCGGCGCCGCCGTCTGTCCCTGCGCTTGTGCACCGGCCGCCAGCAGCACAGTGGCCGCCAGCAGCGATCGGGCGATCGTTCGATGGGTCATGCCGTCCTCCCGTTGATGCCTGGTCGTGTGAACCCTCTGCCCTCACATCCCGCCGCGTCAGGCCGCCGGCAGCAGGGCGACCACCGGCAGGTGATCCGATTGCAGCTTGCCCGGCGGATAATTGGGCGGAATCTGGTCGGCCGCCGGGCCGGCACTGTCGAAGACGTAATCGCCGGCCCGGTCGCCTTGGGCGAGACCGCCGCCGGGGGCCTGCCAGTCGCCATTGGACTTGCAGCAGGTGAACGGCGTCGCGCCGATATGAACCTGCGTGGCGATCCCTGCCCCGCCCAGCGGCTGCCAGCTCGTCACGTCCAGCCGGCCGGTCTGCCAGTTCCAGTTCGCCTCGTTGAAGTCGCCGACCACCACGACCCGGTAGTCCTTCTCGGCGGCGGTCAGCGGCAGCGGTGCCAAGGCGCGTCCCAGATAGCCGGCGACGAAGGCGAAATCCCCGTGATGGCCGTTATGGACATTGATGAAGATGACGCCGCCACTGCCCCGGCGCTCGGCGCAGACGAGGATCTGGAACGGCCGGCCGCTTCCCACCGTCCCGAAGACGGGCTCATGAGCCAGCGCGTAGCGGCGATCGTCGTAATAGCTGACCATCAGCTCGTGGCGGCTCTCGCTGTGTACCGGCACCATCGCGGCCATCGTGCGCGGCGCGAGATCGCGCCATTCCCACCACAGGCTCGCTTCCTGCAGCCCGATGAAGGCAAAGCCGTCCATGCCCATCGCCTCCGGCATCGCGTCGATGCAATGGGCGACGTTGACGGCGCAGCGGGTCAGATGCGGATTACCGGGAACGAAGGTGCAGGCATCGCCGAGCGGCAGGCCATGGTGATGGCTCATCGCCTCCCAGCAGACATTGTAGCTGAGCACCAGAAGCGCGCCTGTCCCGCTCTCCGCCATCGCCGATCACATTCCGTTACGGAATGCTACCAGCAGGTCAGGCCTGTGACCAGCCTTCGCGTCGGCGTTGTCCCGCTGGCCGGCGGCGACATCGAAAGCGCCCAGGCGTTCGACCCGCTCACCAGCCAGAAGACAGACAGGGCGCACACTTGCCGCCCCGCCGCGCCTCGCTAGCTTTCGCCACCACGAGAAACCCGACTTCGAGGAGAGCGGCATGGCACGCGAACGCTATTACGTCCTGAAGGATGGCGACGGCTGGAAAGTGCGTCACAACGACAACGACACGCCCTATGACACCCAGGCGGAGGCGATGGAGGCTGCCCGCGACGCGGCCCACAAAATGCATGACGGTGGCACCGACTCCCAGGTCCTGGTGCAGGGCAGCGACGGCCAGTGGCAGACGGAATGGACCTACGGCAACGACCCCTACCCGCCGGCCGGCTGACCCGGCGCGCGCCGCCTCCCCTCTGAGGATCGGCTGCTGACGAAGCGGTCGATCCCGCGCTTCTCGCCGGGTCCGGGTGCCGATCGTCCCGGTTTCACGCGGCAATGGCGGCCCGGTGCTTGTGCCGGGCCGTGCGGGCCATATCTGCACTCGCCCGACCCGAGGAGCCGCGATGCGTGCGTTCATTCAGCAATATTACCAGCGCGTCGTCGCAAGCTACTGGTTCATCCCCTCGATCATGGCGGTCAGCGCCGCGGTTCTGGCCTTCGTCCTGATCGAGATCGACGCCCGGGTCCCGCTCGATGCCTTCGGCGAAAGCCCGTTCTTCTACGCCACCCAGCCGGACGGGGCCCGCGCCATCCTCAGCGCCATCGGCGGCTCGATGATCGGGGTGGCCGGCACCGTCTTCTCGGTCACCATGGCGACGGTCGTCTTCGCCTCAGGCAGCTACGGCCCGCGGCTCCTGACCAACTTCATGAACGACCGCGGCAACCAGATCACCCTCGGCGTCTTCGTCGCGACCTTCATCTATTCCATGCTGGTGCTGCGCAGCGTCCGCGACGGCGGCGAGGACGACGTCTATGCCGCGATGTTCGTGCCCAACATCGCGATCTTCGGCGCCATCATCCTGGCCATCGGCTCGATCGGCGTGCTGATCTTCTTCATCCACCACGTCCCGTCCAACATCCACATCTCCAACGTCATCGCCGGCATCGGCGAGGCGCTGTGCAAGCAGATCGAGAAGGCCTTCCCGGTCCGCGGCGATGTCGAGGATGGCGAGGCGACCGGCGAAGCCCAGCCGGCCGGCCTCCTGTGGCAGGTGCCGCCCTGCTTCGGCGATGACATCGACGAGGCCGCCGCGACCGTGCCCTATGCCGAGATCGTCTCGGACCGCAGCGGCTATCTCCAGATCATCGACCACGAGACCCTGATCGAGGCGGCGCAGAAGGCCGACATCGTCGTGCGGATGAACTGCCGGACCGGCATGTTCGTGCATCCCGGCAAGGTGATCTTCCACGCCTGGCCGAGCGAGCGCGTCACCGACGAAACCCGCACCGCCCTCGTCGCCTCCATCGCCTGCGGCAACCAGCGCAGCCCGCATCAGGACCAGGTCTTCCTCGTCGACGAACTGGTCGAGATCGCCGGCCGGGCCCTGTCACCCGGCGTCAACGACCCCTTCACCGCGATCACCTGCATGGACTGGCTGACCGCCGCCATGTCCCGCATGGTCGGGCGCGGCAAGGCCGATCCGCTGCATGTCGACAGCGACGGCAAGCTGCGGGTCATCGACCTGCCGCGCAGCTTCGCCGAATATCTGGAATATTCCTTCGGCCATCTGCGCCAGTATGCGGCTACCGATATGATCGCCGGCGAGCATTACCTCGCCTGTCTGGAGCAGATCGCCCCGGCCGCCACGCGGCCGCGGGACGTCGCGGCGCTGCGCCGCCAGTGCGACGCCTTCATGGGCCTGGCGCGCCTCGGCCTCGACGGCGCCGCCCTCGCCGTGGTCGAGGCCCGCGCCGCGCATCTGGCGGCGACCCTTGATCACCCAACCCATCGCCTCGCCTATCCGGTGCCCGATGGCGAGCGCATGGCGCGGCTGGACACCGGGCACCACCCGGCCTCGGCCTGAACCGCTCACCTCATTCGGCGTCGGCGCCGTCCTCGAACAGGCTCGCCTGCGATCCCTGATAGGTGCTCGGCACCGCCAGCCCCAGATGGGCGAAGGCCCGCTGGGTCAGCAGGCGCCCGCGCGGCGTGCGCTGCAGGAAGCCCTGCTGCAAGAGATACGGCTCGACGATGTCCTCGATGGCGTCGCGCGGTTCCGACAGCGCCGCGGCGATGGTCTCGATGCCCACCGGTCCGCCGCCGAAATTCATCGCGATCAGCTCCAGATAGCGCCGGTCGAGCTGGTCGAGGCCGAGACTGTCGACCTCTAGCCGCGACAGCGCCTCGTCGGCCACCTTGCGGTCCACCGTCGCCGCACCGGCGACGTCGGCGAAGTCGCGCACCCGGCGCAGCAGCCGGCCGGCGATGCGCGGCGTGCCGCGGGCCCGGCGGGCGATCTCGCGGGCGCCGTCCTCGGCCATGGGCAGCCGCATCAGCCGCGCGCCACGGGTGACGATGTGCTCCAGCTCCGCCACCGTGTAGAAATTCAGCCGCACCGGAATGCCGAAACGGTCGCGCAGCGGCGTCGTCAGCAGCCCCAGCCGCGTCGTTGCCGCGACCAGGGTGAATTTCGACAGGTCGATCTTCACCGAGCGCGCCGCCGGCCCCTCGCCGATGATCAGGTCGAGCTGGAAATCCTCCATCGCCGGATAGAGGATTTCCTCCACCGCCGGGCTCAACCGGTGGATCTCGTCGATGAACAGGACGTCGCGCTCTTCCAGATTGGTCAGCAGCGCCGCCAGATCCCCGGCCTTGGCGATCACCGGACCGGAGGTCGAGCGGAAATTGACCCCGAGCTCCTTGGCCATGATCTGCGCCAGCGTCGTCTTGCCGAGCCCCGGCGGGCCGACGAACAGCACGTGATCCAGCGCCTCGCCGCGATTCTTCGCCGCCTCGATGAAGATCTTCAGATTGGCCCGCGCCGCCGCCTGGCCGACGAAATCGTCCAGCCGCTGCGGCCGCAGGGTCGCGTCGATGTCCTCGCCGTGCTTCTCGGGATTGATCAGGCGGGCGTCGCTCATAAGGGCCGTTCCGTCGCGGTAGGACAATCTGCCTGCAAAACCAAAGGCGCGGCCGGTCGCGGGCAGGTTCCGCAATGGCCGTTCGGCGCCGTCATGTCAAAACCCGCCGGTCGGCGATCGGTCCAGAACCCCGGCTGCGCCATTCGCCGCTTAGCGGCTCAGCGCCTTCAGCCCCAGCCGGATCAGCTTTGCGCTATCCGGCGCCTCGCCGGCATCCTTCAGCGCCTTCGCCACGGCCTCGGCGGCCTGGTCGCGCGGATAGCCGAGATTGACCAGCGCCGAGACCGCATCGGCCACCGGCGCGGCGGCGGTGCCGCCGCCGATGTCGCGCTTCAGTCCCAGGCTCTCGTCGCTGCCGGCGCCCGAGAAGGCCGGCGCCTTGTCCTTCAGCTCGGCAACGATCCGCGCGGCGACCTTCGGCCCGACGCCGGGCGCGCGCGCCACCATCGCCTTGTCCTGCAGCGCCACCGCATTGGCGAGGTCTCCGGCCGTCAAGGTGCCGATCACCGCCAGCGCCACCCGGGCGCCGACGCCCTGCACCATCTGCAGGAGCCGGAACCAGTCCTGCTCGGCCCGCGTCGCAAAGCCGTAGAGCCGCAGCATGTCCTCGCGCACATAGGTGTCGATGAACAGCACCACCGCCTCGCCTTCGCCCGGCAGCGCCGCCAGGGTGCGCGCGCCGCAAAAGGCGACATAGCCGACGCCGTGGACGTCGACGACGACGTGGTCCTCGCCGATCTCGTCGACGGTGCCCTTCAGTTTGCCGATCACGAATGGGTCTCCAGGCGGTGGGAATCGAAGGCGGGTCTGCCGTGAGGCATCCCGGAGCCGTCGCATACCACGATCGGCGCATCATCGCCGACAGTCCCGGCTGGCAGCGCCAGACGCGGGCCGCGAGGGGCGGACGGAGCTGCGCGCGCCCTCACAGGCCGGCCAAAAGCGCCCGCGACTGGGCCGACTGGCGGTGGTGGCTGTGGCAGATGGCGATCGCCAGCGCATCGGCGGCGTCGTCCGTGTCGAAGGTCGCCTTGGGCATCAGCACCTTCACCATCATGTGGATCTGCTTCTTCTCGCCATGGCCGACGCCGATCACCGCCTTCTTCACGGCATTGGGCGCGTATTCGGCGACCGGCAATCCGGCCAGCGACGGCACCACCATGGCGATGCCGCGGGCCTGCCCGAGCTTCAGCGTGGCGACGGCGTCCTTGTTGACGAAGGTCTGCTCCACCGCCGCCTCGTCGGGCTGCTGCGCGTGGATCACCTCGGTCAGCCCGTCGTAGAGCGTGCGCAGCCGCGACGCGAGATCCATCTTGCCGTCCGACATCACCGTGCCGCTGGCCACGAAGCGCAGGGAATTGCCGAGCGTCTCGACGATGCCCCAGCCGGTCCGGCGCAGGCCGGGATCGATGCCGATAATGCGAATGGTTCGCTCCTGCAACACTTCGTTAACCCTCTCCGACTAGCCGAATCACAGGCCATTGAGAAGACGAAAAGTGAACAAACCAAAAACGAAACAGGCTTTGGCGGCGCGACACCGTTCCGAGCCCGGTCAGACCCCTGCTTCGCCCAGGACCGGGTCCACGGCGATCCGCCGGCGCCGCCCGGCCGGTGCGGTGACGCAGACAAGGCACAGGATCACCAGCCCGACGCCGAGCCATCCCAGCGGCGGCAGCCGCTCGCCGACGATGACGACCGCCAGCACCGCCGCCACGACCGGCTCGAACAATGTGATCGTGGTCGCCGCGCTCGCCGCAACCCGCGCGAGCCCGTAGCCGAAGCACAGATAGCCGAGGAACATCGGCACGACCGCCATGTAGATCCCGACCGCGGCGTTGCTCCACGAGTCGAGGAACGGCGCCCCCGTCAGGACGAGCACCGGCATCAGGAGGAAGCCACCGGCACCGAAGGTCGCGCCCATCGCCGCCATCGACCGCACGCCGTTCTGCATCAGCCTGCGCGCCGTCCAGGAGTACAGCGCATAGGTGAAGCCCGCGACGAGCCCCAACGCCACGCCGACCAGCGGCGACGCGGCTGCCGGTGTCGCATGGCCGGTCCCCTCAGCAAGGCTGACAAGGACCATGCCGGCAAGGCCCAGCGCCGCGCCGATCAGCCAGCGTTTCGTCAGCTTCAAACCGTCCAGCAGATATTCGATGAGCGCCGCCAGAAGCGGTGCGGAGCCGATCGAGATCGCCGTGCCGATCGTCACCCCGGCCATCCGCATCGAGGCGTAGAAGGCCAGCGGATAGACCGCGACCGATATGGCTCCCAGTGCCAGATACCGCCCGTTGGATATCAGCAGCGTTCGGGAGGCCGCAATGCTCGGCGCCGCGACGGCAGCCTGCAGAAGCCCGCCGATTCCCATCGCCGCAGCGCCGATGGCAACGGCGCCTACGGTCGGCGCGAAGGTCGCGGCCGTGCCCGTCGTGCCCCACAGAAACGCCGCCGTCAGGATCGCCAGAACCCCGAAGAAATGGTTGTTCGCGCCGGTCACGGGGCGTCGACCATGCGCGCGGCCATGGCCTTGGCCTCCGCGACGGCGGCACTGTCGCCTTCGAGGCCGGCACGGGTGATCGCTCCTTCGAGCAGAAAGGACAGATGCCGCGCCAGTCGCGCGACGCCCGCGCCGTCACCGGGCGCCATCTTGGCGAGATGTGCCGCGAGGATCGCCTCCACCTCCGCCTTATGGTCGCGCACCGCCAGCCGTCCCGGATCGCCGGCGACCAGTTCCGATGCCGCATTCAACAGCCCGCAGCCGCGAAAACCACAATCATGGGCGAGTTCCGCATGATCCTCGTATGCCTCGAACACGGCCAGAACCTTCGCCCGCGGGGTATGGGCCGCTGCCTCGCGCTTGGCGTAGAGCTCTAGCCACTCGTCATGGCGGGCGCGCACATACGCGCTGACCAGATCGGCCTTGGAGGCGAAATTGTTGTAGAGGCTCTGCTTGGCGACCCCGGCATGGGCGATGATCGCATCGATCCCGGTCGCCGCGATGCCATCGCGATAGAACAGCACTGCCGCCGATTGCAGCAGCTTCCCCCGTACACTTGTCCCGGCAATCCTGGCCATCGGACCTCGCACGAATAGACAGACCGGTCTATCTACTCATGCCATCCTGTCGTGGCAAGCGCCATATCCGCTGCAGCGCCCCCCTCCCCTGGCCTCAACCGCCGCGGATCGCGATGACGGATTTCCGAAATCCCAGAAAGGTCTCGTAAGTGATCTCGGCATCCGGAAGAAACGCCGCCAATTGCCGGCGGCCGATCAGGTCGTGGTCGCGCACCACGTCCCGAGCTTCGGCGGCACTGTCGATGCGTTCGAAGAAGCCCAGGGCGTAGCGCTGCAGCATCGCCACCCGCACAGCCTTGGGCAGATACTGGAAACCGATCGTGCGGAAATGCGGCTCGTAGGGGAACCAGTAGTTCGGCGTCTGGCAGTAATAGCGCGGCGCGAGCCGGCGCATGTTGTCGCCGAAATCCCGCATGTTGGCGCGGGAGCTGACATGCTCGATCACCGAGTTGGAATGGGCAAGATCGAAGCGTCGGCCCTTGAAGAGGTCGAGGTTGCTGGCGCTGTCCCGCACGGCCTGGAACTGGCTCGGCTGCACAACGACCTGCGGCTCGGTATTGACCAGGGTGATGAAGATGCGCCCCCGCCGTTGTTCCAGATAGTCCCCGGCGATCGACCAGTATTTTTCCGTACCACCGAGATCAATGATCTCGCAGCGTTCCTGTTCGGCGAGCACCGCGTCGATCAGATTACGGATCTGAACGAAGCGCTTGGCACGAAACTGGAATTCGAGGCTCGACGCGTCGACATAGGGATCTGAACGCCGTCGAAGGGCGCGAATAAAGGCAGCAAGTTGCATGACGTGGTTCCTTCTTCCCCACGTCGGTGTAGATCGTTACCCTACGGGACGTCGCCACAATCATTAACAAGGGTTAACGGCAAAGGCCCTGGAACCCCGGACTTTTCGAGGCGCGGTCGGCTCCAGTACACGCAGTCGTGAGGGAAACTCAGGCGAGAACGCCCCGCCATTCGACGCCCGGATGACGAATTTCGAGCGCGCGGCAACGGGCAATCCTCTGCCAACAGTTGCAGCGCACCGAACGGGGCGGTGCGCTGCATGCCGACTCAGGCGGCCGACAGCTTTGCCATCACCTCGTCGTCGACCTCGAAATTGGCGTAGACGTTCTGCACGTCGTCGTCGTCGTCGAGATTGCCGATCAGCCGCATGACGCTCTCGGCCTTGTCCTCGTCCACCGGCGTGCCGGTCTGCGGCCGCCAGGTCGGACGCACGCTCTCGGCCTCGCCCAGGGATTCCTCCAGAGCGGTCGAGACATCGCCGATGTCCTCGAAGGCTGTGACGATGGTGTGGCCGTTCTCGTCGGAGATCACGTCGTCGGCACCGGCCAGGATCGCGGCTTCCATCACCGTATCGGCGTCACCGGCCGACAGCGGATAGACGATCTCGCCGACATGATCGAACATGAACGATACCGAGCCGGTCTCGCCCATCGAGCCGCCGGCCTTGGTGAAGCAGGAGCGCACGTTCGAGGCGGTGCGGTTGCGGTTGTCGGTCAGGGCCTCGACGATGATCGCGACGCCGCCCGGACCGTAGCCCTCGTAGCGGACCTCGTCATAGTTCTCCGAATCGCCGCCCGACGCCTTCTTGATCGCCCGGTCGATGTTGTCCTTCGGCATCGACTGCGCCTTGGCGTTGTTGATCGCCAGTCGCAGCCGCGCGTTCATCGAGGGGTCCGGCAGGCCCGACTTGGCTGCTACCACGATCTCGCGGGCGAGCTTGGAAAACATCTTCGATCGGACCGCGTCCTGGCGGCCCTTGCGATGCATGATGTTCTTGAACTGTGAATGGCCGGCCATGGCGAACCTGTCTATCAATGCGGAAGAATTGCGGGACATATAAAAAATCGGGCGGCAAACGTCCAGAACGAGGTTTCCCATGTCCGAAACGCCTTCCGCATCTGCAGCCCGCGCGACCACCCTTCCGTCCCTGCCGCTGACCGGTGGCTGCCAATGCGGCGCGGTGCGTTACGAGATCCATGTGGCGCCGCAGGTCTTCTATCTGTGCCATTGCACCGAGTGCCAGCGGCAGACCTCCAGCGCCTATGGCGAAAGCCTGCGCGTCGATCCCGCCGGCCTGACCATGACCGGCGAGATGGCGACGACCCGGCGCATGGCCGACAGCGGCGCGGTGCGGCTCGGCGATTTCTGCCCCGATTGCGGCGTGCGCATCCAGCACCGCTCCGAAGGCAATCCCGGCCGGGTCAACATCAAGGCCGGGACCCTCGACGACACGAGCTGGCTGGTCCCGGCCGGCCACATCTGGACCGCCTCGCGCCAGCCCTTCGTCGCCATCGCCCCCGACGAACTCGATTATCCCGGTGCACCGGCCGACAATTTTGCCGCGCTGATCGCGCGCTGGCAGGAGATGGTCCGCCCCGCCGACGGCGCGTAGATACTGCGATCGGCCCTGCTCCCCCGCCCCCTCGCGCGCTTTACGGGCCGGCGACCGCCGCTTGATGACGCCATGTTGATTTCGCTTCTGGCGCGCGCGGGGTAGCCTCGAACGGTCGGCGCCCGGTCGCCCCTGCTGCGGCCGCGCCGACGGTCAGGGGAGAACGCGACCATGCGATATCGCGCTGTGCCGTTCCGATACGCCCTCTGGGCGGCCCTCGTCCTCGCCGCGGCCGTCCCGGCGCTGGCCGACACCACCGCGTCGAGAAATGACCGCGCCTTGCCGCCGGCCGAACCCGATCGCTCGCTCCGCCCCACCGAAGCCCGCCTCTTCGCCGCCCTGAAGAACGCCGCCACCGAGGCCGAGGGCCGCGCCGCCGAAGCCGCCATCTGGCGGCACTGGATGGAAGCCGCGCCCGATGCCGCCATTCGCCGCCTCGTCGAAGAGGCCATGGACCGGCGCGGCAGCTACGATTTCGCCGGCGCCCGCGTCCTTCTCGACGCCGCCGTGGCGGCCGCCCCCGATTATGCCGAGGCCTTCAACCAGCGTGGTTTCGTGCGCTTCCTGCAGGAGGATTTCGACGGCGCCCTGGCCGATGTCGACCGCGCCATCGCGCTGGAGCCGAGGCACTTCGCCGCCATGTCCGGCCGCGCCATCATCCTCATGCGCCAGGGCCGCTTCCGTCTCGCCCAGACCCAGCTTCGCGAGGCCGTGGCGATCCATCCCTTCCTCAAGGAGCGCGCGATGATCGTGCCCGAGGCGCGCGACACGCCCGCCAAGCCCGGCGGGGTCGATCTTTGACCCGTCCGTCCAGCCGATCCGGAGCCCGCCCATGAACCGCCTCGTCGCCCTCGCCGCGCTTCTCGCCGGCCTTGCCCTGGCGCCCGCCCCGGCCGCCGCCCAGATGGTGCCGAGCACCTGCATCGCCATGGCCGAAAGCCTGCCCCGGGCGACTTATGTCGCGATGGACAGCGCCGCCTCCCAGCGCTTCGCCGCGACGTCAAACGAGGTGACCATCACCTATGTCTCCCACGCGACCTATCTGATCGAGAGCCCCGGCGGGGTCGTGGCGGCCACGGACTATGCCGGCTATGCGGGCGGCGCGATGCCGGACATCGTCACGATGAACAAGGCGCATTCGTCCCACAACACGCCCTATCCCGACCCGGCGATCCCCCATGTCCTGCTCGGCTGGAACCCGGAGGGCGGCCCGGCCGAGCATGCTTTGACCGTCGGCGACCTCTATGTGCGCAACGTGCCGACCGACATCCGCGCCTTCGGCGGCATGGAGGCGGACGGCAATTCGATCTTCATCTTCGAGGTGGCGGGCCTGTGCATCGGCCATCTCGGCCACCTGCACCACCAGCTGACCAACGAGGATTACGCCCGCATCGGCCGGCTCGACGTCCTGATGGTGCCGGTGGATGGCGGCATGACCATGAGCCAGGAGGGCATGGGCGAGATTGCCGACCGCCTGCGCTCCTCCATCGTCCTGCCGATGCATCGCTTTGCCGGCCCAATCGAGCGCTTCCTCGACCGGATGCCCGGCTTCGCCGTGGAGCGGCGGGCCGAGCCCAGCCTCACCATTTCCATGCGCAGCCTGCCGAAGACGCCGACGGTCATCGTTCTCGCCGGCGTCTGAGGCCGGCGTCCCGGGCGGCTTGCGAACGCCCTACCAGAAGTCCGGCACCGCCTCGGCGAGCCGCGGGCCGATGCGCACCGGCGCGACCTTTTCGGCAAGCCCCGTGCGGTCGGAGATCTCCACCGCCAGCCCAGCGATCGTCGCCGGCCCCTGCGCCGCGTCGAAGCGGCCGCGCGGCACCTTGGTGACGAAGCGGTTCAGCGGTTCCTCCTTCTCCATGCCGAGCGACGAATCGTAGTCGCCGCACATGCCGGCGTCGGACTGGTAGGCGGTGCCGCCGACGAGGATCTGGTGATCGGCGGTCGGCACATGGGTGTGGGTGCCCACCACGACGCTCGCCCGGCCGTCGAGGAAATGCCCGAAGCACTGCTTCTCGCTGGTCGCCTCGGCGTGGAAGTCGATGATGATGGCGTCGGCCTGTTCGCCCATCGGGCAGGCCGAGACCAGATTGTCGGCGCAGGCGAAGGGATCGTCGAGATCGGGATGCATGAACACCCGGCCCATGATGTTGGCGACCAGCACCCGCGCGCCGTTCTTCGCCTCGAACAGGCCCGAGCCGTGGCCGGGCGTGCCGGCCGGATAGTTCGCCGGCCGGATGAAGCGGTCCTGCCGTCCGGCAAAGGCCAGCGCCTCGCGCTGGTCCCAGACGTGGTTGCCGGTGGTCACCGCGTCGGCGCCCGCCTCCAGCGTGCGCTCGAAGATCTCCTCGGTGATGCCGAATCCGCCGGCCGAGTTCTCGCCATTGACGACGACGAAATCGAGCTTCCAGTCAGAGATCAGGCCGGGCAGCCTGTCGAAGACGGCGGTCCGTCCGGAGCGCCCGACCATGTCGCCAAGAAAGAGAAATCGCATCGCGCTCGCCTGTCGCTGGGCTGTCACGCGGCCTTGCGCCGCGCCGGCCCGCCCTGACGACAAACCGGCAGCGATCCGCTTGGCCCATGCGGCCCGCCCCGTCAACACATGCACCGGGACCCGGCCGGCCCATCGCCGCGATGCGGCAACGCGGCCCGGCTGATCGGCCTGCACCCGTCGCACCGAAAGCGCAGTCCACCCGGTCGAAAAACCGCCGGATTGCCCAGGCAGAGACACTTCGCAAACAACAGGACGCCCCGACCCCATGATTCTCGCCCGCCTCGCGCTGTCTGCTTTCCGTCTGCGCTTTCTCGTGCTTCTGCCCCTCGCACTTCTGGCCGCCTGCGTCGGAGCGACCGGCTCGGTGGATATCGGTTCGACCCGCGAGGTCAGCGTCGACCGCAGTGCTGCCCTCGCCGCCATCAACGCCTTCAGGACCGAAAACGGCCTCGGCACCGTCCGTTTCGACCCGGTGCTCGGCAAGGCCGCCGAGAGGCAGGCGCGTGCCATGGCTGCGAGGGGCGATCTCAGCCATTCGTTGGATGGGGCTCTGCCCAGCCGCGTTGCCTCTTTCGGCTACGACTGGGCCGCGATCTCGGAAAACATCGGCTGGAACTACCGTTCCACCCCGGCTGTCATGACCGGCTGGAAAGACTCCCCCGGCCATCGCCGCAATCTTCTCAACGCCAATGTCACCGAGATCGGTATCGCCGCCGCCACAGGCCCCGATGGCGAACCCTATTGGGCACTGATCCTCGGTCGCCAGAAGGCCCCGCGTTGATCAACCGGCGTCGGGGCGGATCGTCTCGCGCTCGGTGACGATCAGCGGCAGGCGGATGTCGTGGGTCTCCATCGGAACCGTCTCCGCCTCCTGCACGGCAAAGGCGACGCCAGCCAGGATCGGCGGCGCGCCCTTCTCCGTCAGCGCCGCGATGGCGCTGTCGTAATAGCCGCGGCCATAGCCGATCCGGCCGCCCTGCCGGTCGAAGACCGCCAGCGGCACCAGCATCAGTTCGGGGTCGAGCACCGCCGCCTCGGCGCCCGGCGCATAGGTGCCGAAGCCTTGCGGCTCCAGCGGCGCCCCGCGCACCAGATGGCGGAACTGCAGACGGCCGTCGACGATCGCCGGCACGCAGAGGCGCGCGCCGCGGTCGGCCAGCATCATCATCAAGGGACGGATATCGATTTCGGAGCGGATCGGCAGGAAGCCCGAGACGACCATGCCGGGCGTGATCGGCAGGAGCTCGGCGCAGCGATCGGCGATGGTGAGCGAGGCCTCGATCCGGGCGTCTTCCGGCATCGCGTCCCGCCGGGCCAGCGCCGCCTGGCGCAGGCTTGCCTTGGCTTCTCTTGCGTCGGTCATCGGCTCTCCCCCTGCCGGGCAGAGGTGGACGATTTTGCAGCGGAAGAAAAGTGGTCTGCCGTGTCGGCTGGCCGGAGAAGGGTGGAAAGTGACGAGCCACCCGGCCGATGGAGATGTCGATCCCGGGAACCTACAGAGTAGGTGGGCGCCGTGTGCCCCAGGCCCACGGGCCAAGGCAGGGACAGCTCCCTAGGAATGACTAAGGCCCCGAGAATATGTTACTCCTGGCGCACCGCGCAGCCCGTCGAACACCAATATAGGCGACGCTGCCCCATCCAGCCATAGCTGCAAGGGCTCCGCCCGAAGTTTCTTCTCACACCCGGCGGACGGCTTCGTTCGACCGCCCCCCATTCGATCGGGAGATCACAACTGGAGCTCTGGGATTTCCGCTTCATCGCCGGTCAGGCGACCGGCTTTGCCGCGCTGGTCATCTGCATCATGGCCTTTGCCAGCAAGCGCGACGACCGTCTGCTGCTGCTGCTGGTCTTCGCCAATGTCGCCTTCGCGGTGCAGTTCTTCCTGTTCGGCGCCAAGGTCGCCGGCGCCATCAGCGCGCTGATCATCCTGCGCATCCTTCTGGCCCGGCGCTACAAGGGAAGCTGGCCCATCATGGCCACGATGCTCGCGGCGACCGGGCTGGTGAGCTGGATCAGCTGGGAGCGACCGCTCGACGTGATTCCACTGACGGCGGGTCTGCTCGGCACCATCGCCATGTTCATGCTCGACGGCATTCCCATGCGCCTGCTTCTCGCCGGTGCCGCGCTCTGCTGGGTCGCCAGCAACGTCCTCGTCGGCTCGGTCGGGGCGGCGCTGGCCGAACTCCTCGTCCTGACCACCAACGCCGTCACCATCTGGCGCCTCACCCGCGACCGCCGCGAGGCGCTCGCCTGATCGAAGCGGCGCGGGTCGTCACCGCGCCGGCCGTCAGACGAAGTGCTTCGACAGCTTCAGTCCCTGCGCCTGGTAGTTCGACTTCAGATCGCTGCCATAGAGCTTCTGCGGCAGCGCCTGCATCCGCTCATAGACCAGCCGGCCGACGATCTGCCCGTCCTCCAGGATGAAGGGCACGTCGTGGCTGCGCACCTCCAGCACCGCCCGGCTGCCCGAGCCGCCGGCGGCCGAATGGCCGAAGCCCGGATCGAAGAAGCCGGCATAATGGACGCGGAATTCGCCGACCAGCGGGTCGAAGGGCGTCATCTCGGCGGCGAAGGCCGGCGGGACATGCACCGCTTCCTTGGACACCAGGATGTAGAATTCGTCCGGGTCGAGCACCAGCTCGCCGGCCTTTGACCGCAGCACCGGCTCCCAGAAATCGGTGAGCGCATAGGCGCCGCGCCGGTCGACGTCGACGACGCCCGTATGCCGCTTGCCGCGATAGCCGACGAGCCCGTCCTGATTGCCGACGAGATCGATCGACAGGGCAATGCCGCCGCCGGAAATGTTGGCCTCGGCCGCCGTCGTCAGCACCTGTTCGCCGTGCAGCGCTGCCAGCTCCGCCTCGTTCAGCAGCGGCTCGCCGCTGCGGAAGCGGATCTGCGACAGGCGCGAGCCCTGCCGCACCAGGATCGGGAAGGTTCGCGGCGAGATTTCCAGATAGAGCGGGCCTTCATAGCCGGCCGGCAGCTTGTCGAATTCCTGCGCCCGGTCGGCCAGCACCCGCGTGAAGATGTCGAGCCGGCCGGTGGAGGATTTCGGATTGGCCGTCGCCCGGATGTCGGCCGGCAGGCGGAAGCTTTCCAGCAGCGGCACCACATAGACGCAGCCGGTCTCCAGCACCGCGCCCTCGGCGAGGCTGAATTCGTGCAGCGAGAACCGGTCGAGCTTGTCGACCACCGACTGCCCCTGCCCCGGCAGGAACGAGGCGCGCACCCGGTAGGCTTTCGGCCCGAGGCGGAGGTCGAGGCTCGCCGGCTGGATCTGGTCGCCGTCGCGTTCGATCGGCGCGGCGATGGCACCGGCGGCAAACAGCCCCGCAATCTCCTGGTCGGGCAGGATTCCGCCCTGCGCGTGTGTGTCCGACATCGGCTGTCCCGTCATGGCCTTGCATTGCGTCCGCGCCGCCCGCGGCGTCGCGCTCCCGGATTGACGCCTAGCCGGATCGGGTCTATTTGCAAAGCAGAAGTGGTGATTTGGCCGGCCGGCTTGCAGCCACGTTAAAGAAGTCGCTAAAGGGCCGTTCTGACGATATGGCGCTCGTGCCTCCCGACGAACCGGCTTTGCGGCGACGCGACAGCCGGTTTTTTGTTCGGAGACGCCCCATGCAGAAGAAGACGGATACGGCACGCAAACTGCGCCCGGCAACGGCCATGGTCCATGGCGGCACGACGCGCTCAAGCTTCGGCGAGACCTCCGAGGCGCTGTTTCTCACCCAGGGCTTCGTCTATCCGAGCGCCGAGGCCGCCGAGGCCCGCTTCCGCGGCGACGAACCCGGCTTCATCTATTCGCGCTACGGCAATCCCACGACCCGCATGTTCGAAGAGCGGATGATGGCGCTGGAAGGCGCCGAGGATGCCCGCGCCACCGCCTCCGGCATGGCCGCGGTCGCCGCCGCCATGCAGTGCCAGGTCAAGGCCGGCGACCATGTCGTGGCCGCCCGCGCTTTGTTCGGCTCCTGCCGCTACGTGGTCGAGACGGTGCTCGACCGCTGCGGCGTGGCCTGCACCCTCGTCGACGGCCGTGATCTCGACGCCTGGCGCGCCGCCGTGCGGCCGGAAACCAAGGTGTTCTTCATGGAGACGCCGACCAATCCGACGCTGGAGGTGATCGACATCACCGCGGTCGCCGACATCGCCCATGCGGCCGGCGCCACCCTCGTCGTCGACAATGTCTTCGCCACGCCGATGCTGCAGCGCCCGCTGGAGCTCGGCGCCGACGTCGTCGTCTATTCGGCCACCAAGCACATCGACGGCCAGGGCCGGTGCCTCGGCGGCATCATCCTGTCCTCCGCCGAATGGATCAATGAGAACCTCCACAACTATTTCCGCCACACCGGCCCGTCGCTGTCGCCCTTCAATGCCTGGACGCTGCTCAAGGGCCTGGAGACGCTGCCGCTGCGCGTCGCCCAGCAGACCCGCTCGGCCGCCCGCATCGCCGACACGCTGGCCGAGCACGGCAAGGTCAACAAGGTGATCTATCCGGGCCGCGCCGACCATCCGGACGCGGCGATCATCGCCCGCCAGATGACCGGCGGCTCGACCCTCCTCGCCTTCGAGGTGGCCGGCGGCAAGGAGGCGGCCTTCCGCTTCTCCAACGCCCTGGAGATTATTCTGATCTCCAACAATCTCGGCGACGCCAAGAGCCTGATCACCCATCCGGCGACCACCACCCACAAGAACCTGACGCCGGAAGCCCGCACCGAACTCGGCATCAGCGACGGCCTCCTCCGCCTCTCCATCGGCCTCGAGGACGTCGACGACCTGCTCGAAGACATCGAAGGCGCGTTGGCGACGGTGTAAGAGGCCGGCCGGGGCCGCGCCTCGGACTCCGCGCCGATCATCGACATCGGACGGGTATGTACGCCTCTATGTACATATCCGTCCGATCTACGTGTCACGGCAGGGCAGGGAATCCGCCGTGTTGATCTCGGCGAGCGAATGGGAAGGCGTGCAGGAGACGCTTCACCTTCTCAGCAGCCGCAACAATGCCGAGAAGCTGTTCAGGGCGGTCGCCGAACTGGATGCTGGTCGCGGCCTCGACAACGACCCGACCGGCTGACACCGAAGACGCAGGTTGAAGCTCCTGTGGGCCGAACAGGCCGGGAGCGACTATCTGCATTTCCAGAGCCGAACTGAAGATCCGGGACCGGATCAATGATCTGATCAAGGAAGCAAAGCGGACGCCTTTTCAGGGATCGGCAAGCCCGCGCCGCTGATGGGCGACCTGAAGGGATGGTGGTCACGCCGCATTACCGGCGACCGCCGGCTTGTCTACCGTGTCGCCGGCGAGGATGACGACCAGCGCCTCGAGATCGCGGCGTGCCGCTATCACTACTGAAGCCGCACGGGTGGAGTGGTCAGGCAGCCCTTACCCGAACGCCTGAAAACTCATCCGCACGCGCCACGCAAACGTCCAGGCCGTCATCGCCGCGAAGACATAGGCGATCAGCGCGAAATGCTGCGGCAACAGGCAGAACAGCACGAAGACGGCCAGCGTCTCCGACGCCTCGGCCAGTCCGGTGGTGAAGTAGAGGGATTTGGTGCCGCGCTGCACGGTCCGGATGCCGCGCTTTTCGGCCATCACCGCATAGGCGAGGAAGCTGGCGCCATTGGCGTAGAAGCTCATCAGGAGGATCGCCGCGGCCAGCGCGTTGGCCCCCGGATCGAGGATCGCAAAGGCCAGCGGGATCGATCCGTAGAAGAGAAAATCGAAGACGATGTCGAGATAGCCGCCGAAATCCGTCGGCCTTGTCTGCCGCGCCACCGCCCCGTCCAGCCCGTCGGCGAGCCGCGACAGGAGGATCAGCACGAGGCCGGCGATCAGCGCGCCGAAGGCGATCGCGGCGGCGGCGGCCAGTCCCAGCACGAGGCCGGCGACCGTCACGGTGTTGGCGCCGATCTTCAGCCGCGCCAGCCCGCCCGCCAGCCAGTCGATGGGCGGGTCGATCTGCCGTTTCAGAACACCGTCGAGCAAGGCTTTCTCCGTCCACGCGGCGACCCCGCCGTTGACCCGAACCGGCCGCATCGCGATAAGGTAAGCGACGCGACAGTCATTCGGGTATGGGGCCATGTACAGGGCGACGACGCACGGCATCACGGTCACGGTGACACCGACCTATCTGGAAGACCAGTCGATGCCGGACGACGGACGCTGGGTCTGGGCATATACGGTCGAGATCGAGAACGGCAGCCGGCAAACGACCCGTCTGCGATCACGATATTGGCACATCACCGACGCCACGGGTCACGTCGAGGAAGTCAGCGGCCCCGGCGTCGTCGGAGAGGAACCGCGGCTCGCCCCCGGCGACAGCTTCACCTACACCTCCGGATGCCCGCTGGGCACGCCGTCCGGCTTCATGCGCGGCCATTACCGCATGGAGCAGGAGGACGGCACGCTGTTCCAGGTGGAGATCCCGGCCTTCTCGCTCGACGTGCCGGCCCGCCAGCGGGTGCTGAACTAGCCGCGCGAACCCGCCGGCCCGCCGTCAGCGCCCCGCCCCCGCGCCCGAACCGGTCGCGCGCGAAAAGTGTCGGATCAGCTGTCGCTGTCGGGGCTCTTGTCGCTCTCGGCGTCCGTGAATTCCGACGGATCGAAGCTGTAGGACTCGCCGCAGAACTCGCAGGTCACCGCGATCTCGCCGTCCTCGACGCTCTCGGTGATCTCCTCGGCGGAGAAGTTCGACAAGACGCCCTTGATCCGCTCGCGATTGCACGAGCAGTCGTCGGCGACCGGATTGGGCGGGAACACCCGCACGCCCCGCTCGTGGAACAGGCGGAACAGCAGCCGCTCGACGCCGACATCGGGATCTGCGAGTTCCGACGCCTCGACCGTGTCGACCAGCGCCCGCACCTCGACCCAGGAATCGTCCGGCTCGAAGTCGCCGAGCTCGTCCTCGACGCCCTCCGGCGCGTCGCCGCCCGGCAGGTCCGGCATGCGCATGCGCTCCGGCGATTCCGGCAGGAACTGCGCCACCAGGCCGCCGGCACGCCAGCTTTCCACGAAGCCGTTCTCGCCGCGCTTGGCGATCCGCGCCACTGCCAGCTTCACCGCGGTCGGAATCTGCTCGGACTGGCGGAAATACGCCTCGGCGACCTCCTCCATGGACGAGCCGGCCAGTTCCACGATGCCCTGGTAGCGCTGGGTGTATTCGCCCTGGTCGACGGTCAGCGCCATGATGCCGTTGCCCAGGAGCGCCTCGGACGAGGTCGCGCCGACGCTGACGGCGGCCGCCAGCTTGTCGGCGTCGAAGCGGGCATAGCCACGCACGCTCGACGGCGTCGTGAAGTCGACGACCAGCAGGTCCACCGGACCGTCGGTCTGAGTCTGGGCGATGAACTTGCCGTCGAATTTCAGTGACGTGCCGAGCAGCACCGTCAGAACGACCATTTCCGCCAGCAGCCGCGCCACCGGTTCGGGATAGTCGTGCCGGCCGAGGATCTGGTCGAGCATGGGGCCGAGCTGCACCGCCCGGCCGCGGGCGTCGAGGCCCTCGACCGCGAACGGCACGACGGCATCGTCGCCGGCGAAGTTGAACTCGCCGAGCGCCTTCTGCGGATCAGCCACGGCTCTGCCCCGCGGAATTCTCGGTGCCGAGTGCATCGAAGCACCAGGCCAGGATGGACTTTTGCGCGTGCAGACGGTTCTCGGCCTCGTCGAAGACCACCGATTGCGGGCCGTCCATGACGGCGTCGGTCACTTCCTCGCCGCGATGGGCAGGGAGACAATGCATGAAGAGTGCCTCGGGCTTGGCATGCGCCATCAGGCGTTCGTTGACCTGATAGGGCATGAAGACGTTGTGGCCGCGTGCCTGTTCCTCGCGGCCCATGGACACCCAGGTGTCGGTGACGACGCAGTCGGCGCCGGTCACCGCTTCCACCGGGTCCTCCGTAATTAGGATCGAGGCGCCGTCTTTGCGAGCCCGTTCGACGAAGCGCATGTCCGGCCCCGACCCCGCCGGCGTGGCGATGGTCAGGTTGAAGGCGAAGCGTGCCGAGGCCTCGACGAAGGACGACAGCACGTTGTTGCCGTCGCCGGTCCAGGCGAAGGTCTTGCCGCGCACCGGGCCGCGCTTTTCCTCGAAGGTCAAGAGATCGGTCATGATCTGGCACGGATGGGTGTCGTCGGTCAGGCCGTTGATCACCGGCACCGTGGCGTATTGCGCCATTTCCATCAGCCGGTCATGGGTGGTGGTGCGGATCATGATCGCGTCGACATAGCGCGACAGCACCCGCGCCGTGTCGGCGATGGTCTCCGAGCGGCCGAGCTGCATCTCGGTGCCCGACAGGAACAGCGTCTCGCCGCCCAGCTGACGCATGCCAACATCGAAGGACACCCGCGTGCGCGTCGACGGCTTGTCGAAGATCATCGCCAGCACCTTGCCGGCCAAAGGCTTCGGACCGTCGCGGCCGAGCGCCTTGCGCCTGGCAGCATCGTCGATGATGTCGTGCAGGTCGCGGCTCGGGACGGCGGCGATGTCGAGAAAGTGCTTGGGGCCGTTTGCCATCGTCATCATCCGCCTCACGCGCTCTTGCGCCGGTTGCCGGCCGACATGGCCGACACCGCCGCCTCGATCCGATCCATCCCCTGCCGGAGCTCGTCCGCGGTGACGTTGAGCGGCGGCAGCAGGCGCACGACATTGTCGCCCGCCGGCACCGCCAGAAGTCCTTCCTCGCGCATCTGCGCCACGAGTTCGCCGTTCGGCACCTTGGCCTTCAGCCCGATCAGCAGTCCCTCGCCGCGCACCGCCTCGATCACGTCGGGATAGCGGTCGGAAAGCGAGGCCAGCGACTGCTTGAGCTGCAGCGACATGTCGTGGACGTGGTCGAGGAAGCCGTCGTCCAGCACCACGTCGAGCACCGCATTGCCGATGGCCATCGCCAGCGGACTGCCGCCATAGGTGGTGCCGTGCGAGCCCGGCGTCATGCCGCTGGCCGCCCGCTCCGTCGCCAGGCACACGCCGAGCGGAAAACCGCCGCCGATACCCTTGGCCGACGCCAGGATGTCGGGCGCGGCGCCCGAATGCTGGTAGGCGAAGAACTTGCCGGTCCGCCCGACGCCGGTCTGCACCTCGTCGTAGATCAGCAGGATGCCGAGATTGTCGCACATCTCGCGCAGGCCCGTCAGGCACATGGGCGGCACGCTGCGGATGCCCCCCTCGCCCTGGATCGGCTCGATCAGGATCGCCGCGATGTCCGGCTGGGCCGCCGCCTCGCGCAGGGCGTCATGGTCGCCGAAGGGCAGCTGGTCGAAGCCTTCGACCTTCGGGCCGTAGCCCTCGAGATATTTCTGCTGCCCGCCGGCCGCGATGGTCGCCAGCGTGCGCCCGTGAAAGGCACCCTCGAAGGTCAGGATGCGATAGCGTTCCGGCGCGCCGTTGACGTAGTGATAGCGCCGCGCGGTCTTGATCGCGCATTCCACCGCCTCGGCGCCCGAATTGGCGAAGAAGGCGCGGTCGGCGAAGGTCGCCGCCGTCAGCCGTTCGGCCATCCGCGTCTGGTCCGGGATCTCGTAGAGATTGGACACGTGCCACAGCTTCTCGGCCTGCGCCTTCATCGTCTCGACGAGATGGGGGTGCGCATGCCCGAGGCAGTTCACCGCGATGCCGCCGCCAAAGTCCATGAAACGTCGGCCGTCGCGCGTCTCCAGCCAGACACCGCTGCCGCGCTCGAAGGCGAGCGGCGCGCGTGCATAGGTCTCGAAGAGGGGCGAGGAATGGTCCGTCGTGTCAGCCATGGCCTTTGACTTTGCTGGATCGTGAGGAGCGGATCCGGTTGTTGTTGCGGGATCGGTTCGGCGCGCGAACCGCTGGGGCGGGATGCTTGAAACGCCAAAGCCTGCCGATGGGGCAGGCTTTCGAGCGTTTTCCGAGACTTCGGAGCTTTCGCTATACCATGGCGAGCCGACGCGGTGTCAATCGAACCGCATTTTCGCCCTGCTTGTCGGTCATAGGCTTGACGAACGTCACGGTCGGCAACAAAGGCTGGGGAAAAGCCCCAAACGATTCCCCTGCGTCCCCGGCGAGCCTTGTCAGCGAGTCCGCTGCTGGCTATCTTGACGTCAACATACTAGATTTCGTGCGGCGGACCTAGTTCCTCAATATATCTTGTGCGTTATGGCGCGATAAGCCTTCGCGCTTGTGGAGGGATTCCAGCCGTCGCGACCATGCCGAAAGGAGCTTGCCATGGGCTGGACTGACGAACGCGTGGAGCTGCTCAAGCAGCTCTGGACCGAAGGCCTGAGTGCCAGCCAGATTGCCGATCGCCTCGGTGGCGTCAGCCGCAACGCCGTGATCGGCAAGGTGCACCGTCTGAAACTCGAATCACGGGCTCGCCAGCCCAATGTTGCACAGCCCGCCGCCGTCGAGCGTCCGGCCCCGCGTCGCACTGCCGAGGTCGAGACTGTCGAAATGGTCGTGCCGGCCCGGCTGGTCGCCGCGTCGCAGCAGCCGAGCCCGAGCCGCGCCATGCCGCGCACCATGGGCGCGACGGCGCTGAAGATGGAGCCTGAGGAAGAGCTGGAAGTGATCGAGCAGCCGCAGGAGCACGAAAGTGCCGAAGTCGTGCCGATCATCCGCAAGCTCAGCCTCGTCGAGCTGACCGAGACCACCTGCAAATGGCCGGTCGGCGACCCGATGAAGGCGGACTTCCATTTCTGCGGCAACAACGCCCCCGATGCCTCGCCCTACTGCGCCTACCACGCCAAGCTGGCTTTCCAGCCGTTCTCGGATCGCCGCCGCGCCCGCTGACGCCGTCGCGATCGCCCAGACGATAACACCCCGTGTGGCTTGGCCGCGCGGGGTGTTCTCATATCAGGGTCAAGACAAGTGGCCCGGGCGGCTCAGGCGCCGGCGCTGAGCCGCGTGCGCGATGGCGTGACGGCCGGTCTTGCGGCGGTGAACTGCTCGTCCAGAGCATAGCCGGCGCCGCGCACGGTGCGGATCGGGTCGCGCTGGCGGCCGCGATTGATCGCCTTGCGCAGCCGTCCGACATGCACGTCCACGGTGCGCTCGTCGACATAGATGTCACGGCCCCAGACGCCGTCGAGCAGCTGCTCCCGGGAAAAGACGCGACCCGGCGACTGCATGAAGAATTCCATCAGCTTGAATTCGGTCGGGCCGAGCTTGATCTCGCGACCACCGCGCCGCACCCGATGGGTCTCGCGGTCGAGATCGATGTCGCCCGCGACCAGCTGGGTGGAGATCTTCTCCGGCTTCGAGCGCCGCAGCATCGCCCGCACCCGGGCGATCAGCTCCGGCGTCGAGAACGGCTTGACGACATAGTCGTCCGCGCCGACCGACAGGCCGCGCACCCGCTCGCTCTCCTCGCCGCGTGCCGTCAGCATCAGGATCGGCAGGCGCTCGGTCTCCTCGCGCTGACGGAGACGCCGGCAGAGCTCGACGCCCGACAGGCCGGGCAGCATCCAGTCGAGGATCAGGAGGTCGGGCACCTCCTCCTTCAGCCGGATGTCGGCCTCGTCACCCCTGTCGATGACGTCGACGACGTAGCCCTCGGCCTCGAGATTGTACCGCAGGAGAATGCCGAGGGCTTCCTCGTCCTCGACCACGACGATCCGTGCGCTCATCGCTCTCAGCCCTCGTCAGCCTGGGTCGGCGGGTCGTTCGGCACCGGCTGGGTCATCGTCGCGGTGTTGTCGCCCTTCGGCCGCTCGTTTTCGAGCTGCTTGCCGGTCTGGATGTAGTAGACCGTCTCGGCGATGTTGGTGGCGTGATCGCCGATCCTCTCGATGTTCTTGGCCGAGAACAGGAGATGGGTGCAGGAGGTGATGTTGCGCGGATCCTCCATCATGTAGGTCAGGAGCTCTCGGAAGATCGAGGTGTACATCGCGTCGATCTGCTCGTCGTTCTCGCGCATGGCGAGCGCGCGCTCGTAGTCCCGCTCGCCATAGGCGTCGAGCACTTCCTTGAGCTGTTCCAGCGCCATTTCCGACAGATGCTCGATGCCGCGCACGAGCTGCACCGGATGGGCATGGTCGTGGACCGCGATCACCCGCTTGGCGATGTTCTTGGCCAGGTCGCCGATCCGCTCCAGATCGTTGGAGATGCGGATGGCGCCGACGATCTCGCGCAGGTCGACGGCCATCGGCTGGCGCTTGGCGATGGTCATGATCGCCCGTTCGTCGAGCGCCCGCTGGGCATCGTCCAGCAGCAGGTCGTCGGCGACCACAGACTGGGCCAGCCCCCAGTCGCTGCGCATCAGCGCGGCGACCGACTGCTCGACCATCCGCTCGGCCATCCCGCCCATTTCCGAGATCCGGCGGACGATCAGCTTCAGCTCGTCTTCGTAGGACGTGACTGTATGTTCGGTCATGGGCATGACGCTTCCTTGCCTTCGTTCAGCCGAAGCGGCCGGTGATGTAGTCCTGGGTGCGCTTGTCGTCCGGGTTGGAGAACATCTTCTCCGTCGGGCCGACCTCCACCAGATAGCCGAGATGGAACATCGCCGTGCGCTGCGAGACGCGCGCCGCCTGCTGCATCGAATGGGTGACGATGACGATGGTGTAGTTCTGCTTCAGCTCGTCGATCAGTTCTTCGACCTTGGCGGTCGCGATCGGATCGAGTGCCGAACAGGGCTCGTCCATCAGGATCACCTCGGGCGACACCGCGATGGCGCGGGCGATGCACAGGCGCTGCTGCTGGCCGCCCGACAGGCCGGTGCCCGGCTCGGCGAGCCGGTCCTTGACCTCTTCGTAGAGGCCGGCCTTGCGCAGGCTGGTGACGACGATCTCGTCGAGCTCGGCCTTGGTCGAGGCGAGACCGTGGATCTTCGGGCCATAGGCGACATTGTCGAAGATCGACTTCGGAAACGGGTTGGGCTTCTGGAAGACCATGCCGACCCGCGCCCGCAGCTCGACAACGTCGATCGCCGGATCGTAGACGTCCTCGCCGTCCAGCGTGATCTTGCCGCCCACCTTGGCGATGTCGATCGTGTCGTTCATCCGGTTCAGGCAGCGCAGGAAGGTCGACTTGCCGCAGCCCGACGGTCCGATGAGCGCCGTCACCTGGTTCTCCTCGACGTCGAGATCGATGTCGTAGAGCGCCTGCTTCGGACCGTAATGAACGGTCACCTTCTCGGATCGCATCTTGATCGGACGGGTAGGTTGCACGGCAGGCCCTTTCGCTAACGACACCTGGATATTTTCCATCATGGGAGTCTCCTGTCGCATATCTACCAGCGCCGTTCGAGACGGCGTCGCAGAAGGACCGCCGTAAGGTTCATGATCGAGAGGAAGGCCAGGAGCACGCAGATGGCCGCACTGGTGCGCGCCACGAAGCCGCGTTCCGGGCTGTCGAACCAGATGAAGATCTGGGTGGGAAGCGCCGTCGAGGGGTCGAGAGGACCCGACGGCGCCGAGGTGATGAAGGCGTTCATGCCGATCAGCAGCAGCGGAGCCGCCTCGCCGAGCGCCTGAGCCAGGCCGATGATCACCCCGGTGAGGATGCCCGGCAGGGCCAGCGGCAGGACGTGATGGCCGATCACCTGCATCTCCGAGGCGCCGACCCCGCGCGCCGCCTCGCGGATCGAGGGCGGCACCGCCTTCAGCGCGTTCCGGGTGACGATGATGATCGTCGGCAGGGTCATCAGCGACAGCACCATGCCGCCGACCAGCGGCACCGAACGCGGCAGTCCGAAGACGCCGATGAACAGCGCCAGGCCGAGGAGACCGAAGACGATCGACGGCACCGCCGCCAGATTGTTGATGTTGATCTCGATGAAGTCCGTGAACCGGTTCTTCGGCGCGAACTCCTCCAGATAGACGGCCGCGCCGACCCCGACGGGAACGCTGATCAGAAAACAGACCAGCAGCAGGAAGAACGAACCGATGATCGCGCCCTTCAGGCCGGCGAGCTCGGGGAACCGACTGTCCGCCTCGGTGACGAGGCCCCAGTCGACGGACGAGCGGATCTGCCCGGCCTCTTCCAGCTGTCTGAAGCGGGCCAGCGCCGCATCGTCGAGGCGCCGGTTGGCCTCGGCCTGGTCGGCGTTGACGACGCCCTCGAACAATTGCTCGTAGGGGTCGGACACCGGCACCCATACGGACGTCGTCTGGCCCTTGAGCTGCGGGTCCGCGGCGACGAGATCGCGCAGCAAGAACTGCGCGCCGTTGCTCAGGATGCCGGTCACCGCCCGCCGTTCCGCGCGCCCGTCCGTCTCCGGGAACATGGCGAGCAGGGAATTGTTGGCGAGCGAATTGTAGTTGATGTCGTCCTCGGCGGGGATGGCCACGTCGAGCTTCACCTCGGTCCGCGTCCAGGCCGGAAGCGAGGTCGAGACGACCGATGCGATCAGGGTCGCGAGCATCAGCAGCGCGAACCCGATCGCGACGCCGCCGTAGATCTTCAGCCGGGTCTGCGCCGACTTGCGCTTGCCGAGGCTGGCCCTGACGAGATCACGGGAATGCGTGCCCGGCCGGCCCGAGGGAAATGCGCCTGCTTGGGTAGCGTCAGTCATATTGTTCCCGATACTTCCGGACAATCTGGATTGCGACGAGATTGAGCATGAGCGTCATGAGGAAGAGCGTCAGCCCGAGGCCGAAGGCGGCCAGCGTCTTGGGACTGTCGAAGGACGTGTCGCCCGTCAGGAGCGCCACGATCTGCACCGTGACGGTGGTGACGCCTTCCAGCGGATTGGCGGTGAGGTTCGCGGTCAGGCCCGCGGCCATGACCACGATCATGGTCTCGCCGATCGCCCGGCTGGTGGCGAGGAGAACACCGCCGACGATGCCCGGCAGGGCCGACGGCAGGATCACCTTGGTGATGGTTTCGCCGCGGGTCGCCCCGAGCCCTAGCGAGCCGTCCCGCATGGCCCGCGGAACCGCGGAGATCGCGTCGTCGGCCAGCGACGAGATGAACGGGATGATCATCACGCCCATGACGAGGCCCGGCACGATCGCCGCCGTCGGCGATACCGGGATTCCGATGTCGCTGCCGAAGCCGCGAATGGCCGGCGAGACGACGAGGACGGCGAAGAAGCCGTAGACGATCGTCGGAATGCCGGCGAGCACCTCGATCAGCGGCTTGACCACGGTGCGGATCGGCTGCGAGGCGAATTCGGCCATGTAGATCGCAGAGAACAGCCCCACCGGCAGCGCCACGACCATCGCCGTCAACGCGATGATCAGCGTGCCGGCGAAGATCGGCACCGCGCCGAAGGCACCGGTCGAGCCGACCTGGTCGGGACGGATGGCGATCTGCGGGTCCCAGTTGATGCCGAAGAAGAATTCCAGCGGCGACACCACGGCGAAGAACCGAAGCCCCTCGAACAGGAGCGAGAAGAGAATGCCGAGCGTCACCAGGATCGAGATGGTGGCGCAGAAGATCAGGATGTACTTGATGATCCGCTCGGCCGTGTTGCGGGCACGAAACCGCAGGTCGATCTTGGGAACGACGACGCCCGAGGCGATCAGCGCGATCGCCACGACGACCGCGAGCAACAGCCAGCGCGAGACGTTCGCAGCCGTCTGGAAGGTCTCCGCGGCGGTGAAGACCGCGGGGTCGGGCTCGCCGAAGGTGACGCCGGCCGCGACCTGACGGACCTGTCCGATGAGCAGGCCGAGCCGCCCGGCCGACGCTTCCTTCAGCGTCTCGGGCAGATTGGCGAGGATGATCCGGTCGAGCACCAGGGGCTCGAATGCCAGCCACAGCAGGATGACGACGACGCAGGGCGTCAGGATCGTCAGCGCAAGAAGATAGCCGTGATATTTGGGGAGGGAGTGCAGCGTCCGTCCGTCACCCATCGCCCCGACCGTCCGCGCCTTCATGAAGGCGGCGCTGAAGCCGATGATCGTCAGCAAGACGGCAGTCGCTAGCGTCAATGATAGCGGCATGGATCCCGACACTCCTGGGAGGAACCGCCGGCCAGGAAGATGGCCGGCGGGTTTTGTCAGCGCGAAAGCTTACTTCGGCGCCTGCATGGTCTCGCCTTCGGTGGCGGACTTGCGGGTGGCCTCGAGCTTGTCGGCGCTCAGCGGAACCAGGCCGCGGTCGATCAGATAGCCGTCCTCGCCCATGGCGCCGTCGCTGACATACTCGGCGACGAACTCGTTGAGGCCCGGGATCGCGTCGCGATGCGCGTTCTTGACGTAGATGAAGAGCGGGCGCGACACGCCGTACTCGCCGGTCAGAACCGTGTCCTCGGACGGAACGACACCGCCGATGGCAGCGCCCTTCAGCTTGTCCTGGTTCTCGAACAGGAACGAGTAGCCGAAGATGCCGAACGCGGTCGGGTCGGTCTCGAGACGCTGCACGATCAGGTTGTCGTTCTCGCCGGCTTCGACGAAGGCACCGTCGGTGCGCATGCGCTGGCAGACTTCGTCGTGACGGTCCTCGTCGAGCGCCTTGATGGCCTCGAACTCGCCGCAGCCCTCTTCCATGACCAGCTCGACCCAGGCGTCGCGCGTGCCGGACGTCGGCGGCGGGCCGTAGACCAGGATCGGCTCAGCCGGCAGCGAGGAATCGATCTCGTTCCAGCTCTTGTACGGGTTGGCCTTCACCTCACCGTCGACCTCGACCTCGGCGGCGAGCGCCTGGAAGAGCTGCGCCTTGCTGACCGACAGCTCCGGGCCGCTGCGGGCGTTGGCGAAGGAAAGCGCGTCGTAGCCGAGCAGGACTTCGGTGACGTCCTTGACGCCGTTCGACTGGCAGAGCTCGTATTCCGAAGCCTTCATGGCGCGCGACGCACCGGTGATGTCGGGGGTCTGCTCGCCGACGCCGCCGCAGAAGATCTTCATGCCGCCGCCTGTACCGGTCGACTCGGTCACGGGCGCCGGGAAACCAGCCGTGTTGGCGAACTGTTCAGCAACAGCCTGGGTGTAGGGGAACACCGTCGAGGATCCGACGATCTGGATCTGATCCCGGACCTGCGCGGATGCTTGGCCGGTGAGTGCAATGGCGGTGCCGAGCACGAGGCTGGCGATGAACTTGTTGTTCACGGGTGTGTCTCCTTGAGGAGTTTCGTTTCGAACCGAGCGATGAGCGCCACCCTGTTTGGCAGCTGCGGCTCGGCGACACCTCTAGCGGCGCTCGAAGAACCCTATATGACAGCTAGATTGCGACTTTATGACAGTGCAAGCTGTTGTTTTTACACTTGTTTTTCGGGCGCTTCTGAATCCGACCTCGGCAACGGTAACCTCGCCGTGAACACCGAGCCCTTTCCAATGGTCGATTCCACCAGGAGTCGCCCGCGATGGCGCAGGAGAATGTTCCGGCTGATCGACAGGCCCAGCCCGGTGCCGCGCTTGGCCCGCGAACGGCCCGGATCGACCCGGTAGAAGCGCTCGGTCAGCCGCGGCACGTGTTCGGCGGGAATGCCGGGCCCGAAATCGCGAATGGCGGCGTCGACATAGGCGTCGCCGCGCTCGAGCGTGCGCGTCAAGGTGATCTCCACCCGCTTGCCGCTCTCGCCATATTTGCAGGCATTCTCGACGAGGTTGGAGAAGACCTGCATCAGCTCGTCTTCATCACCGGGGATCTCTACCGGCTCGTCGGGAATGTCGAGGGCGATCTCCATGCCGAGCTGCTCGGCCAGCGGCGCCAACTGGCTGCCCACCGCATGCAGAATCGCCGTCAGGTCGACGCTCGTCGAGATCGGCACATGGCGTTTCATCTCGATGCGCGACAGCGACAGAAGATCGTCGATCAGCCGTGACATCCGCGTCGCCTGCTCGCGCATGATGCCGAGGAATTTTTCGCGCGCCACCGGGTCGTCCTTCGCCGGCCCCAGCAGCGTCTCGATGAAGCCCGAAAGGGAAGCCAGCGGCGTACGCAATTCGTGGCTGGCATTGGCGACGAAATCGGTGCGCATCCGTTCGATGCGCAGTTCCGCCGTGCGGTCACTGAACAGGATCAGGAAGAAATGCGGCCGCTCGCCCTGATAGGGCGGGATCGGCAGGATCTCGATCTGCCACACCCGCTCGACCGGGCGCCGCTCCTCGATCGTCACCCCGCCCGGCTGGTTGTCGCGCAGCACCGTCTCGACGGCCGCCAGCAATTCGGGTGAACGGAAGCGCAGCGACAGCGCATCGCCAAGCGCCATGTTGCCAAAGCCGATCAGCGAGGCGGGATTGCGGTAGCGCAGCAGCATATGTCGGTCGACGATGAAGGCGGGCTGTTGCAACGCTTCCGCGACCGCCTTCACACCACGCCCCGGCCAGACGATCTCGGGCCGGTCGGCGGCAGCCTTGTCACGGCGACGCCCAAGATCGCGGCCCGGCACGTAGAGCACAGCCAGCAGGAACAGAAACACCGCCAGGCAGCCCGGCGCGGCTGCCGGGACGAACCAGGCCAGGCCGCCGAGACCGATCAGCGCCGCCAGCGCCACCGGTCGGGGTCGCAGACCCCGCGTCGTCGCGGTAGCGGCGTCTTCCCTGGCTGCTTCGGGATCGGTCATGCCGGCACCGCGATGGCGGCTGTAGACGAGCGGCGGAACGAATGCATCATCCGCTCCTCCTAGCGAAGGTTTGTCGACAATCGATGACGTCCCCCGGTGCGCCCGAAAGGTCGATGCCGAATGCTATTCGATTGTCTGGACACGAAAACCGTAGACGTTGAGGTCGCCGGCCCCAGCCCCGATCTGCGGATCGATGACCAGCTGGGCGGCTCCCATCGCGCCCTCCGGCACGGTCATGTCGAAGACGAAGGTCTGTTCCTCCGCATTCACCTGGAAGCGCTGGCGACCGCAGACCGTCTCGCCGGCGAACAGGCAGCTGACGCTGAATTCGCGCGGCTCGGCATCGGGCGAGCCGACGGCGAGTTCGCCGCGGGCGCGGCTTCCGGCAATCTCCTCGACCACGCCGGCACCGATGACCAGGCTGATCTCGGAACCGTCCCCGTCTGCCGGGCTGGCGATCTGCACCGCCATTTTGCCGCCGGCGCCGGCAACGGCGCTGGCCTGCGCGCCGGCTTCTGCGGCGATCTTTTCCAGCTCCGTCCCGGCAAAGACGGCAATCCAGCTATCGGGCGACACGCCGCCTGCCGCCGGATCGTCGCTGGCTGACTGGATGGTTTCGGCGATGGTCGGCGCGCGCTCGGCCGTCTCCAGCGCGGGACCGCCGGTGAACAGCGGCAGGATGATCCAGACGGCGGCGACGAGGAGCGCCACCAGCAAGATCACGATCACCGCGCTGACCAGCTTGTTGGCAACGGCGCCCCGCAGGCGCGAACGCTTTGACCGATCGTCGTGCGACCAGCGGTCACGGGCGGGCCTTGCGCCTCGCGGTGCCGGTTCCGGCGCCTTGGCCGAAGCGCGCGGCTTGCCGGCCGGCGCCGGCGACGCCGCGGCAACAGGCTTGCGCGGCGGCGGTGTGGAGGCATCCTTCGGCAAGGTCGTCTCGCCGGTGGCGCCCGACGGATTCGTCGGCGGCGCCATGACCTCCGGCGTATCGGCCCGAGCCGCAGACGCTCCGTCGGTCCCCGCAGCCGGCACCGCGGTCTCGGCATCCTGATGACCGGCCGGCGTATCGGTGGGGGGATACTCGGCTTCGATCGCCTCGATCGCACTGATCAGCGCCAGGCGCTTGCGGTCGGCTTCCGCCTCATCGCTGTGCTGCGCCGACTGCACCCGGAGAATGGCCCGCTCGGCCGCCTCGTAGACAACGAGACGGAAATCCGGATCGGCGGCATTCCCCTTTTGCAGCGCGCGCCTGACGCTCTGTTCGATCGCGCTGGCCAAAGACGGTTACTCCACTTGCAGAAGAGCCCTTCGACGCGAGGCGAACGACGGGTCGGAAACTGGAGACACTAGTCGGCACCCATATGGCGTTCAATCCCGTGTCCGCGCCGAGCTTAACCATCGGCGTCTGGATCGAGCCTGACGCCGGCCCCATCCTTGCAGCGGTAAATGTAGGATGCACGGCCCTGCCCTTGCCCTCGCATTCTGGTATGCAGTGCCGTTGCCGTGCCATTCGCGGCTGTGATGTCAAAGGAGAAGCGCCATGTCACTCGAAGGCAAGGTCGCGATCGTCACCGGTGGCGCCAAGGGAATCGGCCAGGCCATCGCCCGCCGCTTCCTGCAGGACGGCGCCCGGGTGATCATCGCCGATGTCGACGAGAGGGCCGGCCTCGCTGCCGCCGCCGAGCTGAAGGAACTGGGCGAGATCCGCTCGGTGGTCTGCAACGTCGCCGACCGGCTGCATGTCCACAATCTCGTTGCCACCGCCCTCGATGATTTCGGCGACGTGGACATCCTCGTCAACAATGCCGGCATCGTTCACAAGGCGGACTTCCTCGATCTGGAGGAGGAAGCCTTCGACAAGGTGCTCAACGTCAATCTGAAGGGCGCCTTCCTGTGCGGCCAGGCGGTGGCGCGGCATCTGGTGCAGAAGGTCAAGGATGGCGGCGAGCCCGGATCGATCGTCAATATGTCCTCGGTCAACGCCGTCTTCGCCCTGCCCGACCAGGTCGGCTATTCGGTCTCCAAGGGCGGCATGAACCAGCTGACCAAGGTGATGGCCCAGTCGCTCGCCCCCTATGGCATCCGCGTCAACGCCATCGGACCGGGCTCGATCATGACCGACATGCTGCGCTCGGTCGTCGCCGACAAGGACGCCACGGCGCGCATCCTGTCGCGCACCCCGATGGGCCGCATTGGCGAGCCGTCCGAGATCGCCGCGCTGGCCGCCTTCCTCGCCTCCGCCGAAGCCAGCTACGTCACGGGCCAGACGCTCTATGCCGATGGCGGCCGCCTCGGCCTCAACTACACGGTCGCGCCGCCCGAGCCCGACTGAGCGGGCCACGGCAGGGCGCCCGCAGCCCATTGCATTCCCGCAAACGAAAGCGGCGCCGGATTGCCCCGGCGCCGCTTTGATGTGTTCCAGGGCCGATGCGGCCGCGGACGCTCTCAGTTCTGGCTGTCGTCGTCCTCGTCGGACGAGGTGCTCTGCATCGACGAGAGCTTGGCGAAAACCGCCGCCGCATCGAGCTCGCCCTCTTCGCGGTCTTCGCGCGAACGGTCCCAGTTCTGGGTCTGCGAGGCCGACAGCAGGCGCTCTTCCTCGGCGATCTCCTCGGGGCGGACGATGCCGCGCGAGGCCTTCTCGACTTCCAGGTCGAGATTGATCTGCGTGCACAGGCCCAGCGTCACCGGGTCCATCGGCTGCAGATTGGCCGAGTTCCAGTGGCTGCGGTCGCGGATCTGCTGGATCGTGTTCTTGGTCGTACCGACCAGGTTCGAGATCTGCGAATCCTTCAGCTCCGGATGGTTGCGCACCAGCCAGAGGATCGCGTTCGGGCGGTCCTGGCGCTTCGACACCGGCGTGTAGCGCGGCGCCTTTCGCTTGGCCTCGGGCACCCGCACCTTCGGCGCGGCGAGCTTCAGCTTGCGGTTCGGATCCTTCTCGGCCGTCTCGATCTCCTCGCGCGACAGTTGGCCGGTCATGATCGGGTCGAGACCCTTGATGCCCTGGGCCGATTCGCCGTCGGCGATCGCCTTCACCTCGAGATGGTGCAGCGTGCAGAAATCCGCGATCTGTTCGAAGGACAGCGAAGTGTTGTCGACCAGCCAGACGGCGGTCGCTTTTGGCATCAATAATTGCTGTGCCACGATACAATCCTCCTAAGTGCCTGCCCCGGAAGGGCCGGCCGTGGATACTCACCACATGTACGGGAATTCGGGCGCCCTTATAGGCCGTTAGCCATATTGGTGCAAGGAAATCGCCGGATTTCCCGTGCGGCGCCCCGGCAGGGGCCGCCGCGACGCGCTCAGCTCTCCAGATGGCGCGTCGTCAGGATGATCTTGCCGATATGGTCCTCGTCCATGTGGCGATGTGCGTCGGCGGCCTTTTCCAGGGGATAGACCGCGTCGATCAGCGGCTTCACCGTGCCGGCCTCCAGCAGCGGCACCACCTCGTCGGTCAGTTCGGCAGCGATCACCGCCTTGAAGCTGACCGGCCGGTTGCGCAGGGTCGAGCCGGTGAAGGTCAGGCGCTTGCGCATCAGCGGCGTCAGGTCGATCTGCGTCTTCGGCCCCTTCAGAAAGGCGATCTGGACGATCCGCCCGTCCTCGGCGGCCAGTTTCAGGTTGCGCGGCGTGTACTCGCCGCCGACCATGTCGAGGATCACGTCGACGCCCTTGCCATCGGTCTTCTCGCGCAGCGCCTCGACGAAATCCTGCGTGCGATAGTTGATGCAGGCCTCGGCGCCGAGGGATTCGGCCGCCCGGCACTTGTCGTCGCTGCCCGCCGTGGCGAACACCCGCGCCCCGAAATGCTTCGCCAGCTGGATCGCCGTTGTGCCGATGCCCGACGTGCCGCCATGGACGAGGAAGCTCTCGCCCGCCGTCAGCTTGGCCCGCTGGAAGACGTTGTGCCAGACGGTGAAATAGGTTTCCGGCACGCCGGCCGCCTCGATCATCGACAGCGATGTCGGCACCGGGATCGCGTTCACCTCGGCCACGGTGGCGTATTCGGCATAGCCGCCGCCCGGCACCAGCGCCATCACCCGGTCACCGACGGCAAAGCGGCTGGCACCCTCACCCAGCGCCGCGACGGTGCCGGCGATCTCCAGGCCCGGCCAGTCGGGCGCGTCGGCCGGTGCCGGATACATCCCCTGGCGCTGCATCACGTCCGGGCGGTTCACCCCGGCCGCGGCCACCGCCACCAGCACCTCGCCGGCGGCCGGCTTCGGCACCGGCCGCGTGCCGGGCTTCAGCACCTCGGGGCCGCCGAATCCGTCGAGAAGGGCTGCCTGCATGTCCTGGGGTATCGTCATGGTCTGCGTGATCTCCGTGTTGGCCGTCGCGACGGAACGTAGAGAAAATCCTACGAAGGCGAACCGCCGTTAAGCCCTGAGTAAGGTTTCCGGGGTTTAACTGAGATCAGTCCAGATTGAAGGAACGCCGGATTGATGGATAGACGGAGCGGTTTCCGCCCCGTTTGACGCCTCCCTGTTGAAAACTCCTGAAGGGCCGCTCACGCGGCCCCTTTTTTTGACAGACCGGCGGAACCGTCCCGCCCCTGCCGCGCTTGCTTAACAGCAATTAACCTTGTCCGGTGCCCTCGCTTGCAAAGCCTTGGTAACGGACGCACCCTGTTCTGGTTCGATGATCGCGCCCTGTTCGCGGTCCGACCGATTCTGGCAGTGCGAAAAGGTGTTCGCGATGGGGAGTGATTTCGGCTCGATGACGATCCAATCCAACGGCACATCGGACGGCGACCGCACGATCCGGCTGGCCGAGCATCTGGCCTTCTCGCGCTCCTTCCAGCCGCTGTTCAACCAGGGCATGGCCCTGGTCGACGAGACGGCGATCTATCTCGACGGCGCCGGCCGGGTCGAGGCGAAGGCGCTGTCCAAGCACGGCACCACGCTCTACGCCGCCGAATCCATGCGCCTGACCACCCGGCTGATGCAGGTCGCCTCCTGGCTTCTGTTGCAGCGCGCCGCCAATCAGGGCGACATGTCGCGCGCCCAGGTCGAGGCGGAAAAGGTCAAGGTCCGGCTCGAAGGTCTCGGCAGCGCCAAGGACTCGCCGAATTACGGCGAGCTGCCGGAAGCCTTCCGCGATCTCGTCGAGCGCGCCCTCATGCTGGAACGCCGTATCGCCATGCTGGATCGCGAGATCTACGGCGAGAACGCCGCCGAGCCGGAGCACGCCGCCCGCAATCCCGTCGGCGAGCAGATCGACCTTCTGAAGACCGCCTTCCACGGCTGATCGCTCTCCGCGGTCGGTAAACGCCGATCGCCCTGTCCCGCGGGTCCATGGCCCGCCAATCAGCGACGCAGGCGACGGTGTGTTCGCCGCCCAGCCGCAACCGCCCTCGCATCCCCGCGTTCGCTCCCCACCCTTTCCAGCGAACCCAGGAGACAACGCGATGCGCGTGATCCAGCTGAACAAGCCCGGCGGCCTCGACCAGTTGCAACTTGTCGAGCGCGACGCACCGGGCGCACCCGGCCCTGGCGAGATCCGCGTGCGGATTCGTGCCAGCTCACTCAATTTCCACGATTACGGCGTCGTCAGCGGTCGCATGCCGACAGAGGACGGCCGCATCCCCATGTCCGACGGCGCCGGCACTGTGGAGGCCGTCGGCGACGGCGTCAGCGAGTTTACCGTCGGCGACCATGTCGTCTCGACCTTCTTTCCGCTGTGGCTCGACGGCGAACCGCCGGTGGCCGACTTCAAGACCACGCCCGGCGATGGTGTCGACGGCTATGCCCGCGAGGAGGTCGTGCGTCCCGCCACCTGGTTCACCCATGCCCCGAAGGGTTTCAGCCACGCGGAAGCCGCCACCCTGACCACCGCCGGCCTCACCGCCTGGCGCGCCCTTGTCGTCGATGGCGGCATCAAGGCCGGCGACACCGTGCTGGTGCTGGGCACCGGCGGCGTCTCGATCTTCGCGCTGCAATTCGCCCGGCTGATGGGCGCCCGCGTCATCGCCACCTCCTCCTCCGACGAGAAGCTGAAGCGGCTACGCGAGATGGGCGCCGACCACACCATCAACTACAAGCACGACGAGAGCTGGGGACAGACCGTTCTCGACCTCACCGACGGCCGCGGCGTCGACCACGTCATCGAGGTCGGCGGCCCGGGCACATTGCCGCAGTCGATCACCGCCTGCCGGATTGGCGGCCACATTGCCCTCATCGGCGTTCTCACCGGGCGCGCCGGGGAGGTGCCGACCGCCGCCCTGATGGCAAAACACCAGCGCCTGCAGGGGCTCATCGTCGGCAGCCGGCGACATCAGATGGACATGGTCCGCGCGATCGACGCCATCGGCCTGAAGCCGGTCATCGACCGCAGCTTCGCGCTGGAGGACATCGCGGACGCCTTCCGCCACGAGGAATCGGGAGCGCATTTCGGCAAGATCTGCCTGGAATTCTAGGCGCCGATCACCACCGCCGGGCGGCGCGGTTTTGCACCGCCCGGCGCGTTAGACTTTGGTCTCATCTTGCGACCCGGCGCGGCTGACGCACCGTTTCCCGGCATCGTGATCGCGGCCCGCAACGCCGCGCTCAGGCGCCGCCGGACCCGCGCCCTGGCGCGCCCGGATTTGCCTCTTCCGTAAACGTAAAGCGCACGCAAACCCCTGCAAACCATCGGCTTGCGTCTGCTCCCCCTGCTGCAGCGCCGTTGCGCCTTACCGCCACCCCGCAATCGGCTGCTCCCGCCCGGCGCGCTGCCTTCCTCACATGAGCGGCTGCTCAAGACGGCCATCTTCCACCTTGATTGACGTGGAGTTTTTAATCGGCAATCTTGCTCGCGCTGGGAGGCAACAGGTCATTCCGAGTGATTTCATAAGGGAGGAGTAGATAATGCTGCGCCGCAATAACAACGTTGAGAGCCTGTCCAAGTCGAATGATGGCGTTTCTCGCCGCAAGTTCCTGAGGGGTGGCGTCGTTGCTGCGGGAGCGGCTGCCGGCACTCTCGCTGCGCCGGCCGTGCTGGCCCAGTCGCCGCTGGTCGTGAAGATGCAGACGTCTTGGCCCGCCTCGGACATCTGGATGGATTTCGCCCGGCAGTATGTCGAGCGCGTCGAGACCATGTCCGGCGGCCGCCTAAAAATCGATCTCCTGCCGGCCGGCGCCGTCGTCGCCGCCTTTCAGGTGATGGACGCGGTCAATGACGGCGTCCTCGATGCTGCCCATTCGGTGTCGGCCTACTGGTACGGCAAGAACAAGGCCGCCTCGCTGTTCGGCACCGGCCCGGTCTTCGGCGGCAACCCGACCACCATGCTGTCGTGGTTCTACCAGGGCGGCGGCAGCGAGCTCTACAAGGAGCTGACCCAGGACGTCATGGGTCTGAACGTCATCGGCATGATGGGCTTCCCGATGCCGGCACAGCCCTTCGGCTGGTTCAAGGAGCCGGTCAGCTCGGTCGCCGACATCGAGGGCTTCAAGTACCGCACCGTGGGTCTTGCCGCCGATCTGATGCAGTCCATGGGCATGAGCGTCGCCCAGCTTCCGGGCGGTGAAATCGTCCCGGCGATGGAGCGCGGCGTCATCGACGCCTTCGAGTTCAACAACCCCTCCTCCGACCGTCGCTTCGGTGCGCAGGACGTGGCCAAGAACTACTATCTCGGCTCCTACCACCAGGCGAGCGAGGCCTTCGAGTTCCTGTTCAACAAGGACTTCATGGAGGATCTCGACGACGACCTGCGGGCCATCATGGAATACAGCGTCGAGGCGGCCTCCACGGCCAACACGGCGCTCGCCCTCAACGAATATTCCAAGGACCTGCAGGAACTGCAGGACGTCGACGGGGTGACGGTCCGCCAGACCCCGCCGGAGATCCTGGAAGCCCAGCTGGAAGCCTGGAAGCAGCTGATCGTCGGGCTCGAGGAAGACACCTTCTTCAAGAAGATCCTCGACAGCCAGCGCGAATGGGTTGAGCGCGTCTCCTATTACGAGCTGCTCAACTCGCCGGATTATCGTCTGGCCTACAACTTCTTCTTCCCGGGCAAGCTGCCGAGCTGACGCCGGCTGCGTCGAAGAACGGAATGTCCGGCGGCTGATACCGCCGGACATTTCTGTACGAGGATCGGGAGTCCATGGTCGCATTCATTCGTTTTGCCGACGCCCTGTCGGCAGCCTTCGGCAAGGCGTTCGCCTGGCTGATCATTCTCATGACGTTCGGGACGAGCTACGAGGTCTTCGTGCGATACGTCCTCGGATCGCCTACCCCCTGGGCCCTCGACGTCTCCTTCATCATGTACGGCACGCTCTTCATGATGGGCGGTGCCTATACGTTGTCGCGCAGCGGCCATGTCCGCGGCGACTTCCTCTACCGGATGTGGAAGCCCCGCACCCAGGCCATGGTCGACCTGGTGCTCTACGTCTTCTTCTTCTTTCCCGGCGTCACGGCGCTGATCCTGGCCGGCTGGAAATACGCCGCGCGCTCTTGGCGCTACGGCGAGGTCAGCGTCAACAGCCCGGCCGGCATTCCGATCTACCAGTTCAAGACGGTCATCGTCGCCGCCGGCATTCTCCTCTTCATCCAGGGCATTGCCGAGATGATGCGCTGCATCCAGTGCATCCGTGGCGGTGAATGGATCCGGCCCGAGGAAGACGTTCAGGAAACCGAGGACACCGTCCTCAACAAGGCGACCGCGGCCGAGAGAGATGCCCATCCATGAGTGACCCGCAACTCGCCCTGTTGATGCTGGGGCTGTTTATCTTCCTCGTCTTCCTCGGCTTTCCGATCGCCTTCACCCTCATGGCGATGGGTATCGGCTTCGGCTACTACGCCTATTTCGATCCCAACCGCATGTGGCGCAGCTACAACCGGCTCGACGAGCTGGCCTCCAGCTGGGACAGTTTCACGCTCTGGATAGACGGGTTCTTCAGCAACACGGTCTTCGACCTGTTCATCAACCAAACCTATACGGTGATGGCGAACGAGGTGCTGACGGCCGTCCCGCTGTTCCTGTTCATGGGCTACATCGTCGAACGCGCCAACATCGTCGACCGCCTGTTCACGACGCTCAACATCGCGTCCAAGAACATGCCGGGCTCGATGGGCGTCGCGGCGCTGATCACCTGCGCCCTCTTCGCCACCGCCACCGGCATCGTCGGCGCCGTCGTCACGCTGATGGGCCTGCTGGCGCTGCCAGCGATGCTGAACGCGCGCTACGACAAGTCCTTCGCCTCGGGCATCATCTGCGCCGGCGGTACGCTCGGCATCCTGATCCCGCCCTCGATCATGCTGATCGTCTATGCGGCAGCCTCCGGCGTCTCCATCGTACGGCTCTATGCCGGTGCGCTGCTGCCGGGCCTGATCCTCGTCGGCCTCTACCTCGTCTACATCATCGGCCGGTCCGTCCTGCAGCCGAGCGCGGCCCCGCGTCCGACGAAGGACGAGGTGCCGGACGTGCCGTTCCTGCGGCTGACCTTCATGATCCTGACGTCGTTCCTGCCGCTGGCCTTCCTGATCCTCGCCGTTCTCGGCTCGATCCTGTTCGGCCTCGCCACGCCGACCGAGGCGGCGGCGATCGGTGCTCTCGGCGGCATCCTGCTGGCCGTCGGCTATAGGGCCCTCACCTTCCAGCGGCTGCGCGAATCCGTCTATCTGACGGTCCGCACCACGGCGATGGTCTGCTGGCTCTTCGTCGGCTCCTACATCTTCTCCTCGGTGTTCTCCTATCTCGGCGGCGAGCAGGTGATTTCCGAGTTCGTCCGTGGCCTCGACCTGACGCCGCTGCAGTTCCTGCTGCTCGCCCAGCTCATCATCTTCCTGCTCGGCTGGCCGCTGGAATGGTCGGAGATCATCATCATCTTCGTGCCGATCTTCCTGCCGCTGCTGGAAATGTTCGGCATCGATCCGCTGTTCTTCGGCATCCTCGTCGCCCTGAACCTGCAGACCTCGTTCCTGACGCCGCCCATGGCCATGTCGGCCTATTACCTGAAGGGCATCGCGCCGCCGGACGTGAAGCTGACCGACATCTTCAAGGGCGTCCTGCCCTTCCTGATGATGGTCTTCCTGGCGATGGCCGTGGTCTATCTCGTCCCGCAGTCGGTCTACTACCTCCCGGAAGTCTTCTATGGCCGCTAGGAGTTCGCTGATCGACCTGCCGCCGCTCGACCTGCGCGAGCGGCTGGCAGGGGGCGCCGCGCGCGCGGCGGAGGTCGCCGACGCCGCCGCCGCCCGGGTGGAGAGCGATCCGGCGGCCGCCGCCGCCTTCGCCTGGTTCGACGCCGATTTCGCCCGCCGTCAGGGCGTCCATCTCGATACCCAGCGGGGGCGCCTGCGCTCCATCGGTGCGCTGCACGGCCTGGCGGTCGCCGTCGACGACATGATCGACGCGGCGCGCATGCCGGCCATCGCCGGCTTTGCCCCCTTTGCCGGCCGCGTGCCGGAAGCTGATTCCGCCATCGTCGAGCGCCTGCGCTCGGCCGGCGCCCTCATCGCTGGCAAGACAGCGGTGCGCGAACTCGGCATCGGCCCCGCTGTCACGTCGACCGACACCGACGCCCCGGCCACCGGCATCGACGGCTGCGTCACCGCGGTCGCCCGCGGCGCTGTCTCGCTCGGCGTCGGCATGGCGGGCGATGGCGCGCTGATCCGCTCCGCCTCGGCCAGTGGCATCACCGGCTACACGCCGACCTTCGGCGCGATCCCGCGCCGCGGCGTCCGAGACGTGGCCCCCAGCCTCGACGCGCCGGGCGTCTGCGCCCGCAGCATCTCTGGCGTCGCGCTCCTGGCCGAATGCCTGTTCGGCAACGATCTCGCCGATCCCTCGACCGAGGCGACGCCGCATCCGCAGCTTCTCGCCCAGGCCGGCATGACGCCGCCCGTCGTGCCGACCCTGGCGATCGTGCGCACGCCCTGGTGGGACCGGGCCGACCCGCTTACCCAGGAAGGCATCGGCGAGGTCGCGAGCGAACTCGGCGAACGCTGCTTCGACGCCGATTTGCCGGAGATCTTCGCCGATGGGCTGATCCATGCCGAGCGGGTCCGGCTGGCCGAGGCCGCCAAGAACCTCTACGGCACGCGCCAGCGCTATCCCGGCGCCCTCTCGGCCGAGCTGACGGCTCTCCTGGAACAGGGCGACGCCATCCTCGCGCGCGACTACCTCGCCGCCCTTGACTGGCGCGCCGTGCTCTATGCCGGGCTGGAGGCGGTGCTGTCGCGCTGCGACGCCATCCTCACCCCCGCCGCCATCGGCCCGGCCCGGCCCGGCGTGGCGCCGGAGGGCGAGAACGTGTTCAATGCCCTGTGGACGTTCCTCGGGGTGCCCTCGGTGACGCTGCCGCTGCTGGAGACCCCTGATGGCCAGCCCATCGGCGTCCAGCTCATCGGCCGGCGCGGCGAGGACGGCCGGCTTCTGCGCACCGCGCACTGGCTGGAAACGCAACTGACCAACGGGAGCGCCTGACATGACACTGGAACGCAAGCTGTCGCTGGTGGCCTACGCCGTCCTGTGCGCCTTCCTGCTGATTCTCATCTTCCACGTGCCGACACCGGATCTCGGCCTGGTGCTCCTGGCGACCGTGCTGCTGGCCGGCTACGACCTGTTCTTCCACAATCCGACGCCCAGACCCTGACGGGCGTCGCGCGCGACGATGGCACGCCGTCGCGCGACCCGTTGGCTCGTCGCTTCCGGACCCCGGACAGCAAAAAGCCCGGCACGATGGCCGGGCTTTTTTCATGTCGACGCCGTGTCGACGTCTTACATGCCGAGGCCTTCGTACCGCTTCTTGAAGCGCGACACGCGACCGCCACGGTCCAGCAGCTGCTGGTTGCCGCCGGTCCAGGCCGGATGGCTGGTCGGATCGATGTCGAGATTCATCTTGTCGCCGTCAGAACCCCAGGTCGACCGGGTCTGATACTCGGTGCCATTGGTCATCACGACGGTGATCGTGTGGTAGTCCGGGTGGATTTTGTCTTTCATCGCCTTCGATCCTTGGGTCTGGCCGGATCCCCGCCAAACCGACACAGCTGCGGACAGGGCCGCCTGCAGGTCTCGATGTCGCGGAGTTGGAAAGCGCGATCGCTTTCAAATTCGAGGACGAGCCTATACATGAGGGCACCTGTCGGCACAAGAGCCGGAGGCCATCCCCGTCGCGGTACGCGCGGCGGGTTCATGAACTGCGAGAATGACTGGAGGCGGGCTTGCGCCAGATGACAGCCGGCGAGCGCGAAGCCGAACGCAAGCGCCGCGACCTGAAGCCCCTCGCCCGGCTGATTCCCTATCTGAAGCGCTACAAGGCCAAGGTCGCCGGCGCGATCTTCTTCCTGTCGCTGGCGGCCCTCACCACGCTCTCCCTGCCGCTTGCCGTGCGCCGGGTGATCGACAAGGGCTTCGACGCCCCCAGCACCGCCTTCATCGACACCTATTTCGCCATGCTGGTGGTCCTGGCCGCCGTCCTCGCGGTCGCCAGCGCCGGCCGCTACTATTTCGTCATCACGCTGGGCGAGCGCGTCGTGGCGGATCTGCGCAAGGACGTTTTCGCGCGGGTGACCCGCCTGTCGCCGGGCTTCTACGACCGGGCGCTGACCGGCGAGATCGTCTCGCGCCTGACCGCCGACACCACCCAGATCAAGTCCGTCGTCGGCGCCACCGCCTCGCTAGCCCTGCGCAACGCCATTCTGTTCATCGGCGCCGTCGTCATGATGGTGATCACCAGCCCCGGCCTGTCGCTGATCGTCATCGCCGCGATTCCCGTCATCATCGTGCCGCTGGTCGCCTTCGGCCGCTCGGTGCGCCGGCGCTCACGCTACGCGCAGGACACGCTGGCCGACGCCACCGCCTATGCCACCGAGGCGATCAGCGCTGTGCGCACCGTCCAGGCCTTCACCAGCGAAACCGCCACCGGCAACCGCTTCGCCGCCGCCGTCGACCGCGCCTTCGCGGCGGCCCGCGCCTCGGTCAGCGCCCGCGCCTTCCTCACCGCCTTCGCCATCTTCCTGATCTTCTCCTCGATCATCGCCGTCCTATGGATCGGCGCCCAGCAGGTCACCGAGGGCTCGATGAGCGGCGGCACGCTCGGCCAGTTCCTGCTTTACGCCGTCTTCGCCGCGGGCGCTGTGGGCCAGCTCTCGGAGGTCTGGGGAGAAATCGCCCAGGCCGCCGGCGCCGCCGAGCGCCTGTCCGAGCTGCTGGCCGAGGAACCGGCGATCCGCTCGCCCGAAGATCCCGTCGCCCTGCCCCGACCGGCGCGCGGCGAGGTCGTCTTCGACCGGGTCAGCTTCGCCTATCCAACGCGACCCGACGTCTCCACGGTCCACGATCTGTCCTTCACCGTGAAGCACGGTGAGACCGTCGCCATCGTCGGCCCGTCCGGCGCCGGCAAGTCGACCATCTTCTCGCTGATCGAGCGCTTCTACGACCCCGATGCGGGACGCGTCCTGATCGACGGTGTCGACGTGCGCGCGGCCGATCTCGAAGAGCTGCGCAGCCGCATCGCTCTCGTCCCCCAGGACGTGACCATCTTCGCCGCGACCGCCGCCGAGAACATCGGCTTCGGCGATCCGGACGCGTCACGCCCGCAGGTGGTCTCGGCGGCCCGCTCGGCGCTGGCCGAAGGCTTCATCGAGGCCATGCAGGATGGTTACGACACGGTCATCGGCGAGCGCGGCATCACCCTGTCGGGCGGCCAGCGCCAGCGCGTGGCGATCGCCCGGGCGATCCTGCGCGACGCGCCGATCCTGCTTCTCGACGAGGCGACATCGGCCCTCGACGCCGAAAGCGAGATCCTCGTCCAGCGGGCGCTGCAAAAGCTGATGGAGGGCCGCACGACGCTGGTCATCGCCCATCGGCTCGCCACCGTGCTGAAGGCCGACCGCATCCTCGTCCTCGATGGCGGCCAGATCGTCGAGGAAGGCACCCACGCCTCGCTGATCGCCAGGGACGGCATCTATGCCCGTCTCGCCCGCCTGCAGTTCGAGGCCGGCCGCACCGACGCGATGCTCGGCGCTGCCGAATAGCATCGCAAGCGCGGCGTTCCGCAGCGCGCCGCGTCACGTCCGGGCAATCCCGCGGGCCTTTGCGGCGGACCCTGCGCCCGCGAAGGCGGGCGAGCCGGCTTCCCGGCTAATCCACCTCGGGCATGGTCGCCGTCACCTCGATCGCCGCATACCAGGCGGCCAGATCGGCGATGTCAGCGTCTTCCAGACCCTGCGCGATGATCGACATCTGCTGGTGCTGGCGGGCGCCGGAGCGGAACGCCTTGAGCTGCGCGGCGAGATAGAAGGCGCTGTCGCCGGCGATGTTCGGGGCATCGGGCGCCGTCGCCACGCCGTCAAGGCCGTGGCAGGTGGCGCACATGGCCGCCTTCTCCTTGCCGGCCGCCAGATCCGCGGCCATGGCGGCGGGCGAGGCGAGGAGAAGCAGCGACGCGGCGAGGCCGCGCGGTAAAAACGTGGTCATGGGGTTATCCGTCTGGAGGAAGGCGGGCCGCGCCGGTCTCCCGGCGCGGCCCTGTCGGCGTTGGGAACGCCTATTTGGTGTAGGCGATCCGGTAGATCGCTCCCGCCAGATCGTCGGAGACCAGCAGCGAGCCGTCCTTCAGCGTCGCCACGTCCACCGGGCGGCCGATATATTCGCCGCTGTCCGACAGCCAGCCGTCGGCGAAGACTTCCGTCTCCTTGGCCGAGCCGTCCTCGTTGAGCGAGGTGAACATCACCCGCGCCCCGATCGGGTCGGTCCGGTTCCACGAGCCGTGCTGGGCCGAGAAGATGCCGCCGCGATATTTCCGCGGGAAGCTGTCGCCGTCATAGAAGGTCATGCCCAGATCGGCCGCATGGGCGTCCATCTCGACCTCCGGCATCACCACGTCGGCGGGGATCTCGGCGTTCTTGTACTCGTTGGTGCGCACGCTGCCGCCGCCATACCAGGGGAAGCCGAAATCCTGGCCGGCCGCGGTCGCCCGGTTCAGCTCGCCCGGCGGGATGTCGTCGCCCATGCCGTCGACCTGGTTGTCGGTGAACCACAGCTCGCCATTGTCGGGGTTGAAGTCCATGCCGACCGAATTGCGCACGCCGGTGGCGTAGACCTCGCGGCCGCTGCCGTCGCGGTCCATGCGCACGATGCCGCCGATGCCCTCGCGCTTGTAGAGGTCGCTCTTCTCCTCGGGCGGCACGTTGTAGGGCTGGCCGAGCGAGACATAGAGCTTGTTGTCAGGCCCGATCCGGCAGACGCGGGCGGTGTGGTTGAACGATTCCTCCGCGGTGGGAATCAGCTCGCCCTGGTCCACCACCACGCCGACGGCCACGTCCGGGCTTTCGTAGAAGAACTCGGCGGCCGGCAGCACCAGCACCCGGTTCTGCTCGGCGATGAACAGGAAGCCGTCATCGGAGAAACAGACGCCGTTGGGGATGGTGAAGTCGATCGACGGAGCGAACTGCTTCACCTCGTCGGCCACCCGGTTGCGGTCGCGGTCGGTGATCGCCCAGACGGTCTGCTTGCGGGTGCCCACGAAGGTGGCGACGCCCTGCGGCCCGACGGCGATGTGGCGGGCGTCCGGAACCACCGCGTAGAGCGAGATCTCGAAGCCGTCCGGCAGTGTGATCGCTTCCAGGTTCTTGCGCAGCTGGTCGGCATAGCCACCGGTCTGGTCGATGGTCTGGAAGTCCATCGAGGTGCCGGTCGACTGCATGCCCTGCAGCTTCTTCATGTTGTCGTCGGACTGCGCCGCCGCCGGCGACACCGCCATGAGTGCGAACACGGCGACCGTGCTCATCAGGATCCTGTGCATGTTTCCTCCCCTGCCGCGCTTGGCGCGATCGTTGTGGAGGGGGTGCCCTTCCCCTCGGGCAGGATGCTGGCATGGGGTCCGCGACAAGGTCAATCACGCAGCGCGGCAGTTCGCGCCGCCTCGGCGCGCCGCAAGGTCGCAGGCTGTGGCGACGCGCCCGGCGGCGCGCAGCTCAGCGCTCGGTCAGCTTGAACTCGATGCGGCGGTTGCGATCGCGGGCCTCGGGCGTGTTCTCCGGATCGATCGGCTGGTATTCGCCGAAGCCCGTCGCCGCCAGCCGCTCCGGCGGCACGCCCTGGCTGATCAGATACTTGACCACCGCGCCGGCGCGCTCGGTCGAGAGCTCCCAATTGTCCTCGAACCGGCCGCCGGAAATCGGCACATTGTCGGTGTGCCCGTCGACCCGGATGATCCAGTTGATGTCCGACGGGATCTCGCGATTGAGCGCGACGATCGCCTCGGCGAGCTTGGCCATCTCGTCGGCGCCGGCCTCCTGCAGGACGTCCGAGCCCGAGGGAAACAGCACTTCCGACTGGAACACGAAGCGATCGCCGACAATGCGGATGTTCTCGCGATCCGACAGGATCTCCCGCAGCCGCCCGAAGAAGTCCGAGCGATAGCGCGACAACTCCTGCACCCGCTGGGCGAGGGCAACGTTGAGGCGCCGGCCGAGGTCGGCGATCTTGGTCTGGCTTTCCTCGTCGCGGCTCTCGGAGACTTCCAGCGCCCGCTCCAGCGCGCCGATCTGCTGGCGCAACGCCGCAAGTTGCTGGTTGAGAAGCTCCACCTGCGAGCGCGCCCGCTGCGACAGCTCCTGCTCCTCGCTGAGCGCCGTCTGCAGACCCTCGACCTCGGCGGACGCGGCGGCGGCCGAACCAGACCCTGATTCCAACGCCTGTTGCAGCCGCGAGCGATCGTCCTCCATCGCCGCCAGCGAGGCCCGCAGATTGGCGATCTGGTCCTCGTTGTCCTGCGTGGTCGAACGTTCCAGCGCCAGCAGCTGCGTCAGCTCGTTGATCTGGCTGTTCAGCCGGTCGAGCACCTCGTCCTTGCCGGTGATCTCGCGACTGAGCAGAAATTGCGCCAGTACGAAGACCGACAGCAGGAACATGATCGCCAGAAGCAGCGTCGACAACGCATCGACGAAGCCTGGCCAGTAATCGACCGAGCGCTCGCTTCTGCGGTTGCGCGACAGCGCCATGGCTAGGGCTCCTTGCGCTTGTCGTCGAGGCTGCCGGCGAGCCGGTCCAGCACCTGCCGCAACTCGCGCTGCTCGCCGGCCTGCGTCTCGACGAAGTCGCGCAGCATCTGCTGCTCGCTGCGCATGTGGGTGACCAGCCCCTGGATGCTCTCGGCCAGATTGGCCATGGCCGCGCTGGTGCGCGGCGTCGTGGTCTGGTCCTTGGCGATCTTGTCGATCTGTTCGGACAATTGCCGCAGCTGCTCCGAGCCGCCGGTTGTCGCCGGCGCACCGTCGCCGGTTGGCGGCAGCACCATGTCGGACCCCACATCGGTGACCGAGGACAGCCAGTTCTCCAGCTCGGTGTAGAAGCGGTTCTGTGCCCGGCCGACCTGCAGGTCGAGAAAGCCCAGGACCAGCGAGCCCGAAAGGCCGAACAACGACGAGGAAAACGCCGTGCCCATGCCCGACAGCGGCGCCGCCAGCCCCGCCTTCAGGGCATCGAGGACGCTGGCGGTATCGCCGGCGGCCGGGTCGAGCCCCTGGATGGTCGCGCCGATCGAGCCGATGGTGCGCAAGAGGCCCCAGAAGGTGCCGAGGAGGCCGAGAAACACCAGCAGCCCGATCAGGTAGCGGGCGATGTCGCGGGTCTCGTCGAGGCGGGTGGCGATCGAATCGAGGATCGAGCGCATCGAATGGGTGGACAGCGAGATCGAGCGGCGGCGCCCGATCAGGCCGCGCATCGGCGCCAGCAGCACCGGGTCGCTCAGCCGGTCGAAATCGGACGACCCCTCGCGGAAGGCGTTGACCCAGCGGACCTCGCGCGACAGCCGCAGCACCTGCATGAAGGCCAGCAGGATGCCGACAGCCAGAACGCCGATGATCAGGCCGTTCAGTCCGGGGTTGGTCGAGAAGGCGCTGGCGATCTGCCGGCCGAGGATCGCGGCCACGAAGCTCGCCAGCGCGAGGAACACCAGCATCGACCACAGGAAGACCATCGGGCTGGACAGCCGGTTCGGGTCGAAATCATCCGGCCGTCCGGTGTGTTCCGTAGGCGATCTGAAGACCTGCATCGCGTTCCAATCAACTCCGCCGGTTACTGTCGGCACGGACCTTGACGCCCGCCGCGGTCCGGCGAACCATATGGCAAGGTACGGAATAATGCGGCTGTTTTAAACGTCCGTCTTCGCGTCCGGCCAGTGATCCGCTGCCGTTAGCGTTAACCGGCACCGCTGGCGGTTTCGGCCGCGCCGGCATTGGTCGCCGCTCGCTTGCGTCCGGCCAGGGCGATCTGCTCGCCCAGCGCCTTGTGCATGAACTCGTTGCCGCACACCACGTCGCCGATCGTGTGGTCGAACTTGGCGCCGTTCATGCCACTGATGAAGCCACCCGCCTCGCGTACCAGGATCGCCCCCGCAGCCACGTCCCAGGGCTGCAGCTTGCGCTCCCAGAAGCCGTCCAACCGGCCGGCCGCCACATAGGCCATGTCGAGCGACGCCGCGCCCATGCGGCGCACGCCCGAGGTTTCCCCCATGATCTGGCGCAATTCGTACAGATAGCCGGCATGGTCGCCATGGCCGAGGAACGGCGTACCGGTGCCGAACAGGGCCTCCGGCAGCGTCTTGCGGGCCGCGACCCGCAGCCGGCGGTCATTGACGAAGGCGCCGCCACCCTTCTCCGCCGTATAAAGTTCGTCCATCGCCGGATTGAACACCACGCCGGCGACGATCTGGCCGTCCCGCTCGAGGCCGATCGAGATGGCGAATTGCGGAATGCCGTGCAGGAAGTTGGTGGTGCCGTCGAGCGGATCGACGATCCAGCGATGCTGCGGGTCGTTGCCCTCGACCACGCCGCGCTCCTCCATCAGGAAGCCCCAGTCGGGGCGCGCCCGTGACAGTTCCTGATGAACGATCTCCTCGGCGCGGCGATCGGCGTTGGACACGAAGTCCGCCGGCCCCTTCATCGAGACCTGCAGGTTCTGCACCTCGCCGAAGTCACGGATCAGGGAACGGCCGGCCTTCATGGCGGCCTGCGTCATCACATGGAGAAGCGCGGATCGGGCCATAATCTGCTTTCGTCGGATAAGAGAGGGCCGCCCGGATGGCGGCCGCCGTCAGGAAATCTCGGGCTCAGCCTCAGTCGGCGCGGCGCAGATAGGTGATCTCGTTGGTGTCGACGAGAATGCGCTCGCCGGTCTCGATGAACGGCGGCACCATCACGCGCATGCCGTTCTCCATCACCGCCGGCTTGTAGGACGAGGCCGCGGTCTGGCCCTTGACCACCGGATCGGCTTCAACGATCGCTAGCACCACCTGATCGGGCAGCTTGATGCCGATCGGCTTGTCCTCGTGGCTTTCTACCGTGACCATCATGCCGTCCTGCAGGAAGGCAGCACGCTCGCCGACGAAGTCCTTCTGCAGCTCCAGCTGCTCATAGGTCTCGGTGTCCATGAACACCAGCATCTCGCCCTCGGCATAGAGGAACTGGTAGTCCTTCTGCTCGAGGCGGACGCGCTCGACGGTCTCGGAGGCGCGGAAGCGCTCATTCAGCTTGGTGCCGTCGATCAGGTTCTTCAGCTCGACCTGGGCAAAGGCGCCGCCCTTGCCCGGCTTCACATGCGCCGTTTTCACCGCGGCCCACAGACCGCCATTGTGCTCGATGACGTTGCCGGGGCGAATTTCGTTTCCGTTGATCTTCATCGATGCTCTCGAAGGGTTCTCGCGCCGGCGACAATCGGGTCGCGCGGCTGCGGCAGCGTTATTGATCGGCCGGCTCGCTCGCCGAAAGGGGGCGGCCGGTCGGTGCCGGGCTCCATGCCTTCATTTGACGATCTCTGCGGGTCGGCGCTCAAGACCATAATTTACCCCGCCATTCAAGCCTCGTGGCGGGTTTCGCCCGGCCCGTCAGCGCGAACGGAACCGGTTGGCCGCTTCCAGCCCGGCCTTCTGGGTCTGTGGATCGAGCCCGCGGAAGAAATCGTCGAGGACCGGGTCGGAGTTCTCCACCCGCTTGGCCAGCACCGCCCATTCCGCGGCCTGGAGCCGATCCGGCGCCGTCCCGACCCCGTCCTTGTAAAGATGCGCGACGCGATTGATGGCGATCGGATTGCCCCGGTCGGCGGCCCGCTTGAGGAAGCGGAAACCGTCCTCCAGCTGTGCCGGCCCCCCCTTGCCGTTGATCAGCCAGATCCCGTATTCCACCTGCGCCGCCCCGAGGCCGTTGACCGCCGCCGCGCGCAGCCATTTGCGCGCCGACGTGCTGTCGGCCTGCACGCCGCGACCATATTCATAGAGCTGCGACATGGCGTACTGGGCGTCGGCGACCCCGGCATTGGCTGCCTTCTGGTAATAGCCGAAGGCCTCCTCGAACCCCCCGGCTGGCGACGCCTGAACGATCATCTGGGCGTAGTTGTACTGAGCCATCGGCAGCCCCTGCTCGGCCGCCGCCGCCATCAGATCGCGCGCCTTGGCAATGTCGGAGGCGACCACGGTGCCGTCGAGCAGCATCAGCGCGAAACGGAACTGCCCCTCGGCACTGCCGGCCTTCGCCGCAGCCTCGTACCAATGCGCCGCCTTCTCCAGATCCTGCGGCACGCCGAGCGCCCGCGAATAGATCTCGCCAAGCAGCGTCTGCGCCGCCGGGTCCCCGAGATTGGCGATCGGTTCGGCCAATTTGAGTGCCGTCAGGTAGAAGCCCCGCTGATACGCGCCGTAGGCAAGATCGCTGGGCGACGGCTGCGTACCTTCGATTGGCGGCGCGCCCGGCGCGATCTCCGCCGGTACCGGCAGATCTTCGCCCTTGGAGCCCTCGATCAGCGGCTCGCCGGTCACTGCAGCCGGATCGTCCTGTGCCCGAGCCACCGGGACGCCGGCCGCCGCGCCAACCAGCGCGGCGAGCCCGATCGCCAGGAGCCTGCGGCCGGCTGCCCGTGCGAGCCGTCTCATGCGGCCGCGCTTTCGAACCAGGCGTCGATCAGGGCATTGGCCCGCGCCACCATCTCACCCGCCGCCTCCGGCCTGGCGAAGACGGCAGCCGACAGGCCGATAAACTCCGCCCGCGTCGCAGCCGCCTCCACCACACTCTCGATATCGCCACCCGCCAGAACGATGCAGGGCAGTTCGACGATTTCCGCCCACCATTCGCCCATGGCGATGCTCTTGGGATGCGGGTTCGGATCGACGTCGCCACCGAACCGGCCGAACAGCAGGTAGTCGGGGCGCAGTTCCCCGGCTTCCAGCGCGTCGTGGCGAGTCTCGAAGCCCGAGGCGCCGACGATCAGCTTCGGCGCAAAGCGCTCCATGGCCTCGCCCAGCTCGGCCGGATCGCCCGACGTCAGATGAATGCCGTCGGCCTGGACGCGGCCGGCGCACTGGGTGTCGTCGGCGACGATCGCCGCGGCGCCGGCGGCCTGGATGATCGGCACCAGTTTCTCGGCAAGGTTCTGGAAGGAGACGGCGTCGCGGCCGGCCGGGTCGAGAATGACCGAGGCGACGTCGCCGCCTGCAAGCGCGGCCTCCATGGCCGTCACGGCATCCGCGTCGCCGAGCGGCGTGGTCAGGAGTACGAGCCTGGGACGGATGTATTCGGTGTCCATCGGGAATGTTGACCTTGCATGTCGGGCGCCGATCGTCGTGTCGGCCGTTTCGCGAAAGGCTTTAGCAAATCACTCGCCGGGTGGGAAACACCGCCGTGCCGCAGCCGCGCAACCGTCCGCGGAACGGTCGCCTCGCGCCGGATGCCTCACCGGCCGCTGCAGTTGCCATGGCGGTGCGACAGTTCTACTCCTGCGGCACCTGCCCTTCCTTCCATCGACCGGAAGCCGACCGTCGCGTGATCACCGACCCGCTGTTCTATCTCGTCGCGATCCCCGCGGTGCTTCTCGTCGGCCTTGCCAAGGGCGGCTTCGGCGGCGCGCTGACGCTGGTCGGCGTCCCGCTCATGGCCGTCGTCATCTCGCCGGTCACCGCCGCGGCGATCATGCTGCCCGTGCTGGTGGCCATGGACATCGTCGGCCTCGTCGCCTGGCGCGGCACCTTCGACCGCCGCGTCATCGCCATCATGCTGCCGGCCTCCTTCGGCGGCGTCCTTCTCGGCTATCTCACCGCCACCATGGTCTCCGCCGACGGCATCCGCCTCGTCATCGGCCTTTTGGCGCTGTGGTTCGCTGCCGAATGGTTCTGGCGCTCGCGCCATCAGCTCGAGCCACGGCCGCGCAACACCGCCAAGAGCCTGACCTGGGGCGCCATCGCCGGCTTCTCCAGCTTCGTCAGCCATGCCGGCGGCCCGCCCTTCCAGGTCGCGGTGATGCCGCTGCGCCTGCCGCCGCCGGTCTATGCCGGCACTTCGGTGCTGTTCTTCGCCTCCACCAACGCCGTCAAGCTGATCCCGTATTTCCTGCTCGGCCAGTTCTCGGCCGACAATCTGGCGACCTCGGCGGTGCTCATGCCGCTGGCGCCCGTCGCCACCCTTGCCGGCGTCTGGCTGGTGCGCCGCGTCGATCCCAAGGCCTTCTACTGGATCGCCTACATGGTGCTGGTGCCGGTCGGCCTGAAGCTCATCGTCGACGGCGCCCGGGCGCTGTTCTTCTAGCGCCCTCTGCCGGCGTTCCGCGCAATCTGCCGTGACGCGCGCCTCCCGATCTTCTATAGAACAGCCCCAGACGGGGGAGTTCGGGACGGACACATGGGCATCTACGACGAGCATCTCGATCGCAACGCGGCCAATTACCAGCCGCTGACGCCGCTGAGCCATCTGGCCCGCGCGGCGCTGGTGCATCCGGACCGGGTCGCCATCATCCACGGCGCACTGCGGCGGACCTATGCCGAGTTCTACGCGCGCTCGCGCCGCCTCGGCTCGGCGCTGGAACGGCGCGGCATCCAGCGCGGCGACACGGTGGCGGTGATGCTGTCCAACACGCCGGCCATGCTCGAGGCCCATCACGGTGTCCCCATGACCGGGGCCGTTCTCCTGTCGATCAACACCCGTCTCGACGCCGATATCATCGCCTTCCAGCTCGACCATTCCGAAGCCAGGGTCGTGCTGGTCGATCGCGAGTTCTCGGGCGTCATGGCCGAGGCGCTGAAGAAGGCGAAGGTCACGCCCCTCGTCGTCGATTACGACGATCCGGATTTCCCCGCCGACGCCCCGGTCTCCAAGGGGCCGGCCATCGGCAGCCTGGAATACGAAGCGCTCGTCACCGAGGGCGACCCGGACTATGCCTGGCACATGCCGACGGACGAGTGGGACGCCATCTCGCTCAACTACACCTCCGGCACCACCGGCAATCCCAAGGGCGTCGTCTACCACCATCGCGGTGCCGCGCTGATGGGCTACGCCAACGTCATCGCCTCCGGCATGGGCCGCTATCCGGTCTATCTGTGGACGCTGCCGATGTTCCACTGCAACGGCTGGTGCTTCCCCTGGACCCTCGCCGTCCAGGCCGGCACCCATGTCTGCCTGCGCTGGGTCCGGGCCAGGGCGATGTTCGACGCCCTCGCCGATCACGGCGTCACCCATCTGTGCGGCGCACCGGTGGTCATGGCGACGCTGATCAACGCCGATGCAGCCGACAAGCGCGACTTCGACCAGACCGTCACCTTCAACACCGCCGCTGCCCCGCCGCCGCAATCGGTGCTGTCGGGCATGCGCGATGCCGGCTTCGAGGTCACCCATCTCTACGGTCTCACCGAGACCTACGGCCCCGCTGTGGTCAATGAGTGGAAGGACGAGTGGAACGCCCTCGACGGCCCGGCCCGCGCCGCCCAGACGGCGCGCCAGGGCGTGCGCTATCCGGCGCTGGAGGATCTGGCGGTGCTGCATTCCGAGACGATGGAAAAGACCCCGGCCGACGGCGAGACCATCGGCGAGGTCATGTTCCGCGGCAACATCGTCATGCGGGGCTATCTGAAGAACCCCGAGGCGTCCGCCGAAGCGTTTCGCGGCGGCTGGTTCCATTCCGGCGATCTCGGCGTCCTGCACGAGGACGGCTATATCGAGCTGAAGGACCGCGCCAAGGACATCATCATCTCGGGCGGCGAGAACATCTCCTCCATCGAGGTCGAGGACGCGCTCTATCAGCATCCGGACGTCGCGACGGCGGCGGTGGTCGCCAAGCCGGACGAGAAATGGGGCGAGACGCCGCTGGCCTTCGTCGAGCTCAAGCCCGGCCGCAGCGTCACCGAGGCCGATCTCATCGCCCATTGCCGCGAGCGGCTGGCACGCTTCAAATGCCCCAAGGAAATCCGCTTCCAGGAGGTCCCGAAGACCTCCACCGGCAAGATCCAGAAATACGTGCTGCGCAAGGCGATCGGCTGAGAATGGCGGCGCGGCGCCCGGGCCCGGACGAAAAACGCCCCGACACCGTTGCCGGTGCCGGGGCGGAATTGCTTGGGAGGTTTGAGATCAGCCGGCCGGCTGGCGCAGCCGCTCGATCTCGTCCTTCAGTTGGAGCTTCTTTCGCTTCATCTCCCGGAGTTCCGAATCCCTCATCGCCGGTTTCGATACCAGCGCAGCTGAAATCTCGTGGTCGAGCGCCGAGTGGCGTTGTTCCAGCGTAGCGAGATGGGTATCCAAGGACATGGCTTCTCCCTTCGTGAGTTAGGTCGCGGTCCGCAATGCGAACCGGGGCCAGCAACCAGTCGACGGTGTCATAAGAGTGTCGCACTGTCGATTGGTCCGGCGGTCGCTATCGTCCGATGGGCGGTTTTGCTAATCGTCCGTCGCGACTGTCTGGACAATTGTCGAGACCCCGGTTCGGTTGCACGCGGCGGTGCCTGAAAGGAACAGAATGGCGGATCAGGAACAGGCGGCCTTGAGGCTGCAGGTGGCGCGTCTGCGGCAGGAACATGCCGATTTCGACGCGGCCGTGAACGCGATGGTCGCAACCGGCTGCGACCGGCTGCAGGTCCAGCGCATGAAGAAGAAGAAGCTGACCATCCGGGACCGCCTGCAGGATCTGGAGGATCAGATCATTCCGGACATCAGCGCATGAGCGACGCCGCCCTCTCCCCGCCCGTCGCCATCATCATGGGCAGCCAGTCCGACTGGTCGGTGATGAAGAACGCCGCCGACACGCTCGACGCGCTGGCCATCGGCTATGACGCGCAGATCGTCTCGGCCCACCGCACGCCCGAGCGCCTCTACGATTTCGCCCGCGGCGCCAAGGCCGCCGGCTTCAAGGTCGTCATCGCCGGTGCCGGCGGCGCCGCCCATCTGCCCGGCATGACCGCGGCGATGACGCCGCTGCCGGTGTTCGGCGTCCCGGTCGAAAGCCGTGCCCTGTCCGGCCAGGACAGCCTCCTCTCCATCGTCCAGATGCCCGCCGGCGTGCCCGTCGGAACGCTCGCCATCGGCCGCGCCGGCGCCGTCAACGCCGCGCTGCTCGCCGCCAGCGTGCTCGCCCTGTCCGACGACGCCCTCGCCGGCCGCCTCGATGCCTGGCGCCAGGCTCAGACCGACGCGGTCGCCGCCGCGCCCGTGGATACCCCGTGAGCAGGACGCCGCCCGCCCCCGGCGCCGAAGCGCGCTTCGCCATGCCGGACACCGCCATCGGCATCGTCGGCGGCGGCCAGCTCGGCCGCATGCTGGCCATGGCCGCGGCCCGGCTCGGCTACCGGGTGATCGTGCTCGACCCCGACGCCGGCTGCCCCGCCGCCCAGGTCGCCAACGCGCAGATCGTCGCCGCCTATGACGATGTCGCCGCCCTGCGCGACCTCGCCGCCCGCACCAGCGTCGTCACCTATGAATTCGAGAATGTGCCGGTCGAGCAGATCCGCGCCGCCGTCACCGCCGTGCCGCTCTACCCGCCGGCCGAGGCGCTGGAAGTCGCTCAGGACCGCGTCGTCGAGAAGGCGTTTCTCAACGGCATCGGCGTCGCCACCGCCGAATGGCGCGCCATCGACAGCGTCGCCGAATTCGGCCACGCCCTCATCGAGCTCGACGGCGACTGCATCCTGAAGACCCGTCGCTTCGGCTATGACGGCAAGGGCCAGGCCTCGATCCGCAAGGGCGGCCCCCATGCCGACGTCTTCGAAAGCCTTGGCGGCGTGCCGGCGATTCTCGAGAAGAAGGTGCCCTTCGCCTACGAATGCTCGATCATCGCGGCACGCGGCATCGACGGCAGCGTCGTCGCCTACGATCCGGCCGAGAACGTCCACCGGCTCGGCATTCTGCATACCTCCACCGTTCCCGGCCGCGTCTCGCCGCAGGTCGGCGACGCGGCCAGGGCCGTCGCCGCCAGCATCCTCGCCAAGCTCGGCTATGTCGGCGTCATCGGCGTCGAGTTCTTCGTGCGCGACGACGACACGATCCTCGTCAACGAGATCGCCCCGCGGGTGCACAATTCCGGCCACTGGACCGAGGCGGCCTGCGTCGTCTCGCAGTTCGAGCAGCATGTGCGGGCGATCGCCGGCCTCAAGCTCGGCGCCCCCGCGCGGCACTCGGACTGCGTCATGGAGAATCTCATCGGCGACGACGTGAAGCGCGTCGATGCGATTCTCGCCGAGCCCGCCACCCTCCTCCATCTCTACGGCAAGCCGGAAGCAAGGCCCGGCCGCAAGATGGGCCATCTGACCCGGCTGACGGACTGAAACAGCGCAAATCGGGCGTCATGGGATGGTCGCAATGGCGCGGGGAGCGTTGACAAAAGCTGCCGGCAAAGCTATTTCGGCACCAATCTTTCCGGGCGTGCCGCTGCGGCGCGCCCATCATTTTGCGGCGGAACGGCCAGCCCCGATCCTCGCGTCTAACATTCCGGTGTTGTCATGAAGATCAAGAACTCGCTCAAGTCCCTCGCGACCCGTCACCGCGCCAACCGCATGGTGCGCCGCAAGGGCCGCGTCTACATCATCAACAAGGTGGCACCGCGCTTCAAGGCGCGCCAGGGCTGATGCCCCTGGGGACCGGCCTTCGCCCGTCCCCGCCCCTTCGATCACGAAGTTTCTGATTGACGCTGCGCTGCGGAGAATTAACCTCTTCGCATGCGCGGCGTTTTTCATTGTCTCACCCTTGGTGTCTGCTTTCTCGCTCCGGGCCTCGTCCCGGCGCTGGCACAGGACGGCCCCCCGCCGTCGCTGATCGAGCCCGATCGTCCGCCTGAGGCCGCGCCCCGGTCCGGCCCGGACGATTCGCAATCGCCGCCCATGGTGATTCCGCCCCCTGACGAAGGCATGACCGACAATCCCGACGCCTTCGGCAGCGCCCCCGTCGCCGAGGACGAGGCGTCTGACGAGCCGGAGCCCCAGGTCGCCGACGAGACGCCGGAGCAGGAACTCGACCGTCTCTTTGCCGAGCTGCGCAAACAGGCCGACGAACGCGCCGCCCGCCGCATTGCCGGCCGCATCGAGCGCCATTGGCGCCGTAGCGGCAGCGCCACCATCGATCTCCTGATGCAGCGTGCCGCCCTTGCCATGACCCGCGAGGACAACGCCGCCGCGCTCGACCTGCTCGACCAGGCGCTGGTCATTGCGCCGCATTATCCGGAGGCGTGGAACCGCCGGGCGACGCTGAATTTTTCGATGAACAGGCTGGGCAAGTCGCTGGTCGACATCGAGCAGACCCTCCTGCGCGAGCCGCGGCACTGGGGCGCCCTGATGGGCCTTGCGATGATTCTCGAACAGACCGGCCGCAAGGAACAGGCGCTGGAGACCTATCTGCGCGTCCTCGCCGTCTACCCGGCGCTGGATTCGGCGCAGGACGCCGCCGGGCGCCTGTCCGAGGAACTGCTCGGCCCGGCGATCTGAGACAGACCGCCAGGCCGTTGCGTGTCGATGGAACGGCGCGTCAGACCGCGCTGAGGCCGTCCGATCCGATATAGGCGATGCGCAGCATGTTGGTGGCGCCCGGCGTGCGCAATGGCACGCCCGCGGTCACGATCATCCGCTCGCCCGACTTGGCATAGCCCTGCTCCACCGCGATGCGGCAGGCCCGGTCGACCATGTCGTCGAGATCCTGGGCGTCTTCCGTCACCACGCAGTGCAGGCCCCAGACCAGCGACAGGCGCCGTGCGGTGGCCAGCACCGGCGACAGCGCCAGGATCGGCGTCTGCGGCCGCTCGCGGGCGGCGCGCAGGCCGGTGGTGCCCGTCGCCGTATAGGTGACGATCACCGACACGCCGAGCGTCTCGGAAATCTGCCTTGCCGCCAGCGACACGGCGTCGGCGCCGGTCGCCTCGGGCGGCGTGCGCTGGCCGGAGATGATGCCCGGATAGAGCGGGTCGAGTTCGACGCGCTGGCAGATCCGGTCCATCGTCGACACCGCCTCGACCGGATACTCGCCCGCTGCCGATTCGGCCGACAGCATCACCGCGTCGGCGCCCTCATAGACGGCGATCGACACGTCCGAGACCTCGGCACGGGTCGGCACTGGCGCCGTGATCATCGATTCCAGCATCTGCGTGGCGACCACCACCGGCTTGCCGGCCTTGCGAGCGGCGCGGGTGATGCGCTTCTGGATGCCCGGGACGGCCTCAAGCGGCATCTCGACGCCCAGGTCGCCGCGCGCCACCATGATCGCGTCGGACAGTTCGATGATCTCGTCGAGCCGTTCCACCGCCTGCGGCTTCTCGATCTTCGACAAGAGGAAGGCGCGGCCGCGCGACACCTTGCGGGCCTCGGCCAGATCCTCAGGGCGCTGGATGAAGGACAGTGCCACCCAGTCGACGTTCTCGGCCAGCACCGCGTCGAGATCCTTCCGGTCCTTGTCGGTCAAGGCGCCGGTGGTCAGGGTGGTGTCCGGCAGGCTGACGCCCTTGCGGTCAGAAATCTTGTTGCCGGCGACGACACGGCACTTGATCGAGTGCTTGTCGGTCTCGGTGCAGACGAGCTGCAGCCGACCGTCGTCGATCAGCAGCCGGTGCCCGACCTCCACCGCTTCCAGGATTTCCGGATGCGGGAGATAGACGCGGGTGGTGTCGCCCGGCTCGGGATTGTCGTCGAGGGTGAAATCATCGCCGACCGTCAGCTGGACGCTGCCCTCGGCGAATTTCGCCACCCGCAGCTTCGGTCCCTGCAGATCGGCCAGAATGCCGATCGGCCGGCCCACGGCGGACTCGACCCGACGGATGCGCGCGACGAGATCGCGCATCAGATCGTGGTCGGAATGGCTCATATTGATGCGGAAGACATCCGCACCGGCTTCATGCAGCTTGCGGATCATCTCCTCGGAGGACGATGCCGGCCCGAGGGTGGCAAGGATCTTGACCTTGCGATGGCGTCTCATTGGCTATCCGTTGTTTCGCGGGGCGCTTCGGTCAGCTGGACCATCCAGCTGGCCTGCTCGCCTGTGTCGTATTCGCGGAACCCCATCTTCTGGTAGCCCCGTTTGAAACAGTCCTTGACCCCGGCGATCTTGAACTCGTTCTCGGCAATGCAGAGATTGACGGGCCCGGCCCAGCGGCCCTGCCCGTCGGAGTCCTCGGCATACACGTAATAGTACCGAGACGACAGTGGACCTTCGATGATCGCCTTGCAGGTCGTGGCCGGGATCCGCCACCAGCCTTCGGTGGTCCAGCCTGCTTCGGCACGGTAGCCGATGGCCACGCCGACCAGCGACTGGGTGCCGTTGCACACCCGGAAATCGGCGCGGGCGGCATCCGCCGTCAGCGGCGCCGATACGAAAAACAGACCGGCGGCCATGAGCGCGAGGGCAGCTCCGTGGCGTAGCCGGCGGAAGGGTTTGGGTCTCATCACGCTTTCCCTGAAAGAGAGAGTGTCCGCACGATTTGCAGCTTCGCATAGCGGCCCAACCTGTCAACGACATGACCGCGCTGCGCTGCGCCGTCGTAGATCATCCGCCGGCCGGTTGCGAGCCCGAACCGGTTGACCATGAACCCGGCACCGCCGCGGCGCCCTTGATGCCGGAACGCTTCGGCCTGATATCGGGGCAATAGCGCCGTCATGCCGGCAGACAGGAGACCGAAATGAACACGATTGACGACCAGAAGCGCATCGAGCTCGAAGCGGCGGCGTTCCGGCGCCTGCGCGATCATCTGCGCGAACGTACCGACGTGCAGAACATCGATTTGATGAACCTCGCCGGCTTCTGCCGCAACTGCCTGTCCAACTGGTATCGCGACGCCGCCGAGGCCGACGGCATCGCCATGACCAAGGACGAATCCCGCGAGATCGTCTACGGCATGCCCTATGGCGAATGGCGCGAGCGCTACCAGCGCGAGGCGAGCCCCGAGACCGCGCAGCGCTTCGAACAGACGCGCCCGAGCGAGTAACGATTTCGCGCGCCGCGCCGCATCGGCGGTCGCCCCGTGCCATCGCGGCACAACGGGCTTTCCCCGAATCACCCCGGTCTGGTAGTTCCCGGCCAACTCATTGCGCGAAAGTGCCAGACGGAGACCCACCATGTCCGACGTGAACGATGTCGCCCAGGACCAGCTGCGATCCTTTGTCGAGCGGATCGAACGGCTCGAGGAAGAGAAGAAGACGATCAGCGACGACATCAAGGACGTCTATGCCGAGGCCAAGGGCAACGGTTTCGACACCAAGGTGCTGCGCCGCGTGATCTCGCTGCGCAAGCAGGACCAGAACGAGCGCCAGGAGCAGGAAGCGATCCTCGATCTCTACCTGCAGGCCCTCGGCATGGCCCCGGACCTGCCGCGCGAATAGGCGCCAGCAGCGCCGCGCTCCCGCAACGGCGAGCGCAAGCCGCCGCTGCCGGTTCCACAGATCCGGCTGGCTTGCATCCACGCCGGCGGCCCTCACCCGAACACGAAAAAGCCCGCCGGATCGCTCCGGCGGGCTTTTTCTGTTGCTGCCGCAGCGATGCGGCGGCCGGCTTAGCGTGCTGCGGCGCGGCGGCGCTTGTGGCCGAGGCCCATCTGCTTGGCGAGACGCGACCGCGCGGCCGCATAGTTCGGCGCGACCATCGGATAGTCGGGCGCCAGGTCCCACTTCTCGCGGTACTCTTCCGGCGAGAGATTGTAGTGGGTCATCAGGTGGCGCTTCAGCGACTTGAACTTCTTTCCGTCCTCGAGACAGATGATGTAGTCATCCGTCACCGACTTCTTCACCGGCACCGCCGGCTTCGGCTTCTCGGCCTGCACCGCCTGCGGCGCGCTGTTGGTACGGCCAAGCGCACCGTAGATGTCGGAGATCAGCGCAGGCAGTTCGGAAACCGGCAGCGAGTTGTTGCTGACATAGGCTGCCACCACTTCGGCGGTCAGCTCCATCAGCATTTCGTTGTTTTCGACGTTTTCGATCTGGTCCATTTTTTTCCCGTCCTGCTCGAAGATACGGTGACGACGCTGCATGAATTTCGGCGCCTGTCGCGCCTCGGGCAGTTTGATTGCGTGATAAGGCGGCTTCGGCTTTGAGCGACCCACCATCCATGTTTGGTATTTATGTGGCGTTACTTAATGTCAAGTGGATTGTTTGCAATCCCAAAGTTTCGTGAAATCGGTTCACACTTGTCGGCCGGAATTGGCTGGCGGAGATAATCAAACGGCTGCCTTACTATACAAAGGCTCCAAATGATGGACGCACGTCAAAGCTTTGCAATTGATACAACCATGTCGGGAAAACTTGCAGTGCTCATTCGAACCGCCATTGCATCGCAACGTTGTAGAGCTGGATCGGGCGATCTATCGCACGACAACACCGACTTGCCCCTCGACCGGAGTGTCGCACTTCGACGCACCAAGTTCGTGCCGATTAGCCGTTTTCAAACATCACGATAGGGGCAGTTCCGTGGCAGTGGAGCGAAGTCGTTCCGGGTCCACCGGCACCGGCAGTACTGTGTATACAGAGGGCGCAACGACGGACTGCGATCTGGCGGAATGCGCGCCGCTGGCCTTGGGATTGAATTGCAACCGTCGCGACCGTGCCGCGCCAAACGCCGACGGCCGCTCCGGAGATTGCTCCGGAGCGGCCGTCGGCAGGATCTGCGTGCAGTCGGTCGGTATGGGAGCCCGCGGCCTACTCGCCGAGCTTGACCATCGGCAGGAAGTTGACGGCCGAACCGGAGAAGCGATCGCTCTTGCCGGAATCCGTTGCAGGCGCGAAGCCTGAAGCGAACAGGGTGCGCGGGAGGTTACCGACAAGCCGGCCAGCATCGGGCTCAGCCGAAGCGAGACGCTGGGTGCGGCTGTCGGTATCCGAAACCAGCGCCCCGATCTGGAACCGCGAGGCGATCGCCTCCTGGGGATCGAGCACCTTCGGCTTCGGCGCCGATTGCAGCAGCGCAGCATTGAGCACGCGCCCGCCCTTGCCAGAGCCGGCAACGGCCGGTGCCGCAGCGGCTGCCGCAACACGAGACGGTGTCGTCTGGCGTCGGGGCGTGTTCGAGGCGGTCGTCATCAATGCCTGAACCGGCGCGCTCGCCTTCGGATCGATTTGCGGCCGCGGCGTCGGCGCCTTGGCGGCCATCTGAACGGCCTCCATGGTCTCGCGCGCCGGTGCCACCTTCGCCGTCGCCGTCGCCGGGGCGTCCTTCAGGATGCTCTCGAATTGCGGGCGGTTGCCCGGCGTCGGAACCGCATAGGCCATCTGGCCGCTCGCCACGGTCTCGCTCGCCTGCTTTTCGAGCGCGGCAACGAGGGTCGACACCGCATCCTCGCGGGCCGCCGGAGCGTCGGACGCCTCGGCCGGCACGGCGCGGCTCGGCGCCCAGGTCGGCACCGGGATCTGCGCATTGCTCAGGGCCGCGACCTCGGTCTCGGCGGGTGCGGCAGCCGAGGCCGGCGCGCCCGTATCAAAACGGTCGCCGACCGGCACCGCGACGCCGCCCGGCAGCTGCCGGGTCGGACGCGACTGGGGCACGACCGAAGCCACCTCGACCTTCGGCGCGGCGGCCTTCACCGGCGCACGCGGTGCGGGTGCGCTCTGCACTTCGTCGTCGCTCTCGTCACCATCGCCGAACAGCATCGCCAACAGCGTCTTGCCACCGCCCGACGAGCCCGAGCCGGCATTGGCGACCTGGATCGACGAACCGCCGCGGCGCTGCTTGTAGGAGGCCAGCGCCTGCTGGTAGCCCGGCAGCGGCTTGCCATCGGAGGGCACATGCACCGTGTTCCCGTTCGGGAAGACCGCCATCAGCTGCTTGCGGTTCATCCGCGGCCAGTGACGGGCGTTGCCGACGTCGAAATGCACGAAGGGCGAGCCGGACTTGGGATAATAGCCGACGCCGCCGACCTGCATCTTCAGGCCGATCTCGCGCAGCTTGGCCAGCGGCACGTCCGGAATGTAGAAGTCGAGCGCCTTGCCGAGCGTATGCTGGCTCTTCTTGGCCACGCCGGAGCTGCGCGAGCGCAGCATCGAATTGGTCGCGGGCGAGCGATAGCTGGAGACGACATTGATGAGGCCGTTGGAGCCGCTCTGGCGATACGCCTCCCAGATCAGATCCAGCAGCCGCGGGTCGATCTGGGTCTGCTCGCCCTTGCGCCAGTCGCGCAGGAACCAGTTGATCTTCTTGAGCTCGCCGTTGTTGTAGCGACCGTTGCTCTTGTAGGAGAAGCTGCCCTTCTCCTTCGTATGCAGATTGTAGAACTTCAGGACGCGGGTCTCGGCCTTCGCCGCGGTGACCGTGCCGCCGACCAGCAGAGCCAGGGCAGCGAACGTCGCGAGGCGCCAGACCGAGCGGCCGGCGCGAGCGGTATGTCCGAACATGCGGTCTCTTCCCCTCAAAACACTTGCCTGCCCGTCGGACGCATCCGCCGGTATGGGCAACCCCGATGACCGTTCTCGTCGCCTGTCCAATTTTTCCGAAACTGCGGCATGAAGATGACAGTCAGCGAACTTTCTCCCGATTCTGCAAGAAAAGCGTTAAGGCCCGATTAAGCTTACTCGCCGGGATAGTGGTGTTTCGGCGTGAAATCAACGCCTTGCCGGATGGGAAGATCTTGACCGGCGCAAGCTGATCAATCGGCGTCGATCTTGTATTCCCGCATCTTGCGGTACAGCGTCGACCGCCCGATTCCCAGCCGCCGGGCGATCTCGCTCATCCGGCCGTGATATTGGGCATGGGCCAGCCGGATCAGGTCCGCTTCCACTTCCTCGACCCGCCGCACCTCGCCATTCTGGTCCCGCAGGGCGAAATCCGCGGGTGCGGCATGGCCATTGGCCGCCGGTCCGGGCACCGACGCCTGCGCCGCTCCGTTCGAAACCGGCGTCTGGCCCGGCTCGGGATCCGGCACCGCCGACGTGGTTGCTTCGGGGCTTTCCGGGCTGGCGGCGATCAGCGCCGCGATCTGCGGGAAGTCCGCCGCCGCCAGGCTCTCGCTCTCGCCCAGCACCACAGCCCGGTGGATGGCGTTCTCCAGTTGCCGGATGTTGCCGGGCCAGTCATAGCTCCGCAGCAGCGTCATCGCGTCGGCTGCCAGATGCCGGACCGGCGATTGCCGCTCCATCGCCACGTAGCGGTCGACGAAACCCCGTGCCAGCTTGGCGATCTCGCCACGTCGCTCGCGCAGCGGCGGCACCGTCAACTCGAAGGCATTGAGCCGGTAGTAGAGGTCGCCGCGAAACCGGCCCGCCTGAACCGCCGCCGCGAGGTCACGGTTGGTTGCCGAGATGATCCGCACATCGGTCTTGACCGCCTGCCGCCCGCCGACCGGATCGATGACGCCATCCTGCAGAACCCGCAACAGCTTGACCTGGGCCGAGGCCGACAATTCGCCGACCTCGTCCAGCAGCAGCGTGCCGCCGTCGGCTTCCGCGAACTTGCCTTCGTGCGGTTGGCCGGCATCGGTAAAGGCGCCCTTGGCGTGGCCGAACAGGATGCTCTCGACGAGATCGCCGGGCAGCGCCCCGCAATTGACCTTCACGAACGGGCCCTTGGCGCGGTCGCCGCCAGCCTGGATCGCGCTGGCCAGCCATTCCTTGCCGACCCCGGTTTCGCCCGAAATCAGCACCGGGATGGCCGAGCGCGCCGCCTTGGCCGCCGCTGCCAGCACCGGCCGCAGCGCCGGCGAGGCGTCGCCCTGATCGAGCCGCACGGTGCGCGCCTTCGACGTGGTCCGCCGCGTCGCCGCGCCGCGCATTTTCAGCGCGCTGTCGATCACCGATTTCAGCTTGTCCGGCGACACCGGCTTGACGATGAAGTCGAAGGCACCGGCACGCATCGCCTCGACCACCGTGTCGATCGAGCCCTTGCCGGTCTGCACGATCACCGGAATATCGAGATTCCGGCGCCGCATCTCGGCCATCACCTCGGCGCCGCCCTTGTCGGGCATCATCAGGTCGAGGACGACGGCGGAGATTTCGCCCGGCTGGTGCGCGTCGAGCGCCCGCAGCGCAGCGAGGCCACCGTCGCAGGTCAGCGGACGCAGGCCCATCCGACCGATCTGGGCTTCCACCAGACGCCGTTGAATGGGGTCGTCGTCAACGATAAGTACTACGCGGTTCATGTCAGCCTCCAGTCTCGTCTTGACGCGAGAACGACCCAAATTGACACGCACCGCTAAAAAGCGACTGAACGAGAATGGGCAAAAAAGTCCCAGCAATTTCAGTCGAATTTGATCCTTTCCGATGGCCGTCCGGCGACCCGCGCCGGCCGGTATTCCCGCCAAGCCATGAGATTGTCCCGATGACGCATTCTGTCCGACCGACCTTTTCCGCCGCCGAGATGGCGGTCGACGCCACCGGCGCCCTGCCGGAATGGAATCTGTCGGATCTCTACCCCGCCATGGACAGTCCCGAACTGACACGCGACGTCGAGCGCGCCCGCGCCGATGCCGAGGCGTTCCAGGAGCGCTGGCGCGGCCGGCTCGCGGACGCGGCCAGGGCCGAAGACGGCGATCTCGCCGGCGCGGTCGCCAGCTTCGAGGCGCTGGAGGAGCTGCTCGGGCGGATCATCTCCTATGCCGGGCTGGTCTATTCCGGCGACACCTCAGACCCGGCGAGGGCCAAGTTCTACGGCGACATCCAGTCGGTGGTGACCGACATTTCGTCGCGCCTGCTGTTCTTCCCGCTGGAGTTGAACCGCATCGAGGATGCCGACATGGACGCGGCGATGGATCGCGACCCGGCGCTCGCCCATTACCGCCCGTGGCTCGTCGATCTGCGGCTCGACAAGCCGTATCAGCTCGAGGATCGGGTCGAGGAGCTGTTCCATGAGAAGGCGGTCACCGGCCGCGGCGCCTTCAACCGCCTGTTCGACGAGACGCTGACCTCCTTGCGCTTCACCGTCGACGGCGACGACCTGGCGCTGGAGGCGACCCTCAACATCCTGCAGGACCCGGACCGCGAGAAGCGCCGCAAGGCGGCAAGTGCGCTGACCAACGTGTTCAGCGAGAACCTGCGCACCTTCACGCTGATCACCAACACGCTGGCCAAGGACAAGGAGATCTCCGACCGCTGGCGCGGCTTCGAGGACGTCGCCGATTCCCGCCATCTGGCCAATCGGGTCGAGCGCAGCGTCGTCGACGCCTTGTCGCAGGCGGTCACCGACGCCTATCCGTCGATCTCCCACCGCTATTACGCCATGAAGGCGAAATGGCTCGGCCAGGACGTGCTCGACTACTGGGACCGCAACGCGCCGCTGCCCGATTCCACCCGCCGCGACATCTCCTGGGACGAGGCCCGCCACACGGTGCTGTCGGCCTATTCGGGCTTTGCGCCGGAAATGGCCTCGATTGCCGAACGCTTCTTCACCAATGACTGGATCGATGCGGCGATCCGGCCGGGCAAGTCGCCGGGCGCCTTCGCCCATCCCACCGTGCCGAGCGTCCACCCCTATGTGCTGCTCAACTACATGGGCAAGCCGCGCGACGTGATGACCCTTGCCCACGAGCTCGGCCACGGCGTCCACCAGGTGCTGGCCGGCCGCCAGGGCGCGCTGATGGCGGCGACCCCGCTGACGCTCGCCGAGACCGCCTCGGTCTTCGGCGAGATGCTGACCTTCCGCTCGCTGCTCGACCAGGCAACGACCAAGGCCGAGCGCAAGACACTGCTCGCCTCCAAGGTCGAGGACATGATCAACACGGTGGTCCGGCAGATCGCCTTCTACCAGTTCGAGCGCGCACTGCATGAGGAGCGCCGCGGCGGCGAACTGACCACCGAGCGGATCGGCGAGATCTGGATGGACATCCAGAAGCGCAGTCTCGGACCCGCATTGCGCCTCGGCGACGGCTACGAGACCTACTGGACGTACGTTCCGCACTTCATCCACTCGCCGTTCTACGTCTACGCCTATGCCTTCGGCGACTGCCTGGTGAACTCGCTCTATGCGGTCTACGAGAACTCCGAGACCGGCTTCCAGGAGAAGTATTTCGAGATGCTCAAGGCCGGCGGCACCAAGCACCATTCGGAGCTCCTGAAGCCCTTCGGCCTCGACGCCTCCGACCCGGCCTTCTGGTCCCGCGGCCTCGCCATGATCTCCGGCTTCATCGACGAACTGGAAGCCATGGACTGAGCCACCGGACAACGACCGGAAACCAGCGCCGCCGGGCCTTCAGCTCAGGCGGCGCTGTCGCGTTCCAGACGCTGCCGCATGCCTTTGGGATCGTCGTGGATCACGTCGACGACGCGCCGCACAAAGCTGTCCGGCGCGGTCCGCCCCTGCTCCCGGTTCTGCAGCGTCGAGCGCGGGTTCAGCGGGTTTCCCGCTTGCCAGCCCGGTAGAGCGCCCACCCGCCGATAAGCATGACCACACCCCAGACAAGGAAGCCGACATCCCAGTATATCCATTGGGATTCCGGCACCGTCTCGTTGACGTGGTGGAGTTGCAGGAGATGGTGGTTAACAACGCCTTCAACCAGATTGAACGCGCCAAAACCGATCAGGATAGTTCCGATTAGCAGTTTGCCCGACCACCAAAGATGCGTCCGGTGCGCGGTGCGCCACAGCAGTAGGAGGCCGACGATCACAAAGAGGTAGGTGCTGGCGTGAAAAATGCCGTCCCAAAGAGTGTTTAGCTGAAGTGCCGGTAGATCAACAGGCGGGTGTGTATGGCTCACCATGTGATGCCATTGCAGGATTTGATGAAGCACGATCCCATCGAAGAAGCCGCCGAGGCCAAGGCCAAACAGGATGCCCGCCGCTGTCGGGAACTCCCCCTCTTTGACTGAGACGGTCATAGGGCGCTCTCTTGATACGATTGCTAGCCGACACCTAATGCCTCACGGCCGGAATTGGCTCCAAGAGCCGCCAGTCTGCAAACCACCCATGGCGGACGGGTGGGCCAGCCCAACGCTTTCCTGAAAGCTGACGTCTCGGCACTTCGTTAGTCTGGTCAGGACAGTCGTCATCGGTACTTCCTGGCCTTACGCACCTCCTTTACGACTTGTTGAGTCGTGCCTCGGCATCGTCTCGTCCGGGACATGGTCCGCAGACCAGTCAGCGGAGTTCGTTTGGACTATCTTCTCCTCAAATATCTGCATGTGATCGGCGCGATCGTCCTTCTGGGGACCGGAACAGGGATCGCCTTCTTCATGCTGATGGCGCACCGCTCGAAGGACGCGGCCTTCGTTGCGCGCACGGCGGGTGTCGTCGTCACAGCCGACATGGTGTTTACCGCCACCGCGGTGATTGCCCAACCGGTCACCGGATACGGTCTCGCCGAGATGACGGGGGTTCCCCTCTGGGAGGGCTGGCTGGGGCTGGCACTCATTCTCTACGGCGTGGCCGGTGTCTGCTGGCTGCCGGTGGTCTGGATACAGGCGCGGATGCGAGATCTCGCACGGGATGCGGCACGCGCCGGACGGGAGCTTCCGCCGGCCTATCACCGCCTCTACCGTATCTGGTTCGTCCTGGGCATTCCGGGCTTCGGCTCGGTCCTGACGATCCTGTGGCTGATGATCGCGAGGCCGGCGCTGTGACCCGCGAGGCGCGCAGACCCGTCGTGGCCGTACTCGGCGCTTCGGGTCTCATCGGCGAAGCGCTCTGCACGTTTCTGATGTCGCAGGACCACGAGGTCATCCCGGTGGCGCGACGCTTCACGCCCGTTCAAGAAGCCGCGTGGGGCGGACGATTGATGCGCTTCTCGCTCGTCGACGCGGATGCAGCAGGCCTCCGCGCCTATCTCGCCGCAACGGGGGCGGACGTCTTCGTGAACTGCGTCGGGGTCCTTCAAGACGCGCCGGGTTCACCCGCCGCGACCGCCAATCTCGATTTCGTGGCACGCCTCGTCGAAGCTCTTCGCACACAGAACGGGCGTTCGCCGCTTCTCGTCCACGTCTCGATCCCCGGCTCGCCGGAGGATGATCGGACGGAGTTCAGCCGGGGCAAGCGGGCGGCAGAGGCGACGATCGGCAGTTCCGGCCTTTCCCATGTGATCCTGCGTCCGGGCTTCGTCGTCGCCGATGCGGCCTATGGGGGCAGTGCCCTCATGCGATCCCTCGCCGTCCTTCCCTTCGATCTGCCAGAGCATCTCGCCGAACGCCCCTTCGCGGTGACCGCTGTCGGCGACATCGGACGTACCGTCGACTTCCTTCTGGACCAATGGTGCGCGGGACGCTGGAGTTGGCAGGCGCGCTGGGACGTGATGGACGACGAGCCGACGACCGTGGGCGATGTACTGGCTGGGCTCGCGGCGCGTTTTGCCGGGCCGCGGCGCCGGGTCAGAGTTCCGAGTTGGCTGCTGACAACGGCGGCGCTCGCCGGCGACGTCGTTTCGCTATGGGGCTGGCGCCCTCCGGTTCGCTCCACCGCTCTCGCCGAGCTGCGCCGCGGCGTGACAGGCGACGCGACGAGCTGGCGCGAGGCGACCGGTCTTGCTCCCTTGTCTGGTCCGGCCACTCTCGGCGCGATTTCGGCGACGGTACAGGAGCGCTGGTACGCACGCCTCTACTTGCTGAAAGCCCTTATCGTCGGCATCCTCGCTTTGTTCTGGATCGCGTCCGGCGGCATCGCAATCTCCGTCGCCTTCGATCCGGCGGTGAAGATCCTGACCGATCATGGCTTCGGTTCTTTACCTGCGACCGTCGTCACGGTGGCGACGAGCCTGATGGATATCTCGATCGGCATCCTGATCGGCAACAGGCGGACCTGCCGCATTGGCTTGCTGGCAGGGATAGGCCTGTCCCTGTTCTACATGATCGGTGCGGCCGTCCTGACACCGGACATGTGGATCGAACCCCTGGGCGCGCTCGCGAAGACGGGGCCGGCGATCGTTTTGATGATGGTGGGGCTGGCGGTGATTGAGGACCGTTAAGCGGCAGCTTCTTTCATCGAAAGGCGCAAGAGCCGACCGTCGCTCTCCACCCAAAGCCACCTTTCGCTTCCCGTCCCGAACCAGGCCCGGCGGTCGGCGCGATCGGTGGTCTTTGCTGCCGACGGCCCCCTCACTCCAGCGCGTCGCCCCAGTCGAGGCGGCGGGCGGTGCGGAACAGTTCGCCCTCGCGCTTGGTGACCAGCCGGTCGCTCAGCGAGCCGTCGGCGTTGCAGAGCTTGAGGGTCACCTTGCCGCTGCCCTTGCGGGCCGGCGCCAGCACCCGGGCCGCGGGCTGCGCGGCCGGCGTGCGGGCCACCGCCAGATAGGCGTATTTCTCGTCCTCGAAGGGCACCGTGGCGCTCTTGGCCAGCCGGTGGGTGCGCGTGCGCTCCACCCGCTCGGCGAAATGGCACCAGTCCGGCGCCGTCACCGGACAGGCCTTCGCATGCGGGCACGGCGCCACCAGATGCGCCCCCGCCTCCAGAAGCGCGTCGCGTGCCGCAAGGATACGCTGCCAGCCTGCCGGCGTGCCCGGTTCGACGATGAGCAGCACCCCCGCCGTCAGCCGCCAGAGCGCGGCCATCAGCGGTGCCAGCTGCGCCGGCGCCAGTTCGTCCAGCACATAGCCGAGCGTCACCAGATCGGCCGGCACGCGCGCCGACAGTGCCGTGGCGAGATCGCCACGCACCCAGTCGACATGCAGGGCCGCGCCCGCGTCCGCCGTGTCGGCGAAACCGTCCCGCGTCAGCGCCTCGCCGACCGCCATGGCCGGCGCGCTCGCCTCCACCAGCGTCGCCCGGGTCAGGCCGGGATAGGCGTCGCGGGCGGCAAACAGCGCCGTGCCCGGCCCCGCCCCCACGTCGAGCAGCGACACCGGCGCGAAATCCGGCCGCCGCCCGGCCACCGCGTCGAGGCTCGCCCGGATCGCCGCGAAGGTCGCCGGCATGCGCGCCGCCAGATAGGCCAGCACCGCCGCCTCGCCGTCCAGATGCTGGCGCCCGTCGCGGGTCTCGGCCCGGTAGCGCTGGCTCAGCCGCGAACCGGCAAGGCGCAGATCGTCGAAGGATTCCGCGTCGAGGCGGTCCGCCAGCGCCGCGCGCAGGGTCGGGGGAAGCTGCATGGGGCTGTCCTGCCTCCGCAAGAATGTCGTATCGGTCGCGCCATGAAACCGACAAGCCCGTCCCCGATAGGTCCGGCTTGCCCGCCGGCGCCCGCTTCCGCGGCGCTGCGCACTTTCAATTGTCACGGAAACGTTCTAGCGGCTTGCCCGAACACTCCGTGACGATGACCGGCTCCGAGTTGAACCGAAGGAATTTCGCAAATGGCCCAAGAGAACCATCCGATCCACGCCAAGATCACCGGTCCGGTGGTGATGATCGGTTTCGGCTCGATCGGCAAGGGCACCCTGCCGCTGATCGAACGCCATTTCGACTACGACAAGAGCCGCTTCACGGTCATCGACCCCAACGATGCTGACAAGCAGATGCTCGACGAGCGCGGCATCCGCTTCGTCAACGAGGCGGTGACCCGCAAGAACTACGAGGAGCTGCTGACGCCGCTGCTCACCGAGGGTGAAGGCCAGGGCTTCTGCGTCAACCTGTCGGTCGACACCGGTTCGCTGGATCTCATCAAGCTGTGCCGCCAGCTCGGCGTCCTCTACATCGACACCGTCGTCGAACCGTGGCTCGGCTTCTATTTCGACGAGAGCCTGTCGAACGCCGACCGCACCAATTACGCGCTGCGCGAGACCGTCCGCAAGGAGAAGCGCAAGAACCCCGGCGGCACCACCGCCGTCTCCTGCTGTGGCGCCA